>Ga0247834_1007261_pt1 | contig 11900 bp, 8 predicted proteins | sample LaCruzMarch2015__8_FD_187118 | JGI IMG/M metagenome (GOLD analysis project Ga0247834, IMG submission 187118) | Freshwater microbial communities from meromictic Lake La Cruz, Castile-La Mancha, Spain - LaCruzMarch2015_12m | ecosystem: Environmental > Aquatic > Freshwater > Lake | place: Spain... | reverse complement strand
CTAGAAAATCAAATATACTCAAATAATACAAATAATAATAATAATAATAAGAAGAAGAAGAAGAAGAACCTGGGTGTGCATGCACTGCTTTGGTACTGTAGCACTTCTGGCAAATCCACAAATGTTTGATTCATCTACATTTTGCATGGTACGAGATTGAGGGAAGGCCTGATTTATGCAATGGGGCAAGATGGGGAATTCAGATATCATAAAATCAGATGTGTAGTTGTGCAGGCCGTGAGGGTCTCTGCACGCGTTCAGTGGTTCACATGCACAAGTGCATAGTGAGGCCTGACCGCTGGATGTAGCCACACTTGGGCACTCATCTAGTTTTTCAAATGGATTAAAATCACCACCAATCCAAGGATGCATGGGTTGAAAACGACCATCATGGATGGCTGACTGCATGCATATTCTGTCCTGTATCACAGTTGGTTCTGAAAAACACGGACCAGATCCCAGGGTCCATTTTGTAAGAGTCTCGCTTTCAGCACGCTGCGATGAGGTATACATTAGAGAAAACATGCCTACTTTTGCGCTGGCTGCATTGGCTATCCATGATACACCTGTTCCTGGGGCAGCTGTGTGCATCCAGACTCCATTTTTTTTGCGGTATTGCCTATCTACAAATTGATTCAATAACTGCCTCCTGACATCCAAGACAGGGTTACATCGTTGGGCGTCATCTTGAGTGTATTTTTGCTCCCTGCATGTCATGGAGAATACCAGGTCTGGATTGGCCACTGCTCTGTTCCATATGGTAGAATCGCTACTAGAGAAAAAATTCAAGTCTAATCCAGCCCAGCATCCAGAAGGTGTTGAGACTGTGCATCCACCTCTACTTCCTACACTGGCAGCTGTTGCTAATTGACCCCATCTCAAAAGAGAAAGAGCAAGTGCTTGGTTTGTGTTATCACGTGCATCATCAGAGTATGATGTAACCAAAATATCAAGTGCAGTTCCATTGTTTAATTTGCGCTTTGATACCTCAATCAGTTGATCTGTGCCAGTAGAAGAAGTGGTTATCACGTCCAAAAGCTCATTTGGAGCGCTAAGATAGCTGGTGGTTTGTGGTACTGCTGTATCATGCAGCATGCTGTTGTCTGCAGTGACGCCTCCATCTGAACTCAAGAAACAATTAAAATATGCATTTGCTTTGCCTTCAGCTGGACTATGGATAATAGATGTAGTTCGAGTACATGGCCCACAGTAATACAGGCTAGCATTGAAGCCGCGGCTAATGACAAAAGGAGAAAAGGCTTCTGCATTCATGACATATCCACATTGAGGTGGTTGTGATTCAGTCGCCAATGCTGCAGTGCCCCCCCTCATGCCACAAATACTCTTTCCTTCGGTTGGTGTATTTTTAAACCTGATGCGCACTGAGCATACTCCCAAATCATTGCCACAGCCTGCACTCCCCCAGAGCGTTTGATGTTGCCCCCACCATGTTCCCATGCTTCCAAAATCAGGGCTCTGAAATGGTGAGAGTGCAGCAAGGTCCCTGCGTTCATCTGTAATGTCAACTGTAGCACCATGAGACCACCAGGCATTAGGGTTGGGTGTGTCACTGCTCATGCTGCTGGACCATGTACAGGATGCTATTTGATTGTTTGGAAATGCAATGCTGCCGTCAGGGGGGGCGTCACCAGGAGGAGTGCATGCTTTGAATGGGCATGGAACACCATCAGAGCATCCATTTGGACCAACGAGCGAAAGCCAATTATTCGTGGATTCATTCCCCCCCAGAGGCAATCTGAGGGCAAAAGCCTGCACTTCTATCCCTGGCGGTGCATGTATTCCTGTTATATCACATGGTACCAGTGTGCTACTAGAGGAGGATTCTAAATCATAGGTATCAGTCATTCCCTGAAAAAAATTGAGTCTTTGCATTAGTCTAGAAATAAAAATAAAAATACTCAAGGATTTGGCATACCAGGTGTTGCAATACACAGCTGTCGCCTCCTTCTGGTAGGTTGCATATATTTACTACATCAAACCCCCCTCCCCCATAGAAGAGCGTAACAACAGGCTCATATGTTTCAGAGGAGGAAATTGAAGATAGAGGACTGCTGGGTTGGAGATAGCGTTCTATGTCTGCTGTTTGACTAATCCATGGGAATAAACAGGGGTCTGAAGGTGTGGTTGCATACTGGTTTGAGCATATGGTGGTAGGGTTGAATGTGTTCTGGCATATTTGAGTTTTTAGCCAATTGGATAAATTGAAGGCTCCAGAAGCGGCTGTAGTATCCTGGGTCATAATAAAATCTATTAAAGGCCATACTCTAACGATAGGCAGGTAGTCGCTGCCACCAGTTGTAGAGGATACCACAATATCATTCCATATCCCACTGCCAATAAAGTCTATTGGGGTAGAAATAAACACTGCAGCCTGAGTGATTTGCTCCTGGATACCCTGTAGATATTTCAAAAAACCTCCATTGTACCCCCCGCCAATTCGATTGAGCTCGTCAAGGGTAACCTCCACTGGATTCTCAAGCCTAAAATGATCTGGATATCCACAGGGGTCTAGCCACTCTGGTATGCGCTGCTCATTTAATATAACTTCTTCACAGCTAGAGGTATTGTAGGCCTGTATAAGTCCTGCAGTGCAGGCTGTGGCATCTGATATGGTGGTTAAATGATCACAATTCCATTTGGCTTGTGTATAACAAAATGCATTTGTGGCTCCATAATTGGATGGAAGCTCATTTTTGATATCCTGTAAGACCCTAGTGTGAATGCTATCCACAAGATGGTCTGCTAATAATAATGATGGGGATGAATCTAAAGCAAATGTATAGCTTGGATGATGGTTCATCATACATAGAAGCCTCCATAATACAGGTCTGCCATTGAGATCTGCCTCATTCTTACAAATGGGAGCCCTGTCTGTTTCTGTCCAAAGAAACAAAGGCACAGCCAAAGTTCCTATACCCATGGAGCTCAATGGGGGTACTGGTACATTGTTATCAATGGTGCTCAATAGTGTCACCAGCATGGCATGATGTAGCCTGTATGCATCATATATTCAAAAAAAAAACTACATAAATATAAATAAATAAAAATTACCATGCCACAGGGATCTCAAATAGTGTAAGCCGCAAGGCAAAATAGATTCCACTTGGCCCCCACGTGCCATATACCTCCTGAAGTTTACTCTGAGAAAGAAAAATATTTTGCATCAATTGCGCTGAGCACTTATTGATGTGCTCATATACTCTTGTTTTACCACCCACATTTGGGCTTTGAACTGCTGATAGTACTGCATTAGCCGTTGATCTGATTAATTTATTGAGATTATTGATCAAATACATAACAGAATCCTGATTGTTGTTTATGGAAAGCTGTGCACTGGCACGTGCAGCATAAGCACATCGTCCTCTCCCCAGAGTCGTTGGAGGCAATTTATCACAGAAAAATGACTTGGGTGAACTAAGGATATTGCCTAGGGGTAATTTATCCACGCCATCCTCAATAAAAACTATCAATTCATCTGCAAAAGCAGGAGAGGAGGCTGGCAGAGAAGACCAAAGCAGGGTGCATCCAACATTAGCAGAGGCTTCTGCCGTTGCAGTGGCTTGTTTCCAGAGCAATTGAGAGAAAAGAGGGAATAAAGGCATGTCTACCCAGCAAACCCCTCCTCCCACAAGCGTGAATGGCCATTCTACAGCATTGTATCCTATGCTGCCACATAGTCTTAAACTGGTTTCTGAAAAATTACCAGATAATGTCACAGGGTCTAATCTATCAAGCGAATGGCCATTATAAGTAAAAGGTGGATTACTACAAGCCATGTGATCAGCACATCTGAAAAAATTTATGTTTTGGATCATGTCATCTGCCATATCTACCAACAATTGCTCAGAGGAGCTCTTACTTGCACCCAGAAATCCCAGGGGGGTATCATTGGATATGTCATTGCCCAATACACCAATATGAAGAGCATTATCTGATTCTGAATATGTTCTCATCCATTGGCTAATTATTATTTTTGCAGTGTCTGCTGCAATGATGTTGGGGTCTTCTGATTGTGATACAGGTGCAATATTGCTCCAGTCTTCTAATTTACTATCAAGTGAATATCTGAATGGGGTCACATCCTGCCTTCCTTGGAACCCAGAGCATACCTGCATTCTCTTACCTCCCAGAAAAGGAGGTGCCTTTAGATGCATGAATGTCTCGTCGCATGCATGAGGTATCGCCAGTAGCGCTCGTCCTTCTGCTAAAGTTTGTGTTGTACCACTTGCTCTCTGCTTATCAAAGTGTTCATGAATCCATGGCCATTGGGTATTGGATGCATTGCATACCATGGTTGCATCATCCCCCCCTCGACCCCCTATGAAACTCAGACTAGTGGATACTGAAGTTCCCTGAATAGGACACAATTGTGACCATAAAGCATGGCGATAAGAAAACCAGTTTCTATGGGAGCAAAAACCATGCATGTGCAGTAAATCAGGTACAAATTCCCATGGAGATGCTCCACGCAATGACTGCGTGTAGGGGTGCATTTCCTCCTGGAAGCCACATGTATCTGCCAATATGCTAAATTCCATATCCCAGTTGCTTGAAATTGGATTCCATACATGAAAATTTAGTGGCGCACAGCCTCCGTCGGCAAGGCACACCAATCCATCAGGGCAGTGGAAGGTCTGAAAGCAAGGCTGGCGGACTTTACCCTGAGGTTACAACAGTGTGTAGAATGAGTATGGTTCAGTTATTTTTATTGAATATTTTTATACTAAATTTATAGTGAATAATTAAAAAGCTAGTAAAGAACAAAGGTAAATAATGAAAGGTCAGCCAATAAAAAATGGAGTTGATCTTACCAAAGCTGCTGCTGCTGCATATGTTGCAGTGGAAAAACAAACTCCTTGCCCAGCTGTTAAACTTCCTTCATTTACTGGAGGAGAAGGAGGAGGAGCATCTGATGCTTTTGCTTTGGCACTACTACTTTTTCCTACTGGGAGGCAGGTGGTAATTCCGGGAAAGCACGCAGAGCCATGTTGCTGTTGGTCTACCTGTGAATAATTACAAAGACTAGCAGTGCCCCAACGGATGATATTGGAACAGCTACCCCATCCCATAGTTACATCAGCAGGGTCTTGTTGCATGAGTGGGGAAAGTTTATATTTAGATGGTGGATATACACTAGATGAATAAATGGTCCCACCCTGAGCATCCATGGTAACATATGTCTGCCATCCAGGAATTCCTCCTGCACTTTTTGACTGAGGGTCTGCTTCATTTGCATTTTTCCAGGGTACATCTGTATGCAAAGAGGCACAATGCTCACTGTCAAAATACTTGTTGATATAATCATCTGAAAATGGCCATGTCTCTTCCAAACCTGCAAAAAAAATGTTTTTTTATATGATTAATTATGGTAGCTCATACATTTTAAAATTCAGTAATTTTTTTTTTACCTCCAGGTGATTTTGGCTGTTGGATTGGCATGTGGGGTGTGTCATTTTTTGCAGAGAGGGCCATTCTAGTGCAAACACGATTTGTGTTGGCATTAAACATGGGCATGCCAGCTTGTGGTGTGCGACAAATGCCTGCTGCGCCCATTGTGTTGAATAGCAGACTGGCATTGCGTGCTGCTGAATGCACATAAAAACACGTGAATGTGGATGGATCATACATATAATGAGAATCATATAGAATAGGGGCAAGTTCAGAAGGATCTGATGCTGCTGTAGGGTGAAATCCAGGGGCATTGATTATTCTTGGCATTGAGGGATTAACAATACTAGGCCACCAATCAAGAACATGGCTCACATGATCCCGTGTTGCTGCTGTTGCTGCTGCTGCTTGGGTATCTATAGTCTCAATGGTGAGTAGAGGGGACAGATTGGAAAGCCAATCGTCGCTTAAACGCGTTCCACCCGTCTGAAAAAGCATAGAATAAGGTACATCTCCCATGAGCAGACTCAAAGGTTGAGGTACAAGAGCACAGTCACTGTTGAGACTGTTCCAACTAGTGAGTGTAGTAGTAGAAGTAGTAGTAGTAGCAGTAGCACTGGCTGCTTGTTTTATGCAGAGCCTTGTATCATACATTATACCTGTAATTCTATCCACTGCAATACAGCCTGGTGTCATGTAGACTCGCTCTCCACCTCCCCTGCTGGCTAAAAAAACAGTGTCTGTTGTTGCAGAAGGGGCATCTTGCAATCTCAAGGTGATGCCACAGGTTTTTGTTGCTATATCCTGCCAGTTTGCAGGTGGTGCTGTGTTGAAATAAACACCAGTAAAATTACATACACTTGCTTCTCGTATCTTGGCTTCACATCGCCGTTTCCACGCTGATGCTTGCAATTTCGCAGATGGTCCCATTTTTGTTGCATCAAGTGCTTTTGCACGTGCTTTTTCTATAACATATCGCCAACAATTGGAGACCAGCGGCGACTCAAAGACCACCTGAGCACATGCATATATATGTATGAGACCTAAAAAATTAGAATGATTATAATTTGAGAAACATACTAGATATACCTGTGTGGCAGGAATGAGCGTCTGTAGGATGGATGCTGCAGACCACATGTCTGCCTCATCTTCCTCCTGTGGTGTAGGAGCCAACTCTGAGGGGGTGAAGCAGTGTGGTTGTTGCATGCTGGATGCATGCTGTTTTAGCTTTCCATAGTGAATCTGTTTTTGATATGTAGCATTGATGTGTTGGTAATTAGGAAGCCTCAACCCAGCACGTCCCTCATTCAAAAAACGTGCTCCTTCAAATAAAACATCACCTGTACCAGTCCCCACCCAATTTTGAGCAGATGCACATTCCTGTACCAATATTCATCACGGATTAGTAATGATTTTTTTGTCTATTTTTTTGGTTGCATTGTACCTGTAGGGTGCATCCCACTGGAAACAAACCCCAATGATCTGAAGGTCCCAACTCTGGACAACGGACCTCTTCTTTTTGCTGTTGTTGCTGGGCATTGGTAGTAAAAGTAGTAGAAGTAGTAGTGGTGGACAATGAGAGAGGTGTATTTCTGAGGCATTCCAATACTACTGATGCATCAGCGCGTTGGTAATGTCTGTTTCCAGATAATTGGGTGCATGCTGCTGCCATAACAGCACACCCTGTCCAGTTGCTTTGAGCTGCAGCAGTTGAAGAGGAGGAGACCCAAAATGATTGACATGTATCATCAAGCACTGTGCATTTTGACAAGTCATCAGGGTGGTTGACTGCACATATACACTGGGTTTTTGCATCGCCTATGCCACCTTGTAGAAAACCAAAAAGAGGAAATGTTTTTCCATTTGCTTGATCCACGTTGAATGAAGAGGGGGGATTGGTGGCTGGCGTCTGCACAATAATAGGGGCCACTTTTAAGTGAAAGTTTGGATGTGGAATACCATTGCTTGCACTGGATCGCTTACATACAGTTGATAAAGAGGGTGCATGCCTTCTGTCGTGGTGCCAAATGAATGGGGAAGCGCTTGTCATGGCTCTGTGTGATATATTTTGTATCAAGGATACAAGCTGATTGGGGTCATTCATATCTATTCCATATACATCAATGATTTCTGCTCCAAGTGGTTTTTGCATTTTTGAATTTTCTGCAGTGGTGGGTGGGGATACAGGCAATGTAGTAGCCGCTTGCCCCAACAGAGCCATGCATTTGCCCCACAGGCTGCCTTGTGTTTCCCCATCATCTATGCTGCTGCTGCTGCTGCTTGCAGATGTTGTTGTTGATGATCTAAGTGACAATGGAATTGGCATAGTGTACACCTGGATATAAATCATCAATTGAAAATATTTGTGATATCACACCCATAAAAAATCTCAAAAAAAAACCTGTTCTGGGCCATATGTAGTAATTTTTTCAGTGGGGGCAAAATGTGATAGCGATTGAGCAACAGAAGCTGAGGCAGATGTGGTACCCCATTGAAAGGGAATGGTAGTTTTTGCTCCAGTGAGATTATAATATTTCATCCATGGTAAGGTAGATGTGAGGACAAATTGATAGTATTCAGGTAGCATACCAAGTATGTTTTGGACTATCAAATGGCTCACATCCTCACTTGTAATTTTAAAAAAGGTATCCTGCATTTAAAAAAAAAAATGTCATGATTTTTTTAAATATTTTTTTATCTTGAAAAAATGGGTAAAAACATACCATGCATGGCGAGAAGCCATTGTGAAGTGTGCATGCATCCAGCTCGCATTTACCAGATGTCAGATTCAAGCATCCTCTTGAGGCACTGGATGTGTAGTTTTGATACAGGAAAAAAATGGCATCATACACAAGCTTGGAGACGTTTGCACTCAGAGATTTGCCATTGTTGCCACCTCCCTCTTGAGCATTATTATCACTAGAATAGTAATCACGGAAAAAATATTTGATGATAGCCCTGCGCGCTTGGCTACCACATGTGTATGGGAGCACATTGTCTCCATGCATCTCTGCCCCATAACAAGCTGTGAAGTTTCGTGATAAGCCCCCCATTTCATCCCTAGCATAAAAGGGGCAGTCTAGATCGCCCTCATGGTCGCAAGGGAGAATGTCTTGTCTAGAATATGGCCCCAGAAAGATGCAGTCAAAGAAATTATGGATGAAATCACCATCTGCACTGAATAAGGCTGCATCTATGAAGGCAGCTTCCTTTCCAAAACTAGCATTGAATAGAGCAAAGGCATTGTGGAGTGTTTGTGTGGGTGCGGAATAGAGGGATATAGCTTCATCTTTCAAATATGAAGCTGGAGGAGGGACTGTGCCATGCAGGGCAGCTGCTGATATTTTCTGAGGTTGATTTCCACTCCACACCAATGGATTAAGGTCACAATTTTTAGGCTCTCCTATATTATCCTGCAGACTACAATCTACCATGAGCTCATATAGGGCAGTGCGGTTGAGTGATGCTGCTGCAACCCGCATTCCAGAAAAAACAAGGCATGCATCAGGTGGTTCAAAGGCATGCTGCGACTGTGATGCTGGTTCATATAAAAAATAGGCATTTGGCGTTTGCGCCAAACTCAGATCAAAAAACATGGTCATGCAGACTGTGTAATCGACTTGTAATCGACCTGGATCCTGTTTTTTTTTAAAAGATTACAATATGTATATTAGTAGTAACAAAAATTAAAAAGGATGAAAAAAAAAAAAATTAACCTGAAGACATGCTAAAAAATTAGGTGACATGCTTGCAGCCCATGCCATGGCATCTTTTGCTACATCTGAGGGCACTGCTGCTGGCATGTTTATGTTGTTTATTCCTGAAAAAAGCACACCTGTTCCAATATCCCATGTAGAATGTACATAGTTGCTCTTACAACGTGCCCACACTGCAACTGGCTCTACAGCCTGATCTATCAGAAATTGCAATGTAGATGATGTTGATGTATCATCTGCAGATGGGGGTTTGCACAAATCTCCAGTCACAGAAGACCAATTGAGACACTTAATATAGCTGGTAACATGACTCACTCCCAGTGACAGTTCATCAAGTGAATAGGGGTTATAAATGATTCCAATTTTACCATCCACTAAAGGCATGCTCAGGGTTCCTATACACCACATGGCCCCATCTGATATTTTTTTATGGCTTCTCTGAAGTTGTGGGATTTTATATGGGGCATCCCCACATGCACATTGCATTACATATCTCTGTGCATAATTAGGGATTTTGCACGAGCGAAGGTTGAAGGCAAACAGAATATCTTGAATATTCCAAATAAGACCAGTAATATAATCTATAGCACTATCAAATGAGAGCTGCATGCCAAAAAGTATAGTATCTCCTATACCTGACATTAAGCCAAGTGTGAATGTCACAAAGAGTTGGACTGCACTTGAGACACTTGATGTTAAATCATCATTATTGAGAACATCAACCATACCAGTGACTTTAGCGCATGGGAGCCATGATGTGTCCATGGCAACATCACCAAACTCAATGCTCATGAATCCTTCTGGCTGAGCAGCCTGTGATGAATTAGCCATGCAGATTAGCCATCGATGGAGTGCTAGTGTGGGAAGCAGGGTTGCGCTTGATATCAAGTTGAACAGAAGCCCTCCCATGCTGGCTGATTTGAGAGTATTTTCGCCTACTAATATTCCTACATCTTGGTTGCTATTCAATTGGATGCTAGCAGACGAGATAGACGAGCTCAGGGAGTTACCTATGCTCATTCCCACACCTACTAGACTAGCAAACATATCTTTGCATGAACATATCAGGGTGTAGAATTGGTCTGTGGGGAATCTGAGAGTTACTCTATGTATTATTTCACCTGAAAGGCCTCTCATGGCCAATAGAGACATTTCAATGCATGCTGATAGTATAGCCTTCCATGTGACAATAGCATGCAGTGCTGTGCGCTCTACCAGTGCCCCAAGTCCACACATGGCATTGCGTGTCTGCACTAATGTCCCTATGCATTTGGAGAGGGCACAATCTTGAGCTGCATGGCAAAGAAGTCTGAGTCTTGCAGTAGAGCATCCTGCACATGATAGATGAGTGCAATTGACATTAAGCTGCAACGTGGATGACGTCTGTTGAGATTTAAAAATAAGAAACTCCCATCCTGAGCCTCCCTTGGATGGGCGGACCTCCTGAAGCCATTGCCCATTGAGAAGGCTCTGCTGTGGATTCACCTGAAAGAAATATGCAAAGGTGGTTGTCCGTTTTTTCATCAATAAGGGGGGTGGATAGTGTGTGATGGTATCAAGAATGGACTTTTGCAATAATGATGTACTGAGGGGAGAAAAGATATCCATTCTTGTCCATGTTCCCAAAACACCTATTGTAGCAAAGGATGTTGTGGAGGAGGACCCACCACTGAATACCAATGGAAAGGAGTCAATGGGGGTTAATGATGTACCATAAAAAGGATCCAAATCAATCAATTGTGCTCTGAGTCTAAATGTTTCACTTGCATCAACTACTGGATCTTGGTTTGCAGAAGGTAAAAATATGTATTCTGTAGCCTTGGTTGTTTTTAATTTTCTATTTTCATTCATTATAAATGTGCCTGAACTTGCTAACACAATGGCTCTATCCAACCCAGCATTACAGATGCCACCACAAGTGGTATCAATGTTTGTAGAACATGTGTATGGACATGGTACAAAATATATGTTTTTGGATGTACATGACGAAACACCTTGTTGTTTAGGTGTGGTGGGATCACACCATGTCACAATGCTACGCAATGTATATCCAGCCTGAATTAATTCCATTTTGCTGGAATCTGATGCTGATGCTGATGCTGATGCTGCTGCTGATGCTGCTGCTGCTGCTGCTGCTGCTGCTGAGGCTAGTGGTGGTATCCACCCCTTGATTTGAGCAGTAAATGAAACAAACAACACAATTTTGCCTTCTATGGTACTATCCACTGGAAATATACATTGTATCAAACATGCAGATACCTGTGGTTTTGTGATTGTATTACCACTAAACAGTCCCTGCTGCACTGGGAGAGTTAGTAACTCAGCCATTAAATCATTTGATGTTAGTATAAGTGTATGCAATGAGCCTCCTTTCCAATCTGGCTGCCATAAATGTACCTCATGCAGCTTCATACTGTTTGTTGATGAACCATCACTGCTGCCTCCATTTGAGGATGCAGATAAGGATACAGTTGAAAGTGTCTTTGATATGTATACTACCACATAAAGTGTATTTGATCCTTGCCATACAATGTCAACATGAGAGATTGTCCCTCCATTTTTGTTTGATATGGTATCTGAGCCAGAAAGATCAAAGGAGTCTAGTCCAGTATGATACATTGTTGATAATATCATTGCTGGATCTGGAGTACACATAAATTTGACATATAGAAGTGATGTGGCAAGGGGCTTCAGTACCACTGCCACACACCTGCCCAGTTGCCCACATCTATTTTTGCAATTGGTTGATGCATTGACAGTAGGTAAGGAGCTGAT
>Ga0247834_1007260_pt1 | contig 11902 bp, 8 predicted proteins | sample LaCruzMarch2015__8_FD_187118 | JGI IMG/M metagenome (GOLD analysis project Ga0247834, IMG submission 187118) | Freshwater microbial communities from meromictic Lake La Cruz, Castile-La Mancha, Spain - LaCruzMarch2015_12m | ecosystem: Environmental > Aquatic > Freshwater > Lake | place: Spain... | reverse complement strand
TAAGGCGCCAGGAACCATCATCGCCTGACAACACCAGTGCATTGCGTGTTTTTGAGATGTAGTACGCGCTGGCCTGACGTCCGCGGTTGTCAAAAAAATAAATGACGCCGTTGCTGATCTCGTAATCACCAGAGAAGGTCTGGTCGTTGTCGAAATCGTAAATTTCGTAAGAGCCGTCGGACTTAAAGACGTGGAAGTTGGCGTTGTCGGAGTACACAGCGTGTATTTGTCCGAAAACAGGGGTGAAACCCGAAAGGAGAAACAGGGTGAGCGCAGCGCAAAACAGGCGGGCAACAGAAAAATTGTTTTTCATGGCGTGAACAAGTTTGAAGTGAATGAATGGAATGGCTGTTTGCACCATTTATTCATTCAACCTCCAATAGTGCCCATGCCGCTGAAAAAAAATGCGGATAAACGCACTTTTACAGTTTGCTCATATCACCAATTGGGATAAACCCTGACCAGAAAAAAGGGTGCGCGCCGTTGTCTTTTTTGTGTAACTGGATAAAATCTTTTTTAGCCTTCCAAAGCGCCACATCCTTGTCTGTGCCATTTTTCAGATTTTGGTAAAACAGCCTCATCAGTTCTGCAGTGCGTTCGTCGTTTACTGGCCAGAGGGTCGTCACGATGCTTTTTGCACCTGCGTAGGCATAAGCACGTGCCAGGGAAATAATGCCCTCTCCCCGTCGCCACTCACCAATGCCGGTTTCACAAGCCGACAGCGCAATCATGTCAGCGTTGAGCGTCAGGTTATAAATGTCTTTTACGTACAATTTTTCAAACGACAGGGTGTCGCCGGGGGTGGCAAATGCCAGCCAGGCGTATTCGCCCACCAAGTCGTTGGCTTTACCATGTGTACTGAGGTGTATGATGCGGTATTTATCTACTTCCTTTTGGTAGGCAGTTTTATCGGCCTGAACTCCGAAATAGGGCTTTCCCTTGAAAATATTCGCTACGTCTTTGATCTCCTGGCCGCTGAAGCGAAGGGACGTCAATTGGTCTCCGCCTTTTGAAGTGCCCGAAGCAGTGGTATCTGCCCATTCCAACAAGTCATTAGGATTGCCGCGGTAGAAGGGCGCCAAAGCAAGTAGCGTTTGGGTGGGCTTTGTTGCATGCTTTTTTTGGCGCATTTCGCGCAACAACGCTGCGGAATAGGCATAACTGATCTGTTTGGCCTCGCCGAGGTAATGGTGGTTGTGGTAGCGGTTAGGCGCTGCGGGGTTTTCTGTCAGCAACGCATCAAAAGGGATATACCCAAGAATGCCATCAGGCACAATGATCACTTTTGATGTTAGTACGCTTGATATTGGCGCAATCAATTTTTGATAAAGCGCAAATGCTGCCTGTGCGTAGTCAGCCGCATTGGTATTATAATGGGTGTTTGATGGATCCTTGTAGCCTTTATCGTTCGTCAGGCTGCTGCGCAGTTGGCGGACAAGCGCATTGAGCTCAAAACTTGCATTCTGTTTAATTTCAACAGCGGCAAAAGTATCAAGCCGAACAGCAAACAAATATACCGCCGTATCACAAACAAAATACTCTATCAGTGTCTGAAGGGGAGAAATTTCTGCTTGCAGCTCAGCCAAACTCAAAGGGTTGGTTTTATATTTAAGCTGGTGGTAACGAGGGCAAGACTGCTCCAATTGGTCAATAAAACCATCATACCGTAATTTTGCCTGCAAATACTTTTCGGATAAGCCCAGCGCCAAAGCAGCGGTGATGGCACCACCCGACATCCTGAATTCTGTTATCTTGGACTGATAATACGAAACCTCGCTTTTTAAGGTCCTTTCTTTGCTCACCATATCATCAGGCACGCCCCCGAAATGAAGGGCTTCTGCATTTTTCACCGAGGATAGCAAAGCAAGCGACTTGCACCTGCCTGAAGAAACGAACAAAAAATTTGGATCTGCCTCCGGATGCAATTTGCCTTGCACAAATGAAACAGCCATGATGCCTTCCGTTACCAGCAGTTCGTTTCGCAACAACAGGCTCCTATCCCAATCGTCTGTCCTTTCCATGCGAAACACATCGTTCAACTGTTGACTGAGTTGAAAATACTGCATAGCCTGCTGGTAACGCTCCTGCCTTGCGGTTACAATTGCCAAGGAAACCAAAGGCTCAAACACCAGATCGACATTGCTGCATGCCGAAAAATCCGGTTTGTCTGCGTCAAAGTAAGTTGCTTCCAAAGACTGGCGAAAGAAGGAATCGGCCTGAGCATAATGGCGTTGTCTATGATGCAACTGGCCCAACTGGTAATACAACTCCGCCACCCACCTGCCATGATCACCTTGCAGCGCCTTAAACACACGCAAGGATCTGTCGAGGTAGTGCGCGGCCAGATCAAACTGGCCGCTCATGGTATAAAAATATCCCATAGAAGAAAGCGCATCCCCGGCGTATTCGCCAGTTTCTCCGTTGTGGAGCAGGATGGTGTCCAACGCATTGCGATAGGCAGCTTCCGCTTCTTTCATCCTGCCAAGGGGTATGTAACAGGAGGCCATAGTACCATTACAATCGGCTGTGTACACATGGGCGTCGCCCAAAATGCGGCGGTAAATGGCACAACCTTTTTCATACGAGGACAAGGCTTCCTGATATTTACCGGACTTGCGCAGTACATTTCCAATGTTGAAGTAGCTGTTCGCTGTATCATCGTGATCCTCACCAAGTTTATCCATTCTGATGAACAAAGCCTTTTGGTGACAAGCGATAGACAGTGCAAAGTCACCCCGATCGTCGTACATATTGGCCATGCCCTCGTACAAATACGCATACCGCAGGTCGTCGGGTTTGGCATTGTGCCGGAGTATGCCTTCTATCTTTTGAAAACAGGCCTTGGTATCTTCATAATTACCCATTTTTTTAAGCGCTATGCTCAGGTTTTGGTAAGGCGCAATCAATTTCTCATGGTTTGGCCCCAATTCCCGTTCCCTGACCACAATCACCTTCCGATATATGTCTATGGCTTCCGGATACCGTTCTGCACGAAGCAATGCCGCCCCCATATTGACGTACACCGTACTCAACGAGGTGTGTTCCGGCCCGTAAGCACGGCTTCTCCAGTCAATGGCTTCTTGTAAATGCTGCAATTCAAGCGCAACATTACCCAACTTGCCCTCTGACATCCCCAAGCCGATCAGTACCCTTGTATACAACATGGTATCTGTTATCGCCCCCGTATGCAACACTTCCATGGCCTGTGACAGGCGCTCTCGTGATTGTGCGTATTGTGCATTTGCTATTTGTGTACGACCAATCAAATACAGCGTTTCAGCCTTTAACACGTTGTTTTGCTGTACGGAGGACATACCCAAAAGTAATTCTGCCTGTACAAATACGGAATCTTTAAGGACATTAGGCTTGGATAATTCCTTGATGCGATCCATGACGGCTGCAGAGTCAAGCGAGGGTTGCTTTTCTTGCGCCGTAACTTGCAAAACGCCTGCAAACAGCGCGAAAACCAAGAGCAATAAGGGCCTTTTGTTCATGTTATATTCATTTGTATTTGATGTCTATTTCAACGAGCGCATATCTCCTGCCAACACAAAACCCGACCAGAAATACGGATGCGCGTCAATTCCTTTTTTAGAACTGATATATGCCTTTTTTGCCTCCCAAAGCGCCCGGTCTTTTTCCATGCCCCCATTCATATTTCTGTAAAAAAGACTCATCAATTCAGCAGTATGTTCATCGCTCACCTTCCACAAGGTCATGGTGATGCTTTTGGCACCTGCAAACGCAAACGCCTGGGCGAAAGAGATAATACCTTCGCCCTGCTGAACGCGGCCTAACCCGGTTTCGCACGCCGAAAGGGTCACCAGTTCGGCTTTGATGCGCATGGCATACACTTCACGCAGGTACAATTTGTCAAAAACCGTCGGATCTTCGCCCACAGCAAATGCAATCCACGCGTTATCGCCCACGTCGTCGTTGGCCTGGCCATGCGTGCTAAGGTGCAGCATTTTGTACAACGGCGCCTCATCCAAAAACAGCTGTCTGGTGCCCACTATGCCATATACAGCTTTGCCCCCAAAAAGCGTACTCACCTCTTTCACCTCTTGTCCGGAGGCTGGCAACGGAGAAAGCTTTTGACGATTGCTGTTGTTTTTCACCGTTATATCGCCTGACAATGGCCGTGCATAAAGGCTATCGGGGTTTCCCCTGAAAAAGGGTGCCATAGCCAATATAGGCTGTGCTTCCTCGTCTGGCCCCTGGCGGTTTTGCATGGCATGTTGCAGGGTGGCTGAATAGGCGTAACTGATCTGTTTATCCAGTCCCCAGTACACATGGCTGTTGAAGCGAGTACTCTCCGTTGGTTTGGTCGACAGCAACGCGTCAAATGGGATACGCCCCAGGATGCCGTCAGGAATAATGGTTACCCGGTCGGTCAGCCACGCGGATACCGGCCGCACCAGTTTGTCATATAACCCACACGCAGCGTCGACATAAGCGTCTGCTTTTTCTTTAAGCAGCACATCGGAATCCGCATGGGTATAAAAATAATCTGTCAGGCTATGGCGCAGCAACTTAACCCATTTTTCGAGGGGAAAATTCAGCGGAATGGACTGTATGTGAAAGCTATTCTGGTCTACTACAAAAGCGTAGAGCGCCGAGTCACCCGTGAAATAAACCAATTGACTTTCATTGGGGTTTAGTGACGCCTGTACCTCAGGCAACGAGCGGGTCAATGTTTGCCTGCTCAAGGCCCAGTAATCTGGATACATGGTTTTAACAGCAGACCAGTACTGTGCCTCTTGTTTACGCAGTTGCAGAAGAGAGTCCTCGGCCGTCTGCCCATTTTCTTGTGCTGCCAATCTTAATGTACGCTGCCGTTCCCAATAACCAATCCTGGCATTCAAGCTGTAGGCTTGTTCTACAACCGCCTTTGGCACCCCGGAAATTTCCTGGGCATGCGTGCGCTGAAATGCCTCTCTCAAGGTATGCCCGCGTGCGCGCTCGGCCATTTCCCAGGCGCGTTCGGCATTCAGTCCATCTTGATGAATCTTTTCCAGCGCAATCGCTGTTTGAATGTACCCTTCATACACCGGGTATACCGCCCTGAAATAGGTGTTTCGGGTCAAATTATCCATTCCGGAACTTTGCCACATGAAATCCGCCCCATCACAGACTTCCGCATAAAGCTCAAGCGCTTTAAGCAGTTGAACTTCTCTGGTGCCGTCAGTTCTATCGGCCCAAATGGAGGCTTCCTCGGTGAGGGCAGTAAGCAAGGCATACAAGCTGTGTACATTTCCAAATTGCCCTTTCTGATATCCATTGGCTTTTTTGGCCTGATTTAAGTAGGCTATTGCTTCCTGATAGCGTCCCTGTCGGTGGCGGCAACGGGTAAGGCCGAGCCAAGCCGTTTGTTGGTTGATGGAAGCGGCGTTCGAAGTGCTGTTTGCCCATTCCAGCGAACGCAGGAGGGCCGCTTCTGCGCTGTCAAGGTGCTGCATGTTGAGGTATGCCAGGCCGAGGTTGGCTTGCAGCAGGGCCTTTTGGCTGGTGTTTTCCTCCGTTTGGTTTACCAACTCAATGGCTTGTTTAATTTGGGCAAGAAAAGCGGGATAATTGCCTGAGCGTTCGTACAACGTACTTTTGTTATTCATCAGGTTGATCAACAAGGGATAACTGTTTTTGCCACCCAAATTCAGAATGGCTTGCGCCTTTTCATATTGCACAATGGCGTCGTCAAACCGCTCCGTGAGCACGTAAGTGCTGGCTAAGTTAATACGTGCCAAGGATATGGCCGCCAAGAATTGCATCAAATTTTTTTCATACAAGGCAATGGCCTTCAAACCATACGATTCAGCCAGTTCGAACTCGCCCCACTCATTGTAAATGGCGCACAGGTTGGTGCAGCTCTCACCCAAATAATCATTGGATGTCGGCTGCTTGGCCTCGCGTATGGCCAATGCTTTAAGGGCGTAGGCCAAAGCCTCATTTTTGTCGCCCGTCAACAACAAGGTCATGGACAGGTTATTGTAAATGTTTGCCGTTTCTACGTGGTCATTTCCATAAAGGTGTTCGTACAAGACTGCCGATTTTTCCGAGTATTCCCTTGCGCTCTCGAAATGTCCAGTGTTATAATACGCGCCCCCGATGTTTTTATAGGCGTTGGCTACCATTTCGTGTTGCTTACCGTATAGCCTTCCATACCAGTCAGCTGCAATTTTTTCCATTTCAATGTTCTCGGCCCATTTGCCCATTTCCCGGTAGCAAATGGCCAGGTTGTTGTAACCGTGCGCAATAAGGGTATCGTGTGCACCAATTTTATTTTCCAGAATGGCGATGGATTGCTCAAAGCGTGCCATAGCCGGGAGATACTGCTGGCTGCGCAATAGTGAAACACCCCAGTTGTGGTGGGCATAGGCTACTTTCCAATGATCGGACCCGTGTACAGATTCCCTTACTGAAACACACTTTTCAAAGGCTTTAACGGCAGCTCCGTACCGATTGCGTGACTCCTCAGCATTGCCCAACAGAAACAGACAGTCTCCATAACCCTCACTATGCCCTCCTTGTATGTGCTGGTAAATCGCAATGGAAGAGTCCAACAACAACATCGCTTCGTTCCAGGATTGTTGTTGGTAAGCTGTATTGGCCTTTGCATATAACGCTGCAGCATCCAGGCTATCTTTTGGCGCTTGGGCATTGATAGCATGCTGCATGCCACAAAATAACAGCATCAATAAAAGAAGGCGGAATATTTTCATCCAACAAAGGTTTCATCAGGCAACTCGTTCAATTGGGATTAATTGGTCACTCATCATTGAAGCAGAAAAAGCCAGGGTTTCACAGATGCCTGACCTCTCGGGTCAGGAAAATGTAAAAAGGCGTATTCCATATTTTTTAAATAAAGACCCAAATTATGCTTTTTTAGTTAAATAGCTTATTAAGTTTTCATAAATCATCCCCAAGCAACTCCTCCGGCAACCGTTTGGTAGCTTTTGCGCCCAGTAATCGGATGCGTTCGGCACGCCCCACCAGCGTATCGCCAAATTTGGCGGAGCTGTGCAGTTTGTTCATGGCGTCGCCATAAGCGCCCTGAGCTGCGTCGAGTCGGGTGCCGATGTTGCGCAGGTCGTCTACAAACGCAACGAATTTATCGTACAGGAGTCCGCTTTGTCGAGCGATTTCGAGCACCGAGCGGGTTTGTTTTTCCTGTTTCCACATGTGGGCCACGGTGCGCAGGGTGGCCATGAGGTTGCCGGTACTCACCAGTACGATGTTGCGGTCCATGGCGTCGGTAAACAGGCGGGGGTCGGCAGCGGCGGCGAGTTGCAGGGCGCTGTCGAGGGGGATAAACAGGAGCAGGTAGTCTGGTGTATTGATTTGATATAGTTGCTGGTAGTTTTTTTTGCTGAGGTTGTCTATGTGGCTGCGGATGCTGAGCACGTGGGCGCGCAGGTGCTGCTCGCGCTGCTGCACGTTCTGTTCGGAAAAAAAGCGCTCATACGCGGTGAGCGACACTTTGGCGTCGATGATGATCTGGCGGTTTTCGGGGAGCTGTACGATGAAGTCGGGTCGTTTGGCAGCGCCGTCCTCGTCGCGGAAATTAGCCTGGGCCATGTAGTGGGTGCCTTTTTCGAGACCGGCTTTTTCGAGCAGCACCTCGAGCTGGAGTTCACCCCAGTCGCCTTGCACTTTGCTTTGTCCGCGCAGGGCACCGGCCAGGTTGTGGGCATCCTGGCTGAGCTGCTGGTTGAGGGCAGCGAGTTGAGCGATTTCGTGTTTCAGGCTGCTTTTTTCCCGGGTTTCGTCCAGAAACTTGCGTTCGATGCCGGCTTCGAACTCATTGATTTTTTCCCTGAGCGGCGTCAGTACGGCGTGCAACTGGCGGGCGTTTTGCTCGGTGAAGCTGCGCGATTTTTCTTCCAACAACCGGTTGGCGAGGTTTTCGAACTCCGTATGCAGCTTGCGCTGTTGTTGCTCCCATTCCTGGTGGCGGTTTTGGAGCTGGCGCAGTTGTTCGTCGCGTGCGGCGAGTTGGGTGTGCGCTTCGCGCAGCGCCTTTTCGCGTTCATCGAGTGCCGTTTGGAGCACTTTGGAACGCGCCTCTTCTTTTTCAAACTGTACTCGGCCTACAAACTGTTGACTGTCTGGACGTTGCATCAACAGCAATACCACAATGACGGCCAATACGCCGAGGATGATGAACAGGATGGTACTTTGATCCATAGCCGGCAGGATGATTTTGGATCAAAGGTAGGTTTTTTTTAAATTATTTGTTTTTTAAACGGGCGGATGTTTCTTTTTTGTTTTATGTCGGGGTGTTGGGCTATTCCGGGCTTGATGTTGTGGTGGCGAAAAATTTAAATATCAATTATGAAAAACAATAATTTATTTTTCATTGTTTTATCCAAAATCGATTTTGATTTTAAAAAAAATACAAAATAAACAAAAAATAAATCAGATGATTAAAAAAGTTTCACTTGTGGACATGCTGATGCTCTTTGCAGCCTTTGCTTCCTTGGTTTTTTCCGAAACGCTTTACTTTAAAGGTCAAAAAGAAGCCGGACTTTTTGTGGGGCTGTGGGTGCCTTCCATTTTGGGTTTTGCGATCTATTTAAAACTCATCATTAAAGAAATTAAAAATGATTGAGTTTCTACCTTATTTCGCCGGGTTGATTACCCTGATCGCAGGATTTGCGTTTGCCTACGCCATATCAAGGCCTTACACCAAGTCTGTGCTAAAGGAAGAGTCGACCAACGGGCCGGATACACCAGCGGTAAAGTCCAGTTTCCCTTTTTAGTGTCGCAGTTGATTTAGCGGTGTTGTTTTTTAAAAGGGGGTATATTTACGCATTGCAAAAAAAACGTCGATCCATGAGACCATACCTGCTTTGCTTTGCCCTTTTTATTCCGGTTTGTATCCTGTCGGCCCAAAACACCCGCCAAAACCGCGCGGTGTTTTTCCCGGTAACCGACTACGCGGGTGGCTGGCAACCCCTGCCCAAAACCTTGCCAGAGTGCAAGGCCATTGCCGGCGATCTGGAGAGCCTCTATGGATTTAAAACCGAGGTATGGCCAAACAAAAACAAACAACAGCTCAAGGACAAACTCGCCGAGCTGGCCCGCGCCACTTACGGCCCCCAGGATCAATTGCTGCTGTTCTTTTCCATGCACGGGCATTTCGATGACGCGGGTGACGCTGGCTGCCTCGTGCCTGCCGGTTCCAGGGCCGACGATCCTTCTTTCGACACCTGGCTCCTCCACACCGAACTGCGCGCCCTCGTAAACCGCATACCCTGCGAGCACATCCTTCTGGTGCTCGACGCCTGTTATTCGGGCACGTTTGGCGGTGAAAAAAGCAAGCCGCCCGCCCCTGCCGGTACCGACTGCGAAACCAAAATAGCCAACGCCCTGGGCCGCAAAAGCCGCCTGTACCTCACCGCCGGCGGCAAGGAAAAGGTACCGGCCGACTCCGATTTCGCCAGGCGATGGCGCACTGCCCTCGGCTCCAAAGGCGGCGACGACGGCCTGCTCACCTTCCTTGAATTGCAACTTTACCTGAGCGAGTCAACACCTGCGCCCAAATGGGGCGTGTTCGGCAGCGACCAGGGCGGCAGCTTCGTGCTGGTGCCCAAAAGCGGCTGCGGATACACCCCCAAAACCCCGGCCGACCCCGACCAGGCCGCCTGCGAAAGCGCCCGCCGCCAAAACACCATAGATGCCTGGGAATACTACCTCGAAGCCTACCCGAACGGCCGGTGCCGGGCCGAAGCCCAGGAAGAACGCGCCTGGCTGCTGGCACAAAAAAGCAACACCCCCGCAGGCTACCAGATGTACCTCGACATATACGGTGCCACTGCCCGCCACGCCGGAGACGCCAAGGGGAAAACTGCCCCGCCACCCAATTTAATTCCCCCCGACATCCTTTTCGACCTGCCGAAGTACGGCTACAAACCCGAAGATATGGTGCTTGTGAAAGGCGGAACTTTTCAAATGGGCAGCGATGATGGGGAAAGCGACGAAAAACCAATGCACCCGGTAACAGTATCCGATTTCTACCTCTCCCGCTATGAAGTGACCGTAGCGCAATTCCGGATGTTTGTGGAAGCGGAGAAGTACGAGACAGAAGCGGAGAAAGAGGGTAGTAGTCGCGCATATGAAGACGGAAAATGGGTTGATAAAAAAGGACGTGACTGGCACCATGACCCAGACGGCAATGCAGCAAAAGACAACCACCCGGTGATTAACATCAGTTGGAACGACGCCAAGGCTTACTGCGGCTGGCTAAACCGAAAAACCGGCAAAACCTGGCGCTTGCCTACCGAAGCCGAGTGGGAGTACGCAGCCGGCAACGGCAGCAAACACACTAAATTCAGCTGGGGGAACAGCGACCCAAGCGGAAAAAAAGGCGGCAGCTTGGCCGACGAAACCGGCGCTGCCAAGTACAACTGGACTAAAAATGCCACCAACATTTTCCCGGGATATACGGACGGTTATGCCAACACCGCCCCCGTCGGCACATTCGACCCCAACGACTTCGGGTTGTACGACATGACCGGAAACGTTTGGGAGTGGTGCAGCGACTGGTATGGATCGGACTACTACCAAAACAGCCCCTCTCAAGACCCGACAGGCCCCTCAAGTGGCTCCTCCCGCGTGTTGCGCGGCGGGTCGTGGTACAACTACCCGCAGTACTGCCGTGTGGCGCATCGCGACTACGGCGCGCCCGGCTACCGCGACTACCACATCGGCTTTCGCCTGGCCAGGACCCCGTAACCCTTTAGCGCTTTTACCCTTTTACCCTTTGAAAAAAATACTTTGGGATGGCGTGAGCCATCCCTTTTTTGTTGTGGCCAGTGCCAAAAGCATATATGTGCGCAGCATATATGGTGTATATATGAATGCGGAGCACATATATGTTGCCGCTGATGCTATGAAAAGCGATAGGATGGCTCCAAGCCATCCTATCGCTAACGCCAGCCTCGAAAAGCGATAGGATGGCTCCAAGCCATCCTATCGCTAACGCCAGCCTCGAAAAGCGATAGGATGGCTTCAAGCCACCCTATCGCTGACAACCTGCTAAGGCAATTGCAATAATTTTTTTGCCAAAGGTTGATTACAAAGCGATCCGTTCCGAATGCCTGCAAAATCGGAAGCCGAGGACCAAGGCCACTGCGTAGCTTCCGCCACCAAACCCGCTTTTACCGGATTGTTGTGGATGTAATGAAAGCAGGTGGAACCGTAGATTTCCCAATTTTTCAACACCAATTGAGATTGAGGGTGCCAGGGTGGCAAATTTGGGTCTTCCCAACCGTCTTTGGCCTTTGTGTGCGGCCGAAAAATAGCCCCGGAACGACCTTCTTGTTTGTTGACGGCTTGCGTATAGGATCGCAGCACTATGGCAATGGCATTATTTAACGTTCGTTCTTTTTCTGTAGATCGGCCTGATGCTTCTTCTGCATCAAGGGATGATTGTTTGGTTGAAACAAGCGGCTGATTTTCGCCTTCATTTTCGATGGGGATGGCGAGTCGTTCCACATAAAAAAGCCAATGAAAATGATTGGGCATCAGGCAATAGCACAGGAAGTGGCCATAGGGTAAAAGGTATGTCCGCATTTTTTGTAGAAAGAAGGTATAATTTTTTTCCTGAAAAAATACGCGATCGCGATTATTGCCTTGGTTGTAAATGTGATAGATGGTGTTTGGTGCGAAGTCCATAATGAGCGATTTTGATGACGTGAAGTGGGTAATGAATGAGCAAATATATGGATAAAAGGGATGAGAAGGATTGTGTCAAGCGATAGGATGGCTTGGAGCCAAGCGATAGGATGGCTTGGAGCCAAGCGATAGGATGGCTTGGAGCCAAGCGATAGGATGGCTTGGAGCCAAGCGATAGGATGGCTTGGAGCCAAGCGATAGGATGGCTTGGAGCCAAGCGATAGGA
>Ga0247834_1007256_pt1 | contig 11906 bp, 9 predicted proteins | sample LaCruzMarch2015__8_FD_187118 | JGI IMG/M metagenome (GOLD analysis project Ga0247834, IMG submission 187118) | Freshwater microbial communities from meromictic Lake La Cruz, Castile-La Mancha, Spain - LaCruzMarch2015_12m | ecosystem: Environmental > Aquatic > Freshwater > Lake | place: Spain... | reverse complement strand
CGACCCTATTTACGATTCTTGAATGGGCCACTAGTTCCTACGTAGGCTCGGTACAGAAAAAAATGTGCCAAAAATGTGCCACGGTAGACAAAGGGTTAAACAAAATCTGGTCAATTCTTTCTTCTCAAACAAACCCTCTTCTCAAAAGGTAGAATAGCCCTTTTCCCCACCAGTGAAAAGGAGATAGAGCAGCCCCCATGTAGAGTCCACCTCGAAATCGAGGCCGAGGCAAGTCGACGTCACATAGCTGCTGTGACGGAGATGATGCAGCAGCACCACCACCAACAACAACATCAACTACAACAAAATCAACGACCATCATCATTGATGAAGAGCTTTAGAGAGAAATGTTCGATAATTGATGAAAGAAAACAAATTCAACGTAATAATAACAGTAGAGGAAGACGTCGTCCACCACCACCATTGCTACGATCAACACGCAGCATCAACAACAACATCAGCAGCAGAATTAGCGCATCTATTCAATTCGAAAATAAGAAGTCTCTCTCTTCGCGACTGTTGCTGCAATCTTCAGGTACGGGAGATGCTGCACGAGTAAATCAGAAACACGAGGAGCTGTTCGAACTGGAGCAGTGTCAGCCGATGCCGATGCAATTGCAGGTGATTCAGCCAAATACGACCCCACCGTCCTCACCGCGGGCACAGCATCATGAAGAGGAGTTTCACCTTTTAAGCCTGAATTCATCGCCCACCACCCCGCCCCTCAATGATGACGATAATGACAAGGCCTATCCTTTGTCTCCTTCGTCTTCTTCTCCAACAGACGACTGCTCAACCCCATCACAAGACTGTGCTAGTAGTTATATATCATCAAACTTGATGAACTCTCAATCATCATCATCATCATCATCATTGTCAGTCTTATCACCGCAATCATCACAATTTGCAACCGCCGCCATGGAAGAAAATATACATCGTGCCAATGAAGAATGTGCTGGTTTGTCAAAGGCATTAAGTAAATTTACCAAAGGATCACGTGAGTATACAATGCTTAAATTAAAGCTAGATGTTGCACAGGATGAATTGGCATGTATGAAAGAAGATTATGATATGTTTGTAAACTTTGCTAGTGGAGTTGGTGATAGTGGTGAGGGAACGATGTTGCACAGCAACAACAACAACAACAATGATAGATCAACATTGTTGCAATTGGAGGGTACTAATAATACAGTGGAGAGGAGTCCAAAATTAGTCGTCTCGGGCATACCTACTCCTCCGTTACATATGAACAATCATCATCCTTTTTTGGTAGACAAGAAATTGTCACATTCCTATCATGGCAACTCGTCATCCAAAGAAGATGGTAGTAATAATACCAACGATAGACAGCAGCAGGTAGTAATGGATACAAAAGATCTTGTGATGATTCTTGAAAGTGGAGTGCAGAAGTATAGTATTGAATGGTTTACAATAAAAAGTGTTATGAATCAATTATCACAAATGAAGGAACAGAGTAGTATAAGTAGTAGCAAGATAGGTATGCTAGAAGATGCTACTCGAAAGATATCAAATGGTTTTATCAGAGAAGATGTTAAGAATGAATTACTATCTAGATTGAGACAGAGTTGTCAAGTACCACTGCAACAACAGCAACAGCAACAGATTTCAACAATTGTTGAGAATAAATTCAACAGCAACAATGAAATAGGGATGGAGGCACTAACTATCGGAAAAGACACAACAACTAAGGCAAGGAGAAGGAGGAGGAGGCAACACAAAAAGGAGAGAACAAGCGCAAAAGAAGAATGCAATCTCACCACACTACGTTTGGATGAGGTGCCTAAATATAGCCTTGAGTGGTTTCAGATTCATAAGACCTTAAAAGGCTGCTGTGCCAGCATCCTACAACAGCAACAACATCATCAACAACAATAGAGCAACAATAACAACCAGGGTGGTGGAAAAAGAAATCATGATTATATACTAACTTAGTTTGATTGTACATTCAAGCACGCCTATGTCTTAAAAAACACCAAACACTAAATCTTCACACCCAATTCACCAACTTCATTCTAGAATTCACAGTACTCACTATTTTCGGGTCAGCTTCCTCATCTTCGACAAGCTGGAAGCAGGCTTAGGAGACAAATTTGATGAACATATTCCAAGGTATATAGTAGCAGTCATTAGCCCAATCCACACCTAATCCGCTGTAACAACTTATGCTTTTTCAATATCTTTACTGACAGCATATATTTAATGACATACAATCGTGATGCCCCTCCTGCATAGGTATGCCAGAATCCACGTTGAAAGATCTAGAATAAATAGAATTGTGAAATTCAAGTTGGTGAGCTATTCAGAGATAAAAAATAGGTAACTAACTTAGGTATTTTGCTTTCGTACAAATATAGATCATTCAACTGTTCCCTCAACTTCACACTCCTCCTCCACATCTTCTTCTTCGTCCTCCCCTTCCTCCTCCTGGCCTATGCGCAATTTCTTCTCCTCGGGCTGACCACCCTCGTCAGTTGTCGCAGGACGTTTGTTTGATGATGCCATCTCCTCTACTGCCCCACCACCTCCTCCTCCACCACCAAATGGACTTGTCCCAAATGCAAGTGTTGGCGGACCACCAAATCCACCACCAAATGGAGTACCACTAAATGGTGATGCCTTACCAAATGTTGAAGAGAGTGTCTGTTTTGCCGATACCATCGGAGATGTACCAGTTGGTATGGCAAGGGTAATATTCGCCGACTTACCAAAAACGAATTTAACAGGTGTATTACCACCACCTGCACCACCGCCGCTGCCGGGAGGAGTCAGATTAAGTAATGCACCACTACTACTGCCACCAATTGATGGAGGTGGTGGTACTGCTGCGGGAGGAGCACCAAATGGCGAAAAGGATGATGGAGCAGTTGTAGCGCTGCCAAATATGGGTGTTGAGGAAGCAGTGGTGGTCAGTCCTCCTCCTCCTCCTCCTCCTCCAAAGAATGATGGCTTTGGAGGAGAATCGTCGGGTGGAGGACCTCCAAATGTCAACGGTGGCATAACAAGAGTTCGTTGGTCGCCTGACTTTGTATCAACAACTTTCATTGGTTCCGCTTTCGCTGCTTCATCGACATCGTCTCTACCAGTCCCGAGAGGTTTCGCAAATCGAAGTCTCCGAGCTTCGGCCTTGGCAGTTTCCGAGTTCACAACAGCCACAATTGAAGTAGACGATGATTCATTAGGCTTGCTACTACTATCGTCCTGCTCAGTCATTTGTTTTTCAGACTCAATCTTCTTAGCTAATGCAGCGGCCTTTCGTTTCTTCAACCTACATTAATAAACATGAATTCTCAGTAAGTATAAATGAAACTAAGACCAGAATAAGAGCAGAGCGATATGTAAACTTACAGCTCCAGCTTCATTTTCATTTCAAGCTCCTTTTCATCTGGAGCACCACTCTCGGCAACAGCTTCTGCTTCTATGGCGACAGTAGTAGTATCTGTCATGGCTGCGGCAACTTCTTGCACAGCAATTCTCATCTGGGGCGGATTCTTAATCGTCTGTGTTGGTGCCATCTGTTGATTCGCAGCCTTGACAATCTCGGCATCCGGTACAGCATTGACGGATGAATCCTCTTGCTTCGTAGCAGCTGTCTGCGCGATGACCTTCTTTTGAGGCGGCGCCTTCTTCACCTTTTGAGGCGGCGGAACCTGTACATTCACGACAGCTGATTCTGTGTCAGCGGCGGTAGACGTAACCTCTACCTTCTCGACGGTAATTGGCTGTGAAGCAACCTTCTTTTGACTAGGCGCATCCACAACCTCTACCTCTTCACCTGACGCAGCATTCTTCTTTGGAGGGGTTGCCTTACGCTTCTTCCCCTTTTTCTTCCCCGGTATTGCTGCATCAGGGGCAGCACTTGTTGTCTCGCCTTTTTCTTCAGTGGCTGTGGATGTCGAAAGAGCTTTGGTTTGTTCTACAGGCTGAGTCTTCTCCACTTCCTCAATTAATTCTGCTGCTGCCAGCTGCACATTCATAGTAGTATTGGTTGCGTCGAGTTTTCCCTTCAAATCAGCAATAGCCTTCTGCAAAGATTTTTCAGTTTCTGTTGCCATGTCTTCTTTCACCTTAGCATCTCGAAGACCAGCCTGCATTTTAAGCATCATTTTCTGAGAGGTAGAACGTAGTGGAGTGAGTACAACAATTTGATAACAAGAATATGATAGTTAACAAGCTGAGAGATCACAAATTGCGGCCGTCATACCTTGAAATTTTCTAGTCTTGACGTAAGTAAAACAACTTCGGCCTTTGCTGCCGTAAGGTCTTCTTCAGCCTTCTTCGTCGTAGCCTACAATATCGGAAAGAGATGAATCAATATGAGAGAATCGTCAAAGAGATAAAATCCACAACCTTTGTAAGCTCGCACCTGTGCCGCAGCAATTTTCATGTTCGCTTGCTTGTTCGAGCTTGATGCCTTCGATAACTCTTCTTTCTCCTTCTTGGTCTTTTCAAGCGCATTCTTGAACGCGGTTATAGATGCCTTCTGGGACTCAATCTCTTTCTTGAGTCTAGCCACAAGTCCCTCTGCCTTAGCCGTGTTGGCATCAGACAAATCCTTCTGTTCCTTGAGCGATGCACATTCGCTCTTCATTTTATCAACGGTTATAAGAGCTTGGGCATAGTCCTCGGGATCGATTTGATTGAATTTGGAAACGAGATTATGAACGCGATTCTTCCAGGCATCAACTTCTCGGGATAGACTCTCCTTCTCAGCCTCCAAAGATGCTTGTTCGACTTCCATACTTTTCATCTTTTCCATCTGTGGGGCAGTAGATAACTTTAATGCATTTAGTTGAGACTGGGCCTCAGATAACCTCTTTGACACATTCTGGGATTCCTCTCGAAGCATGGTGTTGCTCTCGCGAAGGAGCAGAAGCTGTTCCTCGGCACCTCTCAGCTTGGTACGGATATCATCTACTTCCTTTGTGGAAGCACTAGCACCACTGACTTCGTCTGTGCCAGCCTCTCGCAACACCTTAAGCTCAGACCTGGCCTCTTCGAGGGTCCTCTTGGCCGATTCAGCAGCTATACGCTCACGCTCCGATGCACGCTTCGCTGACGCCAGATCTGCTTCAAGTATAGCGCATTCTGATTGTTTGAATCTAAGCAGTTCGCGAAGATCAGAGAGCTGTTTCTCCACAACTGTACCCGAAGCGTCTGATTGGTCAACAGCTCCGTCACCAAGTGATTCACCCTCCATGAGAGTAGATGCCTTCGTAGACTGAAACTTCACCACAGTCGCAGATAGAGATGCCATCTGGTCATGCAGCAAGGTATTTTGACTACGCATATCATCAAGTCTTGACTTGGCCTCGGATAATGATTCCTCCATCTTCATCTTGGACGTTTCCCATGCCACTTTATCAGCCTTAATTTCTGCCTGTGCCGTAGCAAGCTGAAACTCAACAGTCTCACGTAAACGCTGTTCAGATTCCATCTCGGAGAGAGTATCACGAAGTGCCGTCCGAGCCTCCGCGTGTAATGCCAATTCACGCTCATAGTTGACATTGGCATTCTTGGCATCGAGTTGATAACGTTTTGCCTCAGCAATTAGTGATTCAGTTCTGGACATTGCCTTAGTGGCATCCGATTTCGCCCCTACGAGCTGTGACATAAGGGAGTCAATTTTTGCCTTGAGCTCATTAATCGCCTTCTCCTTCTCGCTACGGTGGGACATAAGATCCTTGGTCAGTTCTGCGACAGTCTCACATTGAGACTTTTCTAATTCTCGAAGCCTTTTTAATGTTATCGTAGTTTCGTCCTTGTACTTTGTCGAGGCGGTGGTTAATTCAGCTAACTGCTCTTCGCTGGATTTGGCAATGGCCTGGTAGTCAGTAACTCTTGTCTGCACCGTGATTAGTTCTGCCTTGGTGGAGTCAAGCTCATTCATCAGCGACGTGACTTTGGCTTCAAGCGCCTCCTCGGCACTAGTATCAATGGTTACATCTCCAAGCTTAATCTTAGCGGCCTTCAATTCCTTCTCAGTGGTCTTGAGATCTTTTGTTAGTTGTTGAACCTGCATAGTCAACTTGGAACAATCCATGGTTGCTTTGGTTGCGCTCACAGTCGCTGCTTCCTTTTGGGTGGTCAAATCTTTCACGCTTAGCTCTAGCTCAGCTGTCTTACCCTCCAACTTTTGAATGGCGACATCATACTTCTTGGCATCATCTGACTTTAATTCTTGAACACGCTTCAACTCCTCCTGAAGACTCTCAAGCTCACCCTCTGCCTTTGCCACGAGACTAGCCTCAATTCTCTGCACGGACGAGAGGAGAGTTTCCTGTCGAGCGATTTCAGCTCGAAGTGCACCTGCCTCGGACTCGATGCGTTTCTCATTCGCAGACGACGTCTCAAGCTGTACAGCAAGTAGTCTCATCTTCGACGACGCTTGCTGATATTGCTGCTCTTTCTTTGCCAACTCACCCCTCGCAGTTTCTAAATGTGTCTGAGTATTGCTTAATAATCCCTCAACCTGAGCCTTGCGCCGTGACTCACTTTCACACTCCGATTTTACCATCCCAAGAGAATTCTCCAATCGTTCTATCTGTCCTTGATAGTGTGACACATCGATTTCAAGTCGAGCCACGGTAGCCTTTGCGGTGGTTAGGTCTCCACGCATACGCTCATTCGACGTGGACAACTCATTGGCATGTGAATCGACACGTGCCAATCGTCCCTCTAAGGCAGATTGTTCATGCTTGAAGCATGATACCTCAGCCTTTAACTTTGCGACCTCCTCAACGAGGTCATGATTCCTAGCCTCGATGAGTGGTAGCTGCTCGGCACGTGCATCGACTAATGCAAGTTGATCCTGTCCCATCTGTTGTCCATCAATAAGTTGTGCATCATTCTTGGCCACTAATGCACGGTACAGATCGCGTTGGTGTACAATACCGGCAACGAGAGTAGTTTGTTTCTCTCTTTCCTCACGGAGGGTACCAACCTCGGTGCGGAGTGAAGTTAATTCAACCCTATCAGGATCATTCGTTATTTTATCCTCCAACTCTGAAATCTTGTCTGACATGAAATGATGATTACGTAACAACTTTTGATTTTGCTCCTGGAGTGACGCAATATCATTAAATGATACCACATCTCCCGCTGACTTCGCGGCTTGACGTTGGAGTAGACTCTGAATCTGTGTGGCTAGGTCAACATTCTCCCTCCGAAGTTCCATACATTCACGTTCTAATCGACTATTCATCGATTCCAATTCTTGATTATCAGCACGTATATCGGTAACCTCCCGACGTGCAAAGTGTAATCGTTCATTCGTTACTTCCAGCTCTTCGAGAGCACTCTCATGTTCCATTTGCCATTGTCGAATTACTGGGGTTTTGGCGGCCACATCACGTTGGACTTTCTCAAGTATGAGTAATAATTTTTGATTCTCACGTCGTTCGGCACGTAAATCATCTTCAGTATCTGCCAATCGAGAGTATAGGTCAGTTAGGCCAAGAGGTTCACTATTATCACCCCCACCACTATCATCCTCGAGAAGACGCATCGGACTTGTCGAATTAACACCATCCCCCAATCGTAGTCGTCGTCGTCGTGGAGTAGTACTTCCACTATTACTATTCATAATAACCTCCTCCATACGTGATCGTGCCTCTAATGCATCATGTAACCGACCCTCAACTTCATCCAATTTCTCCTTCTCCTCCTGACGTACACTTTGTACGGCATCCTCGACAATCTTATTCCAATGAGCCCGTGTTTCATTTGTCAATGCTTCTTTTTCGTCACTCGCCTCTTGTGCCAATTGACGCAATTCATCCATTTTACGCGTTAATACCGAATTTTGATCTTCCATTAGCAATACACGTTGATCCTTCATTGACGCTAATTCACGTTCTTTATATAAATCGACTTCTAATATTTCAATACGCGAATTGTACTCTAATTGAGTGTTGTATACCTTTTGTTGTATCCGTTCCAACTCCTGATTGGCACGATCGGACGTGAGTTTGGTAGATGATAGATCACGTTCCGTACGTTCGAGCGTATATCGTACTTGATCTAATTCCGAACGTAATGATCGTACCTCTACCGAATGTTCGCGTTTTAATGTAGTGATAATATCCGACTTAATTGTAATTTCACCATTGAGATAGTTGGAATGGGATGTTACGGCATCTAATTCCTGTTCCAATCGTTTTATTTGTAATCGTAATGGCATCGTCTCACTAGTACTACGTGAATGTTGAGTTGTCATTGAGCATAGTAATGATACATGTTCGGCATTGGATTGTGATAAACGTGATATTTCAGCACGTAAATGATCGGCCTCGCGTAATAATCGATCTGAGCGTTCTGTAGCACATAGTAATTCCGATTTGGTGGTTTCATGATTAGTACGTTCCGATTGGTACATGTTATTGAATGAGGATGCTGAATCCACCTTTTGTTGGAGTGCCAATTGTGCCGTATCCAAATTAGAACGTACTTTTGATATTTCATTGACATAATTGACCAATTCGGCATCCTTCTCGGTTAGACGTTTACGTAACATGTCATTTTCCCTTTGTATGGATTTGTAATTGGATTCATAGGTCGTAAATAGAGCATCACGATTTAATTTCTCGGCTTGTTTCCGTGCTGCATATTCAATTGGATCCTCACCCTCCCCCCTCCCCTCCTCCTCATCGTCTTCATAATTGTCGTTGTTATGATCTTGTCGAAGTGTACGCATAACCTCATCAATTGCATCATCCTCCTTTTTCTCTGCATCCATATCCATAAGTGTTGCCGTTACCGCGGAAGTAGTATCATCAGTATTGTTAGAGCCGGTATTGTTGGTATTGTTGTTGTTGTTGTTGTTGTTGTTGTTGTTGTTGTTGTTGTTGGTAGCAGCAGTAAGTATGGCATCCATGACAGCCTCGGCTGCGGGTGTGATGGCAAATTTACCAGCGGCCGTGGCTGCCGTTTTTGATTCGACTCGAGTTGTAATTTTCGTGGACCAGGGTGACAATGTCTTGGTCGTTGCGGCTGCTGCTGCCGACCCCGTCATTTTCGCTGTTGCTGAAGTGGCGGTTACGATGGCCGACGTTGATGATGACCCATCAGTAGTAGTAGCAGCAGCAGCTCCCCAGCCAGAGAAGATTTGCCATGCCCGTGATGGTCCCTGCTGTTTATTGCGTTCCTTACCGGCGGGGGAGGACGACGAGGGGGCAGCGGCGGCGAATCCTGCCAGATGGACCGACGATGGCGGTGCAACGACGCGTCGTTTTTCTTCATTGCCCTCCCCCCCTCCCCTCGCCGCCTCCGCCTTCGCTTCTTCTTCCACAATTATATCGTCATCGTCATCGAGTTCGACCACCTCGGCAAGTGGGACGGTGGGGTCGTCGTCATCTTCATCGTCATCGTCGTGTGCGGACGAATAATAATCCTCTTCCTCCTCATCATCCCCCGCGGTCGGGTTGTCGTCGTTATTGTCCGTCATTGATCGATCTAGAGGTGCTAGCTGTCCGCTTTGGGTTAGATAATAGTCTTTTCCCGCCCTTTCTGGCTGTAGGAAGGCAAGGTTGTGATTAGACAAGAAGTTCCGATGGCAACGTCTAGGTATTGCTGCTGCGCGCAGGAGGTCTGACTCCGCCACGCTGAACTCCGCCACGATTTCTACGCAGCCCGCCACCCATTTTCAGGTCGGAATTAGTACCCCTGAGTTCCGCCACGACGATGCGACACTGAGATATGACGTCACGCTGCGACACCTATCCCTATCCCTATCCTAACCCTAGCCGCGCCATCTCTTGCTTGGACCATCATTCATACTCGTTGCTTAACGGGTGGGAATATTGCTCGGGTGGTGGCGGTCATTTAATCGCGTGGGGTGGGAGTATCGCCAATCTAAGGTGACGCCGAAGAGGTGATACTCCTGCCTGCAGGAGTGGCGCAGGAGGGGCCGAAAAGTACCCTTTTGTGCTATTGATTTGACCGTAGCAATTATACGACAACCTCTTTTTATGAAACCATAATTGCCCAAATCCAGGCGCGATATGGCCTCATCGGTGCGAGGGCGCGATCTACCATCGTCCCGTAAAGATAGCAAAAGTCGAAGGCATCCTGTCACGCAACCTGAGTTGGAGAACGTCTTCCTTGTTTACCGGCAATATCACTTCCGGCCCGTTGCCGATTGTAATGAGTTCTTCATCATGAGTGCGAGAGAAGACCCATTGCCATGCACCTGTTCTCAAAGTGTTCGATAAATGAGGGCCTTGATGATGATAGGATGATATGTATCGTCTGCAAAACAGCTCCACCGAGACATTCACCATCATCTGACAGTTTGCAATCGATGATGGGTATGCAATCCACTAGAAACAGGAGTACATTCGACCGTACGTCGTAGGCGAACGACGTTGCCACATTCGAATCAGGGAGTAAGACCATCGACACGACAAAGTTCGACAGAGCAGAGGAGCACGATGCACTTAGATTTTGGTAAAGCAACCACTTCCCTCGGTTGGAAGTATTACTGTGATCAAATGCACGTCCTTGGTCGCCAAAGGTGCGTGAGGTCAGTTGACACCTCACTGCCTCTACCGCCATCAATGCCGGATCGATCCTCCTACTCGAGGGGACATCGGACATACAGATTATGTTTTCGTTCGCCTAACCCTAATAAACATGAGTACTCCTACAATCGCTATGTACATGCGTAGCTCGAGGAGAGTATGAACCTGCACAGTCTCGGACGAGTAAATCCACGAAGACGGCATTAACGATTCCTCCTCCATAATCGAATCGACAGCACTGGTTGGCGAAGTCATCGCTGGTGACACCACTGATCGGACAGTTGAGTAAAGAGTCATGTTACGTGCAGACAACAGCAGTGCATCAACAAGTTCCATTCGTTGACGTCGTCGTTAACACGCCGCTATTCTAACATCGTCAGTTGTGAATAATGATAGCAATGATGCAATAGTCTATCCACCTGAATAGAACATTACTAAGCTACAATAATTTATATTTATAAAAGATTTGAGTTTCATGTAGTCTAATTTAGTCTATTATAAGAAATAAATAATACCGACAAGGGTCTGTCCTGATGCTGTTGTTGTTGTTGTCGCTCCTCCTCCTCTTCCTACTCCTACTCCGTGGACGATAGTTTCATTTGCGTTTTAAATGTCAAATTATGTTGTACGACGGGTGGTTGTTGTTGTAACTATAACTGCTGCTGCTGTTGGGATGACCACCACCCCGCAGGATCTGTTGTTGTTGTTGTCGTCGATACTTTTGATGCCACTGAATTATCGACAATGGCAGATACCCCCTTAATGTCCGCGCCAAAGGTAAATTGCTCCTCAATGTCGTCGTGCGCAACGACAAGGTGTTGGTCGACAACGAGGAAACATTGGCGGAGCTGCCCAAGCATATGCCGATTTTAACGATGATTGTGCATAACCTGTCATACGACCAGAGTTGATACCATTGTGACTGAGAGGTGGAGGTTATGGTTTCATAAAAAGAGGTTGTCGTATAATCGTCGTACCGTTGTACCTCACTCTCAAGCGATAATGATGTTGTTGTTGTTGCTGCCTGTATTATTGGTCGTGGTCGTACCGTCGTACTCTCCTCTATTGATAATTGTTTGTTGTTGCTGCTTGGTTGACCTCGATTGGATCTTTATTGGCATAAAAAAGTAATGGGTATGATTGTTTAATCGCTACGGTCAAATCAATAGCGCAGAAGGGTACTTTTCGGCCCCTCCTGCGCCCCTCCTGCAGGAGTATCACCTCTTCGGCGTCACCGAAGAGGGTGGCGATACTCCCACCCCACGCGATTAAACGACCGCCACCACCCGAGCAATAATCCCACCCCCCGCGACACGAACGTTAAGCAACGAGGATGAATGATGGTCCAAGCAAGAGATGGCGCGGCTA
>Ga0247834_1007252_pt1 | contig 11909 bp, 10 predicted proteins | sample LaCruzMarch2015__8_FD_187118 | JGI IMG/M metagenome (GOLD analysis project Ga0247834, IMG submission 187118) | Freshwater microbial communities from meromictic Lake La Cruz, Castile-La Mancha, Spain - LaCruzMarch2015_12m | ecosystem: Environmental > Aquatic > Freshwater > Lake | place: Spain... | reverse complement strand
GATTTCCGAAAGGGACTTGACCCATGATTCTAACGTAGTGCATTCAGTAATTTCTTCGATGCCCAGCATTTCTCGGGTTTGCGGCTTTTGTTCTGGACCGCAGATGCCTTGAACGACAAATCCCTGACCGCGAACTAGGGAAAGAAGTTTATGCCACCTCTCGTTTGGCCATAGGCGTCCTTGCCAAGGCGCGACCGGCAAAAAAGCGATTTTTTTAACTGGGCGTAGCTTGTATTTTCCACTTTGAATTGATGGTGGATCCGCACAAGATTTCTTATATCCAGCAGCGGCTGCCAAATCACAGCCAATACGCCAACGCTGTTGGTGCTGATCTATTTTTTTCGTTCGAGCGGCCCAGTTTGGAATTTTTGCATCCGTTCCAAGATAGTGATCCAGAGTATAAACTTTGGAACAGCCTATCAAGTAGAGAAATAAAATGCTTCGAATGTCCCCGCGAGGATCGAAACCGATCGCTCCTTTGGCAATCGGTTTGAGATTGGAAAATAGTGATTGTAATTCCCCGTTTAACCAATTGGAAACTCGATATTTTCCTGCCATGGAGTAGCTCGACCATGGGAGATTTACACCAAAAACAGTTGCTTTTGGGATTTCTTGAAAAATGGGTGCCCACGGCCTTTTCGTAATGACATTCACCCTATCAAACGATTCACACAAGACCTTAACCATCGGTAAAATAGAAATAGTATCTCCCATTCCAAATGGCTCAAGAACAATGGCCTTTGACTCACATTTTCGGCCTGCCAAAGAGAACCGAAGAATCCCAGCCAAAAGACTGAGCAGAAAGAGCAAAAATTTCCGCTTAAAGGAAATCTGAATTGGGCAATAAACCGGTTGCATGATTAGTTCGGAAAATCACTGACTCGGCCATAGGCCTGAAACGCTTCCTCTGAGGTATTTATATCCAGTAGGAGTGTGGATCTTGGTATTCAGTTGAAAATTCTGATAGGCGCCAGCCAGCAATCGTCGGAAGCGGTTTTGAATGACAACGAGAGGCTTAAGTGCTCGCGGAGGCCACTGCGTTTCCGCCCACCATTGCTCCAGTTCCTTGCAGTTTTTGTCCGCGCTAAGATTTTGCCCGGTGAAGGCATAGGCTGCCAGAGGCAATCGGCAGGCGTGGAGTTTTTTTCTATTCACCAAAAAATGCTCCATCAGCACAGCATCGCCAATCACTTTCCACTGCGGGTCAAGGGGAGGAGTTGGCAAACACCTTTTGCGGAAAAACATCGCGCAACTCAGTGAGTGCAGATGAGCCAAGCGTGTATGCCAAAGGCTGGGAACCATAATTCTCCTATAGCAAATTGGCTCCAATGAGGAGTTCAGCAAAATCGCATCGCCAAGCAAGACATCCAGCTTTGTTTGCTGCAGAAAGATCTCCGCCACTTTGGAAAGGGTCTCGGGTAGATATTGCTCATCAGAGTTCAGCCATGCACAGATTTCACCGGTTGAGCGAGCCAGGCCTCGGTTAATGGCATCATACATTCCGGCGTCCTTCTCGCTGAAGATTTTGAGGGAGTAAGCTGCCTGGGCCTCATTAGTGGGCTGTAGATGCTGCTGGCTCGTCTCTCGTCTCTCGTCTCTCGTCTCTTTTCGCTCACCAAATACCAGCTTGCCATCACGGTAAAACTCCGCACCCAGTTCTCTGGCCAAGTTTTCGATACCCGGCGTTTCGGCATCTTGGATGATGTGCTCTATGGAAAGCGTCGAGGATCCAGAGTCCAGAGTCGAGGGCGTGGCAACCACTTGATCCTGCACGCTGGCGATACACAATCGCAACCAATCAAGTTGGCGAAAGGTAGGTGTGACTATGCTGAAATCGCAATTAAACACAAGTTATGGCAGAATAATTGTTGGCAACATCATTGGGGGGAATTTTTTAACCACCAATAGCACAAATTTTCACGAATGGGGAGCGGCTTCGCCTGAGAATTTCATTGTCGGTTTTATTCGTGTTTATTCGGGAATTTGACTCGCTCGCTCCCACTCTCTCACCCTCTGGGCCACCCTTCGGTTGCTCTACCTCCCGCCTGCCCCGGCGCTCGGTTGTGGTTCAAATCTCAACGGACAACACGTTTTTGACGAAGTTCGATGTATTTGAAATTGAGCAAAATGGCTAACCTGAAACCAGTAATGGCCAAGTAGCCCATCATCTGAGCAACATGGGTATCATTGAACTCGGTTACGACCTTTGAATCTACCAGAACAAGCCCGTCCACAAGCAGATCCGGGATGAGAGTATCCACCAAGATGCCGTCATAGAACACATCAAATCGTCGCTGCTGTTCAATGGTATGCCCCTGCTTCTTCAACTCGATTAACAGCGCGTTCTCATAAGCCTTCTCAGCGAGACCCGGCTTCAATGTGTTCAGCACCTTGATGGCCGCCCCTATAATGGAATGCGAAAGTTCGGGATACAGCACCTCCTTATGCGGAGTCCGAAAGGACATACTGGTTGGCAATTGATCGAAATGACCTGGGTTCATGTTTTTTGAAAAATGGAGAATTTTAACCACCAATAGCACGAATTTTCACGGATGGGGAGCGGCTTCGCCGGAGAATTTCATCATCGGTTTTATTCGTGTTCATTCGTTCTATTCGTGGTTAGTTTCTCTCCAGCCGCGCAGCGCCTGTTCGTTGTTGAAATGGGAACACATTACTCTCTGTGCTCTCGGTGTCCTCGGTGGTTAAAATGCTCTGGGGGATCGGTAGTCATAGACAGCCGTTACAATATTTCGTGTCAAAAAAATTTCAGAAATCTTCTTGAAGCTTGAACTGCTTCAGCCTATCCCAAGTTGCACGATTCTCCCGCAGGTCAGGAAACTCAAGCCGAATGAATAAGAACAAAATCTTCCTTGGGGTTGTGATGGCTGCGGCCTTGCTCTTTGCCGTTGTCGTGGGGCGAAATGTGGCGGAGGGCAATTTCAGTCGTTTGGGAATGTATGTAGGTGTGGCTGTGCTTGCGGTCGGAGCTTTGGGGCTCAAGCAAAATGCTTGGCTACTTATTCCGATTTGTTCAGGTTTTACTGGGTCTTTCGGCGGCGGCAGATTGCCGGCATCGATTGCCGAAATGTCTGTGGCCTTTTGCTTCGGGCTATTTGTTTTGTTCAAGGCGCTCAAGGTCATTCCAAGATTTCCTCGACTGAACTGGTGTGACAAGCTGCTGATTTGCAATTTGCTTTACCTTGCAACGGTTTTTGCTCGGAATCCCGTGGGGGTGGACTTTATGAGATCCAACCTCATTGGCGGACGGCCCTATTTTGCCATTTTGCTCGCCTGTTGCGGATTTTGGGTTCTCCAGCATGTCACAATCAAACCGAGAGTTGCAATGCTCTTGCCGGCTCTCATGTGTTTGGGATCGGTCGTAAACGCTGTTAGCGGTTTGGTAGGCTACTTTGCGCCGAGCTTAGGCTTCCGCTTGGCAACATTGTATTCCGGATTCATGCCCGGCGGCACGGACAACCCGCTGGAACCTGTGGACACAGGCCGAGTCGAGAGGCAGCAATACTTGGCTGGGTTTGGAGTGGAAGTCGGCCGCGCTGCTGTATCTTATGCGAACATTTTCAAGCTCATATTCTTCCAAAATATCTTCCTCGCAGCATGTTTCTTTGCCTCGCTGATCGCCATTTTATTTTCCGGTTTCCGAAGCAATCTCATAGGCTGGATGTTTGCGGCGGCTTTGGCAACTTACATTCGCGGTGGTATTAGGCAGGTGCTACCCCTATTCGCAGCGGCTATTGCGGGTATTGTTTTAATTGTCGTTGTCCAAACAGCCGGGCTCTCAGTCCCCTTGGCAGCTCAGAGAGCACTCTCTTTTATTCCCATATCCTGGGATTCCAGAGCCAGTGTCGATGCCAAGGGCTCTGTGGAGTGGCGCTTGGATATGTGGCGCTTAGCGCTTACGACGGACCAATACATCAAGAATAAGGTTTTTGGCGATGGCTTTGGTTACGACTCATCAGAATTGCGTGCATGGCACGCCAAAACTTTTTTCCGAATGGATTCAAACGCAGCTTTACAAGATTATTTTATGATTACTGGGACTTACCATAGTGGTCCCGTTTCAGCTGTGCGCTTCGTTGGGTATATCGGCTTATTTTTCTTTACCGCGCTTCTAATAGCCAATGCATTGTATGCTTGGAAAATCATTAAATCAGCTAAAAAGACTACTTTTTTTCCTTTAACGCTCTTTTCGGGGGTCATGGCAATATACCAGCCAATTTGTTTCTGTTTAATATTTGGCGGATATGGAGAAGATTTCGTTCAAGCTATTTTTACCTTAGGAATGCTCAATCTTATTCACAGGTCTATCGAAAACGAAAAAAGACAACAAAGTCTCGGATGAAAGCTGGGATTTTTTATTTTACCCAAGATGGGGGTTTATTTGTTATAAAGGCCGACAGACACCCTCCGATATGGTGGCTAAGCTGTCTGGCCAAAAAAGAAAAAGGCAAATCTCCAAAAGACCACAACTTAAATAAGTAAGCCGTTCCGATAAAAAGGCTAGCAAAAAAATCTCGAAAAGGTTTTTTGCCCGTATTCAGAAGCATTTGCGCATGCTTTTCCTCTGCCCACCCCTTGCGAAACATATGGGCGCAATTTCCTTGATTGCGGTATATTCCAATAGCACCGGGTATTGTGGCTCCGGAATAACCTTCGCGAATTGCCCAGAGGAACCATTCTAAATCTTCAGCTGTTTTAAGGTCTGTTCTAAAAAGATGCTTCGACCATGCCTGCTTTCGATATACAGCCAAGGTGTTGCCGGCACCCCACTGGAAATCTGTCTTGGGCATTCGCTCAAAGCCGAACGTAGTTTTGCTTACAGATCGGGGTGCGGCCAGAACGCGCGAACCGAACCCCACAACAACGTCCATTGGCGCAGATGCAGCAAATTCACGGATAACAGTCAGAAAAGTAGTATCTAACGGTATGGTATGGGAGCTTAGGACCAGAACCCACCCGTTACTTGCCACTGCAAAGCCGCGATTCAGCGACTCGCTGTAGTTAAACGGGGGTTTTACGCAAATAATGTGTGCCCCGTGCGCTTGGGCAAGGGCGAGGGTGGAATCGGTTGAACCCGAGTCAACAATGATCAACTCATCGGCATCTTGGAGTATGAGCTTTTCAAGAACATGCCCAAGAGTGCGCGAGGAATTGAAAGTCCTTACAACAATAGAGATTCCTGTTGCTGGCATTCTTAAAACCTCAAAATCCTTGAGCGAGTTTTTGTCATGCGATGTTTGTGTTTGAGTGGACTTAAGGAGAATCGACATTTGATCCTCTGTTTTGTATGGGAACTCGTCTGTAAACTCCCTGTAATTGGGTTATTAAACAGATTACTTCAAAAATCTATATACTGATAATGTCAAGCAGCTTTCTTTTGGGTGGAGCCGTCCAGCCATGCTTCCAATATCTTTTTGAGTTTACACCCATAAGCCTCATGTGAGCCCTGGCTCTTCGCGAAGCTGCTGGCAAGAGACCCCATTCGCCAAGCAAGAAGCGGATTCTCGATCAGTTGCACCAGACGATCTGCTAATGCCTGAGGTTGTCGTGGCGGAACGATAAAGCCGTGCTCACCATCTTTGACGACCGTTGATGCACCGCTTTCGTGGGTAGCTACGATTGGCAGTCCTGCTGCCATGGCTTCGCTCAAGACTCTCGCAAAGCCTTCTTCGCAAGAAGGGAAGACGAATGCTAGAGACTGTTGCAAAAGCTTGGCTAATTCTGCGTGGGAGACATTGGAAACATGTGTGAATTCACCACGCCAGCGGCTAAGGATCCGCTTGCAGTCATCGTGAGTTGAGCCAACAAGATATAGCTCGGCATCGGGGCGAGACTTCCTCACGAGTCTCATTGCCTCAAGAAGATAAGGTGTTCCCTTCCTAAGAGTCAGCGTGCCCACCGCGATAAATACCGGTTTAGCAGTCGGTTTCTCGGGAGGTGTGAAGGTGGAGATGTTTGCGCCATAGGGCAACACGGCGAGCTTTGACTCAGGAATGCCGTTGTATATCATGGAATCCCTCACGAAGAGCGATGAGCAAAGAATATAATCTGCACGCTCCAAGTCTTGATTGCAGCGTCGAAAGAGCGAGCGGGGAAGCGTGACGCGAGTGCCCGGCGACCAGACATCGCATTCCCGCTGCCAGAACCCGTAGAAGCTCGTTGGATGACTACTTGAGGCATCAACAATCTTCAATGCTCCGATGCGCTCTGCGAGGTCAAATGGGCCTGACGCATAGCCCATAATGCTGAAGACCATATCGACAGTGTTTGCAGGTATGCTGGCGCTTCTACGGCGCACCCATGCGTCCCAAATGGGTAACAATCGCGGCAGGATGTTATCGCACTGACCGATTGTGGCTGTATGATAAAAAAGTTTTGCAGCAAAATGATATGGCCAACAGCGCCGATAGAGCGGCCGCAAGGATTGTATTTTCAGTTTATCAGAATTCCAAACCTCATGAAGATAACCGTGCCGATGCAATTGCTCGGCCGTCGTTTGCTGATAGATAGAAATACAACTGGCTAGCAAGAGCTTCATAAATTTTTACGGAACACTATGATCATGGGTATATAATAAAACAAATAGTTTTAGTAAAGAGATTTATGAGTGCAGTCAGGCGCTTAGGTCAATTTGCTTTTGTGTGAAAGGATGGCGAGTCGCAAGATGCACAGAAGCTAATCATAAATACCTGTAACTTGCTTGACAGACCATGGTAAGTGGTCTCTTAAAAGCACAAGGTTTTCGCCAATGGCGATTCCATTCCATTTTTGATCGCTCATCTTCTGAAACATTAGTTGCAAAGTCCCAGGTTTATCTGAATCCGGAACTTCAAATATGAGACAATTGACTTTTGCTAACCAATCCGTTTTACCCGAGAAAATAGCATGCTCCGCCCCCTCAATGTCCAGTTTTAAAATATCAATCTCTGGCCATCCGCGCGACTTCATCAGGCTCTCAATGCAGTAGGCTTGAACTGCGGATCCGGTAGCCGCTTCGCTTACTGCGGAGGACTCAGGATTGCCATCTGGCGACTTTTTTAGATAAAGCTGTGTATCGCAGGACCACACTGCAGAATGAAGAGGAGTCACTCGCTTTGAGTTGCGGCAATTCGATTCAAGTAGCCTGAAATTAGCTACATCGGCTTCCACGGCTAAAATCTCCGCATGTGGATGATGTAGCCTGAAGCGGAGAGTCTCTACGCCGATGTTTGCCCCGCAGTCGAGGATTGTCCGAATGCGCTTGGACTCAGTGTCCACAACGCGAATTCCGTCCTTGTAAAGGTGAGACAAGACCCCTTGATTCGTTCGACCACGAAATGTAAATGCAAATCGCATGCCATCAGGTTCTCGCAGGCGGAGCGTGCGAGGAAAATCCGTAGAGCCCACAAAAAGCGTCATGCGCAACGCATTGTAGAATCCGAAATTACGAGAACAAAGGGCAAGAAGGTATAGCTTCAATGCTTTTGATTCAATTAGTCGATTTATACCCATTGGGAAATTGTAGGAATTAACTCCATGCGTGGCGCCGCACACTGCAAAGGTGTCTGTGTTATTTAATAAAATACTTTAAAAAATGCATTTAGAACCACCTTAGTTATCTCGGACGAACAAGTGGTCTAAGCTGCGGTGCTGTAGCAGACTGTAGCCTGCAGTGAGCATCTTAAAGATCAGGCGCCATCGATCACGGCGCGTCCTGTTCTGGAAAAGATCTCCTTGGTGAATCTCAACACACACTTGGCGTGCTCGCACCCCTGACTTAAGCATGGCTTCAATAACCTCGTATTCGAAACCTTCAATGTCCATTTTCAAGAGATCGATTGTGTCGCGTTTGAAGCGATGTAGAATCGTTTCCAAATCTATAAAACTCATCTCTTCACCTTTCGAAGTGCTTGTGATAGTCCAAGATTGTGAGTCGGCGTTGTTCTCTGGTGGGTAAAGGAGGCGTTTACCGGATGATGAGGCCAACCCAACCGGCAGATAATGAAGACCAGCGGGAACAACCTGCAAACTTTCGTAAGTGATGAGGCCCGGCTTCGAGGGGTCAAGTAAGACCACCGTGCAACCGAACCTTGCGAGAAGCGCAAGTTCAAAAGAAATATTGGTGCCTGCACCCGCCGAAACAACGAAACTATCCGAGCAGAGATTTGGGAGTATAGTCCATTGATCTCCCTCCCCCAGCGTTTCGAGCGGTCCTCGTTTAGCGGTTAAAAGGGAGTAGGCAATTTTATGTAGCAAAAGAGAAGGGCTCATAGATGAATTTTCAAAAATTTTAGAAATTTGCACGCAAGGCGCTTGTGTCGTGTAGATGGCCAGAAAGTAGCATTAGTTTCCTATTTTCGCATTCTCTCAGTCTGTTTTTTATAATTAGGAGAATACGAGATTGATTTTAATGCAGCCATCAGCATTGCAACGCCACCGATCATCATAACAATACAATAAATGGCGGATGTATCTGTAGAAGTAAGTGTGGATTTCGAGCCTTTCAATGAAAGTAGGCTGACAAGCAGACAGAGTGCGGAGGCATGAATAATCCCGATTGTGCGGTAGTAACCACCAGCATAGAGCAGTGCTGCTGATCCGAAGAGCAGGCAATAAGGGATACCCAACCACCCAAGTATCGCGAAAGAATGTGCGGCAGGTTGCCACTGACTGCCGAAAAGCCATGGAACAATAGGTTCGGCGAAAAAAAACCAGAAAAAGCCATTAGCGCAAGCCCCAGATAGCAATATAGCCATATTCTTAAAAAATCGCTTTCTTTTTACTTTGGCCTCACTTTCAAAACTTAATGACCTAATTGCTGCATTCGTCATGAGAGAGTTGAGTATAACATGGCTGATCGGTCCGTAATTCATGGCGCGATTGTAGTAGCCCAATTCGCTGGGCCCACCAAATTTCCCCAAAATAATTTTATCTATGCGGGAATACCAGTTTGAAGACATTGAGGCCAGCCACAACCAAAAGCCAGTGTGAAACTGGCTGGAGGCCAGTGAAAAATCAAGATTCATGGAGGCCAGCCTATGGCGATACATTCGGAGGTAGCACAAGGTCTGGACAAGAAATCCTGCAAAAGCGCCACTCGCTAGCCCATATATTCCATAATCATTAAGTATGAGAGCTACTGCCACCGAGCTGTTTGCTATCAACTCTGCGGCCTGGAGAAAAACGTTTTGTTTGAAAAAACCTCGACCCTCCATATCGTAGCGAAGGGTCGTTAGCATATCGGAAAACACTAGAGGCAAAGCGACAACAATGGCAACATTTGCGCGAGTTGAGTTGCCTTGCCATAAGCTGAACGCTACATAACCCATTAGGAGAAGTGTCTTGATGCCGGAAACAATGGTGGCAAGGCCAAGAACACGATTTAAAAGATTTGGCGTTCTTCCTGCATCACTAATAAGCAATTGCGCCGTTGAAAAGCTGGCTGGAATCATGAGAAAGGACAAGGAAGCTGTAATGAAAACAAACTCACCGAAATCAGAAGGGTTTAGCAATCTTGCAAGAATGATTCCCAGCAACATGCCGCCACCTGCTTGTGTGTAGTTCGCAAGGCTCTGCCAGAAGTGAGCCCGCACATTGTGTCGCGCAGCAAGAAGGTTTCGAATCCAGCTAATCATATTTATAGACTAACACTCACCGGCTTTGTAGGCCTTTGAACCTTGGTTTAGATGCGCTTTGGCCAAAAGTGAGAAAAAATCAAGGTGTTCTTTCGCGATTTTTTGCGGCGCATAAAGCCCCTGCGCGGCTGTTGCGATGGCATTCCGTGCCGCCATGTTGAATCGTGAGACCTGGTAAATGGTATCCGCAAGGGAGGAAGCTGTTTTTTCGTGGGAAAGATAACCATTAACCCCATTGCTTAGCATTTCCACGATTCCACCTGTTGGAAAAGCCGCGACTGGAGTGCCGCAGGTCAAAGATTCGCTAATTGTATTCGGGAGATTGTCTTCAAGCGAAGGCAATGCATAGACATCGGAGGCGGCGTAGTAGCCGGCCACGCGTCTTTCATCCGTAGTGCGGGGTAGTAAGATGATATCTTGATTCAATTCCAAAGAAGGGGGTATCCCGCCCATGAAGAGAAAACGCCAATCGTTTTCCAGCGTAGAGGTGCGCAGATGTCTAATTACATCAGGAATAATAAATGCGCCTTTGCGCGGCTGATTGGCAGAGGAAAAGAGAATTGCTTTGCTGGACACAGGCAAGCCCAGTTCAGCTCGCTTTTGCTGACGTTGATGGGCATTGAAAACAGCTGGGTCTACACAATTCCGTATGTGGTTGATGTTGGCATTAGCGAATAAGCTCGAAGAAAGCGCAAGTTCTCGCATCCATGCGCTCGGTGTGATGGCGTGAATTGAGTTATTGCTCCAACTCTTTTGCTTGCAGCGATGCACCCAATGAGTGATGGCGCTCAATCCGCATAGCGGTTTGATCTTGGGGCATTGCGCGCATGAGTCGCGATATTGCGTGCAGTCTCCAGAGTAGTGGCAACCGCCGGTAAAGGTCCACATGTCGTGCAGAGTCCAGACAACAGGCACCTTCAATGCGCCGACAGCTCGGATGCTAGCGATGCCGCTGTTGATCCAATGGAGGTTGACTATGTCGGGCTTAAATCGGTCTATCAGTTTCCCAAGATGGACGCTTTGCAAGCCTAGTGAGATTGGCTCATCTTTTCGATGACATAAGACGGAAGGAAGCAAATCCAGGTAGCCTCGTCCTATGGGGGGCCAACCCAATTCAGAGCTTGTCATTTTGTGGACATAAGAATCGCTGGAATGTTTCCTCCTCACGGCCATGAAGGATTCTACGCCGATGCCGCGCAGGGCTTGGTGAAGACGGAATGCCGCGCGGTGTCCACCTCCGGCCAAATCTTCACCGGAAATAATAAGAACACGCATCGTTGTGTTGATAATCTCAAGAATTGCCTAAGCAACAGTGAGGCAAGAGCTAATAATAGATTGCATTAATAGTGTGAATGCACAAGCCGACTGCATTTGGACGTCGCGCCGATAGCATGGTGGAGTTCTAAGTTAGCGCCAGCAGTTCCGACTTAACCCAAAGGGCATCCATCTGGACTGCGCGACCATCCTTGTCATGCAGACAAGGGTAGATGTTCTTGAGAACCATTCCGCAGTCTTTCTCGAGTAGTTGTCGAATAGCACCAAAAGAGCTTTGGCCTTTATACATGTCCCCAAGCATGATCTCGCCATAGAAGGCGACACAGTGTTTCCGGATGAAAGATCTTCCTCCTTGAATCACGAGGCCCTCCGCGCCCTGCGTGTCGCACTTTATAATGCAGGGACCGGTAGCTCCATTCTCTGCCGCCCAAGTGTCCAACGTGTTCGTTGTGACCTGGCACGAGCCCAACGGAGTGGTATCAGCAGCGAAAGAAGAGATATTGCCAGTATCATTAGGTAGCAGTGATGATGTCTGCTCGTTGCGATTTTTGTAGAATGTCGCGGTTCCGTCCAGATTTGAGAGTGCGATCTGGTGGAAAGTAATTTGAGGAAAATTTCGAAGTAATATTTTTGCGTGCTGTATGTTGTCACTAAAAGGATCGAAAGCTGCTACCGGGCAATGGACACCTGATTCGATAAACCGGAGAAGTGTATCTCCACGATGACAGCCGATGTCTAGGAAAAGGCTCGTTTTCGAGTCTTGGGCAATGTGCCCGAGATCGAAGAACGGGTCTGAATAACCAGCGATTACCTGCAGTTTCGCTCTACTTATTCTCAACAGCTTGCGAAGAGCAGGGTATTGCAAACATTTTCTATAATAGCGCTTTAGCATTTTGGAAAAACCGGTTGATTAGCTCTCTTTTTTAGGGTGGAAACTACATCGTTAAAGTTCACAATAGGAATATGAATAGAAAAATTTTCAGGATTTATAAGTGCTGATTT
>Ga0247834_1007246_pt1 | contig 11920 bp, 6 predicted proteins | sample LaCruzMarch2015__8_FD_187118 | JGI IMG/M metagenome (GOLD analysis project Ga0247834, IMG submission 187118) | Freshwater microbial communities from meromictic Lake La Cruz, Castile-La Mancha, Spain - LaCruzMarch2015_12m | ecosystem: Environmental > Aquatic > Freshwater > Lake | place: Spain... | reverse complement strand
CACGGCCACCCCGCCTGCGGGTTCGGTGATGATCAACCAGTTGGAAGCACCGGGCTGCATGATCCGCTGCACCACCCCCTCGGTCGGGCACGGACCGCTGCGCCGGAACAAGGGCAGCAGGTCCATCGGCGACAGGGTGACCTTGCCCGCCACAGCGGTATCCCCGCAGTGCACCAGGCTGATCCCCGTCTTGATGTTCAGCTTGCCGACATCTGACCAGCCGACAATGTCGGCGAGGGAACAGTTCCAACGAACTGACGTTTCGTATAGCGTGAAAAACACGCGCGGTGGTAAGGCCACGATGAATCCTTCCTCAAGATGACCAGAGGAGGGAACGTGCCTGTACCGCCTGCTGGCCATGGTTTCGTTTGTGCAAAGCGGGAAATTTCGGCATGCGTGATCGGAGCGCTGAAACGCCTTCTTCGACCCATAAGTGCCGGTTTTTATAACCTGTTCTGCTTTTGATTGAGGACTGCTCTCCCCATGCGTGCAAGCTGCACCCGGCCTAGATTCGAAGCAAGAGGGCGCTGAAGACGAATCTGTGGATAAACTATCCACAAGGAAAATCTATGGAAGACCGCCTGCGCGGGCGCCGATTTCCGCCGAGACGCAGCCCAGCGCGATGGTCAACGCGGATCGCAAGCGCGCCGTCCATGTCAACGCCATGTCAACGCGCATACGCCATTTTGGCGCGGTCAATGCCGGTGAAAATCGGTCAATGTCAGTCGTCGTCGGGCTGGAAAATCCGCAAGATCAAAGGCTTGGCGTGCAAGTCGTTGAAATGCATAAGCTATTGGAATCGCTTGGGTTTTGGCTCATAACCTGAAGGCCGCAGGTTCAAATCCTGCCCCCGCAACCAAATCTATCCGCGTTATCAAACGCTTAACCGCCGCCCTCCGGGGCGGCGTTTGCGTTTCCACCACCAGTGGAAGCACTGTGGAAGCAAGAGGCTGCGAAGTTCTTGGTAGCAATGCGAAAACCCACAATCTGGAACTCACGTCCTTCTTATCCCCACCGTAAGGTTTCCGGCACAGTGGCGGTGCCCAAGCGCTTGACCAGCTGCTGCGCGACTGCGTCGAACTAGAGCAAAACGTCACCACAGTTGATAGATTTGATGATCGGCCGAGGATGCAGATCCAACCGTAGAGCCGCAGCATGGACGAAGCTAGCGATAAGTCCTTGTTTCCTAACATCGAAGTCGACAATAGTACGATGTCAAGCCGAGCAACCCACCTTGCAGACTTCGGACACGTCGTTCAATTTGGCGACGATGTGCGTGGTCATGGGTAACTAAACGAAAACCATTAGGAAAAGCCTCAGCGAATGTCTGTTGTTCGAAGAACCATTGAGGCCTTTCCGCGTGGTCGGACGACAGAGGAGCTGCTTGTGCTCCTCGGGGCATCCTTTGATGACAGCAAGAAGCGTTCTATCGTCTCAGAACTGCAGGCTCTTGCAACCTCCGGAGTGGTCCGTCTGGAGCGGAATGGTCGTTGGAAACCTGTCGCTGTGCTTCATTCAGCCATGAAGAAGCCCGCAGGCGGTTCCAGCACAAGCAAGGAAAGACCAGGCGAAGACCTTCTCTTCGCTGTTCCTGCCATCATTGGTACGGAGCGCAAACCGGCTGACGCCGAAGCAGACGACGACGGCGCGCTGGTGCCAATCGACCCCAACGCCCTTCTCCGCTATTGGAGATCGGCACTGCGGTCCGATCCTCGAGGCGCAATAACGCAAACCCCTGATCGGCACGGCAGTCAATGGATCCTTGCCACCGGAACTGGGCCGCTGACGCCTGACGAAGAGGCGCGGCGAGTGATCACATTTGCACTCGACTCTCTTCCGGCAGAATTCAGGCAGGCCCTCTTGAGGCGCGAAGCCAACGAGATGACACTTGCGGTCGGATGGCCAGTCATGGTTGGGCGCAAGGCCGGAGCGCCGGCGATCTGGCCGGTTGGCCTCCTTGCTGCAGAGTGGTCGCGGACTGACGCGACGCTGCGCGTGGTGATCGAAGCAGATGATGTTCTGGTGAACCCCGATTGGCTTGATGGTGCTGCCAGAACGGCTGGGTGGCAAAAGTCTGAACTGAAAGACATCTTCTTGCCGACCGAGGGCATCGGGCTCACTGCCGATGATTTCCTGTCACGACTTCGCGAAGCCGCAGCTAAGCATCTGCGCGGCAAGATCAACGGTGTCCAACTCGCTTCTCAGGTCGATCTGGCATCAACCGCCATCTACGACATCGCTGCTCTATTCTTGCCAACGGAGTCCACCTTCACGGCAGGGGCGGTTCGTGATCTGGATGCGATTGCATCTTGGTCTGTTGAACGTTTACGTCGAACAGCTCTTGCCCCCGTGCTTGCATTGCCCACGTCGAGCGAGCCGATTGTTATCCACGACGTAAATGTCGGTCCTCTAAACGCGGAGCAGATCGAGGCCGTCCGTCATGCAATTGACGCACCCCTGACTGTCGTAACCGGACCACCAGGCACTGGTAAAAGCCAGGCGATCATTTCGATGGCTGCTTCAGTTCTTCTAAAGGGAGGCACCGTTCTTGTCGCATCCAAAAACCATCAGGCACTAGACGCCGTTGAAGATCGCCTTGGGGGGCTGGCGCCTGACCTACCTTTCCTCGTTCGAACACTCGATCCTCAACGGGAGGTTGACCGGTCGGTGGAGCAGGTTCTCGCGGACATGCTAAATGAAACCGGCCAGCGTCCGCGCGCCGTCGATCCGGAGTTGATGGGACAGTTGGCAGCGTTGTCGGCTGATCGGCGAAGGACGCTTCATATCATACGGCAGCGGGCGAATCTGGAGTGCGAGATCGCAGCATTGGTTGAACGGATCGCCGCCCGAGAGCACTTCGCCAATAGTGATGAACGCCCCACCCAACTTGATGATGAGCGGCCAAGTTTTCTGGCCAGATTATGGCGCGCTATCGCTGTGCTATTCAGAGGGAAACCCGATCTGCTTCAGGGAGCTAATCGTGACGCTCTGCCTGAAGGCGCTCCGCTTTCTGCGTTGAAGGGGCGGCTCAACAATCTGAGACATGTGCGGGATGAGTTTGACAATGAGGCCGACCCGGTCAGCTTGACCGACGAAATCGCAAAGCTGGTAGCAACGGTGCTGCCTGCCGTTTTGTCGAACTCGGTCGCGTTGCGCGAAGACGAGCGACAGATTCTCGAGGCCGGTCGCGCCGACTTCCAGTTTCACGGTGAACGCAATCTACCTTCCGACCTGACCCATGCGGTGCTTTCGCATCGGCCGCTCTGGTTGGCGTCGGTCCTTGGCACCCCAAAGCGGATTCCGCTTGAGGAAGGGCTTTTCGATCTCGTAATTTTCGACGAGGCCAGCCAATGTGATATCGCCTCAGCTCTACCCTTGTTTGCTCGTGCGAAGCGGGCGGTCGTTGTAGGTGACGACCGGCAACTGAGCTTCATTCCGCAATTAGGGCAAGCACAGGACCGGAATTTGATGAAGGCTCAGGGCCTGCCCACTGTTGGCATGGGTCGGTTCGCCCAAAGCCGTCAGTCCCTATTCGACTTCGCCAAACGAGTGCCAAGTGTGCCACGGGTTTTATTGAGACATCAATACCGGTCAGCTGGCCCGATTGTCGATTACATCAGTGAAACGTTCTATGGAGGTCAGCTAACCACTTCCTACGATCCGAAGAACATCCGTGCGCCGAAGGACCAGAAGGCCGGTATCGCGTGGACTCATGTGTCTGGCCCCGCGCTGCCGCAGCAGGGCAACGTAAACCATCCCGAGGCCGAGGCGATCGCATCTCACATCCACCTGCTCTTGGTGGAACAAGGATACCAAGGCAGCGTCGGGGTAATTTCTCCCTTTCGCCCTCAGGTTCAGGTCATCGAGAGCGCGGTCAAAGCAAAAGTTCCGGCACAGAAACTTCAGGGTGCCGAGTTCCGTGTCGCCACGGTGGACGGTTTTCAGGGTCAAGAACGCGATGTAATTCTTTTCTCGCCTTGTCTCACGACCTCGAGCGCGATTTCCGCAGTGACATTCGTGCAGAAGGATCTCCGAAGACTGAACGTTGCAATCTCACGGGCGCGAGCCGTTGCTCATGTATTCGGAGATCTCGACTATGCGCGCTCAGCCAAAATTCGCGCTTTGGCACGACTTGCGTCAGTGGCGACCGAACCGCGCCGTCGGGTCGGCGAGGGAGTGTTCGACAGCGAGTGGGAGCGTCGGGCCTTTTTCGCCCTGAAGGGCAGGGGCCTCGATCCCCAACCGCAATTTGAGATCGCTGGCCGAAGGTTGGACTTCGCGCTTTTCGGCAAAACTGGCGTAAAGCTTGATCTCGAGGTGGATGGTAGACATTGGCACCAGGATACCGATGGCCGAAGAAAGATCGCGGACCACTGGCGTGATCATCAACTAATTTCCATGGGCTGGCGAGTGCGACGGTTCTGGGTGGACGAACTTTCAAAGGATATGGAGGCCTGCCTTGACCTCGTCGAACGAGACCTTTCGTAGATCACGTATGTTCAGTTATCTTGCCGGAGGATTGACCGCACTAGGCCTCATTGGCATGGGTGTGCTGGTGTTCCAAGTGAACGATCTGAGTGATCGATATGGACAGATCGAGCGCGACATCGGGTATTTCACTGAGGAACGCGAACGCCTTCGCCAGCACCGTGACCAGCTCGGGCAGGAAGTCTCGCAATTTGACACCGATCTGCAGGCTGCCCGAGAAGCACTCCGGCGGGCCACTCAAGGCCGCGATGAGGCACTAAGCGCTGAAGCTGCCGCACTTGCTGCCCGCGATACTGCGCAGGCTGCGCTACAGCTGTTGCGCGACCAGGAGAGATCTGCGCGCGAAGCCATAGCGACAGCAGACCGTGAGCAGGAGCGCATCCTGTCGCTTACAGACCAGCGCGAGGGGATAGAGACGGCGTTAGCGGGACTTGACCGACAGAAGGGCGATCTTGAGCAGACGGTTTCTGGCTTGGCGACGCAGAGAGCTACACTCGCTGTTGAGGTTGAAGAATTGCAGGGACAGCGCGTGACTGCCACGGCTGAAGTCGAGGCGCTGGGGGCCGAGATCGTTGGGCTCGAGGCCCTGCGTCAAGAAGTTGCACAACTCCGGTCGGAAGAAACGGAACTGAAAGAAAGAATTGCACAACAGCTGGCAGACGCTGGTTCCTTGGAGAGCAGAGTATCTGACGCGCAGACCCGACTAGTTGCGCTGCAGGCGCAGGTTGAGGCGGAAACTGCAGCTCGAGATACAGCGGCACGAGAACGCGGCAGTGCAGAAGGCGAACTCGGAACACTGAGAGCGCAGTTGGACGCTCTATCGCGTGATCAGGGCGATCTGCAAAGGGAAGCACAGGAGGCCGCCGAGCGGCTTCGCCAGTCTGAAGCCGCCCGGCAGGCAGCGGATGACGCAAGACTGCAGGCTGAGACGGCTTTAGCGGAAGCACGTGAAGCGTTGGCGCAGGCAACAACAGAACGCTCTTCGGCACAGGCTGCTCGTGACGCTGCGGCATTGGATCGAGCACAGATAGAAGGCGACATCGAACGCGGCAGGGCCGTGCTCGCGCAGATCGAAGTGGCCCAAACGCAGATCGCGCAATTGACTGGTCAGCGAGACACATTGACTGGCGAAGTTGAAGGTCTGAGGACGACCAAGGCGTCACTCGGCGTTGAAGTGGAGTCGGCCGGAACCGAACTTCAAGCTGTTCGCGAACAACTCGCCGGACTGTTGGCTCGGGTCGTAGCCGCCGAAGCTGCCTTGGCCCAACCCGCAGCAACGCTGTCAACCCTACAGGAAGCGATCGGCCAGGCCGAGGCGCTTGCTGAAGCGACGAACCTTGCTTTGGCGGAAGCACGCCAGGCTCGAGACACGGCTCTTGCTGAAAGGGATAATGCCCTTTTGGCGCGAACAGGCGCGGAAAATGAACTTGCTGCTATCGGGCAAGCGCTCGCAAGTCGGCAGGCAGTTTTGGCCGTTGTCGAGGCAGCGGAAGGTCGAGTGGCGGAGCTTTCGGCACGTGTCGAGGCATTGACAGAGACTCTAAGAGTTCGCCGCGAAGAGGTCACGGAGATCGAGGTTACCGCCGAAACCCTACGCGCCGATGTTCAGCGCGGGCGGGAAGAAATCGCGGCGCTCGCCATCAGGCGTGCTGAACTGTTGGAGGCTGTTCGGATTGCCGAAGAGCGTAGCGGCGAGGCAAACCAACCAGCTACAGAGATTCCCGAATGACGAGAAGGATTTAAGCGATGCTCACCGGAAACCCTCTTCTCGTCTTGATCGTTGTGGGCCTTCTCGCCTTTCTGGCTGTTATCCAGTTCTGGTTGGCAACACGACATGATCACGCTGTCTCGATCCAGGGACCGCTCGAGGAGGAACGTGCCATCTTTGCGCGGATCGCTGAAAAGCGGGCGACACTGGCCGATATCGAGCATGACCTCCAAAAGCGACGAGAAGCGCTAGCGGTGGTTGCGGACATACAGGCCGAGGTCGATGCACTGGTCCGCAAGCGCGACGATCTTTTGGACGAGTGGAACCAAATGGATGAGCGCCGGAATGAGGTTCTGGCGCTGCGCAGAGAGCTTGAGGAGTCCCAGGTTGAAAAGTTGCGGTTTGACGCTGAGCTGGCGGCGGCAAAGGCCGAACACGAAGATATCCGGGAGCGCCTTACCCGTGCAGAACGTCTGCTCGACCAAGTTGAAGACATGCAGGAACAGCACGCCGAACTGACCAGCAAAATCGAAAAGCTGCTGCCCGAAATGCGTCGCTTGGAAGAAGCTCAGGAACGGGTGGATCGACTCGATGCCCGCGCCCATGACCTCGAGAAAGATGCATCTCGACTTGAAGGTATTCTTGCCGCGCGTCAGTCAGGCGTTGCCGAGGCAGAGGAAATTCTGCGGTCCGGCCGCTCTGCAGTTGCAGGCGTGCGTGAGGAGCTGACGAGGGTTGAGGCGGAATTGGCCGCGTCTGCCGTTGAGAAAAGAGGCATCCAAGCCGATGTCGCACGGCTTCAGGAAGCGCGCGCTTCGCTGGAGGCACGCAACGCGATGCTCGAGCGGAAAACCTCGGGAGCAAGTGGAGGCGACGCGGCGACAGATGATCCGCTTCGGGAGCTGAAAGTTGTTCCACAGGTGGTCAGTGTCCTTCGCGACTGGAAAGAGAGCGCCATTATCGATGAGAATGACGCTCTGCGTCGGGTACAGCTGCATTTCCAAGCAACCGGTCTGACTTATCCGGAGCGCACCCTTCGTGCTTTCCACACCTCTATGAAGGTTAACGAGAGCACGCAAATGGCGGTGCTCGCGGGTATCTCTGGCACGGGGAAAAGCCAGTTGCCGCGCCAGTACGCGGCTGGAATGGGAATCGGTTTTCTGCAAGTCCCAGTGCAGCCCCGGTGGGATAGCCCTCAGGACCTCATGGGGTTCTACAACTACGTCGAAGGACGTTTCCGCCCTACGGATATGGCGCGAGCGCTTTGGGCGATGGACGAATTGAACAACGCCGAAGGTGCCCTAAAGGATCGAATGCTGATGATCCTGCTGGACGAAATGAACCTGGCAAGGGTCGAGTACTACTTTTCCGACTTCCTAAGCCGTCTCGAAAGCCGCCCAGCAGCAGTCGACGTCACCGAGCGTGCTCTCCGCAAGGACGCTGAGATCGAACTCGAGATTCCTACACCCGACGGCCAAATCCCGCGCATCTTCCCGGGTTACAATCTCCTCTTCGCGGGAACGATGAACGAAGATGAAAGCACCCAATCGCTTTCAGACAAGGTGGTCGATCGGGCCAATGTGATCCGTTTCGCCGCACCGAAACAGATCGTCCGGGGTTCTCCTGCGGGACAGCGTCCCGCCACCGAAGCACTAAAGCGTAGCCGTTGGGCCGGCTGGTCCCAGCCGCGGCGAGATCAACAGGAACGAGAGGTAGCGCAGGCGAAGATTGCAGAGATGGTCGACCTGATGAAAGTACTCGGTCGTCCCTTCGGCCATCGTTTGGGTCGTGCCATGCTAGCGTATGTTGATCGCTATCCTGTGACGGAAGGCGTTGCGAACATCGTTAATCGTGCTTTGGCAGATCAAGTTGAGATGCGGTTGCTGCCCAAGTTGAGAGGAATTGAAGTCGAGGCAAAATCCCAAGAGATTGATCGGCTCAGGAAATTTGTGTCCGATTTGGGCGACGATCAGTTGAGCGACGCGATCCGGCAATCCGTCGAGACGGCGGAGACAACCGGGCAATTTGTCTGGCAAGGTGTGACCCGCTGATGCGCCGTCTTGTGCGCCCTTGGTCGGCCCAAGTGATCGATGCTGGTAGTCCCTACGGTCCCGCGTCTTGCTTGATCAGCGAGGCGGGAAAGGAAGTGCCGAAGGGACTCGAGCATGCGGAACTAATGAAAGGAGAATTTCGGGGGGAAACCCGGAGGCTTCTCCTTCATCCCTATCCCAAGCGCGGCACAGGACAAAACCCTTCGCGCGAAGCCTTTCCGATCCGCCCGCCGCTCAACCGCGAGCCGAAGACGCATGAAGAGGAATTCGCCGCTGAGACGCTTCGGAGAATGAACGAGGTGCTTGCCCGCATCCAGGAACTTGAAGATGCCCTAGACGACCCGATTAGCTTATGGCCGAGGTTGCGGGCTGCTTGGAAGCGTGCAGAAGATGAAGCCGATCCGAGGATGGCTGAGATCGTCAAGCAGTCACGCGAGATCGGCCCCGTACTGAAGGATCTTGAACTTCGCATTCGCCGCGTGTTGCGTCGAACGCGGGAGCTTACTCCATTGAGCCGAGTTCAAGAACTAGATCGGGCCTCTATGCTCTGGCTCAGCCGCCAGCCGGGGCGCACAGTTGCCGAACGGGCCGGGCCAGCGCAGCGTATTCTGTCGACCGTTCGACACGAGAACTTCGATACCTTGGAGAACCGTGTCTTTCACGCCTACGTCCGTCTTGCTGCACTTGTTGCCCGCGAATGGCAGCGAGAGCATCGGCGCGCCATGGGAAGTGATCGATATCGCCTTGTTGATGCCTTTAGACTCCGCTGCCGTGCGCTGAGCCGAGATCTAGCCGATCTAGGTGTCGGTGTTGCGGAGCCAGGGATCACGCCGAATTACGTGCTTATGCAGGACAAGGGCTATCGAACCATCCGCCTGGCATGGGAGCGCTTGATCCGACGCGAGCGAATTCTTGACGATCTCTGGGCGTGGCAAGCCCAGACTTGGACGGACTTTGCAGTTTTGGCAATCGTGCTCGCAATTGATGAAATGGAGGAGGCCGAGCCTATTGCCCAGTCCCCCATTGTCTGGCGCCAAGAGGCTGTCACTGGACGTTGGTTTGATCAGGATCGACCCTTGGCGGTATTCTGGCTGAAAGAAACGGGACGAATTGTAGAAGTGCAGGCCCGTCCTGAACTCCCAGGTAGCCTTTTGACCCTAGCTCGAGCCCATGTTTCATTGAGGATCACGGACCCATCCAGATCCGACTTGCCTCGCCGAGTAGCTGTCTGGACGCCTCACGCTATGGAGCGTCTGGACATTGAGGAGGCAGCACGGGGGGCCGCGGCGACATTGGCGGAAATAACCCAGATCGCATCCAACGAGGTCATGCGCGATGGGTTGATTCTGATCCCAGCCCACGGCGAGGCGGCACAGGCGACCAGTGCTCGTGGCAAGGCACGAGTGGATGCAATCGCATTAGACGCCTCCGGTGATACTCTTGGCCGAGGCATGGACGCGCTTAGGGAATTTATTCGCCGCGACATTTGGCGGTGACTTAAATGATAAATCGCAAGCTCTGTGGTTATGACGTAAACGGCTGGAGGGACGGAGTTGCGCGAAACTGGATTGCGCGGCCAGGTGACGAAGAGGAACTCGGAGTTGTTCGCATCGTTGAGGGAGCCGTCCTTCCAGAAGTGGTTCTTGCTGGCGAGGGCAAAACTGAGCGTTGGATTGGCGGCGTTCAGGCAGACCTAGCACCCCATGGACGCGGCGGTGGATGGGGCAAGTACGGTGCGCCGGAACGTCGGAAGACTGTCCGCTCTCTGATCAATGACGAAACAGTGCCACCAAGTATCCTTGCCGCCGCCTTTACCGGTTTGGCGCAAGGTGCAAACCATTCCGTAGTCGCAATCGAAGACACCTCATTGACGACTGAACAGCTGCAGGAACGAATCTTTTCTGCAATTGGTGCAGCGCGCGCCGGTAAGTCCCTGTTGGTGTGGCGGTCTGTCCTTGCAGTTCTTAATGCGCTTCAGGTAGGGACCTTGCGAGCCTGCGCGCAGGACGGTGCCCGAATCGGCATTATTGGCCATGTGGGCACCGGTTTCTCGGTCCAGGTATTGCGTCTGAGGGCGGAAACCCGTGGGACAAAAATTCATCTTGCTCCAGAGCGCCGTCAGGTCGGAATGCACGTTGAGGCAACTCTCGGCTATGAGGGGCTCATCAGTGCTGCCTCGGCGCAGATACGATTGCTGGCCCTGGATAGCAGATCTGATCACTTCGGGTCGGCGCGAGCAATCGGTCGTTTGGCCTTCGGGCTTAGTCCCCGCCCAGAGCCGCTGCGCAAAACAAATGGTGACTGGGACATCCTTTGTCCCCCCGAGGAACTTCACCTCCCATTGCCCGACCTCACCGCGAATGGGTTCGCCCAACTTCTTGATTGTGACGCAGTCCTGTTCGAGAGTCTGACTGAAGGCCGAGTTCGCCGCGAAGTTCTGCGTCATATCCAATCAATGTTTGAGGTTCCGCTGACTTCGCTACCGCCCACATCGGTAGCAAAGGGGGCACTCATTGCTGCTGAACGATATGCGGCCGGGGAGACAGTCTATCTCGATTTCCTGCCTAAGATCGCTACGGTCGTTCAAGGCAGTGAGGGCGCTGTAAGCTACGATTTGATCGGAGCAGCGGAAACACTGCCAGCAGGCAGCCTTTACAGAAGCCCTAGTCCAGCACGGTTCGCGCTGCAGGCGGGGCAAGAGAAGTTCCATGTGTTTCTTAAGAAGGAAACGCACCAGCAGCCCAGAAAGGCTATCGTTGAGGTTGGTTCTCCGCCCCAGCAGGCTACTCCGATCGATCTTTGGGTAGAGCAAGTGCCAGCAGCAGGTCGTGCCAAGATCTTGATGCATGCCCCAAGTCTGGCACGACAATTTTCAGTCGATTGGGAAACCGCGGAAATCCTTGATGTAACCTGGGATGAGGTTCTTTCTGACCTCGCGACCCCGCCTCCCACAATCCCCAAGCGGCTTGTTCTTCCGTGCGGCATGCATGCTTGGCAAGATTCTCCTCGGGGTCCGGGGCTTCTCAATCTCCTCTCCGGTAACGTTAGAGCGACGAAGCCAGATTGGGACGCACTGGCAACAAAGCTGAGCGCAAGGCCTTTTGGGCAGTACTGCATTTCCAGTGATGGCGAGTTTCCGAGTGATGTTTCCGAGGGCTCTTTGGCGCAACTTCAAGAGCTAACAGATCGTGCCTTTGCTGATCTGCGAGCCATGGCGAAAGGCAATAAGCCTGCCGACACGGCACAGTTGCGTTTCCTTACTTGGCAATTTCGTCGTTGTCCGCAAACTGTAGCCGATTTACTGCTAGATGCTTGGACCGCGCGATCAAAAGGTCATTCCCATCCATTTGCAACGTCGCCTCAGGCTTGGATACTGATCCGACAAGGGCTGGGGCGCATTGTGTCAGATGCCGAGCATGAGAAGCGAGCAATCGAGCTGCTCTTAAGGTTTCCGATCAAGATGTGGGCTTGGCGGGAGGAGACGGCCGCTGCGGCATTTCTCCTTTCTAGATCAGACCAAAGCCCTGCACTACTGGAGCGGGCAGATGTCGAACAGTTGGGCGCGCGGGTTCTACAGGAGTTCGCAGCAAGTGTCGGCACTGAATACACGAAGTTCCAGTATGCACCATTTCTTCTGGTCGGGCTCTTGCGATGGCGGTTGAGATCTTCGCGT
>Ga0247834_1007236_pt1 | contig 11941 bp, 3 predicted proteins | sample LaCruzMarch2015__8_FD_187118 | JGI IMG/M metagenome (GOLD analysis project Ga0247834, IMG submission 187118) | Freshwater microbial communities from meromictic Lake La Cruz, Castile-La Mancha, Spain - LaCruzMarch2015_12m | ecosystem: Environmental > Aquatic > Freshwater > Lake | place: Spain... | reverse complement strand
CTCTTAATAACGATATAATTTATTCTGATATATTTTCTAATCTAGACGTACATCCAAATAAAAAAGATTTGGTAAGACATGTTAATGATGAGTCTGTAAAGCGTTCAATTCGCAATATACTTCTAACCAACAGGGGCGAGAGATTGTTTAAACCTCTTTTAGGTAGTGATATTAGAGCAATTCTTTTTGAGAATATGTCTCCTGTAACTGAACAAAATTTAAAAACATTTGTAGAGACAGCAATTCAAAACTACGAACCTAGAGCAAAATTAAGGCAGGTACTTGTAACAGGGGTGCCCGATCTAAACGCATACAGCGTAACTGTTGCTTTTTCCACAATAAATAATAACGATACAATTTTCCTAGAAATGCTATTAGAAAGGACTAGATGATGGCTAATAGTTCCATCAATCTTGTCGGACTTGATTTTTCCGATATAAAAAATAATCTTAAAGATTATCTAAAAAGATCTGATTCACCGTTTAGAGACTATAATTACGAAGGGTCTAATATTAGCGCCTTTCTCGATCTGCTTGCATATAATACGTATTTAAATAATTTCTATCTTAATATGGTAGCTAGTGAAATGTTTTTAGATACTGCAAACTTAAGAGATAGTATAGTATCACATGCTAAAGAGTTAAATTATATTCCGCAATCTTTTAAGTCTGCAATTGCACGAGTGGGGTTTACTATTACTCCTTCCACTGCTCTAGGTTCTATCGTTGTTCCAAAAGGAACCACTTTTACTTCTAGAATTGGTAGCAATAATTTTACATTTTCGATAGCAGATAATATTACTGTTAATGCCAATACAGCAGACGGTAAATTCTATGTTACCACAAATATTTACGAAGGTGCGTATACTTCTGATTCGTTTGTCTACTCATCTAATTCAGACATAAAATATGTTTTGTCTAATCAAACTATAGATCTTAGCAGCCTTACTGTTAGTGTAATTTCAAGTACAGGCGCTACTCCTGTTGAATACAGACAAGCAAATTCTTATCTGGGCCTGACCCCTACATCTAATGTATTCTTCTTACAAGCTGCTACTAATGACCAATACGAGATTTTGTTTGGTGATAATATTAGCGGAAGAATGCCTTTAGCAGGATCTGTTATTGTGGCGCGGTATAGAGCATGTAACGGCGAGCTTCCAAACGGATCAGCTGTTTTTAATATTGACGGCCCTATTCAAAATCAAGCTAACATAACTCCCATCTCTACAATCTTTGCGGCATCAGGTGGTGCGGTTAGCGAATCATTAACATCTATTAAACGTAACGCTACTAGACATTATCAAAATCAAGAGCGAGCAGTTACAGCAACTGATTATGAAAATTTACTACAGCAAAACTTTCCAGAAATTCAAGCTATTTCTGCCTATGGTGGAGAAGAATTAAACCCACCGCAATTTGGTAAAGTCTTTATTGCAGTAGATGTAGTAAATGCCGACGGTACTCCTGAGATTACAAAGCAAAAATTTGTTAATTATCTAACGCCTAAATGCCCGCTTTCTATTGAACCCATTGTTGTTGATCCTGAATTTTTGTATTGCACAGTTAATTCAAGCGTTAAGTACAATGTAGGTATTACATCCCTTAAACCAACTGACATGGAAACGATAGTAAAATCTGCAATTAGTAGATTTAATACGACGTACTTAAATAGATTTAAAAATACCTTAAAGTACAGCAAATTATTATATGCTATCGATTCATCTAACCCAAGCGTAATTAGTAATGATACTAACGTTACACCTTATAAAGAAATAATTCCTATACTTAACACTCCAAATAATTATAGAGTAGATTTTGGTATTTCAATTAATGGAACAAACAAACTAGCCGATGGGCATTTAAGTTCAGAACAACATGGCGTGCTATCTTCCGAATTTGTTTATCGTAGTTTAACTTGTAGATTAGAAGATGATGGCGATGGTAATATCTACATTTTTTCATCAACAAGCGAAACTCACAGACGAATTCTACTCGCCGGCTCAGTCGATTACAACACTGGAGTTATAGATCTTAACAACTTTAACGTATCGTCTTTTTTTGGATCAGCCCTCAGGATATACATTACTCCAATAGAAAAAGATATAGTTTCCTTAAAAAATACTATCCTCACTATAAGAGATAGTGATATTTTAGTAGAAATGATTAGCGCTAGAGAATGAAAGAACTAGAAAAAATAATTACCCCGTTTGTTAAAACTCATCTTCCTGATTTCTATCAGGAAGAGGGACCAAACTTTATTCGGTTTATAGAAGAATATTATAACTGGCTTCAACTTAATAATCTAACATTAGTTACAACCGAAATATTTACTTCTAACGCTACTACTACTTCTACTTCCGTATCCAATACTACAAGTAATGCAGCGCTTACTGAGGGCACTACAACTACATCTTACGCTAATAATACAGCAAATGTAACAACAACAGTCACTAATAAGAACATTGCCGGTCAGAGCATTTATAGAGCTCGCGCGCTATCGGAATACCGCGATATTGATACTACCGTAGATGATTTTCTTATTTACTTTAGCAAAAAGTTTCTTAGTGGTATTGACTTTACATCTGAAACAGATAAAAGAAGACTAATTAAAGCTTCTTTAGACATCTTCAAATCTAAAGGTACCCCTCAATCTATAGAGTTATTGTTCAGACTACTATTTAATAAGAGCGTTGAGATTACGTATCCGGGAGAAGATATTTTAAAAACTTCCGATGGTAAATGGACAATACCTATTTACTTAGAAATTAGTAGATCATCTCGAAATGTTGAACTTGTGGGCAGAGAAGTTACCGGCTCCAAGTCCGGCGCTAAAGCATTTGTTGAGTTTGTTATTACTAGAAATATTAAAGGTAAGTTTATTGACATATTGTATCTCTCCAATGTTAGAGGTACATTTATAAAAGAAGAGTACATCACGGATGATGGAATACTAAAGGATGCTCCGGAAGTCTACGGATCTTTAAATTTAGGTATTATTACTGTCCCAGGAGTTGGGTTTACAGTAGGAGAAGAAGTAAGTATTATTTCTGATAGAGGGGTTGAAGGTACAGCAGTTATTACTGGTGTTTCTATTCAAACAGGGGTGGTTGAATTTAGGCTAGTAGAGTCAGGGTGGGGATATTCTGTCAATACAAGTCTTATAGTTTCTACAAAAGTACTATCGCTTGCTAATGTAATTAACGCTGATACAAGTGTTACTAAATTTACACAATTTGAAAGGGTGCAGCAAAACTTACACAGCATATCTCTTGGTAATGTAAGCGCGAGTTTTGTAGTAGGCGATATCGTTAAAACACCAGCAGGCAACTCTGGTATTATTGTATACTCAACGTACGACCCAGAAACATCGACCGCGGTTATTCGCGTAAATACCAACTCAGGTAACATACTTTCTAATTCAAACCTCTACGATTCACAAGAAATTTTACTATCGCTAACATCTAATTCTTTTACGGTTGGTGAGTCTGTTTTTCAAGCTAACAGTACTGCTACTATTTCAATAGGTACAATTTCTACTATCTCTAATACTATTACTCTTGCTGTTACCCCAGGTACAATAGGAACAAATGGTTTTAGTGTCGGGCAGTTTGTTAGACAAAATACGTCTGCTGCAAATGGCTTTATTGTTGCATTATCAGCAAATGCAAACTTTAATCCAGCAAACGTTAATCATATTGTAATAGGGAGTATATCGGGAACGTTTGATAATACCAGTTTAATAACTGCTTATGGTAACACATCAAATCTTACACAAATTACTACTGCTACTCCTAATACGGCTTATACTACTAAGCTAATAAAAGTTATAAACTTAGAAGGAGAGCCGTGGAATCTTTCTGGTTATGTAAAAGGTTCTATTTCTGGACCAAACACCTTACCCGTAACAGTTGGTTATGTAACTGGTAAGGTGACAACATCATCTAATATTACAGCTACCGGTAATGTAATAGGATCCAATGCGACATCCATTGGTATAATTTCTGTTAGCAATACCTTTTACAGCACCAATGGTAACTTTATTGTGGGGTTATCAAGTAACACATATGCCAACGTGACATCTGTTTCTACTGGGCAAGGCGCTACTCTTAAAGTAGGTTCTATAGTAGACGGAGAAACAGTGAGGGTGAGCCCGGATAGATTTTATAGTAACAACGAAAACTCAATACGATTTGACGGCATAGGCCTATTAGGTAATGGAGCAGGCTACACTACGATAACCGACGTACTGCTTGCAAACGGAGGCTCAGGGTATTCTAATACTGATAAGATAACTTACACAGGTACGTTTGGTACAGGAGGATATTTACCTGCAAACGGCACGCTAATTACCGATGGTAGTGGAACTATTGTATTAGTAAACGTTGCTGCTAACACCGGTGCAAATCTTACCTCTAATCCAGTCGTATCTGTCTCTAACAGTTCAGGTGGCACATCAGACGGTACAGGTGCAAATCTTTACTCAATGTTTGCCTATGGTTTTGTTAAAGAAGAAACCGGTGATGCATCTTTCCCTTTACTCTCCTTGCTTAGATTTGAAAATAAAACAATTGGCTCTATAGCAACTCTTTCTGGTGTTAACCCCGGTGAAAATTACAATACACCACCTTTTGTTTTAGCACTTGAAGATGATGTAGCAAGCTATGGTAAATATAATATTACAATAGGATTAGGTAATCAGAATGGGGCGTTCAGCGTAGGCGAAACTATAGAACAAACTATTTCTACACCTGCATTTGAAGTATACAGCAATAATTTTTCTGGTAATACGTCTAACTTATATGATGTTGGTGAGAATGTTTATGTTACGGATGGTGTTAATATAACTGCCGAGGGCACTGTAATCTCTACTACTCTTGAATCAGCTACTAATACCCAGATAACAGTTATTGCCCCTAAAACAAACGACTTTGGCGACGCCATACAAAACACAGCAAACGCTATCTTTCTTTTTGTAGATAATAATACACTCTTTGATCCAGGTGAAAGAATACTGCAAGGATCGCCACAATTTGCAAACGGTACAATTATTGCAAGTAATTCTTCACTAATCGTTGTAGATCCTACAACCGCTAACGGTACATTTATAACATCTAATAATGGTGGTTCTCCAGTTAATGAAGTATATAATACTGATGGGGGCTATGCTATTGTATCAGAAGCAAGGTACAGTAATGCCTATTATTACAAGCTGTTTGGAAGAACAACAAAGGGTGAATCTTTTATTACAGATTTTAGTGCCTATACTTCTTCTGCTCTTGCTAAAGGTAGAGTTCTAAGCAAGTCAAATAATACCTTAACAGTAAAAAGATTAAGTCTATTTACAGAATTTGCTTCCACCACATCTAATAATCTAATCGGTAAAACTTCCGGCGCTAACGCCTCCATCACCGTTGCATATCCGGACACTACATCTAACGTTGCAGGATTTAATGCAGTAGTTTCTTCAAACGTTGTTTCTGCTACGGGCGGTATTTCTAATGTGTCTATAAAGAATTCTGGATTTGGTCATGTTGATCAGGAAATATCTACAATAAGATCATCAGACGGGCTTAGAGAAGCAACAGTTAAGCTTACTTCTAATAATCAAGGTACCGGCATTCCGTACTATAAAGATACAAAAGGCTTTTTAAGCAACAATAAATATATTTACGACGGACAATATTATCAAGATTATTCGTATGTAATTAACTCCGAGCTTTCATTTGAGAGGTACGGCGATATGCTTAAAGAAGTACTACACATTGCCGGAACAAACATGATTGGAGGAATTAAATTTGTTTCTACCTCTAACGTACAGATTACAGTTGAACCATCATCTATCGAGATATCATGACAAATTTAGTAACTAAAAAATTTAGAACACATCTTGCCGAACAATTTATAGAGTCGTTCGTTGAACCTGCAAATAATATCTACTATCTTGCAACCGGTAAGCACACACCTTACTCCGGTAACGATTCAGTAGTGCCTGTACCATACGATACAACCTCAGAGACATTGATTGATCCATATCAGCAAATAGTGTTTGGTAAAAAGATAGCTGCTACCGATGTATCCATAATGACAAAAAGATATGATTGGGTTGCCAATACTGTTTATGCTCTGTATGATGACACTGATACGGATTTATTAGATAGTAATTTTTACGTTGCCGTTGATGCCGGGTCTATTTACTATGTCTACAAAGTTCTAGACAATAACGGCGGTGCTCGATCTACTGTGCAGCCATCAGACACTTCCGAAAGCGCTTGTAATTTTATAACCACTGGTGACGGTTATAAATGGAAACTAATGTATAAAATGAGCGATAGTGATTTTGAAAAGTTTGCAACAACAGATTATATGCCTGTTGTTACTAGCGCAAACGTTGCTGGTAATACAGTTGCAGGAGCTATTGATACTGTAATTGTTTCATCTCCCGGTGCTAACTTTTATTCTACTCTTACTGGAACATTTATTTCTGATGATTTAAGAGATAATATTCCTACTATAACCGGTAACAATGTAACGTATAGACTGAACGCTAACGCCTCATCAAATTCAGATTTTTATGTCGGCTCCTCACTTTACATTAATTCAGGAGTAGGTGCTGGACAAATAAGAAAGATTGTAAATTACAATTCTAGTAGCAGAGTTGTCACTGTTAATAGCGCATTTACTACATCTCCTAATACCGACGCTACCTATATTGTATCTCCTACCGTTAATTTTTCAGGAGACGGATCAGGCGCGTCTGGGTATTGCGAGATTTCTTCTAACGCAACAGCCAGCTTCTTTATTTCAAAAGTAAGAATAATAGATAGAGGATCAAATTATACGTATGCGACGGCTACAGTATCCGGTAATACTGGTGGGTATAGCGCAAACGTTTCCTTAAGAGTAGTTATTCCTCCTAAAGGAGGACACGGGTCGGATGCTAAATCTGAACTTGGCGCTACGTCAGTTGGAATAAGTGTTAAGCTTAGTAATACAGAAAACGGCTACGTTTCTACTGAAAACGATTTCAGAGCAACTTATATTCTAAGAGATCCAAAATTTAACGATGTTACATTTACACTAGAAGATGCACAAGGTAATTTTCTAGGTACAGAAAAAATATATCAAGTAGATTACAAATACCTTCGCGGATCGGTAGAAGTAACATCTTCAAACAACGAAGTAATAGGTACGCTTACTGAATTTGAAGAAGCCTTTAAGGTAGGCGATAAATTAATTATTAACGATTCCGTTTTATCTTATACTTACATCGGCGAAGTAACTTCTATTACTAATAATGAGCATCTAACCGTTTCATCTAGCTTACCATTCACTACGCTTAACGGCATAATTGCTTATGCTTCAGTGATAGCTGAAGGTACACGATCTGGCAATTCTCTACCATACCTTACCGCTACATCAGTAGAACCAAAATTTAAAGTGGGTAAGCGAATTGTAGGAGGTACTACAGGGGCGTGGGCAAACGTAACCGCAATAAATGTTACTGGTAAGAACTATAATAGTTGGAATACGTTTGATAATAGGACCAGAATATCCTATACTTCCAACACCGGAACTATAGCAGAAGACACTCTAGTATTTCAACAATCACAGGCATTAAGCAATGCTTACTTTCATTCAAGTAACGCAACGTATGTTTTCTTAACGTCTGAAAAAGGAGTAATAAATGCCGATGTTGCTACTCCTTTAGTTTCAAGTACTTCAAACGCACAGACATATATATTAGGTACCGTTAAATACTCTCCTGATATTGTAAAGGGTACAGGGGAAATCATATACATAGAAAATAGAGCAGCTGTCTCAAGAAGTAACAGTCAGACTGAAACTATTAGAACTATATTAAACTTTTAGTAGGTCAAAAGAACAATGGCAATAGAAACTAATTTAAACGTTGCGCCCTATTATGACAACTTTGACAGCGATGCAAATTATCATAAAATTTTGTTTCGACCAGGAGTTGCTCTTCAAAATAGAGAGCTTTTAGATCTACAAAACCTTTCTCAACAACAAATAGAAAGGTTTGCTAATCACGTCTTTAAAAACGGTACAATTGTTGAAGGAGTGAACTTTGAGTTTATTCCAAAATATGATTATGTTAAAATACTAGATACTCAAGTCAGCGGTATTCCGGCTGTTCCGGGCGACTACGTCAACTTGATGGCTAAAAATAGTAGCAACGTTATAGCTCAAGTTGTTAACTATAAAGATGGATACGAGTCTTTAGATCCGGAAACAAACTATCTATACCTTCGCTATATTAATTCAGGCGACACTTACAATATATCCTCATTTGCAAACGATGATGTTCTTACAATTTACAGTGATAGTTATAGGTTGTTTGATTTTACTATTATAAATGGTGCACAAAGCTTTTCAAATACTGATACAGCTGTTGTTATTAGCCCGCTGCTAGTCAAGAGCAGTAACGTTGCGGTAGGAGGTGTATCGCAAACCGTTTCTGGTAATACAGCTAACGTTTATATTATAGAATCTAATACCACTTTCGGACCAATTACAATAAATGGTACCCAGTATAGTAACACTGAAGGTTATAAAATACTTAAAGTTAGACCAATAATTTCTGATCTTTCTAACGCCTCTCTTACAGCAGCTAAATGGAGCATCTCTACAGGATATTCTTTACTTCAGGGTGCTAACTCTGCTAACGTAGTTGCTATTATTGGCACTGGTGCTACTGCTACCGTTACTACAGATACAAATGGAGTAGTAACTGACCTCTCTATTACAAGCGGGGGAAGTGGGTATCAAGTTCTCCCTTACGTTAATATCAAGTCAACAACAGGAACTGTTTCTGTTCTAGACATTACCCCTGTTAATTATAAAGCTAAAGTAACAGTAGGGGGCAGTACACTAACCGGAGGCTCTACAACGTCTGTTGGTAACGGTTATGCATTTTCAGTATCAAGCGGTATCATATACCAGAAGGGCTACTTTATTCAAGTAGATCCTCAAACAATAATTGTTAATGCTTATTCTAGTAACGCTCATAATGTAACGGTAGGATTTACTACTAGTGAAGCAATTGTAAACAGTGCTGTTGATATTACTTTACTAGACAATTCGCTTGGCGCTCCAAACGAAAATGCACCAGGAGCAAATAGACTTAGACTAACTCCTACGCTTGCAGTTGCTAACACTACTGATGCTAACGCAAATAATTCATTCTTCCCGCTAGTTGAATTTAGAGAAGGCGCGGCGTACAAGCAATATAAAACATCTCAGTATAACGTTCTTGGGCAAGAATTTGAAAGAAGAACAGACGAAACAAATGGTAACTTTGTTACCGATCCTTTTATTATCTCTACTACTGAAAAATATAATTATAGTAACAACTCAGTAGATGTTATTGTTGATCCTGGTCTAGCATACATTGGTGGAAAAAGAATAGAGATAGAAGGCAATACAAGATTAAATTTAAGAAGAGCAGTTGATTTTAAAGTACTCTCTAATCAAGCTACGAGTTTTAACTACGGTAATTATGTAAATGTAAATGAGTATGCCGGATATTTTGATCACGTTACGGGAACAACAGTGTCTTTATACGATACTGCAAAGCAGTTCGTAACAACCAAAGCTACAACTATTACCCCTGCTGGTAGCTCTATTGGTACAGCGCGAGTAAGATCAGTAATGTTTGAGTCAGGAATAGCAGGCACATCAGCAGCTCGGTACAGATTGTACTTGTTTGACATTCAAATGAATCAGGGCAAGTCTTTTACTCAAACTAGAAGTATGTACTTTACTGATGGAACTAATAAAGGTATTTGTGACATAATTCTTTCTGATGATCCTACCTCTGGAGAAGATGTAGCTCTTTTAAATGAAACACTTACTACTGGGCTGGTTTACGGTACAGGCGCAAAAGCAGCAAGAAACGCAAACAACGTTAACTATAGAATTAGAACTACTAATAACTCTGTTAGTATTAGTACTACTGGTACAGTAACTATTACTTCCTCTGATGAGTTTCCATACGGTAATAACGTCACACTGTCTGCCGTACAGCGTAGAGATATTATTCTTATACCCAAAGCAAATACTACTAGTACCAACACAATTATAAACATTGTTACTAATACAAGCAATGCTACGCTTAACGGTACAGGTCTAGCCGCACCGTTTGAAGTTGGTGATTATATAAAACTTTATAGTGCCGCAAACACAGCACAAACAATGTTTAGTACAGTTAAGAGTATTGAGTCATCCGGTAAATTAACCCTCGCTAATACTTGGACATATGCGGGAGTAGTTGATGGTGTTATTGCAAGACATTTTCCTGCCTTTGTTCCTATCCCGCTTGACGATAATAGAGTATCAGCTAACTTAAATGGTAATGCAAAAACTCTAATTATTGATTTAGGAGAAGGTACAGGGCTAATCACACTTGCTTCCTCTGTAGCAGCTTATACAACGTATACTGTTAAAAAAGCCGACTCGCAGGAACAAACTAAAACTATTAATAGAGGTGTACTAGTTAAGCTGCGTTTATCTAATAACGTTGCGGGTACAACAGGCCCTTGGTGTCTAGGAATCCCTGATGCGTTTAGACTAAACGCTGTTTACAAAGATTCATCATCAACAGTTAATACTGGAAGTACAGATGTGACTCGATACTTCACTCTCGATACAGCCCAGCATCAAGATTATTACGGCCACTCACATCTTAGAATAGAGACAAGCACCGGACTTACACTTGCAAATACTGACTGGCTGTTAGTAGAATTAGATAGCTTTGGAATTAGCTCGCCAACTTCAGCAGGATACTTTTCAGTAGAATCATATGTAGTTGCATCAAACAATTCAAACCGTACTTCACTTGGTAATACAAGTATCAACATAATGGAAATTCCAGAAGTAAGTACGTTGTTTGGACCAATATATGATTTAAGAGATTCTTTAGATTTCAGACCGCGTGTGATGCTTACAGCTAACGTAACTAGTACTTTAGCAAGCGCATCTATTAACCCGGCTAATACAATTAATTTAAATACTCAAGATAAGCTCTTTCCCGAGCCTGACAGTCTGTTGGAGTATAATACATCGTACTATCAGACACGAACAGATAGAATTATTTTAGATAAGAATGGTACAATAAGAATTATAGAAGGAGTGCCGTCTGATGTATTTACCGCACCCCCACTACCAGCCGGAGTTATTAATATAGGAACCATTATTGTTCCTCCATATCCAAGCTTACCTCTCGGGCTCTCTAAAAATTATCTTGATTTTACTATTACTAGAACCGGTAACGATCTTCAAAAATTTACAAAGCTTGGACAATATACTATTGCTGCAGAGACGAGCATCTCTAATGAAATTGTGCAACCAAGAGGTTACACAATGGAAGATATTGCAGAGCTAGATAGAAGACTTAAAACAGTAGAGAATGCTGTTCTATCTCTGCAAGAAAGAGAGACCATGGACATCTCTTTAGTAAGTAGAGATGGAGGACAAAGGTTTAAAAACTCAATTTTTGTAGATAGTTTTACTGATTATTCGTTTAGTGATACTTCACATCCCGAGTATAGATGCTATATTGATCAAAACGAAGGAGCATTACATCCCTTTACCGCATCTATTAACTTTCAAGCTCGCTTTAATTATGACGATACAACTACATCTGAATGCTTAAGTCTTATAGAAGGAAGCGTACAAAATGAGCCAGGTGTTGTTACTTTTGGAGAAGCAATTGCAACACTTGAAATAGACTCTGAATACACTCTTATTAATCAGGCCAAACAAACATCTGCAATTACTACAACAGCACAGCCGGTAAAATTTGTTGGCGATGTTGAGATATTACCTACAACATTTAAAATGTTGTTAGAAGTAGAAACACAAGTTACTGATATTATTGTACCGCCTCCTGAGCCGCAGCCGGTAGTAGTAACTCCGGCACC
>Ga0247834_1007234_pt1 | contig 11946 bp, 18 predicted proteins | sample LaCruzMarch2015__8_FD_187118 | JGI IMG/M metagenome (GOLD analysis project Ga0247834, IMG submission 187118) | Freshwater microbial communities from meromictic Lake La Cruz, Castile-La Mancha, Spain - LaCruzMarch2015_12m | ecosystem: Environmental > Aquatic > Freshwater > Lake | place: Spain... | reverse complement strand
AGAAAGAAAAGCAAGGCGGTCCTCGAATGTAAGAACCCACGCAGAGATGCAAAAAGGGTTGGAACCAAGGGACACGAAGCGAGTTTGTAGACTCGGCCTAGGCGATAACATAGACAGTTAGGAAAGAGTAAAAGGTTACCTAGACCACTAGGCGACTGGGATGATGACAATGTCGACGGATGTTGGTCAAGTCCAGGAGCATGAAGCAGGGAGCGATCCCGGACTTGCGGTGGACAATCTAGGAAGTAATGACCGTGCAGGCCCTTGTGGAGACGTTCCCCTGGGTAGACATAGATGCATAATGGTTCCTTTGCTTTTTCCCAACTGTCTAACAGCCAGGTTGACAACTAGCCAAATTAGTTGTATAATAGACACATACAAACAAACATTAGGAGCGAACCCAATGACTAAAGTAAATTATGACAGATTTGCCTCGTTTGACATGAACGAGTGCTGTGACCACTTTGACAGTGAGAAGCAGAGCAACTGGAAGAAGATCGGTAAGTTCATCGTAGCAGATGGTGGAGAATACGCCCACATTATGGAAACAGAGTTTGACTTTGAAGACACGGGTGCAGGCGAGTACGAGGCCTTCCAAGCAGGTGTCAAGTATGCGCTGACCAAGATGAACACGGCCTTTGAGGCAGCAGGTTTGGACCTCCAGATCTGCGAGGTGGACTTGGTAGAGAGCATGGGCTTTGTGATGGTACGTGCAGACGATGAGCCCGAGGACTTTGTCAAACGTGCCTTGAAGAAGCCCGTCTTGATGGTAGACAGCTGGATTTGATAGAGTGCCAAAGTTCAACCCGCCACTAGACCCTGCAACACGCCTGGGCACTTCGCGGGTTGATACTGAGGCTTTATTCAAGGATGTGACATGGGTTGGGTAGTCTACGATGAGAAGTCTGGGTGGATGGAGAAGTATTACAAGAAGGCCGCCACGGCTCGACGAATAGTGACTCAGCATAATACTGAACGGGATTATGATGGTTGGAAATACCGTCCTCAATCCACGTGGGCCTGTTGTTCCTATAGAGACTATGAAGGCATCCTAATGGGCCTTAAGGGCGATGCTTACAAGATGTGGCAGTTTTGCAACACCCAAACCGGTTGACATTTTGGACAACTGGTGCTATACTGTTATTAACAGTTAAACAACAGGAGCGATAAAATGACACTAGCACAAAAAGTATTTGGATTCTTCGCAGTTTGTTTGGTACTTAATATTGGCCTTAGCCTAGCTGGTGTTGCTCCTGTAAACACATATTCAACTAAAGATCCTGTTCCAGATATGAGTCGTGAAGCACAGTGTGAAACCAGCAAGTGGTATGTTCGCTATTGGACGTATGATGGACAGCCAGTAGCAAAAGACACTATTCAGTGCTTTAACAATCTTGTGATCCGTACTGAAAAGATGTAATTTTGGTTGACACATTGTCCAAAAGATCGTATAATTAACACATACACACACCAAGGAGCAGACTATGACAGCAATCGCCACAGTGATCACAGAAGAATTGGTACAGGCAGCAACCAACGAAGCAGCACAGCAGGCTCGCACAGCAGCCAAACTCTACCTACAGCAGCATGGCGACAGAGACGCCTGTGGCTTTGCTTGGGTTGATGTCTACGGTGTGCGCTCTAACTCCAAGTTGGGCAAGTGGTTGAAGGCCGCTGGCTTTTCAAAGAGCTACACAGGCAGTCTACAGTTGTGGAACCCCAGCAGTGCCGCTGTGCAGAGCGTGAGTGTACTGGAAGCAGGCGCAGAAGCCTATGCTCGTGTGCTGAAGACCAAGCTGGGCCTGGACAAGGTCTACGCTGGCTCACGTTTGGATTAAGGCCACACAATGACTATCACTATACAAGGACTCACTGACCGCCAACGGCAGCTGTGTGATCTCATGTGGAGCTGCAGGGATCTAGAGCAGGTCAGGACCCTGATACGAGCCCTGCCCACAGTGGAAGATCAGCAGCAGGCTGACACTCTGATGCAGGTCATGATACACGAATCGCTTGAATCGCAAGGAGGCCTAGATGACTATGCAGAAGACTGTAGTAATGTTATTCTTCGTGTTCGCAGCAGCCGCTAGCACACAGGGCTGCAGCGTCAGCAGCTACGATCGCAGGGACGCAGCTTGGGATCCAAAGCCGGGACAGAGTCTGATTGATCAGATCTCCAATTGGGATGGTGAAGCTCACGCTCGCTGCTGTGGCCACTTGACACAGTGCCAGGCCAACCAGACTCCGAGGTGTTGAGGTGGTCGGTGGTGGGGCATGGTGGCCGACCGGTATAGTAGTGTATATGTATACAGTAGTTTACAGTTGGTAGTGGTCTAAATTCACCACCCCAAAAAGCTAAGTACTTCCCAGTAATTTTTTGCACCGCAATTTTTCTCAACTCCTAACTCTTTTTATACACCATGAATCACTCACTCACGCACAGAGATATAGCAGGCTGTCATCTCTCACCCGGAGATCATTGCCTAGTCACTGAACACAATAGACTCATACTAGCCCGTGTCCTACAGGTCTACGAGTCTAGCAATCAGGTCAAATTACAGCCTCTCAAAAGCTCTGCAGGTGGCCGTAGAGGCACACCCTCACAGAGAACCATTCGCAGAGAGTGCTACAATGTCTATCGTATAGCGGATCAAGAGATCACTATGAGCATTCTCAGAGGTGCTGTGTAAATCACCTCACGGAGTTCTCAAGTACTCTGGAAATTTTTTTGCGCAGTATTTTTTCACCGCTAGAACCCTTTTTGGCATAATTACATATATGCCACAATACTACATTCTCAATCAAGATGCCAGAGCTCAAGAAGTCTTCGACTTTATTCGTGAGCACCAGCTGGCACTAGAAGTACATCTCAATCGCACACGTTTTTGGGTTCCAGAAGGTGCAGTGCTTACAGAGTTCTTGTTACGCTTCGCGGACACCTGTCCATATGTAGATCCCACTCTAGATCTAGCCACTGGCCTATAAATACTTCATGAGACTCTTTTATTCCACACTCACTCTAGTATCTTCGTCCTAATATGTCAAACAATTTTTCTTCTTTCATTGGTGCCTATGATATTGCCGATCCCTCCATCTGTGATAAAATAATAGACTACTTTGAATCCAGCCCAGCAATCTCTCCCGGTGGATTCATGCTGGGCTCACAGTATGTCTTAGATCCTGCCCGTAAGCAGTGTGATCAAGTGCTTTTTGATTTCGATCACGAACTATGCCAACACTATGAACAACAGCTACAATTAGTGGCGGATCAGTATGTCGCTGAATATCCCTGGTCAAATAGCTACGATTCATGGATGGTTCGAGAGCCAATTCAAATACAGCGTTATCTTCCGGGTCAAGCATACTACGATTATCACACTGAGCGCACAGGTGCAGTAGGCTATCAATCAGCCAGACATCTAGTGTTTATGACCTACTTAAACACAGTGACCAATCAAGGAGGCACAGAGTTTCCGCAACAGCAGACAGTGTTAACACCCACTCGAGGACTCACAGTGATATGGCCCGCAGATTGGACTCACACGCATCGTGGCATTGCCAGCCCTACTCAGACAAAATACATAGTAACTGGATGGTTCAGCTACTGTTAATCTACAATTTTTTTAAGTATGTTTCCACTAACGCTAACTCGATAGTCATCGCAGCCTGCCTTAACTGCGTCGAATATATCCTTGGGCAAGTCAGCCATCAAGAATCCAATATTGTTAAAAAGATTTTTGCTGTAGCTCACAGTTAGAACTTGTTGGTTAGCATGGTTTTATTTATATGCTAACTTAACTGAGTAAAAAAATTGCTTACAAATTTTTGCTGCGCTGCGCTTTGCGCTCTTGGGTTGTGAGTTCCGCTGTCTGGTCGTGCCTGTATTGGCAGTTGATGGTTGACTCTATACACACGGGCACCATTACTCTATAAATACTTCATGAGACTCTTTTATTCTATTCTAACTCTAGCACCTGCACCCTTGTTCTTAGCAGGGTTTGTGTTCAGCATCTTAAATCTTACACACACTGCCGTATGTGGCAGTCACAGCTGGGAAATGCCCGCAATGTGGTTTGTGATGTTTCTAGCACATTCAGTTAGTTGGGTCATGTGGCTGCAACAGCGAAACTTTACCCGGAATTGAAAAACAGCAGTGGTATGCGCCCTGCAACACTGCCCATGATTCCCAATAGCAGATCTCCAGCAGATCCTGTCTGTCCGCGGGCATCCACACTAGATCGCAGATCTTGATCACACCTCGAGGACCCTGAATGGTCACAGTGGTGTTATATTCTCCGGTAGTGGTCAACAGTGTCAGCATGTAAATACTTATGTGCTGATAGTGTATCTAGAACCATTTCACACACCGCAGGAACTGTTGTTAATCTCCTGGCGGGACGCAGTCCACTATTGGCCCAGATCATATGCACACACAGAACTGTTCAATGCTGCCATACCCCTAGATTGGTGGCTGTTGTTTTCCAATCCTGTATTCGCTGACATATGGCTGATAAAGTATCCAGAACAATCTAGAATTATACGCACTTTATTCGACTGAAAAATCTGCGCTTCTGCTTCGCAAAAAAATTTTGCGCTTCGCTTCGCCAGAAACAACCTTGCCCTGATCAACAAGTGATAATTACTAGACCATGCACGACAATTTACTCTATGAAGGGCTCACAGCTGAACAGTATGTAGATCCCCAGACCCGAGCCAAGATTGCTCATGACTATGCCGTCCGTTGGCGGCCCAAAACAACACCTAGTACACATCCAGAACTGTTTGATCCATTGGCGCCGCCCCAGGGATGGCGTTATGATCCCTACTACGAATGTTGGATAACACACAAGGAAAAACAATGACTACTACACAACTAATCTCTGCCAATCTTGCTGCACTATGTCTGCTATATATGGTATATCGTCACATCACATTTGTCAAGATACGCGACTGCTACAGCATGTGGTTTAAGCGTGAATATTGGACAGACTATAACACCGTGGAATTTCTTTCTTGGTTTGCCAAAGCCTGCATTATTGTGCCCGGATTGATATTTGGTGTTAGTCTTTGGTGGCTCTACTTCTTTACATTAGGCACTAGTCTAACACTTATTTGGGCCAGTGAAAAGAAACTATTACCAACACTGGTAGGATTTAACACCATATGGGCATGGATATCTTGCATGGTACTAGCACAGCATTTGATATAAATATCACTATGAGCCTACAATATCTATTACCCATGGCCCGCAACATGGTCACAGGACAGACTGTGAAAACACAGGATCTATCTGTTGTGAAATACACTCTCAACCAACGAGTGCTAGCAGACGCCGCTGCTGATCAATGTGCAGCCAAAATGACTGTTCGTACAGGTGACTCTTGGCAGGGCTTTGTGCAGGTCTACACTCCTCGCCCTCGCAGCTAATTATCTGTAGAGATAGTTCACAGTGGTTTCGTTTTCTTGGAAAACTTCTGCGCCGTTCTTGAGGTGGAATCGCCGAGCCATTTCAGTCTTTGGGCTCAGAGTCACATAGGTAGTGACTTCGGGTCGTTCCAGTTTGATTTTGGCCTGTGCTTCTTCTATCAGTCTACGTCCTGCACCCTGCGCATAACTCCAAATGGTGTAGAATACCGCGGTGTTGGTGTTGACCACAGTGTCAGCTAGATCCTCCACGGTTTTTGGTATCATTTCCAGAAACTTCACACAGGTCACTGCCAGGGGTTGATCATTGTCATCTTTGAGCACAAAGATTTTGCTGTTAGCGTTCACACGCTGTTCTGCCGGGATTTCCGGACGCACAGGATCATCTTTGATGAGGCCTAAGAGATTGTCTTGTAGATCTTGTATGGTGTACAGCACGGTATGCCCTTGGTTATTATAACAGTATTTATTGATTACTAAAAAATCCACATATAGACTGATGTAATCATTGACTTAGTAAATATTTTACTGTATACTGTAAATATAGTCAACCACAAGGAGTTCAAAATGTTTGGAACAAATTACACAGGCAGCGGAGTTCTAGAATATAGATCCGCAGAAGAAATCAACTCGGCCATGGGTCGAGTCTACGGCCACATGAGTCTAGCAGTTATTGTCAGCATGCTGGTCAGTTACTGGATCGGTACAACACCAGAACTTCTGCAGTTCTTTTTCACAGGTGTACTGAAATGGATTGTGATCTTTGCACCATTGGCAGCAATCTTTGCTGTAAGTTATGTACTGAATAACAATCCCACCAAAGCCACGGCACAGCTCTGCCTGCATGGGTTTGCCGCCTTGATGGGACTCAGCTTTGCCATGATCTTCGCGGTGTTTACCATGGGCTCGATAGTGAGCGCATTCATGGGTGGCGCCATACTGTTTGCAGTAATGAGTGGCTACGGCTATTTTACCAAAAGAAGTTTAGATAGTGTTGGCAGGTTCATGTTTGTGGGCTTGATTGCTATAGTAATCGCCAGCATCATCAACATCTTTATTGGATCTACAGTGATGCAGATGGTTATATCAGCCTTGGCTATCATTATCTTTCTTGGGCTCACTGCCTACGACACACAGAAGATTCGTGAAGAAGTTTCAGTTGAAACATCAGATGTAGTTGAAGTACGTGGTGCATTGACCTTGTACATGGACTTCATACAGTTGTTCTTGAATCTCTTGATGCTGTTTGGCGGCCGCAAAGAATAATCAATCTAGACTGTTGGTCTGTTGTTCCAAAGAGAGCTCGGTGTCTTCCAGCTCTCTTATTTTTTCCGCGATTTGATCTATAAGACCTAGGTTACGCAGAATCTTAAACACAAGATTTTCCACACTCCATTCGCCTGCACGATCCAGTCCGGCCTTGCGCATTTCTGTAATGCGTTCTTTGACTCTACGAAGACGTTCAAGATCTTGACTGAGTAGAGCAGTTTCCATGTCGTGAATCATACTATCTTTTTTTCGCTCCACTGCACTGTCATCTACTTCTGGTTTAGTTTTCTTGGGTTCAACCAGCCATTGATCTTTAGCTATGCTAAACACACCAGTGCTGTGGTGTTCTTCCTGCTCGCCCTGTACATAACATTCTACAGGCAGTCCTCGCACAGTGATTGTATGCTGTTCAGCCCAGAGTGCCTTTTTGGCGTTGTAGAGTTCACGTTCTGCGTCAGTGACTGTGCCTTTGACAATTAGATGAAGATCTAGATCAGAGTGCTCAGTCCAGGTATAATTGGCATTTGATCCAGTTATGGTGTAGTCTATAACCGGCAGATCTATGCCTATGAATTTTTCAAAGGCCTCTGCTATATCCTGCAGTTTTGTACTGACTTCTAGATCCAGTTCTCCGTTGTGCCAGAGTTTTGGATTCAATCGGCGATTTACAGTGACCAGCTGTGATAGGGATTCTTCAAGTTCTCTTAAACGCATCCATTATTTAGCCCACATTAAGTGGTAATCGGCGATCAACTTGGTGTCATAGAATTCTGCTACTAACTGGCAATAGATGTCCGTGCGTTCTAAGATCAGCTGACACTGCGAGCAGTCCTGCCGCAATAGCCAATTGGTATGATCTACACCTATAGTTTTATGCACCTTGGGCCAATCAATTTCAATATTTTCTCCCTCGTTGGGCAGCCACTTTAACAGCTCAATCTTAGATGTCTTCATCTGTGTTCATGCTGTTTAGAATCTCACGCAGTTTTGTGCCTTCTACGTTGGCTCGTACCTTGGCCACAGGAGCTCCTTGCGCAGGATCAATTTCACCTGTGACAGGATCTATTCTCTGCAGGTCTGTCTTGCGCTTGATCTGCTCAATGATACTGGTGCTGCCACGACTGGCGTTGTTTTGTGTGTCTTGTTCATCTTCTGGTAGATCTGAAATCTTTAGACTGTCTATGTTAAACTCTAGATCAATCTTTTGACCCACGCCTGAACTGGATCTCGTCTTCATTAATTGCAGTTGATAGCGGCCACGCTCACGCATGGCTCTAGATGTAAAGATACCAAACACATTATCTGCGGTCTGGATCTTACTCAATCCGCCCGAGATATGACTGTGATCGAATTCCACTTCTTCTACAGCTCCTCGATTCAACTGTGCCGCTGTCACGCACAGCACCTGTTTTTCCATGGCAAGATTTCGTATTTCTTCAGACACATACTTGTCTTTGACGAAGAGATTTTCTGCTGAAATCTTCTTGCCTATGGGCATCAGCAGATCCATGTAGTCTATCAACAGCACGTCAATGGGCTTGCCGCATTTTATTTCATACTCCTTGACATAGGCTCGTATGTCATTGACTGTTTTACCCGAAGGCATGTATTTGATCTGCAGCTGTCCAGCTTTCTTACCGATCATCTTGACCTTCATTTCTACGTCATCAAGATCACGGAAAATCTCTCTGGTGGGCACCCCAGTGATCATAGAATCAATCCGCATGCTGACCAGAGCTTCAGATAGTTCTAGTGTAAGATACACCACGTTGAGTCCCTGCAGAGCCCAGTTCACTCCCAGGTTGGCCAAGAACAGACTTTTACCTGCACCCGACCCACCTGCAAAAATATTCAGCTCGCCTCGATTCATGCCACCAAACAGCTTACGATCCATACATGGCCAACCTGTAGAGATCTGTCCGTTCTTGTCTTTGAGCCCCATCAGTCTACCTCGAGGATCTTCAAAGTAGTCTGTGCCCATGTCTCTGGCCAGTCCTATCTGCACCGCAGCCTTGATCAGTGTTTCCACTTCACCGTAGTTGTGTTTTTCTAATAGATCCGCGGAGGCAATAATAGCACGTTCAATGGCCTTATGGCGTGTGAATGATTCAAACTCATCCATGAGCCATTCTAGATGGCCGTCTTTGACAATGTTTGGTCTTTTGAGATCTAGTCTACATGAAGCATTTACCATGTCATATTCTGGTAGTACAGTGTACTGTTTGGCATATTCATTGATGAACTCTGCGGCATCTTGTAGTTTGCGATCGAACAAGGTGTGATCAAATATACCTTGACAGCGTACAAATACTTCTGCATCTGACAGCATTAATTCAAGATATAATTTTTGTACTTCGTATCCGTAGTCTTTTATCATAGTTTATTATACACTGATCTCTAGGTGTTTTACAACACCAAAATTATAATCCCATACACGTTGTTTTGTATGATATAGCACTGCACCAATTGCACTACTAGGGTCTCCCGGGTTGGGTAAACTCCATCGATACTTAAATGCAGGTTCCACAAATCGTTTATTGGCATCCGAATTCATAGCACACCCGCCCATGTAAACTAGACAATCGGTGTTGACTAATTTCTTAGCTTCTAGCATAATCATACGGATTTGATCTTCGAATACCATTTGAACGGCAGCAGCGAGATTGCATTCGTCTTCTATGCTATCTATGTAGAATTTTTGATCCTTAACACCTTTGTGAAAATTATAATTTAATTCTAAAAGACCTGTAAAATATTTCTGTACTCTATAATAGAAAAACAAAGGATTGCCGTTTTTTGCCATTGCCTGTAATTTCCATTCGTCTCGAATTGGAGTCATTCCTAGAGCTTGTGTAAATGCACTGTAAAACAGTCCTAAACTATTAGGATAACTCCGGCTCCACACTTTACGCATTTCGCCGTGCTTGCCTTCCCAGATACTTGCACATTCGAATTCACCGATCGCGTCAAGTACAACAATCGCACAATGATCAAACGGACTGGTATAATATCCTGCGGCTGCATGACTGGCATGGTGTGGGGTATATCTTAGATCAGCGTACTGCGTTTTGACTTCTTTGATATAAGTTGATGGCAGGTCACTTAGATCAAAAACTCTGTTCCATTGTCCTGCAGACAATTGTCTTAGTTTTTTCAGCCAAGGACGTTCATACCAAAATATTGTGTTAGGACCGCCGTAGTTAAATGCATCATATATGATTTTTGAATCTAATCGATCATGAACAGAGCTCTCAAGCATAGACAATCTGCCATCAGAAAAAACAGCCAGACTACTGCCATGATTAAGAGCGTTGATTCCCCAAGTAATCATTTATAGATAAACGGATCACGTTTTCTTAATTCGGAGATTCTTTTCTTGAGTCGTCTCCGCTCTTGAAACTTGCTCCAAGGCCATAGTAAAAATTCAACTATTTTCTTTATCATATTCTAACCTTTGTAATTTATGTTCTTGCTGTTGTTTAGACATTTTTATTTTTATCTGACCTCGCTGTGCAGTTTTAATAGCATCCACTATCACAAATAATGCTCCGTATCGCTGTACAGCATCTGCTACATCCTTAACATCTGAGTCCCAGTTAGGCATAGCTATACTCCAATCCAGTTCTGCTGCACGGTCAAACAGTGTTAGCCCCGCAGCGTCTTGATCTGGTATTACTATAACTTCTGCGCCTAGACTATTAATTATCCTGCTTTGTTGTTCAGCAATCTCATTAGTCAGCAGTGCAACTCCACCTATAGCCAGTGCATCAAACGGACCTTCACAGACAAATATATACTTCTGTTCTTCTAGTTGACGATCAAAATTGAAGACAAAATGTGGATGTTGATCTGATAGATACTTTGGCTTTCCGTCGACAACTTTACGAGCAGTATTGCCAACTATGCGTCCTTGCCACCTAAAAGGCAAAATAACGCGATTTTCATAACCGGGGCTAGGACTCCAATAAAAATCGCCGTTGTAGGGGTCGTAGCCACGGTTTACAACGTATGAAATCACTGGTTCTAGTAAAAGAGACAGTTCTTTGAAATATTCACTGTTTACCCAGTCTAGTAAGGGCATTGCACCCTCTGGAAGTTCTTTATCTGTAAATGCGACCTGTACTATAGACGGGGACGGACTATAAGCTTCACCCTCTGTTTTCATTGCTTCAAACGTCAATTCCTTCACGGTATCGTCACTAGCACCCAACCATCGACTAAGGGTTTTCATCTTCTCGCCGAACGATGATCCTGGTTGCCAACCAGTGGTAAATTTGCAATTGAAACAGTTGTAGACTATGCCTTCGCCATCGAAACGAATGCCGGCTCGTTTTCGTGTGTCGGATTTGTGTCCTCTATGATGACAACAGGGTGCGTTAAATGATGTCCAACCTGAAGGACTGTGTTTGGCACGAGGAGGTAATAGAGTACGGAACTTGTCCACAACGAGAGTCATACATACAGTATACTATCTGTACAGGATCTTGTCAACTGTTCCGGTGTTTTCGGTGGTTGGAATATGCTTGATTCTAAACCAATTGTACTTGCCCACGACATTTTTGTATTTGGCTGTGGTGAGATTTACTGTAGACACCGTGACCCATTTTGATTCTCGAGGCGTAGCACCCTGAGTGTCTAGACTGCCTTCGATGGTGACTGTGCCTTGATAATTTGTGGTATAAAATTGAAATGTGTGTGTGGAATTGGCTGTGTTAAGTGTTGGTCTTGCATCTATGATTTGACTGACAAAAAACTTAGGTGTTTCATCACCTTGGGTGAAAGGGTTAGTATAATTGAACGTATCTACCAGCACACTGGGTTCTACATCACCATATACATCGCCAGTTATTTCTAGTGTGCCTACGGTGTCGTATTGTGCATCCATGTACATAGGCATCTTGGATGTTACTCTGTAGTCTGTAGAATCTATATCAGCACGAATTTCTTTAATGATGCTGTAGTTATAGAACCCATTGTCAAGGTCCATGAGTTCAGTCTCGGTAAGAGTCACTGTGACCTTGCCTGTGGCAAGATCCATGGCTGTGAAATCTTTCTGCATGACTAAATCTTTGGTGTCTCGGCTCACAAGGTTAAATACCAAAGTACTGCCAACGATGTTACTGGCCTTTTGATCTGCGTTACGAACCTGGATGTCTATGCGATTATCAACACCACGAAATATTTTTAGATTGCGATTATACACTTTACGATACCTCTCTGTTGACCAAGTGTCCATAGAACTGGTAAAAACAT
>Ga0247834_1007232_pt1 | contig 11950 bp, 10 predicted proteins | sample LaCruzMarch2015__8_FD_187118 | JGI IMG/M metagenome (GOLD analysis project Ga0247834, IMG submission 187118) | Freshwater microbial communities from meromictic Lake La Cruz, Castile-La Mancha, Spain - LaCruzMarch2015_12m | ecosystem: Environmental > Aquatic > Freshwater > Lake | place: Spain... | reverse complement strand
CCGAGATGCGTACTTTCTTGTCACCAGTCAAGTCCATAATGCTCACAAACTGTTTGGCTGGCCACGACCATGCACGTTTGAGTTGCCCGCTCACGCCCGGATGGAACACAAAGTTGCCCGAATGTGTAGAGTGATCACCAAAGAAAAACTTGAGATCACCGTTTTCAGTCTTTGCCTGGAAGTTTGCCTCCTCGGCATTGGCACTCATTTGCCACTTCATTCGTTGAATAGCCGCATTGGTTGGTTCAAATTCAATGTGCCATGTCACAGGGCGAATCTTGGCAGTCTTTAACTTCTCACTTACCACACCCGATGTCATAAAACGATAGTTATTTTTAAAGTCGCCAATTTTGTTTTCAAAATTAATGCCATCTGGCTCACCTGTTGAGCCTTTGGTAATAGCAAGTTTGGCATCTTCTTTGTACTCTTGCAAGTTCAACAAAGTTTTTAGTTTGCCTAAATTAGGCATACCAAATGTACCCACAAAGTCTGCCACAGGGTTGTGGAAGTTGCCGCGAATGACCACGCTTAAATCTTCTGCCAAGCCAACAATTTCGCTCTTGCTGGTGTCACCAACAATTTTAACCAAATCAATACAACCGAGGTCGTACGTGTGTTCTACCAAGTCTAACAAGTAATCTCTCATAAGTTTCTCCTAAGTTTAAAGTATACAGGTTTTATTCAGTTTTTGCAAGTACTTTGGCTAAAGTTTGCCCACCTCGCAAGGAAACAATGTCTCCAGGTTTGCAAAACTCTATCCAACTTACATCGCCTTTACCATCGTAGGCGTTGATCAGTTCAAATCCTGTCTCGATAGCATGCTTTTCAATCAGCCGCCGAGGAGTATACAGCATCCATGTATGCTCGGCACGAATCACTCCATGTGCTTGATCACAGTTGTTGTAGGTCATGAGCACACTGCCACCGGGTCGTAGTTTTTCATAAAATTCTGTTAGGAACTTACAAATTATTGGCATGGGCTTATGATTAAAATAATGATAGGCAAATATTGTACCAAACTGATTGTTGGGCAGTTTGTCTAGTACAGGACCATCTGCCCAGTCGTTGATCACATACTCACGCAGTCTGCGTTGATATTCTGGTGTGAACTTGCTGATTGCTGGACGTATCAATTCTGAGTTATGATCCACCACATACAAAGGATCCAACGGTACCATGTCTTCAATATAGGTTTCTACACCTGGGCGTATGATCATACCAGGCAATCGCCAATCGGTTAAATTTTTAAGACGTGTTCTTAATACAATATCATCCTCGTCGTCAATTCTCATACGTCTATTTAGAATACCGTCTGTGGTATCATGAATCATTTCTTCCTGATACACATGTAAACTATCAGCCAAATATTCTTGTTCTTGTTGAGCAATATCAGATCGTAAATTTTGTTTTAACAATTCAATTTGTGCAGAAAATTTTGCAATATTACTAGACAATTCGTTGTATGTTTTTATTATGTTATCGCTGTCAGTTTGATATGGCTTGGCATGTTCGGTCACAACATGCGTTATATGACTTAATGTACCGGTGGCTATAGCACATTCACTTGCAACATCTAGTGAATCAAGTAAATTTAAACGTGCAACAATATCGCTGAGTTTCATTCGAAGTCAAACAAACTAGTAAATGTGTTTTCTGTGTTAGTTGCTGACGCTAGGTCCCAATCTAACACACCCAACAAGTTATCAACCTTGCCATCCACCACAGTGGCTTCCATCTCGCTGTCATCAAATGGTAACTCAGTAAACCAAGTGGGCAGTCGTTGTTCATCTGTGGGATAGCCAATGCTGGTCCACCCAAGAGCGTTTGACTTGAGTTTACACACAATAGTTTTCATGCCATCAACAATAGCCATTGAGTAGTTGTCGCCATTCATCTTTCGCATGTTATTCCAGTTGATCGCGGCTCGCACATGCCCTGGCATGTTGGCTTTGCCCAATCGAGTTTCTTCTGCCTGGTACTTGGTCAAGTTGTTCACACGCTTGGGAGAACCTTTCTCCCAACCTGGCCGCTCTTTGAACTCGTATTTGAATTCACGGATACGTTCCACAATCTCATCTCGACCTGCACCAGCAAGTAGTTTATTTAGAATTTCCAACAAGAAGTCTTGAATAACCTTGGGGGTATCTGAACGTTTTAAGTCAAGTCCTGTGGCCTTGGTCTTGCCAATTGCGCCGTTGACGTCAAGACGTTTGCCTTCAATGTCGATAGCATTCACAGCATAACGCTTCTTGGTGATAAACAAGCCACGATCCCCTACTGTTTCACGCCCGCATTTGATCAATTCACCCATGTCTCGGGGACAATGAAATGCCTGTTCCATGAAGCCAGGGAAACTCGTGTTGACTTGTTCAGCAAGGCTGTCATACAGTTGAATACACGTTTCTTTTGACCATGCCATCCGGCCTTCTTCAACTTCTTTCTTGAGGACCGGCCACGCGGAGAAATAACACGAGTCTGTGTCACCATATATAACTGCTTTTCCCACATGGTCGTATTGGCCTGTGATGAGTTCGTTAAGATAAGCATCCATATGCTTTGCAATTGAACGACCAGTAAGTGTCGTCGATTGTCCAATACGCTTGTCAAAGAATCTACAGCCCGGGTTAAGGATAGCGCCGTACAAACTGTTGAGGTTAATCTTTTTAACCAGTTGTCGTTTGTCCCAGAATGCAATTTCTTTAGCATCTTTTGCGTCCTTCTTTCGAGCCTGCAAGTCTTTGCGTTCACTATACCAACGCTCTAACAAGCCGGGAATGATACCCTTCTTCTCAAATGTAAGAATAGTGCCGTTGGCAGTGAGAATCCAGGGTTGGTTGGAGTCAAAAATAATGTTCCAGATCTCAGCGGCTGAGTGTATTGACTCTTCACCGGACTCCCAGTCAATGGTAATCTCAGTGCCACGTTCTCGATTCATCACGGCAGTATATTCTAAACTGGCAAAAATGCCTTCCCATGCTGCCGCAAAACTTTGTCCCTTGGCCATATTGGCCCGGATCAAATGATCAGTCATGGTCTGACGCAGTTGTCCTACCACAGTCTCTGGACCCATGTTCATGGCACGAATTGCTGATGGATATAGACTATTAATGTCAACTGACCCAATCCATTCATGCACACCTTTCTTGGGGTAGGCCACATAAGCGCCAGCGGCCTGTGTGTCTTCGTCTGTAAGGCGTTGCTTGCGATTAGGCACAACCATGCCACGTTCATGTGCTTCGTTGATGATAGCCTGTTCGGTCACTGCCACAGCACCCATAGTGGTCTGGAGCAACACGGTATTGGCGTGTGCCAGTTCGTTGGCCAGATCCAAAAAGCGCAGTTTCTTGTCCAACTTACCAATCAGCAAAGTGTCTTGGCGGTTGTATTCAATAAATGTTTTGAAGTGTTGGTTGTACAAACTGTCCAAGGTGCCTTCAAACTGCGTCTTACGCTCGCCCAGTTCGTATTCACAAATGGCATCCAGGCTATAACTGTGGCGTTCTTCATATGTGTACTTGCGATACAGTTGCATATAGTCCATATGCACACGACCAATCAAGTCATAAGTTTCGTTTTCAGCACCAAAGCGTTCAAACAGGCGCTTCTTGGGCAGTTGCCCCCACAAACAGAATTTGCGTGTGTCATCTTTGCTGAGTACTCGTACACATCTGTTCACAGTATACGGAATGTCATAGCCTTCACTGTTCCAGCCACTCAGTACATCTGCATCATCAATCAAGTCCAAGAATGTCTTGATCATGTCTGCTTCGTCAGCAAATAATATGGTGTTCTCAAAGTCTCGGACCAGTTCATGCGCAGTCTCCCAACTCAGATGCTTGGGAGGCACAGCCAGCGTGACCAGTTGGTCTAGCCAGTCGAGATAGACTGAAATTGCAGTAATGGGATTAAAAGGGTCCAATACAGGTGAGAAGCCGCGGTCTTTATCAAACGCCACCTCAATGTCAAAAAACGCTGTGTGAAGTTCAGGCGCATCTTGGTCTTTGTAGTTTTCTTCAAGGCATCTAAAGATTGGGTTGATGTCGCTTTCGTAAATCGGCTTATGGCTGTGAACACGGACTTCCTTGCGGAACTCTTTGTTGTTGCGTGTAGAAAATCTTGATACGGGTGTGCCATAGATACTTTGGAATTTACCGCGGGGATCATCATAATAGAAGATGTAATTTGCTGGATATTCCCTGTAGACCCGTTCGCCATTGCGGCGTTCTACTGTGTGAATACGATCGTGCTCACGATCAAATAGTGCGTCAATATAACTCATTGTTCTCCGTTTGTGGCCGGTTAGCCATACTACATGCTCGTAACGTGAGCGACTCGTCTGCTGAACAGATATTTATAATGTCTTACCAACTGTCTCGAGAATAGTCTCAAGTGTTTCGTGATCTTGTTTTTCTTTGCCAAACTCAGCCTTGTGTGCTAGTTTGATGGCTTTTTTCAGGATAGCAGGTTTGACCTCCAGTTCTTCTGCCACTGCTTTGATAGTGTCATTGAGTCCACCTTGAAGGGTATCGATTTCGTGCATGACCTGCATGCCTTCATTGACGATTTGGGTGAGTTTGATCTTTTGATCGCCGTTGAATGTTTTTGCTGTCATAGAAATCTCCTAAAATACTATTATAACAGTTATTTAGGAGATGTCAACTTGTATATGCTCGTTTTGGACCGCCAGGTAGCGAATCTATTGGCCCAGGCAGAAGCCGCCCACTCGGTCCTAAGGGCTGAGTTTAGTGGGCCACTCTCTGGCTGTGTTCTCTACGGCGTTGAGCACCTGTTTGGGTCACATGCTCAAGTATTTGGTTACGCATGGCAAATGCTGATTCATTCACAGCACCGTACCGGACAAAGGTTTCGTCAACAAACTGTTTGATACGTTGTACATCTTCTTTGGTCTCGACCATTTGTAACATTTCTGCTACTGGCTGTTTCAATGCCTGTGCAATGCGTTGATCCAATTTGGCTTTTTCATCAGCAGTTGGTCCGCCAGCAGTTACCTTGGTACCAGTTGGCTTAGGTAAGTTAATACCAGTCTTGATATTGGGTGCATAGTTCACACTCTTGTATCCACCGCCTTGCGGAGCAAAGCTAGGTTTAGCAGGTGTTGTACCAGTTTGTGCGGCACGTGCGGCTTGACGACGAGCAACCTCTCTACGGCCAACATAGCCTGGGCCATTTGGATCTTCACCGGGGAATGTGCCGGCAGCAGGTGCAGCCGTGTCTGTTGATTGTGGCGCTGTGTCTGCGGCGCCAGCCTGTGACTTGGCCAACAACTCATCATAGGTACGCGGTTTTCCTGTATCACGATTAGTGCCATAAAATGGCATTTCTTTTTGTGCACCGCCTGTTGTAGCAGGAGCGGCTGTTTGTGCATTAGGTTGACCTGCTGGTTGTGCTGTGGATTGTGTGGCAGGCGCTGTGTAAGGAATACCCATCTTGCCAAACACACTGGTCACAACCGGTTGTGGTACACCTTGACCAACCAACCATGCGGCCAATTGATCTGAATCACTAGGTTTGCCGGCCTGGTGCCAGTTCATCTTGAGTTTTTCTTTTGTAACGTTGGTAGTAAACTGATGTCCAAAGTTGCTAAGAGCACCGCCTACTTTTTTCACACCCCGATCCAGGTAATTGAGACCACGTCCAATCAAGCCAGGCTTGGACGGTACCCCTGCGCCACCAGACATATCAGGGCGATACTGATCTGGCAGTTCAGGTCGACCCGGTTGTTGGCCAGCATACTCCAGCAGAGCCCGGCGATAACGTTCAACGTTTTCAAATACTGCGTATGTACCGACAGTGGTTAAATTTACACTATGACTTTTACGACCAACGCTTTCGTTCAGTGCCCAGTTCAGTACTGTGGCCTTCTGGTCAATCAGTTTGCTTGCTGGCAAAATTTTAAATTTAACAGATTCTTGTACTGCCGCAGGCAATGTTGGCTTGGTCAAAATTTGTATTGGGTTGCCGTCGGCATTTATATAGGTATTGGGATTACGCTTCATGAAGTCTGCTTTCCATGAGTTATATGCGGCTGTTTGCTTGGCAAGTTCTTCAGGCGGCAATGCTGGGTTGGGAGGAATAAAACTGCCTCGGTCATTCACAGGCATGCCATACTCTAATTTTTGTCCTAGACTGTCTACGCTTTCAGGACCAGGCTTGGTGTAATCAATTGGCGCTGTTCCGGCTTGTTGTGCCATTTTGTCCAATTGATCCGCAGTCATTCCTGTAGTTTTTAAAATTTCTGCTTTTTCAGCTGGACCAGCGGCAGCATAGTCGGCTGCGGCTTTTGTGTCGGCTGCGGCATTTTGTGCGGCATCTGCAGTCGGTAGATCAAATTGATTGCCACCCGCGGCTGCCTGACCTTTGGCGGCCATGCCTTGTGTGATAGAACTGTCAGGAACTTGTCCCTTGGCAATGTCTGCTGTGGTGTTGGCATTGGTACCCACGCCACCTGCATACACATCTGTACCCGGTGTTCCCGGCGGCAATGTAATTTGTTGTCCGGGGAATATCACGTCAGGGTTAAGACTCTGACCGCCCACAGCGCCAGAGTCTGCTGCCAACTGTGGATTCAAACCAATTAGTTCTTGTACTGATGTATTGTTTGCCTGAGCAATTTGACTTAGTGTGTCCCCAGATTGTACAGTATATGTGGCAAGATCCGGAGTTGGGTCAACCAATCCAGCAACAGAATCTGTTGGGCCTGGTTGTGTAGCACCACCACCGAACAATTTTCCGGCTGCCCAGGCAGTGGCTGCTGCTCCACCAGCTTTGAGTGCAATGTCTGACAGTTTTTCACCTTTGATGGATGAATCTAGACCGTACACAAGAGCTGCCACAGCAGGCAATCCAGCGCCACCTGTAGCCAGGCCAGCAATGGCCACCAAGGCTGCCTTGGACAGACCGGCTGTCTTGGGATACTGTTTGGCCAGGTTGCGATATTTCTTGATGGCCTGCATCACTGCGCCTTTTTGGCCACCAGTTAGATTGGCCAGAGCATCTGTGGCTTGATCATAGGCCACATCCACTGCGGCCACAGGCACTGAATTTTGTATACCACTCCAGACACCTTTTAGAGCATCAGCTACGCCGCCGGCAAAGTCCATGGTGGTATCTTTGCCACGACCCAAGAAGGTACGGTTAGCACCTGTGCCTTTGTCAGTCATGCCTGTTTCGGCGTTGGAGAAAATTTGTAGGATTTCTGGTTCAGTTAGTTTTTGTTCACTAATGTATTGACCCACACGCTTGAAGTCACGATAGACAGGATCTTCCATGAGTATGGCTTCATTTAATTTGCGTTGCTTAGTGTTTGTACTTTCTCTAACTCTCATCTCTTGTGCGGCATAGTTAACGGCACCCCAGTCGCCCGACATCGGTCCGGTGCCACCAGGATTAGGACCTTTAATGCCCATAATTCTAGCAGTTTGTTCACGACTCTGGCCTTTGGCCATTAGTGTTTTGGCTCTTTCAACTTTTGATGTCCACTCAGGAGTTGCTCGTGCTTGAGCGGCGCCTGCGGCACCAAGCCCGGCAGCACCGGCTGCGGCCATTCCTAAGCCTTGCATGAATCCTCTGCGACTCAGATCTTCCGCCATACCTGGATCTTTGGCCTTAGCAGCCGCTTCACGTTTCTTGCGGAAGATTTCACGAAAGTAATCATCATCCTCTTCTGGGCTGTAAGGATAAGGATTTTGTTCACCGCTAGGGCGTTTGCGTGGTGTGTCACCGGGACGGTCATAGTCCTTGCCTGGCAAGTCGTATGGGCCACCTTCTTTGAGAGGCTTGGGTGTGAATAATTGGTCTACTATCATATTATCGTTCTTCTATGTAATCTTGAGACTGGTCCTGTCGCTGTCTACGCTTTTGAAACAGTTTCACTGCCATGTCAGCATGGTCAATGCGGGGGAATCTTGTGGGCAACCGACGCTCGCCATGACGAACTTCGTAACCTAATTCATCATCGCCATAGGCTTCCAGGCATGTGCCATCTTCCAGTGTGTATGTTCTTGCTGGAGCACCATATTCAGCCATGGGTTCAGCAGGTGCTGCCACTGCGGCCGCTATGTGATCTTCAACGCCGTGTGCCACTTCTGTGTCAGCAGGGTCACCAATGGGTTCGACATCCTGATCCCAGGTGGCATTTTCATCCACTTCCTTATCATCACCTATGTCAAGATCATGTTTGGCTTTGCGTACCAAGTGGCTGTCAAGTTTGTTTTCTTTTTCCAGTTTCTCAAGATAGTCAGCAAACTGTCCCTTCACACGACTGACCATGTCTTCTTCAACTTCTTGCATGGCCTCCCCAAGACTGGGCTTGCGAGGTTCCACTGAGTCGCCAACCATGTATCCATCTGCAGGATGTTTCTGATAGGGCTTCTTGGTCAGTGTGGTTGAGATATTGTTTGGTTTGAACAAGGCCGGCAATTGTGGCACACCTTTTTGTTGAGTATTCAAACCGTGCTTGACCGAGACCGGGGTAGTTTTACCCTCAATCAAGGCCAGGCGCTCAATTATCCGATAGATTGGATCACTCATGCTCTAGCGTCTTTCAAATAACTACGCAATTGCCAATGATATTTTCCATGTTGGCTCAACCGTCCTGCCACAAAGTCAGCAATGCCCTGTTGATTTTCCTGTTCTGCTTCTGCAAAACATTGATTCAACAGATCAATCATTTGTTGATTGTTGGCCAGGAGTTCTTCAATCATGAGTCGGGCACGTGGTATTTTAGTCTGGCCTGAAATTTGTGAGAGCTCGCCGAAACGTTCAAAACTTCCTGGTGCATACTCGTCGAGATATCTTATGTATTCTGCAACAGGATCTATAGCTGAATAGGCATCCTCGTAGATTTTTGCAAAAAACTTGTGCAGTTGCCCAAAGTCCGGACCTTCCACATTCCAGTGAAACTGTTGTGCTTTGATATAATAAGCAAAATTACTTGCTAATAGAATTTTTAAACTGTCCGCGAGCATTTTTATTCCTTTTGTATTCCTTGGGCGTGTTAGGCGTGGGATCCGAACTCGTTACATATTTACCTGTCAGCATGCTTCCGCCATTTCTTGCAATCATTCCTAATGGAGTAGCACTGGGGGCCATTCCGCCTGCACAACTGGCACCTGCAGACGCGGTTTCCATTATTTCATGCATTTTCATGTGAGGACTCCTGAATTAAAATATTACCGTTTTGATCTACACTAGCAGGACCGTGTGCGATTCTATAGTTGTTGGCGGTTAGTTTGGCATTTTCTGTATCAACTAATTCGTAGCGTATCTGATATTGACCAGGCTCAGCCAGCACTTGTAATTGTTCTTCTAGATAATGATTGGTCCAGATCCAGGTGCGTTCAGCAAACAATTCGTCATTGACGTAGCATCTATATCGTGGGGGTTCCCCTGCCCAGTCGCAGTTGACATCAGTTAGGACCAATACAAATTCATTTTGCATTTAATATTTATTAAAATATACTACTATAAATATTTGTATGCTTAAACTGTCAGAAATACGTCGTGTACATGTAGAACTAACCACACGGTGCAACGCACGTTGTCCCATGTGTGTGCGCAACTACAGAGGTATGGATTATAATTCAGGTTACCCCGACACTGAATTAACTCTGGCCCAGTTTCAACATATTGTTGGACCAATGATACATCAGTTGACCTATGCCAATTTCAATGGTAATTTGGGAGATTTTGCGTCGGCACAAGACGCACTAGAAATAGTTGAGTATCTTGTGTCGCACAATATCACAGTGAACATCAACACCAATGGTAGTTTACGCAACAATAATTGGTGGAGGAAACTAGCCCACCCCAACGTCACGGTCGGATTTGCACTGGATGGACTGGCAGATACTCATGCGTTGTACAGGCAGGACACCGATTGGAATAGAATCATTGCCCATGCACAAGCATTTATTGCTGCCGGTGGTCGTGCTGTATGGCGTTTTGTTCCTTTTGATCACAACCGACATCAAGAAGAGCAATGTCGACAACTGGCAAAAGACATGGGATTTGCTGATTTTGAAAACATTTACGATGGACGGGATTCAGGACCAGTATTCTCAAGAACAGGAGAATACAGTCATAGGATTGGCACAGACTCCGGACCTGCTGACCGTATACCGCAGATCAAAGATTTGGTGCAGAGCCATATCACGTGGTTTGATCAGCGCACTGTGCAGTCCCACAAAGATGTTCCTGATTTAAAATTACGGTGTCAACACAAGATCAAGCAAGAAATCTACATAGCCGCAGATGGATCAGTGTACCCCTGTTGTTATCTGGGATTCTATCCTGACACCATGCACCATCCCGGTAACTCACAAACAAAACAATTGGTTAGAGAAAACAACGCACTCAAATATGATTTGGCACATTGCTTGGAATGGTTTGAATCTGTGGAACAAACCTGGGCCAAAAACAGCATTGCTGATGGCAGACTGTATCAATGTGTCAACAGTTGCTCAATCAATTAAAAAACATACTTTAAAAGGAAAATATGACCAGTGCAAAAATTTTATATCTAGCACGTTACCGTGTACCGCATGCTATCATGAGCCTGCAACCAGAGTTTACCCGGCATCTTATTGGTGTGGATAGAACTTGTATTGCCAGCCCTGTGCCCCGAGATGAATTGTGGCCTATATTTGAAAAATACGGCATAGACACTACAAAATTTGACTATGCCCCAGATTCTGAAATCTACAGATTATATCCTGAAGTCAACAACTGGGTGTTTGACGGTGATTATAGAACATACTGGTTGCGTCAACAGGCCATCAAGTTTGCATTCTTAGATTATCTTGATTACGATCTCATGATCATGCACGATTGCGATTGTTTGCTGATCAAGGATTATGAACCCTTCAAAAATGGCAAGTTAAACTTCATGGTATTAGAAAATGAACGTCACAGTTGGGGTTACTATGAGAGTATTAAAAATGCTCTGGGATTTGAACGCTTGACTCCGCATTGTTTTATTTCAGAATTTGTGCCTGTACTGAAAAAAGACTTCGACGATCTAGTACAGTTCTTGGAACAGACACACAAGAAAAAATGGTTAGATGCCATGATTGACTCATGCCCACCTGAGCCAACGGTACCACCTTGGGGCAACGGGGAACTCATACGCTGGTTCAGTGAATATGAATTTATCGGCAACTGGGCCATGAGTCGTCAAGACATCACAATGGAATTTCAACGCAGATATCATTATGATGACATGGAAAAGATAGGTGACTTCGATACCAATTATCATACTGCGGTATGTGATGCAGTACCGGATCTAAGCAGAAGTTTGCAATTCGACTGGGATCGTAAAGAGGTGGTAAACTTTGAATACTATATGGACAAGATCCGTGAACAATTGGCAAAACCTTAAGGTATATTCTCCTGGACATCAAGCAATCAACTGGGGGTTTGATTATCCTCAGGTGGTCGATCTAGACACAGCATTGGCACAACCCACAAGTATTGCAGTTGTTCCTGTTCACTACAACAACCCACAAGACTTTGCCTACAGACCAGAATTTGACGCATTAGATTTAGAACAGTTTGATTTGGTGTTGTTCACCGACATCGAATTTCGTAGGCAAACAGATTTGATCAACTGGATAGAAACCACTGGTGCAAAAAATTGGTTGCTGACTGTGGGAGGATTGTACTCGGATGAAACACTGGACTCCAGGACCATTTATAGGCCAGCGTGGATGTTTACATTTTTGCAATGGAATTCACCACGTGAAGAGTTTCCAATGGATAGACCGTTTTTGTGGGAATGTCTACTGGGAGCAAGACGAGATCATAGAGATTATGTGATGCTTGGATTTCAGCAATCAGGTCTGTTAGATTCTAGTATTGTAAATTACAGAAACATCTTTATGGGATCAACTGATCATCCAGTCAGCATGAACGTTCAAAGAGAATTTCCCGG
>Ga0247834_1007231_pt1 | contig 11951 bp, 8 predicted proteins | sample LaCruzMarch2015__8_FD_187118 | JGI IMG/M metagenome (GOLD analysis project Ga0247834, IMG submission 187118) | Freshwater microbial communities from meromictic Lake La Cruz, Castile-La Mancha, Spain - LaCruzMarch2015_12m | ecosystem: Environmental > Aquatic > Freshwater > Lake | place: Spain... | reverse complement strand
AACGAAGATGCCACTTTTCGTCTTAAAGAAAAAATGGCGACCAGGGAAGCCTCTCTTGGAATCGCCTTAGAAGAAATCAAGGCGGTGGGCGCAGCCTCCATACGCTCCAAAACCCGGCACATTGAGCGACATACCGAGGAGCAGGACGTTGATGTTGCCATCCGGATGCGCGACAAAAATGTAGATTCCTTACACCGCCAAAAGAAACAGGAGTTGGAACTGGAAGAATCGAAGAAAGATGCGGATCACAAACGGAACATGGAGGAGAAGCTGGCCACACAGCAGTTTGCACTTAGAAAGCTTGAAATATTTAAGGATTACGCAAGCCCTGCCCAAATTCTGGCCGCAAACCCCGAGGTGAGCTCGGATGCGGCCTCCTCCTTGGCCGAGATGTTCAAATCCTCGAAGGAGAATGACGCCTTAAAGGATCAAATTAACATGATGCTCAAGAAATCCGATTCCGAGCGCGACTTTGTCCGGGAAATGCTGAAGTACCAAAAGGAAATGGTCATCGGAACTGAGGAACGGGCTCGCAAGAAAACCAAAGAAGCGGAGGACTCTGCTTCCAAACAGGTCCGCAACGCCGCCACACTGGCCGGAAAACTCAAGGCCACTGACCGAATGGATGCCAAGTCGGAAGATGAAGATTCCGGCCAAAGGAAAATGAGCGAAGGGGACGAGGAGTCGGGTACTTAAATCCGCGCGGATGAGTTGGCAGCTTTTATCCAAGCTGGGCAGCCAAGTACTCTATTTTACCCCCACGGGTTGGGATTCCTGGAACAATGCGGACTCTGGGAAAGGGGTTTTCAGTACCGGTCACCGTGCGGTGTTTGAGTTGTACAGAAAAGCCTCTCACGACGAGTGGCTGAAACTTACCTTGCGAGTCCTAAAATCCGACACTTGTCCAGAGTTGGAGCAACTCAGGCAGAATTGTAGGGCATTATTGGCGCGACCCCTACGAAAAGGTCGCTCCAAACACACTGAAGGGGTTGCCTTTTGGTATCGGAATCATAAAGGCAACAGTTCGTTGAATCCCCTTCCCAAAAAAACATTTTCAGACCAGGCAGACTTTAATCGCTGGATTCAATCTTGGACGGATAGAAATCCTGGTCCTTGGGTATAAAGATTCATCTCGCATAGAGCTTAAATGAAAAAACCGGATTTCGGTGATTCCCGCGCCGTCCGAGTGTTTTTGAGTTCGACGTTCCGTGACTTCATGGAGGAGCGGGATCTGCTGGTGCGTAAAGTGTTTCCGGAGCTTAGGCGGCGGTGCCGACTGCGCCAAGTGGAGCTGGTGGAGGTGGATTTACGTTGGGGAATCACCGAGCAGGAGGCCCAACAAGGCAAGGTTCTGCCCATCTGTCTGGCGGAGATCGACCGGGCACGCCCTTTTTTCATGGGACTCCTGGGAGAGCGCTACGGGTGGGTTCCCGAAAAGAATCAGTACGACTTGTCCCTGATCGTAGAGCAGCCCTGGTTGGAGGAGCACCGAGGAGGCAAAAGTGTCACAGAGTTGGAGATCCTCCACGGGGTGCTCAATAACCCTGCCATGAAGAACCGGGCATTCTTTTATCTGCGGGATCCCCGCTGGGCTGAAAAGAGGGGCGGAGCTTACCTAGGCGAAGGTCCAACAGAAAAGGCCAAGTTAGCTGAGCTTAAGGCGCAGATCCGACAAAGCGGTTTTCCCGTAGTGGAAAATTACCCCAACCCGGAGGCTTTAGCGGAGCGGGTCCAGCAGGATCTGTGGAAGCTCATTGATGAGGCTTATCCGGAAAGTGAGGTTCCCGATGCGCTGGCCTTGGAACGTCGCCGCCACGAGACATATGCGGCGACGCGAATGGGGCTATATTTAGGTGGAGAGAAATATTTTAATGTGTTGGACCGAGCGATGCGGGCCGAACCCTTTATTCCCGTTTTAGTGACTGGGCAGTCCGGAGGGGGCAAGAGCGCGTTACTGGCCAACTGGGTGGAGAGATACCGCCAGGCCCATCCGGAGACTGGTGTGATCGTACATCACCTAGGCAGTGGGGCTGATGCCGCGGATCCAGTGAAGATGGTGGTACGACTCATGCAGGAAATCGCCCGCATTACCGGGGATGATCTCCAACTTGAAAGCGATGCTGAAAAGCAGCTGCAGCAGTTGCCAATGCAGCTGGCCACAGCCAGTGCTTGGGCGGAACGAACCCAGGGAGAGTTGCTTTTTGTGTTGGACGGGTTGGACAAGGTCTCGGACCGAAAAAACCTCATTTGGTTCCCCTCAATTATGCCAGCGGGGATCAAAATGGTCGTCTCGTGTCTGGAGGGAGAGATCCTGAAGGCCGCCGTGGGGAAACTGGAATGGCAGACATTGATGATTGAGCCTTTCAGCAACGAGGAACAGGCTGCATTTATCCGCGAGTATCTGGGGCGGTACCGCAAGGCCCTAACCCCTGAGCAAACAAGAGCCCTCCAGCGTTTCCCCTTAAGCGGAAATCCACTTTTTTTGCTAACCGTTCTAGAGGAGTTGCGGGTCTTTGGAGTGCATGAGGAACTGGAGGAGCGGCTCAGGATCTTGCTCTCCCCCCCACCCAGCAAGAATCCTGGGGAAGAGCCGACGGTGGATGATGTTTTTGAGCATGTCCTAGCACGGCTGGAAAAAGATCTGGGCCAACAGGCTGTCCAAAAGGCATTGGAGGCCATCTGGGCAAGCCGGTCGGGCTTATATCAGGAGGAATTGCTGGCTCTTGCAGAGCTGGCCCCAGTTCAATGGGCTGAGATTTACAATGCCTTGGATGAATCGCTGTATGAAAGCAGCGGAAAGATCAGTTTCGGGCACGACTACCTGCGCAAGGCAGTGGAAGACGGTTATGGTTTAGTTGGGAACACGCGGCACAGGCTGCACAAAAGAATAGCGGAATGGTTCGAGCGGCGGGATATAGACGCTCGGGTAGCCGAGGAGTTACCATGGCAGTGGGAAAGGGCAGGAGATCTTAACAGGCTTAATAAGGTTCTTACAAACAAGGCTCTTTTTAATGAGCTTATTGCAAGAGATAAATATGAACTTCTCGGTTTTTGGCTCAGACAAGGGCAGATTAATCTTGAGAAGGTTTACTGCAAGGCTTGGAGATTCTGGCAAGACAACGCTGATAATCATTCAACAATAGCAGCAACCCTAAGTGATTTCCTTAGTGAAGCGGGGTACTTTGGTAGTTTTACAGAATCTATATTTAGACATGGATTACTCCGGCATGCTAAAAAGACTGCCCAGGATAAGCAAAGGTTTTTGAGACTTGGGAACAACTTTGCAGCTTACCTTGCTGACAAGGGTGATATTGCGGGGTCCTTAAAACTCCACCAAGAAATCGTCAAAAGCCGAAGAAAGCTGCTGGGTGACTCACACCCAGAGACCTTAGGTAGCATAAATAATCTTGGAATCGCCTACAAAAAAAGGGGGGATCTCAGAAAAGCCGAGACCTTTTTCGAGAAAGCTCTTAAAGGCTTTGAAAATAGTTTGGGGTATAACCATTCGGCAACACTTAAAGCAGTAGGAAATCTTGCTGGTATTTTGGACTTAAAAGGGAGACCGGCAAAAGCAGAAACTCTTTACCAAAGAGCATTGGAAGGAGAAAGGCATAATCACGGAGACTTTCATCCGGCAACACTTTTAGCAATGAATAATTTAGCATCTTTTTACGAAGACATGGGAAAGGTCGATCTTGCAGAGAAGCTAAATTCTACTGCTTTGGGGAAATATTTCGAGGTTGTTGGCCCATATCATCCAGAGACACTAAGATGCCTAAAGAACTCAGGTCATATAAAATTAAGATTAGGCGCGTATGATGAGGCAGAAGCGATCTTTAGTCAGGTTTTAAAGTCTTATAAGGAGTTTCGTCCACCCGATCACTCTGATATCTTAGATTCACTAAGCAGTTTAGGCATCACCTGCGAACATAAAGGTGATTATAAGCAAGCTGGCTCCTATCACAGCGAGTGCCTTAGGCGAGCACAAAGGAGCTTAGGAAGCTCTCACCCGTCTGCCCTGCAGGCCTTAAACAATCTTGCAAATGTCTTTTTAAAGCAGGGTAGTTTCAGACATTGCGAAAAGTTATATCGAGAGGCGATTCGTATTTATACGAGATATTATGGCAAAGATTCGCCAGACACACTTGCAAGTATCAGCAATCTTGCAGTCTTATTAAATTCAGTAGGAAAATACAAGCAGGCTAAGCTTTTCTGCAATCGGGCATTTAAAGGGAGGAGCAGAATTTTAGGCCCATCACATCCGGACACGTTGTCAACAATGGGTAATCTCGCAAATATATATCGTGCAAAAGGAAATCTTAAAGAAGCCGAGTCACTTTATCGTCAGACTCTGGCGGCAAGGAGTAGAGTCCTTGGGCTAAAGCATCCAGATACTCTTCTTTCATTTAGTAATCTTGGAGCTGTTCTAAGCGAAACTGGAAATCTCAAAGAAGCGGAACAACTATACCTCCATGCCCTGCTTGGAAGAAAGAAAACACTAGGCCAGAACCACCCAGACACACTTGGAAGCATTTTGAATCTTGCTAATCTTTTCACTGCGAAAGAAGACTTCCGAAAAGCTGAGCGCTTATATCAAAAAGCCCTAAAAGGTTTTCTAGACGTTTTAGGAGGTCAGCATCCTGACACATTACTAGCAATGTACAATATGGCCAATTTCTACAAGGATTTAGGCAAGAGAGACCTAGCGCTGGGACTTGCCAGAGAAGCTTTTAAGGGACGGACCGTACTTTATGGATTAACCCATCCTGAAACCCTTACAACTGCAAAAGTATTTATTTCACTCCTTCGTGACTTAGGCAGTTACAAAGAGGCTAAAAGGCTGTCTATAAAGATATTTAATCAACTTAAAAAAGAAAACGGAATAAAGGATTTTAATGCCATTTATTATGCTAATAATATTGGTATATTAAGCACTCGACTCAAAGACTACAAAGGAGCTGTTAAGATATTCTCTCAAGTTCTGAAAGTATTACAACAGCTACATGGTCTTTCTTCGATTCAAGCCTTAACTGTGGCTAATAATCTTGCAAGTAGTCTCAACCAATACGGAGATAGAAAAGCAGCTATATCCTTGCTTAGATCCTGTGCGAACCTGTCTAGAGGCGCCGAGGATAAGGTCCGATATAATCTTGGCTGCTTCGAATGTCTCGATGGAAACGCTAAAAAAGCCTTACAGCTTATTGCTAAACACCTAAAAAGGCATCCAGATCAAAAAGCACATGCTTTAGAGGACCAAGACCTAGCCATCATTCGTGATCAGATTCTAGCACTAGTGAATTAATGTTTTTTTATATCCTTACGAACTGGATCTAAATTATCATTTAGAAGTCGTCACTTTGCCCCTTGTTGGGTATAAAAATTAAAAGGATTGATCAATAACATTCATGTACGTCTACATGTTGCTCCTCTTTAGATATTTACCTTGCGCCATGGGGCTTGTCGCCCTGATCGTAGGTACTTTTGGTTTCCATCAGCTTTCTCATGAGAGCCCTTTTTCGACATGCCTTTATCAGTCGGCACAACTTTTTACAATGAATTCAGGAGCAGTCCAGGGACCAATTCCATGGACTTTAGAGTTGGCCCGGTGGCTTGCACCAATGGCTACATTAGGAGCTGTTCTTCTGGCAATACATGCCCTCTTTTTCTCTTTTTTTACAAGGATCAAGACGAAGTTATATCGGGAGCATACAATTCTTTGCGGAGCTGGAGAAAGAGGTTTCGCGATAGCCACTCAGATTCATGAGCATGGCAATAAAGTGGTAGTGGTTGATTCCGATCAAGCGAACACCCTACTTCCAAAACTTCGTTCCTTGGGAATCCCTGTTTTGGTCGGCGATGCCTTGAATGAAGTTATTTTAGCACAAGCCGGCATGAAACATGCACAACGTTTAATCGGAACGTGTGGATTAGACGAAACTAATCTTAAAATCGCTGGAAATCTGTCAGGCAGCTACGATGGTGAAATCATTGTCGCCGTTGAAAAACCAGAATTGAGAAGCCTCTTCAGAGATCAGATTGGGTCCGGAAAGGATCAGTTAAGTGTTAAAATGATGGGGTTCCAGTTTCGTGCGGCTAAAAGGTTTTTTTACAGTCTTGCCGCTCATTTCTGCATTCAGCCAACCAAGGTGAAAAGTGGAATCCATATTTTTCTAGAAGTTAAAGATTGTCTGCTGGAGGATTTTATACGAGCTGCCTCACTCATGCTCCAAATCTCAGGAGAGATTAAGCCCAAGATAAGTATTCTTTCCGCAAGTCAGGCCATAAAAGAGAATTTCACCTTGCGTTATCCCGGTGCTTCACTTGTTGCTGATTTTATTTGGCTCGATCATTGCCCATCCAAGACTGCCCCTTCAGATCGCAAACCTATTTATGATGCAGCTGTATTCTGCTGCAATGACGACATGGCAAGCTTAGAGCGTGCGGACTTGTTCAATAACTTATCTCTTTGCAACAGAAGGAATATATTTGCATGCCTCCTGAAACCCTCCAACGCTACATTCTTATCCAGAACAGCTTTTGCTAGTTCTAATTCATTTCAATGCCTCGATCTAATTGCTTATTCATTTGGCGATCAGGACCCTTTAGATGGGCATCTTGAGCAGGAGGCTATCAAACTTCATCATGACTATGTAAAACGAGAAATAAGAAAAGATCCATCATGGGCCAGGCTACCAGAAGATTGGCGTTTTCTTGATGAAAGTTTTCGGGATAGCAATCGGTTGCAGGCTGCTCATTTAGAGATTAAGCGCCTTACATGGGAGGCCTTTCCCAGCGACCAAAAGGATGCTCTTTTGGACCAGCTGACAAGGGCCGAGCATATGCGATGGATGGCAGATAAAGTTATGCATGGCTGGAGATGGTCTGGCTCTATGGACCCATCAAGCCGAGATGATCGGAAACGCATACACCACCTCCTGGTTCCATTTCAGAATCTTTCGGAGGAGGAAAAGAATAAAGATCGGGACCCGATCAGAACATTTCTAGAAGCAAAATCATAATACTTGTCTCTTTTGGGATATCTTCCACAATTCAGTATAATTTTTCTCATTGAGAATTATTATTTCTTTTTTTATATAGACGTATGTCCGGAAACCAACATGTCCTCGGGAATCTCCGATGGATAATCGTCGCTGTTTGCGTTGTTTCCGGAGGTATCGCTTTTTGTCTTCGTTGGCCTATTCCATCCAGTTTAGACCTTACGTCACAAATAATAAGATATGGGATTCATTTCGGCGGCGCTTTCCTAATCGGCATTATTCTTACAGCCGAATCTCTGATTCGTTTCTATTTGAGTATTGTGATCGCAGCGATATCGACCGCAGTTGCCCTAGGCATCACTTGGTTACTCCTCAAGGCTTTTCAGGTTGAGCCGAAAATGTGGCTTTGGATTATCGGGGTAATTACTGCCTTGATCGCACTAATGGGTGGCCATCAAAGCATGAAGGAATCCTCTTGGATTGGTGTTCCATGCCCAGACTGTTCGGTACGTGGGAAACTAACTGAGCAGGATGGGAGTCGAAATTTCACTGGAAGCGAAGTCAAGCAGACTTCTTCAGGATATAAAACCTTTGATAATTATGTGATCGATGTCGTTCAAACCTGCTCGAATTGCGGCTCTGCCCGTTCTTGGACAAGACAAGAGAGCAATCAACGCAGTTGATATGCGCTAAGAAGAATTTATGTTCACAGTAATTAGTTCTGACCTAAAAGTATCCATGGAAGATCTTGAAGACGAAGATTGTCCAAGCGTGTTGTTTGGTTGCTTCTATAAAAAAGGGAACACTACATTGACAAAGAATCCGTTCGCAAACAACGCAGAGGAAAACTGGAAATGCTTCGCAACGATTCCTACTGCCCTACACTTAAGTTCTTCGCACAAACAAATTGAAGATATGGCCAGATGTTTTGTTAATGCTTTCTCTCAAAGCTCTCTACCCAATTATGACGATATTGTATGCGATATTCGAATCACCAAAGATGGTTCTTGGGATATTATTTCAGACGAGCTACGCAATAAGCTAGTTTTGATTGCATCTTCTCTTGAATAACTTGATTGCTTTAGAAATCTTTCAGCTCTTCTCTGCTTCTTTATATATTTGAACCCTATCTGGGCTTGAAATGTCACGAACAAGACTGCACGTCTTGATTCTTGTAATTGTGTGCAACCAAGTCGACCCCGTCTTTTTCACCAGTTTCCACCCTCATCTTGGATGCCGCCTGACCTCATGCCTGATAAGGGCCTTATGCCCATTTATTTTTAGACGCTGTTCCAGCGACTTTCTGCTTCTTGATAGATTGGGAGAGCTTCTGAGTTTAGGAGGTTATCGTCAATCATACATTCCAAATATACAGGCTTCTCATGTTTTAAAAGTTCTTTAGCTGCCTCTGTGCTCAACTCGCTTAAGCCATTTAGATAAAGCTCTCCACCCTTGTGCTTTCCAAGGGCTTTTGCGATGACAACTTCATCTCCAAGGTCTCCATAGTTTAATTTCGGCAAGTCGTTGATTGTCAGATTGCCCTTATACCTTGAAAGGATTTCAGCAGCTTTATTACTAAGTCTGGGTCCATCAGCGTTTGAATGATTGAATCGGAGGCCTTTGCCGTTGTGCTGAGCGATAATTTCCACAAATTCCTCGGGCATTCTTGAAATTTCCCAAACCTCAACTGGGCCATCGTGCGCCGCCAGCAGTTTCGCAACTTCAGTAGTTAATTCGTAGCCTTCTTTCAGGCTCGCTGTTCCGTCATCACGAATTTCTGCGATTTCTTCAATTTTCATATTGGCGTTTAATAATACAATATTTTTAGCTTGGCTATAAAAGGCTTTGCACAACATAATTTTTGAGTGTTTAGGTATTTGGAGGGGGAACTTTATAGTAATTTTTATATTACCAGCACTCACCTACCTTTAAATAATATCAAATGCTTGCCCAGCCTTTTTTGTGAAAACCCGACTTCATAGGAAAGGCGTAAAGATACTTAACTACCTGTCTGTGGAAATACCTTTTCATCTTTGAGCCTTTCACTTCTTTAATTTGCTGCCCAGGCTTACCTGCCTTTCGAACAAAGTAAACATAGTGGTTCCGCCTGAGCATAGCTTTGTGTTGAGCTGATTCGAATTCCCGCCACTCAAAGTTCTTTTTCCCCGTTGATTTAACCTCGATGTATCGGATCGGTTTTTGGTTCTTGTAATCATATGCGACCAAGTCGACTCCGTCTTTTTCAACTGTTTTTACACTCCATCCTGGATGGCGCGTGGCCTCATACCTGATTACGGCATCATGTCCGTTGTTTTTTATAGCCGTATTTCCGAATGCCTTCCGAAGCTTCTTATTTTTCATCCTAGTGCCTCAGCTATTCCGACGGCATCGAGTGCTTGTTCGCCTTGAAGCCCAGCAGCAGCAATTCCATGATTTTTTATTTTTCTGAAGGCCTCCTCGGCACTCTTTGCACTCCTTTCCCAGTCATACCGTAAGGCGGACCGGAAAACACCACCCAGAAGAGGCCAAGACATCTTAGGAAAGTCGGCGACGTTCAAAAAGTAGGGGCTGGTTTGTTCATTCATTAAGATCCAAAAGATCTCCCTGAGGGAGGTTTTGGAGCTTGGCCTCGGGCCATAAACCTCCTCCAGGTAATCAATATAAATGGCTGTGCCGGCTTGAGCGACAAACTCGAGCCTTCGGCTTGGGCAGGGTTTTGCCAGTTTGGAGAACCAGTGATTCCGAGAAGCGACGAATATATCTATTGCCGTAGGGGTCTCTTTTAGGGCCCATCGTTCACCGAGAAATGCAGGATCAAAGCCCGAAACACCCCCAAAAGGTTCCCATTCTTTGGCTCGTACATTGGCGGGAGCGCCCAAGTGGTGGAGTGCATGCATGTATTCGTGAATTCTGACCACCTCCCGGATACCTTCCTCATCCCCTTCCAATCCAATGCACTTTGCACACTCGCGGATGGTTGGGAGGTAGAGGGTCACGGTTCTTGCGGCTGTTGTGTATGCACCCATGAAATCGAGTAAAAAAGGCCGTTCCAATTTAATCTCATCTGGCTCAAGAAGCTTTTTCTCATCCACCCATATCTCCGCAGTGCTTGCCTCCAAGTTAAATCCAAAGAAGTTAAGAATCTCGGGAACCGGAAGTGGATAATCATGCAGGTAAATGCCCCGCGAGTTGCAAACGGCGGGATCACTCAGCTTGGAGTTGTGAATATTTTTTGGATGGAGTAAATGATGCTCAACCCACATTGGATTCCAAGGCTGCAGGAACCCGGGGCTATTGCGGTTGCTAAGTTTCATTTCCACCTCTTTCTTTTGATCCTCCTCGGGCCTCTTTCGCTCGGCTTGAATATGATTTCCTGTTCCCTTTTCCCCTGGACGGCTTTGCCGGATCTTCGCCATGACTCGTCCGCAATTTACCCGACCACGCTGCCCATCCCAATACCCCAAAAACCTAATTTTATCTTCATATTTTAATCCTCCACTTTCCCATGCCTTTTTCAATACTGATTATCCTGCTTTCATAGGAATCTCACTAGATTAACACGGGCGAATAGCCCAAAAGCGGGCGGCCTCGGCTTTGGTGACGGCCTGAAAATAGTGCTTTTTGACCATCGCTGGGGAGTTCCCCATCTCCTCGGCCACTTGGTAGACGTTCTTGATATCGGCCATCCGGTAGGAGCCAAAGGAGTGCCGACAGCCATTGTGCTTCCAATCCAGACCTGCTCTTTGGGCCAATAGCTCCTGCCGGGTCTGCATATTCGAATTGGGCACGATCCGGCTACTTTTGGGCACCCCTGTCTTTTCCAGATAGGCCGCCAAGGCAGGCAGGATCGGAACAATTCTTCGCCCGAGCTGCTTTTTAGATCCGGCGGCTTTCACCTCGATATGCGATTCGTCCGGATCCCTATGGGGACGGACTTGGGACCAGTCCATCCGGCAGATCTCGCAGGTCCGGATTCCTGAAAAAAGAGCGATAGCGAAAAAGGGTAACTCCTCCGGCAACGCCGCATCCAACAGCTTTTTAGCCTCATCAGGAGTCCAAATTTGCACCTCACCGGGTGTTTCCACGTCAAAGGGGAGCTTTTGGGCGACCGACTTCTCGGCCTCGGGGATATATTTGCCCTTCGCGTAGTTGAATAGCTGAACAAGGAAACGGATTTTGTTATTCCGGGTCCTTCCCTTCCAGGTCCTGAGAAGGTTTTCCAGTTCGTCCACCGTCACCGCAATCATCGGCTTTTCCAGTTTCTTCAGAGCCGAGTTCAGCAGGAAATTCCTCAGGCTCTTGATCCATGTATGCCCTTTCCCCCGAGCCTTCTTTTCTTCAATCAAGGCGTGGGCGGCCTCAATCATGGAAGCATCCTTGAGTTTACCCACCCGCTCCAGATGAGTCTGAACAAAGCCAGAAACGCTTTTACCTTCGATTAGCTTGTGAGCTTCGGCGTACTCCCGGGCGGCGTGCTCCAAGCTGACCCCAAGGCCCGCAATCGCGAGGCGGGCCCGGTTGAGGTCCTGCAGATCCGACTCATCAGTATTTGCCACCTGCACCTTGCCTGCACGTAGATTGCCAGCGATGCGGCGCGCTTCTTCTTTGGCCCGGGTATACTCCACAAAAAACTTCCTGACTCTTTGCCTTCCGTGCCAGTAAACGACCCTGTATCCCGAGCGTATTGGGTTTTTGTCGTGATAAATAAGAATCTTTACCGAGCCATCTCCGACTACCTCGGGCTTACCGTAAGTTGCCTTTTTTGAACTCACTTTATGTGCTGGGAATGCCCGTTTTGGATCTTCCATAGGATAAAATCTGTCCACTAACTGCCCACTAAGCAACAAAATTAATGTAAATGCCTATAAATCAATATGGAGGCGGTGGGAGTTGAACCCACGTCTTCAAACCAGATACCACCCGCATCTACAAGCTTGTTGGCAGCTTGATTGT
>Ga0247834_1007229_pt1 | contig 11951 bp, 10 predicted proteins | sample LaCruzMarch2015__8_FD_187118 | JGI IMG/M metagenome (GOLD analysis project Ga0247834, IMG submission 187118) | Freshwater microbial communities from meromictic Lake La Cruz, Castile-La Mancha, Spain - LaCruzMarch2015_12m | ecosystem: Environmental > Aquatic > Freshwater > Lake | place: Spain... | reverse complement strand
TAAAGTCGAGGCTTTGAATTCATCGTCGTAACTACGACGTCCTTGTTTCCCAATCGAGGCTGTGTCTTTTTTCATCTTGGCACAAATTTAAGAGAATTTTGTGTCCGTAAAAACTGAACCATGTCACATTGCCCTTTTACAAGCAATTAATTTCTGTGTAAAATAATAAATTGAAGAATCAAACTTTAAAAGACTTTGATAAGAAACTCCCAAATAGTTACAAATCTGCATCTCTTCATTCGAAAATTCTAAAGAACCATGTACTAAGTTATATCCTGTTAAAAAATGCTCAGTTGCATCTTGATATTTACCTTGGGACCAATAACCAAGCCCATTAAGACCATAATACTTTCCAATATTTGGAGAATCTTCATCAAATATTAATCTTGCCTTTTCAAGCGAACGTGTTGCATATTTATGTAAGGTATCCTTGCCCTGGCCTAAATGATAAAATGATATCATCCCGATATTGAATAAACAAGAAGGATAATCCGGATTAATCATTGTTGTATCTAAATTATAGTTTTCGCAGGCTCGCTTGTAAAAGTGAACTGAACGCTCAAAATCCTTATTTGCGTAGTAGACATATCCAATTCGACTTAAGATCTCCCCTGCTTGTTGGTGTTCGCTTGTAACTGAATTAAATGCCTTATTGTAATAGTCTATAGCCTGATTAAAATTGCCTTGGAATTCAAATTGCTCTCCAAATTTAATCAAACTATCAAGGTTTGGATTTTGACCAAAGATATTATTGGCAGATAATAGAATTAAGAAAACAATTGAATTTCTCATATAAAAATATTTTAATTGTTTCAATGATCCATTGCAAGCCTAAAGCCAATACTGTTACTATAAAAATTTTGATAGTTAAAATTTCTATATGAACACCTGGCACCACGCATTTCATTAAACCACGAACCTCCCCTTATAATTCTTTCAAATCCACTAGAAGGTCCTTTGGGATTTAATTGAAACCCTAAATCATACGGACCTTTTCTGTCATTGCACCATTCCCAGACATTTCCACTCATGTCATATATGCCTAATTCATTGGCTGCTTTCGTACCAACTGAACGGGTTTTCCATCCACTGTTAATTTTGTACCAACCAACTTCTTCTAAGTAGTTGCTCCCAGCAAACCTGAATCTTTTACTGTTTTGACCACCACGTGCAGCATACTCCCATTCAGCTTCTGAAGGTAATCTATACTGACGCCCAGTTTGAACGTTTAACCTATTTAGAAATACTTGAATGTCGTCCCAACTAACCTGTTCAACCGGGCAATCATCGCACCCATTAAATCCAGAAGGATTATTTTGCATTATTTCGAACCAAAGCCTTTGGGTAACTTCATATTTACCAATATAAAAATCCCTTACTTCGACTTCGTGAATTTTCTTTTCATCCGAATCACAATCAGAGCCTTGCTCTTCAGTACAGCCCATTTTAAAGGTTCCTCCTTTAATTAGTATTAAATTATCATTAATATCTTTGGGTTTAAGGCCCGTACTTGCTAACTTCGTTTCCGATATTTTAACATCATAAAATGGGTCAGCGATCTTTTCACCCACAAATGTAAAGTCAAGTGACTCAATCAGCATTTGACTAGCATAACCACCACCCGGATTATATATATTAAAGGATTCTTGTAGGAAGAATATATTACCATCGCAACCTAAATAATCTAATTTAAAGGTTAAATATGTAGGCCGATTGCGCCAATTTCCAGTTATCCGGCCCTTAAATTTAAAGGGCTTTGAATTAGGTACGCAACCATTTGACGGTTGATAAATATTGAGTTCAACCTGCATTGTTCCGTCATCGTATATTTTCTTCCAATCTCCCCACCCAGACTGAGCAATAGAATTTGAAAAGAAAAAATGAACAAGGAAATAACAAATACCAGTTTTACAAAGCCAATTCATATTAGTTAAAAGTTAACTCTTCTTAAAAAAGGAAAAGGCAATCAAAATTTATTTGATATCCAAGAAAAATGTAAGGCCAATTAATAGAAACAAATATTTTCATGTATTTTTTTCCAAAAAAATGGCATTAGAAATATACATCAAGACACTTTCAAAAACTTGAACCATTGCATTTTTTTATAATAAAATGTTTCTTTGGAAAAATAATGTTAAGGCCTTGTATTCATTTTACAACACCTATCTTAACTTAAACATCCAATAGGATCTTTAAAATTTAAAGATCCTATTGGGAATTGCTTAAAAACTTGGATTTCAAAGTAGAACAATCTATTGATCACAAACGATCTTGATTCCACCGCTTAGACCAACTTCGGAGTAAATGGTTTTCTTTTGAACTTTTACTCCATCATCAATTTCAATAGTTAATGTATTAGGAGGAATGGTACCTACATTCCATGCTTTTGTCACAAAATAATTATATTCACCAGGATTCAACGAGCATTTAATTAACAAATGCTCTGAAGGATTGATCTTCTTGTTTTTTAACTCATATTTATCTCGAACCCAAACACCGTTTACATTAATTGAAACAATATCTCCATCTTCCTTTTCATTATCATAAGGATAAATTTTCACCTCACTATTTTTTACATGAACTACTTCCTGGTATTTTACAGGAATATTACCAATTTTTACGGGTAAACCTCTAAATGAATCAAGAACTGGAGGTACCGGCACCTGATTAATTTGAGGATCTGGTATTGGGTCAGTATTAGGGTCGATTTTACCAGGGTTACTTGCTGGAGCGGTAGGGTCAGGAACGGTAGGGTCAGGAACGGTATTTGTAGTGCTATTATTATTATTAGGGGAAGTGTTGGAACTAGTTGGCGATGAACCATTATTGGTTGGATCAGGAATTTTGTTGCTTTTTTTGGGTGGTTTGTTGGTTACTATTGGAGTAATGCATCTATCTGATGAACTTTTTCCGGAATTATCTTGGTATATCTGGAGCAACTCGGTTCCATCAAGTGCTCTATCGTATAATAATAAATCATCCATAGTACCAAAATAATATTCAAGACCTCCTGGAAGGTCTCTCCCTATTTCTAAAGGCATGTCATTGGGTTCAAGTCTTCCAAAATAGTCAAACTCAAACACAAATTTTCCATTTAAAAAAACACGTACCTTGCTCCCATCAAACGTACATGCATAAAAATACCATACTTCATAGGATAGTTGAGGAATAAAATTTTCTGTAAATTCGGTATTAATAGAAAATGTTTGGGCTGTGGCCTGCATGCGGTATTGAGGACTTTGTGCAGTTTCGTCAGACTGATCAGATTTACAACAAATCGTAATCCATTGTTTGAAAAAATCACACCCTTGTGCAAGTTTGAACCAAACAACGGCTGAATATGCACCTCTTGGTCGTTTTAAAGAATTGCTACTCGGGACACTTACATATCCCGTGCCGTCGAAATACAATGCACTACAACCTACCCCAAACCGATCAGCTGTATAAGACACACCTCCAGCTATGGAACCATGATTACCGTATTTGCTTTGATCAAATATAGTACTTTTATCTTTGGTCAAATCTTGGTTGAAGTCGTAGTGTGCTATCAACCCATTTGTTGGAATTTGGCAAATTAATAATTGGCACCAAACCCCAAAAAAGCAACAAAATAATAATGAGACTTTCAACATAATATTAAATTTATTTATAAACAGCAATCATTGGCCCGAAATTACCACCAATATCAAACCTTGATAAGAGCGGAAGATAAGTTCGTGAAATAGCGCCGTCCAAATATAAAGCTGTTTTACAATTAAAACGCTCTTTGAAGAGTGAAGCAAAATCATAAAAATTTACAGGTTCATTGGATATCACAAAAACCACACGGTGATCATCTATAATACCAACACCATTGCGAATGTTTTTATTATCAGAACCTTCGGTAAAATTTTTATTGATGACATTGTTAATACACAATATCGGTCCAGATTGAGTTGCAATTCTAATTTTTTTAATCTCCGATTCCTTTTGTGCCAAATATTGTTCCGTAGTTAAAATTTTTCCAACGCCAGAAGTATCTATTAAGAACACCCCATTGGGTTGCATGTAAAAATTACCATACCCATTCTTTTTCTTGTCAAGATCAATCATTTTAACACCATTCTGAATATACAATCCTTGGGGAGAATTATCTGGTGTATACATGCCAGCATTGGAGGCAAATACTAGAACCTCTTTCTTGCCAGTAATCTCATCCTTCAGATTTGCAAGACTATGAAGGATCTTTTTATCTTTTTCGCTTTTCCAAAACAATTGAATCTTTGATGCTTTTGTATCCACAATGTAACAATCAAAAAACTGTTCCCGATATGTTACTCTTATTGCCTTATTCCCATTAATTTCATAAAATTCACTTAATGCCTCTTGAATTTTACGTAAATTCTCCTCCAATTCATTTTGCCTAGTCCGAAAGTCAAATACCAAAGTATTCAGACTATCATTTTCCCGCTTTATAGAATCAATAGCATGTACAAGGTTTGATGGCATTTTTGCTAAGATCTTTGAAATCGAATCTTTTTCATTTTTACATCTTGTTTCATTTAATTTGTAAAGTTTAGAAGAACTAATACTATCATCTCGCAATTTTTGTATCGTATTTCCTGCTTCAGTTAATTGAGATATTGGAGCACATGAAAAATCAAATAACAAAACAAGCAGCAAGAATGCAAATGAAAAAAGAATGATCGTTCTCATTGAAAATAATAGGATAAAAGGTTAACTGCTGTGTTTAGAGGTTGTGTTCCTCTAATTGATGGGTTTATAGAGCAATCACTCTGGTGCAATTCAAATACATCCTGAGCACCTGTATCAAGATTAATCATAAATGTAACCTCCATATCTTTTCCATTATTTAAAAAATCAAGCGTCTTTTTTGAGGCATCATATAAGCTTGAATATTGTGGACAATGTACGATAACATGCACAATTTTACCTTCTTCATCTTTTCCCACCGCCAAAAAACGTCTTTCTCTAGAATTTCCAGATGAGTTGGTGGCTGATATTGTTAAGTTGTTTTTATAAGCCAACAAATGCGTTTGAAAAACGGTAGCTTCTTGGCTTTTGGCCCAATCCATAAAATCACTTAAATCAATTGCAGATTTTCGTAAATTAAATTTTCGAGTTGGGTCAACTCCACCACCACTTACAGACAAATCACCGTCCTTCAAATTAGAAACAACAATACCACCTGTGGCAAAAACAATGACTAAGGCATCCATCCGATCATTTATCAAAGTCTGATTTACCGGTATCCCGTTGTCAATTGTTAAACCAACTGGCGTTGAACTGCCATCCATATAGGTACCACTAGAAACCAAAATAACATTTCCTACTTTTTGGCTCCAATCCTTATATCGATTATATACGTTATTTCCATTAAAATCTTTTGCAGCAAAATATTTAGCTCTTACCCTGTTTCCATCACGGCGCATCAATACCACGGAGTATGATTCCTTTTTATATGTTACAGTTGAAATTTCAACATAGTTAGGATCATAACATTGAACCGGTTCTGGTGATTTTGAAATTGGTGTAAGCGATGAAAATGTAAAAAGCATTAAAACGCTTAAAAAAATAACAACAAGTTTCATTTGTTTGTCGATTTGAAGATTTTAAAAATGCAATAATATCCAAACAGGGTTACAACAATGAAAAGCCCTGCAATAATTTTAAAGAAGTTGCCTGTCCCATGCCAAAAACGGTTAAAAAGGTAACCCCATTTTTGTTCGGTAAAATATGATACAACTTTTTCCGATTCAGTATTTCCTATGGAAGGAGCAAATCTTTGGGATTGGCATAATCCAACTAAAAATCTATATTTAAAATCGTATTTTACACCTGTATTATTTTCATAAAAATTACTCAGTTTATTTGAAATAAAGTTCATCCAGTACCGGTACGTAATTTTAAATATTTTCGAATTATCATTATTTACATCTTTCCAATAATCAAACTTCAATGCCCACATTGTAATTGCGATCAAAGAATCCAGGTTATCGGCATTCATGGATGGCATTATTTTATATTCTAACTTTGATGTCAGTACTTGCACCATAAGTTCCTGAATCAAAGGTTTTGAATTTGGGAAAACACGTTCTAACTCAAAAACACTTTTTTGTATTGATTCAAAATTACAAATACATACTGAATCCAGAAACAACTGATATGGAAAAGAATCTAACAAATTTGATTCCTGAATTTTGGATACCTTTAAACTTAAGTCGAATGTCGAATTGCAATTAATATCTTGCAAAGGCAAAATTTCAGTTTTATATTGAGTGCCAATAACCTTCATGCCACTCCATATTATAAATAATATAGCAGATGCACCAATTATTACACTTATAATGCTAATAATATTTTTGTATTTTGGGCTGATGCTCATTTTAATAAAAGAAGTTTTGGTTTATAATTAAAGAAAGATTAAAAAATGCTCTACTAAAGTCTGGATCCGAATAATTAAAGTCAGACTGTTTTATGTTAAACCAAAAATCAAATTGCAATTTAAATCGACTTTGTTTCCACCATGAAAGTCCTCCTCCGACATTCCATTGATTAAAATTTCGATATTCATCAAATTCATATTTCAATATTGGTTGATCGACACCTCGCCAAAGAGAATAATACAAATCAAAATTATCACCCCTGGTTCCGGATTTTTTCCTAGCATATCGACCGAATCGTAAACCGGAAGATAAAACTTCACTCTTTATAGTATTTTGATATTCATATTCGTTTTTATTTGCAAATGAGCCTTCAGGTTTTAGACTATATTGATTCGGTTGAATAATTTTATTTATCTTAAAAAGAAACTTCATGTTTTTAAAACCTAAAGCCATTTCGGTTCCAAGGTTAATTTTGGTATAAAAATAACTTTCTCTCCCAGAAGTTGCTCCTGTACGTTTAAATCCGGTAAAAATACTAGAAGCCGTACCAACAGTAAAGCCTCCAATTATTCCTAGACTAAAAAACTCTTTCATTATTGGGTAAAATACTAGTTCACCTTTCAAGCCAAGGGCGCTAATACTGATTGAGTCAAATCCGACACCTGCGGGATCTCCTGAACCATTGTAATAATTTACACGTGAAATATCTGAGAATTCGGTGTATTCAAGCCCTAATCCATATCCAATATGTAGAAATTTTTTATTCCCATCAAATGCATTATATGTCTTATCGAATTTGTGTACTTTAATTGGATTTATCTCTATTTCGGAACAATCTGTTACATTACAAGTACCCTCTGCACGTACAAAATACATTGATTTATTCCTAGGCTTTATTGTAATGGAAGAGCCTTTCCCTAAATAAGCTCCGTTTTTGCAATTATCTTTATACCAAACCCAATTTGCATTATCACCAAGTATACCTCCGCTGGTAGAAAGTACTAATTTTTTCCCTTTAAATGCGGTACCACTGGTGATGATTGAACCTGATTTGAATGATTTTTTTATCGTAGTAATTGAAGTACTAATACAAACCGTCTCATTACAAAATCCCTTTGCCTTTACAAAATAGGTTCCACTACTAGCCTGACGTTGAATACTATTTCCGGTTCCTATTTCATAGCCCGTACAACTTCCTGAATACCAATACCAATCAGCATCTTTTGCGAGTCGTCCACCTTTCACTGACAATTCAATAGGTGCACCATCACAGATGTTAGACTTATTAATATTCAGTTTAATCTCCATGGGGTCGGAAGACTGATCGATTACATCAACAGTAATGCTGGAGCAATTTGTCACATTGTAAGGCCCTTCTGCTCTTACATAATAGGTACTCAATTGACTAGGATTGATAGAAATAGAATTACCAATGCCAATTTGTTTTCCTCCACAATTATTAGCATACCAAATCCATTGTGCTCCCTGCCCTAAACTACCTCCTGTGACAGAAAGACTGGTTTTAGTCCCTGCACAAATTTTATTACTACCTGTTATACCCGATGGATCGGAACTACGTTTATCTACATTCATATGAATACTAACACAGGAGGTTGTATTATTTGAACCTTCCGCTCGGACAAAATATGTTATTGAATCTGTAGGGGAAACAACAATAGAAGAACCGGTTCCAACTCTTTTCAAATTGCATCCACCTTGGTACCAAACCCAGTCAGCACCAATACCAAGTGCCCCGCCACGAACTTTGAGTGTGGTACTTTCGCCATAATAAATATACTGTTTTCCATCAATAGCGGTAGGATTTTTCGATAAAGGAAGCGCCTTTAATCCACTCCCATTTTTTTTGATCGACCCAATTTCTACGTCATAAAAAGTCTTGTAAATTGAATCGCATGATAATATTCGATAATCAATTGATTCATCCATCAGATCGCTAACTGTGCCACTTTTAACGGGCGCACCTATATCAAATGCATTTTGAATATAATACAAGTTACCATTGCAGTCTATATTGTCTGTTTTAAAGTTGACAAACATTGGCGTCGAATAATATGTGCCCGTTACTCGTCCACGATATTTAAACGGTTTTCCGTTTGGATCACAGCCATTAAAGGAATAGTAATATTGCAACTCCACTTTAATTTGCTTGTCTTGGTATATGGTTTCCCATTGTTGCCACTTCCCTTGAGATTGGGAGAAACAAACGGAATTTTGGCAATAAGACATCAATAAAACTATTGCTGTAGCCAATGTGAACGAAAATCGATTAGTTCTTATTCTAAAATTCATATAAAACACATTTTACTAAAAGTTCGTCTATTTGCTTTTACATATTGCAATTATTCCCGCAAATGCACCATTAAACTTATCTAATTTATGCAATTTTGGAGCATACATCCGTGATATTGTACCATCAAGATATAGTGCGTTTTGGCAATTAAATCCTTTTAAAAACAACATCGCAAATTCGTAGAAAGTAACATCGCTTTCTGATAGAATAAACACTATATTTCCGTTGGGCATAACACCGACTCCATTTCGTACTAAAGCATTAGGGGACTTTTTATTAAATTTCGGGTGTATCAGACCATCTATTACCAGCATGGGGCCTGATTGAGTCGCATTTTTTAAACTTTCATTAAATGCTGGATTCTGTATTTTTTCTGCGAAGGCCTTTCTTTGTATGATTTTAGCGTTTTTCTCTTTATCAATATAGAAAACTCCATTTGGTTCTAAATAAAAATTACCATCTATTCCTGTACTATTATTAAAAGGAACTAAAGATTTTCCATTTTGACAGAATAAGCCAATTGGCTTAAAGCCTGGAGCAAAAATCCCCGCATTCATTAACATAACAGTTTCCTTTTTAAGTTGTGTATTAATGTAGGTAATGGCTCTATCAAATGACCTTAGGAGTTGATAGTTTTCTTGACCTAACTTACCTTTCCAAAGAAATTCTATGCTAAATACTTTTGATTTTGGATCAATAATTACACAAGAATATTTTTTATTTTTAGGCCCGTAAATTGTTGTAAATGCATCAAAATCACTTTGTTGATCACTTGAAGATATTTCATTATACTGAAAATCATCTTCATTCTGACTTAATTCATTTTCAGGTGAGCCAGATAGTTCCTGATCACTATCAGAGATATTATTTTCCCCAAAATCGGACTGATTAATTACTTGTTTATTTTTATTAAACTCACCATGTTTTGATGTTAAAACTGCTAAATATTTTTCAATTACTTTTCTTTTTATTTCATTATATAGTTTTAAGTCTTCTGAACCATAATTAATAGTATGTGTCTCACAAGAATTTCTAATTGAAAGATTTGTTGAGGGCCGTTGCACATTTCCCCATAGACTTAGACCTCTAGGATCAACTTTCCATGTCAGGCTTTCAATTGAATCAATCAATTCTTCGATTGCCAATATATTACATCCAGTAAATTCTTTTCCACCTCCAACTTGAGCACAAGTGGTGTTGAATAAGAGGGCATTTATCCCTAAAAAAAATGGAACAATTATTGAGGTTTTCATTATTTTATTTAGCATTGTTTTTAACTCTAACCAATTGAAGAATTTTCTTTCGATAAAAAACGATTGTAAAAACCAGAAAAGAAAAAAGGATAAAAAGAATCAACGTATTTTTGTATGTAGTTGTCAATTTATGATAAACATACCTAAAATCCCCCTTCCATAAATATCTTAACATTTTTCCAAAATTATTCACTTTATATTTTATGTTAACCTTATCGTCCATTAATCGTTTTAAAATATATTCGATATCTGGATTGTAAACATCAACAATGCCCGCATTTATACTTGTTTGCAGAGTATCCGAAACTTTGGTTAGCATAGCATCCCCCATCGCAGAAAACAAGATTTCCTGTTCCGAAGTACAAAAGTACTTTGCATATATTAACATTTCTGCCTTTATCACATACTGCTTTAGTTCTTCAATGTTATTAAGATCAAATACAACCGTTTTTAACTGCGCATTAAAGTCATTAAATAAAACTTCATCCGCATTCATTTTCGCCAATTCTAACCCATGTCTTAATTCCAAAACATGTTGTAGAGGCTGGTTTTTATAGAAATCCCATTTAATCCTAACTGAATCTTGAATCAGGTTTCTACTAAGATTAATCTCTTTAGCAGTTACTTTCTGCGCAAGAATTAAACAAGGAAAGAAAAATATAAACAGTATTAAAAACGCAGGGTATATTCGTGCAAAATTCATGCTCTTTTAGACATTTGATTAAGTTAATTGAATTTAATTATTGGTAATAATATGCTAACATATTGGTCATTGATCTACGATCGCTATTCTTAGTCCCCTGTATTGAATTATTTGAACAATCGTACAACTCAGTTGAAGTACTTAGGATATCAAGACCACCAGTATCAAGATTTACAGCTGCAATGACATCATAGCCATTACTACTTAACATTTGCAAGGAGCTATTAGCCATATCGTATAGGCTAAATTGTTGCCCCCTACTATAAATAATAAAATGAACAACATTGCCAGAACGATCCTTCGTAAGCACCAGTAATTTACGTTCTGATTCATTACCTCCATATGATCGAGTAAATTTCAACTGGTTTTTATAAATGAGTAGATGGGTTTGAAAAACTGTTGCTTTTTCATCTGCACACCATCGCATGAATTCTGCTTTCTGAAGCGATTCATTTACATTAATTGTTTTTTCCTGTTTAGTACCACTATAAATGATTTTTAAATCTCCATCTTTGATGTTTGTAACCCGAACCCCGCCTACATCTTCAACTATGATAAGTCCATCCATGGTATTATCAAGATTTCGGTTTACCTCATTTCCATAATCGATCGTCAATCCAACAGGCAAGTCCGTATTGTTAAATCCAGTAGCATATGCTCCACTTGATATTAAAACTACACTTTTCCCACTTCGCCAAGAATCATATCGATCATGTACGCTGGTTCCGTTTTGTTTGAAAGCAAAATATTTTGCTTTTACATGTTGAGAACTTCTATTCAAGGCAATTACATAACCAATTTTACTCCCATTGTTGTAAAGGTCCCCAGATTGAACTTCACTACCATGCCCTGTTTTGCAAAGGGACATTGTGAAACTAGCAGCAGATGGAACTGCATTTAAAATGTTGTGAGACTTAAAAGAGGTAAGTGCAATAAATGCACACAAACACAGCAGATTGACTACTTTTTTCATATTGAAAGGGTTAGATTTTATGCTTAATTATTAAAGTAAGATTAATTAAATACAAATGCACTTATATGAACATAAAGGGCATGTGTTTTAACTTAGATAAATATTGTCTGTAACATCTCTTCGATGGGACAAAATTACAACCATTTTCATATATCTCCAAATCTTTGTCACATTTTTGTTAAAAAAATAATATACCCCTCACTCCCCAGGCCAAAAATGCTCACAAACCTTCTTCAAATAACTCCCTTTTGGTGCAACCGACGATAAAAACAACGAGGCCCGACAACCCGCTTCAAACGGACAATCCTGTATAATTGCATCCGGC
>Ga0247834_1007226_pt1 | contig 11952 bp, 10 predicted proteins | sample LaCruzMarch2015__8_FD_187118 | JGI IMG/M metagenome (GOLD analysis project Ga0247834, IMG submission 187118) | Freshwater microbial communities from meromictic Lake La Cruz, Castile-La Mancha, Spain - LaCruzMarch2015_12m | ecosystem: Environmental > Aquatic > Freshwater > Lake | place: Spain... | reverse complement strand
CAAAAAACTCAGCCGAGCGATTGTTTTAACCATCTGTCTGCTGCTCATTCTCTCCAGCCTCTCAACCAGACTCAGCCCACGCTTCGCAAAAGACGACTACCGCACCGCTGCGCAAATCGCCAAATCCTGTCTTGAAGACGAGAAAACAATCTGGTGGGCTGCCGATAGCGCCACGGCCAACTATTATGGGTTGGAATTCAGTGAAAAAGTTATAAATGTCATGGGACTATCAGCCGAGGAACTACACAGTCTTCCAACTCCAGATATCGTTATTGTCTCCAAAAAAGATATTTATGATCCACAAAACGCGATTTCTTCATTTTTCAGTGAGCGAAGCTATACAACAAGCTATGCTGCTGCGTTTAGTTTTTATCAAAAGTCTACATTCTGAAGAATGAATTTTAGTGAGCTTCATTTTTGGTCAAGTTTGCTGGGCGTGCTCTTGCCCATTTTACTGATTCGACCATTTTTTATCCGGCTGACTGCTAAAAATCCCAACGCAGTTTCGCTATACGATCGCTCAAGCTTCCTACTAATTGACTAGATTCAACCGATTCATTGCAGGTTTGTTAAGCGGCTACGGCAGCATTACTGCTAATATAGTTTTCACTATGGCCAGTATCCCGATGGCCCTCCATTATCTGGACAAAGAGCAATTTGGACTCTGGGCACTGGCGGCACAAATCAATGGCTATCTGATTTTAATCGATCTTGGCATGAATGGCGCAGTCACTCGGTTTATTGCCGATCACAAAGACGATGTTAATGGTGGGGCATATGGCAGTCAATTACTTACAGGTGCATTGGTGTTTTCTATTCAAGGCCTGTTCATCGCCTTTTTTGGAATGGGAATTTCATGTTTTGCGCCTTCAATCTTTGCCATCCCGGACAATCTTGCCAGCGAATTTCGAACTATATTCTCGTCAAATATTCACAGAGCTAAGAAAAAAGTTAGCGCTTTGTAACTCATGTCACGCTCGAGGCATTTTTTTTCGGGATTGCTATCCAGTTATGCAGCAATAGGTGTCAACATACTTTATACGCTCGCGTCGGTGCCGCTTGCTCTAAAATATTTAACAACTGATGAGTTCGGCATTTGGGTTCTAACAACAACTATTGGTGGGTATTATGTCTTAATTGAATTAGGAATGGGCCCCGCTCTTGCGAGACTGCTAATAGACTATAAAGATTTGCGATCCAACGGCCGCTATGGAAGCATGATACAAACTAGTTTTGCTGTTGGAGCTGCTCAGGGTGTTGTCGTGCTTGTCATTGGTCTATTTGCTGCATGGAAACTGCCAGTTTGGTTAGGTATTTCAAGCGAGCTTTCGCCTGACTTTTCCTATTTACTAACAGCTCAGGCATTATTGGTAAGCTTGGGCTTTCCCCTTAGGGTTTTTAGTCAGATTCTTTATGCTTGGCAACGCGTAGACTTAAACAACTACACACAATGCGCTTCATTACTTTCAAGCTTTAGCTTTTTATGGATTGGTTTTCACTATGGTTGGGGTCTCTGGAGCCTGCTAGCTGCAAACGCTATCGGTTGGATAACATCAGTAGGATTGAATTTATTTTTCTGTAGTTTTTTTAAAATGATACCCCAAGGTTCAGATTGGGGAAAACCCACATGGAAGCAATTTCAAGAGATGTTTCATTATGGTCTTGATGTGTTTCTGATTGCGATTGGAACCCAGATGATTGGCTCGAGTCAGGCGATAATGATCGCCCGCACTCTTGGCGTAGAAGCAGCAGCCGTATGGTCTGTTTCAACGCGTGCATTCACATTAGTTTGTCAATTGGTATGGAGAGTTTGGACATCCGCAATGCCAGCCTTAGCTGAGATGAGTGAACGAGGAGAGTTTGAGCGACTATGGCGCCGATACGGCACACTGTTTAAATCATCAAATGCCCTAGCCATTGGCGCTGCTGTTTTGTTCGGAACACTTAATGATCGTTTTGTTGAAATCTGGTCGGGTGGTCGCATAAACTGGTCGTCGGAGAATAATTGGCTATTAGGATTGTGGTTGATTTTACTCAATCAACAAGGTTGTCACAACAACCTTCTTATGGCATTTAAAAAAATCCGCTCGCTTAAATTTATCTACTTTTTAGAAGGTGCTGCATTTATTTTTTTCAGCTGGAATGTCCTGCACAAATTTAGTTTTGGGGGAATGTTGATCTCTTCAATTGTTTGCACCACCTTTTTTACGCTTGCATACGGCACTTGGCGGATAGGCCAAATTTCTGGTCTGAATTGGCGGACTTTGCTTTTTGGTTGGCAGATGCGATCTACAATTTTTGGTGGACTACTTCTGGTCTCTGCTCTGGCGATTAACCCACTCCTACTTATGATTTCAGGTTTTCCCGGCTTAGTTGTAGCCAGTATCACGTTGGCGCTATTGGCGGCCTTTCTTCTTTGGTTTGTTGGACTGCCGCGCGAACTTGTTGAAGAGATGAAACTCAAGTTTGTCGGAAAAATCAGGGCTTTTTCAGGGATTTAAACTCAGAACGCATCGGGTTGTCCCAACTGCCTCGAATTACACTGCTATTACACTTTATTTCAATTTAAATCTACGAATGCGGCGAATAAGGCGCCCAATAAACGAAAACGACCAACTTGGTGCCCCTAAGATGGGCATAGGTTGAATAGTCTCCGGCCAAAAAGGCGTTTTTTTATAATCAACAATCGTTTCAAACATATCAAGATACTGACTTGCCATTCGCGAAGAACTAAATTCTTGAGAGATCGATTCTCTTGCCGCTTGCGATAAATTTTCTAAAACTAACCTGTTTTCGTGAAGATAAGCAATGGCTTCAGCGTAAGCATCGGGATTATCCCGCTGCACACGAAACCCATTATTTTTTTGAATTACTTCTTGGATGAGGCATGGAATATCACCGCATATAGGAACAAGACCTATCGCCATAGATTCCAACAATGTCTGTGGCCCACCTTCATGAATTGATGCCAGCAGGTAAACATCATTCTTGGAAATGAGAATAGGTAACTTTTCATGTGAAACAGGAGAAGAAAAAATGACTTGTCCCGTTTTTTGCTCATTGGCGAGCGCTTCTTCTAAAAATCCCTTTTCCGGACCAGATCCATGTATCGTAAAGCAGAAAGGAATCTTTCGGCGATTAAGAGCAGATACAATTTTAGGAAAAATCCGCACACCTTTTGCTGTGTCTTCTAAACGCCCATAGTAGATAATTCTCAGTGGCTCGCTTAAATTCGGTCTACGAATGGGTGTTGATTTTAAAAAAGGAACGCCGTGTTTAATACAGCTACATTTTAAGTAAGGAGCGACTCGCGCAATATCATCCAATAGATAACTTGACACTACCACCATCCGGTCCATCTCTGGGCCATACATTAGTGCAAATCTCTCTGGATGGCCAGTTCGATCATGTATAACTCCAATCCTTGCAACATCCTTAGGAATATAGCGCAGAACCTCAAATGCATCGGCACCTAAAATTGCAACAACGACATCTGGGGCGAATTTTCTTACCTCTCTATAAACTCGCTTCAAACGATCTTCATAAATGTATCGTTCATCATCGCAAAGATAGGCTTCAATACCTTCCGCTAAAAATTGCTTTTGTAGCGGGTGATCGTTTGTAAAGCTAAAAATTTTTGATTCGTATCCCAAATCACGCAGGGCCACTGCTAAATAAAGCATGTATGTTGTTGTTCCTCCGAGCGGAAGACCACCACTAATAAAAGAAATTCGCATTAGATTTTAAGAAGACAACGCCAACCTAGTAACTTGAAGCGCAAGATCGCCCTGTCGGGTTCAAGAGTTGCAAGATAATTATGAGAAAACCTTTTATAGCCATATTTCTTATCCGAGCCGATTAACACAAGCTGAGGTTTAATCCAAAACTCATGCAGCTCAAAAATTGTAAAACCATATTCAGAAAGAAACTGCCGCAAGCCGCTTGACTCTGGATTAAAGTCTTCGAAAATCAAATCCCTTATTTTTCGACGCTCCAAGCTTTCAATCCCTCCGCGCAAAACCGACAATTCATGCCCTTCAACATCTATTTTGCATAAGCCAATATTTTCAACTCCAGACAGAAAGTCATCAAGTTTGCAGACTTTTACTTTGAATCCACCTCTTGCATCACCTTCAGTTTTTAAGCTTGCGGACCCTCGATTGGTTTCAAACTCGTCAGGCAAAGTCAGAACTGACATGCCGCGTGATTCGCCAAGAGCTACATTTTCCAGTTTGAGATTACCCAGTTTGGATTTAGGCCAAACTGCAGAGTTGCGCTGCAATTCAGAGAATATTTCTGGATGGGGTTCAAACGCAAGCACCTCTCCATTAGGGCCAACACGAGCTGCCATAGCGGAGCAGTTTTGTCCAATATTCGCTCCCACCTCAACTGCTTTTTCGCCCTTATCGAGCAAGCGCCAAATGGTCTCCGGAACGATTTTATCGAAAATCCCATAGTGATATATTTCAGATCCAATGTTTTCCCCAACTCGCACTTCAACTTCCGCTCCCCATGGTAGCTTAACGATTGAAGTTTCTGGCTTCTTGCCCCAGCATCTCAATAAACGATGCGCGACCTGTTGCGGGCGCAAGACATATTCTGGTCTAGAAAAAAAGTTCCTGAGACTTAGCATGTATTTTTAATAGGCAACCCGTCGGTAGTTTGCAATATCCAAATTTTTCCTCTAGAATTTAATTCAAACATAATATTTTTTACAATTCCAAGACAAACCGTTTAATATTTTTGTTTTTTTAAATGAAACCAGTTAAGACTTTATTTTCTGGCATGGAAAGTTGGTATCTGAACCATACGGCCCGGGAATTTCAAGCAATGGACGCGCTTGGCGGTTACTGGGTTGGAAATGCGAACCGATCAGGGATTCATACAACGCTTTATAAAAGAATTTGGTGGTATCATCTCGCTCAGAAGCCATTTTACCATCTTCCTTTTACAGATCTCGAAGAACGCATGCGTTGGCATAATTTGCCACTCTACGATGCATGGATGAGAAGACAGACTTTACCCGGAGAGGTAAATGTAGTTCAAGGTCCAATGGGATCCTGTGAGACTCTGTTCAAACTTGCGGAACGCTCGGGGCGAAGAATACTAAAGGTTTTTGATGCCCCCAATAGCCATCCGACGACGTTGTTCGGTTACTGGCAAAGGGAGTGCGACTTATTTTGTCCAAACTATGTTGTCCCACCAAGGCAGGGGGTTCGCTCACGGATTGTAAGGGAAATTGAATCGGCTGATTTGGTTTTGTGTCCAAGCAACTTTGTGAGAGACACAATGGTTCAAAACGGAATTCCGGAAGAAAAGTGTTTTGTATCACACTTTGGCGTGGATACCAAAATTTTTAAAAAGCGCACTAAACTGCCAGAAAATCCCAGGTTCATCTGTGTAGGATCTCTCACCGTGAGAAAGGGGCATCAATATCTTTTTCGTGCCTTTGAAAAGGTCAAAGCTGTTTTACCGAATGCTGAACTTGTTTGTATTGGGGGAATTCGGCCAGATTTTAAGAGAGAGTTTAAAAAATGGCAGGGAACTTTTGAACATCATCCAAGCGTCTCACATATTAGACTCGCTGAGATGCTGACAGAATGCACGGCGTTCGTTTTTCCATCTCTCGAAGAGGGATTTGCAAGAGTTTTATCAGAAGCAATGGCTGCGGCCCTGCCTATCTTGGCAAGTTATGAGAGCGGTGCCAGCACAGTAATAACAGACGGTATTGATGGCATCATTCTCAAACCTCGTGATATTGATGCCATGGCAAGTGCCATGATCCATGTCGCTCAAAATCGCGAGCTCAATACTGCCCTTGGTAATGCCTCCTACAAAGTTGGTGCCAAGTCTAATACATGGGTGAATTACGCCCAACGCCTGCATATCGAGTATCAAAGGAGACTCGCTGAACCAACATGGAAACAATTATGAATATAGATTGAATCCGTTCATCATTTTATTGCATGAAATATAGACACCTACCATACACAATAAACCCATCACTGAATCGATTTCAATACTATGAAACCTACTGGAAAAACTGTGGACTTGGACTGATCGACAAAAACTTCGCTCCAGGTGATGTAAGTTCAATTCTGGATTTTGGCTGCGGGCGAGGTGAAGTCATTGATATATATGGAAAAAGAGGATTTAATGTTGTTGGAACAGATGCAGATGAAGAGTGTGTGCGGATGAGCTCAAAGCACGGGAAAGCTGTTCTTCTAAACGCCCATGATCCATTAGGGCAGTTTGGAGAAAAATCTTTTGACGCAGTCGTATGTTACCATGTCTTGGAGCATGTGCCATCCCCATTGCAGACTATTCGAGTTTTATCAAAAATTGCGAGAAAAGCAGTCATTATCGCAGTCCCTAATCTTCAAACGCTGACACGCCTTTTTCGCAAAAAAATCGATCTTTCTTCAGTCAACGAGGGCCACCTTCAATCATGGGACCACCAGCACTTGTTGAATCTCTGCGAGCGCCACGGAAACCTAAAACTTATCGAGTGGGGATTTGATGCCACCGTTCTTCCAATCTTCAATCGTTTCGGTCTCAAACTTTTTGGGCAAGCTAGACTAATCTATCTTGAAACGAAGGTGTTCACCAGATTATTCCCTTACCATGGTATCAGCGTTTTAGGCATTTTTAAGCCAGTTTCATAAGTCTCTGAATAAGAATTTTAAAACATTACCAGCCAGAATCCTAAATGTTGCGCCCAAATAGCCCTAAAACAATTTGCATCTTTGCAGAGTTCCCTCTGAGCGCTATCTCTCATGGAGAGGGCGGTCGCGGGGCAGGCCAAGCGGCGACATGGCTTCCTCAGCTTGCACAGTCGTGGGCCTCATGTGCGGAATTCAAAATTCATTGGGGTGTCTTCGATAAGTCCGCAAAAATAGAGGAATCAATTACCTATCAGAATCAAACATTTCATCGCATTCCTTCCACGAGCGTGAGTGTAAGCCTCCTGCTTGGCCGATGGCCGCATAGCGTGGGTGCATCTCGTCTCATCCGTAAAATTAAACCCAGTTTAATCCACTGCTGGGGCACCGAAAATCTCAATAGTTCCGCATTGCTTGCTTTCCAAGGGCCATCAATCCTATCGATGCAGGGAATTGTTTCACCTTATCTAAAAACAGGAGACCTGAACACCTGGCAGTGGAAAATGTTTCGGCACTACGAAAGAAAATCTCTTCGCTTAGCCACTATCGTAACAAGCGAGTCTCAGTGGGGACTGGATCGAATTGCTGAAATTCATCCATCAGCTTCCTCCCAACGGATCGAATATGGGATTCATCCAAGTTTTTATCGCATTACTTGGCGTCCAGACGATAAGCAACCTCGCTTTCTCTTTGTGGGGGGGCTAAATCGTCTTAAGGGCATCGATATCTTGATAGAGATGCTTCGACGCCATCCAAAAAGATCATGGAAAATGGTTTTTGTGGGTGATGGCTACCTCATAGATGCCTTAAAGAGTCTTAATGATCCTTCTATTGAAATTCTTGGCATGCTCAAAACCGAACAAGTCCAGCAAGAAATGAGCAAAGCTTGGGGATTAGTCATGCCATCGCGAGCCGATACAAGTCCCAATGTGGTAAAGGAGGCGCGGGTCATAGGCTTGCCTGTGGTTGGATCTCCCAATGGAGGGCACGCTGAATATATCGATCATGGCAAGGACGGCATAATCGTAGGCTCCGAAAATAGTGATGCTTGGTTTCAATCAATCAATTTTCTTGCAATGAATTATGACCTTTGCCTTCAGATGGGGAGGAGTCGGCGCGAGCATTTTCGAAAGTATTTTCGACCCGAGAAGACCGCAGAGGAGTTTTTAAATCTCTATCGCTCTTTGCTATAAAAGCCCATAGGTTTTTTACAAGACAAACAGATTCAAAATTATGTCATTCTTAGGTAAATGTAAAAAAATCGCATTGACGAGCTTATCTCCAGTATGGCGCATCTACCTCATGCTCAGAGGACTAAAAGTTGGGGCTGGATTAATCTGTATTGGAAGGCCTTGCGTGAACTTAGGCCGAGGAGGAAAAATTATTTTGGGCACGAATGTTAACATTTGCAATACTGGAATGGCTAACCCTTTAGCCGAGTATGGCCGCTGTCGTTTTGCGACTGTGGCACCGGGCGCAGAGATTTTTATTCATGACCATGTCGGTATGAGTTCCTGTGTGATTGCGTGTGCGAATAAAGTCGAAATTGGGGAGGGAACAATTATTGGTGGTGGCGCATTGGTCATCGATACGGATTTTCATCCTCGACTTCCGGATGGAAACTGGGGAACAGACCCCCGATCTGTGTCTAAACCCGTTATAATTGGGAAAAAATGCTTTATTGGTGCCAGAGCTATTATTCTTAAGGGCGTTCGAATTGGTGATGGTGCGGTTGTCGGCGCCGGATCAGTTGTTACGAAAGATGTTTCGTCGAGGACAACCGTCGCAGGGAACCCTGCCGCTGTGATAAACAGCACGCTTTAGAAATCTATTCAACAACAAGTTGTTTTTTCAATGAACGATCAACCATGTTAAGCATACCCAGTGTAAAAATTGCTTGAATGAAATCACCGCCAAAGCTTCCAAAAATAAACCAGAAACAAACAGGATGGTAGATAGCCGCTATACCAAAAAATAGAGCAACCGGAAAATAGGCTGTATTTTTAGAGATGTTAATAATTTTCCAAGCATACTTCGCATTGGCAATTAAAAGGGCGGTAAAAAGCGCAAGGCCAATATACCCAACAAAGCGCACAGCTGAAACAGGCCCACTATGATAATCCCCTGTGATCATGTAATAATCTTGCAGACCTGCGCTTGTATCCATTCGAAAAGAGGTCAGCGTAGCCTGTGCACGCAATTCCGACGGGTCAAAGCCAAACCCATCGCCCAAGACCTTATTCTTGATGTATCGATCGCTCGTCAAGGCCAAGCGCCACATATCAACGCGCCATTCCACAGAACCCTTGGCATCAACGCTGGCTCTTGAATCCCAGGATATGGGAATGAAAGAGAGAGCCCTCTGGGCTGCCAGGGGGACTGACAGCCCGGCTGTTTGGAGCACGACGATCATCACCACCCCCGCAAATCCAGCTGCGAATAAAGGAACGACCTGCCGGATGCCGCCGCGAATAAAACTGGCCAGCGCTATCGCGAAAAGCCAACCGATCAAGTTGCTTCGGAATCCTGACAATAAAATAGCGACCAGCGAGGCAAAGAAAAATGTGGAAAGGAAGATATTTTGGAAAAAAATGAGCTTGAAAATATTCGCATAAGATACTGCAGCCCTGCCGACTTCCACTCCAAACCCAGCTAAGTATTGCTGCCTCTCGACTCGGCCAGTGTCCACGGGTTCCATCGGATTGGCTTCGCCGCCCGGCATGAATCCCGAATACAGTGTCGCCAATCGGAATCCCAAACCTGGTGCAAAGTAGCCCACCAATCCACTGAAGGCATTTACTACAGACCCCAGACACATCACGGCCGGTAAAAGCTTGGCTAATTTGGGCTTGATCGTGACATGCTGGAGAACCCAAAATCCGCAACATGCCAGTAGAATAGCAAAATACGGCCTCCCACCGATGAGGTTCGACCTGATAAAATCCACACCCACCGGATTTCGAGCGAAGACCGTTGCGAGATAAAGTAAATTGCAAATCAGGAGCTTGTCACACCAATTCAGGCGAGGAAACTTGGGAATCACTTTCAAGGCTTTGAACAGCACAAAAAGACCGAAACAAAATGCCACAGACATTTCGGCGATTGATGCCGGCAATCTGCCTCCGCCAATTGTCCCGCCCAATCCCGAGCAGATGGGAATAAGTAGCCAAGCATTTTGCTTGAGCCCCAAAGCTCCGACCGCAAGCACAGCCACACCTACATACATTCCCAAACGACTGAAATTGCCCTCCGCCACATTTCGCCCCACGACAACGGCAAAGAGCAAGGCCGCAGCCATCACAACCCCAAGGAAGATTTTGTTCTTATTCATTCAGCACTTGTTTCCAGACCCTCAAGAGAATCGTCTCACTTGGCATAGGCTGAAGCAGTTTAAACTTCAAGAAGATTTCGGAAGAAATTTGCCTCAAAATACAATATCGGCTACAAAGCCACTGCTGATGACAGCCGAAATTTAATTGGGGCCTCCTCTTTTTGCGTGAGAACAGAGGGACTATGAGCAAAACTTCCGAGATCACCCCCATTTCAATCAATAGAGATGATCTTCGATTCTCGATTCATTCCAAGTAGACCACCAACTCGCTACACAAAAACACTCTTCTTTTGCATGGCACACATCAGCCAAGTTAAAAAAATCGCTTTGATTGACCCTCAGCCTTTTGCACACAGCGCTGGGTATTACAAGGCAGCTCTTTCATGCTGTCCAAAAAGTTTCCCTTGTGTAGTCCATGTTTACGCAGCTATTCAAAAAAAATCAATGTTTGATACAGAATCTGTTCTAAGGAATGCAAATTTTAGAGGTTACAAATGTGAATTGTTTTTCAAGAAATCCATATCTTCATCAAGAATCATTCAAGCACTGAGCGCACCTCTTTTTCTTCACTGGGCTAACAACCTTGCAAAGAAAGATGAAATTGATCATGTTTATTTTTTATCTCTGGATTCTATCTTGGGTTGGCTTGTTTCGCCATTTAGAAAAATTTTGTTTTCTAAAATAACCAATTCTTTTTCAGGAATCATTTTTAATGCGAATGCTTTTTCGTTAAAGAATCAATACTCTTTTAAAAAGCAATTGGTCAATTTATATGATCGACACACCATTACAAAAGCAGCCGTTGATAAAAATATTAGACATATCGATTTTTTAGACCATGAACTTTCAAAAAAATTTGATAAAGGTCGTCCAAGTATTGATCCATGGACAAGTTACACCAAAGTTTCTAAACATTCAGCGCAAAAGAAATTAGATTTAAACCCAGGCCAGAAAACCACCATTCTCTCATTAGGTGTTCACCATCCTCGAAAGGGCACACAATGGCTAATAAAATCTCTCTGCAAGCTAGGTGCTGATGGTGATAAAAACTGGCACTTAATTTTAGCTGGGCCAATTCCTGAGAGTTCCAAAGCAGAGATTCAAAGTGATTTGTCTAAATTGAATGACTTAGGCATCACTTCAAGTGTTTTTAATTCCTTCATTGGAGATTCAGAAACTTGGACTTTTTATCAAGCGAGCGACATATTTGTTGCGCCATACATCAACTTCGAAGGGTCCTCCAATGCATCCATACGAGCCTGCGCAGCAGGAATTCCAATTATAGTCAGCAAAAATCAAACCATGGTAAATGTCATAAAAAGCTATGGCTGCGGGAAAATAATTGATTCCTATACGGAAAGCAGCCTTGCGGAGTGCCTTTCTACCGTAAGGAACTTGATCGTGGAAAATCCAAGTTTTTATTCGGATTCATGCCGCTCGTATGCAGCTTTTCACTCGGAAGAAAATTTTAGAAAACAAATTGCCGATCTTTAAAAATTCCAGACTTGTAAGTCCAAATTCGACAAGTGAAAGATCAAATTTCAAGCAAATGGCCGCGTCAGTGATTATCAAAACTACTCATGCAACCAGTTCATTGCCCAATTCAGATTTCCTTTAAGCGGAAATTTTTGCTCTTTCTGCTCAGTCTTTTGGCTGGGATTCTTCGGTTCTCTTTGGCAGGCCGGAAATGTGAGTCAAAGGCCATTGTCATCGAGCCATTTGGAATGGGAGATGCTATTTCTCTTTTGCCGATGGTTAAGGACTTGTGCGAATCTTTTGATAGTGTGGATGTCATGACGAAAAAGCCATGGGCGCCCATTTTTCAAGAAATTCCAAAAGCAACTGTTTTTGGTGTAAATCTCCCATGGTCGAGCTACTCTATGGCAGGAAAATATCGAGTATCCAATTGGTTAAACGGGGAATTACAATCACTATTTTCCAATCTCAAACCGATTGCCA
>Ga0247834_1007221_pt1 | contig 11957 bp, 11 predicted proteins | sample LaCruzMarch2015__8_FD_187118 | JGI IMG/M metagenome (GOLD analysis project Ga0247834, IMG submission 187118) | Freshwater microbial communities from meromictic Lake La Cruz, Castile-La Mancha, Spain - LaCruzMarch2015_12m | ecosystem: Environmental > Aquatic > Freshwater > Lake | place: Spain... | reverse complement strand
CTTTTGATTACTGACACTGAAAACAACAAACAACAGTCTCCTCTCATCTGATGAATGAACATGGTACGAGATGATGAATCGAGTAGTAATCCGCGCTCTACCTTATGCGTCTTCATCGTCGTCGTCGTCCGAATGGTGGCATTTTCTCGTCATTGTACCGTGTTTTAGCATCGTCGTGGTCGTTGCCGCGACGACGGCGTTGGCAACATTCATCAACGACGCCACTTTCGTCCATGTCAAAACGACGCCGATGCTAATACGATGGAAATTCGAAACTGCGATATTCTCAATAGTATTAATCATCATGCTGCACTGCCATCGAACGAAGAATCGGAAACACACAACATTCGTCGAGGCTATTGTCGAAGTATCGCCTCTGGGTGTGCGGCTATTATCCATTTACGGAAGTAGCAGCAGTAGCAGTAGTAGTAGTGAAACAATGATACCGACGAGTACGTCAACGTCATCGAGAAAAACGAAAGAAGTCGTACAGTACCATGCCTTTCTACCATTTACATGTATACTTGATGTTACTGTGCGTGAGGTTGTGTGGTCGCATTGTGTTTGGAGTCAAGTTGTTTTTCGTATCCATGAGAACTACTGCACCAACAATTATAACGCTGACCCTGGAGTACAACAACAACAACAACAACAACAACAAAATGAGTTGGTGGATCGGGGTACTGCTATTACTACTATCATACCAGCATTCTACCCCAATGAATGTCAAAGGATGATGACATATGTGGAATGCTTAGCTGTGCAGGCTCAGATTGAGGAATTAATGACGCGCAATTTTCCCACCAACAGGAAAAGAAGGAAAGGAGTGGAGTGAAAATGAGGAGAAGGAAGATGATTCTCTATTTCCTCAAAAAAAAACACTACAATAAGGTCTCTGTCTCTCAAAAGTGGTTACTTTCCTACATACACGGGACTTATCTGCGGGCCAAGAAGTTGCCATGAATGAATAGTGCTCGGGTGAAGTGAAATACGGGAATACAATCAATGAAAAAGCTCACATATATTTGCATATGATGAGAACGTCATAATGCTTGATATATTTCCAGAGCTTTGTGTGGTCTTCGTAATGTGAAAGTTTTTAGAAAGATCTCTCAGACTTACACACACAGAACAAGCTTGAGACGGGGATTGGTATAATAACGATTGTAGGGGAGAAATATTGATCTTTTGCAGTTGGTTATACTGCAAACAATGAGTCTATACATTTAATCATCTCTCTCTCTCTCTATGTATATGAATACACTCATCACAAAGTGTAGAATCTCCGTAAACTCTTTTTTTACGCCGCCTCGCTTGCGTACATCATCCTCACTCTTCTATTATTAGCAGCAGCAGCAGCAGCAGCAGCAGCATCATTGTCGTCTTCTGTTTCCCATGGATTTACCAATTCATTTATACTTTCCATACCCTTAGTTTGTTGACTTGTTAACCAATCATCATACTCTACATCAATAGATTTTAATGATGATATAGATATACCAAAGTCAACATCTGATATACCCATATCATTATGTACAGACGACGAGGAATGTTGTTGGCATACATGCTGATTGACACCAGGTTGTTGGTGTTGCTGGTGTAGTTGTTGTTGCTGCTGCTGCTGATAATAAATATTTTGTTCGTGATTATTACTATTATCAGTCCCCATATTATCATGCCCCTTACTACTTCCAACAAAATTGTTATCCGATATTTCCAATGACTTCAAACTTGCATTAAGAAGATCATCATCATCTACCATGCTACTCCCATGTTGCCTTGCCTTGGTGTACGTGTTGTTGTTCGTAGGATGGTTTCTAAAATTAGTTCTTGATGATGTAGCAGCATTACCCTTGTTCCCATGGGAGTATTCCTGCAGCATGTTCGAGTAGGAATTGGAAGGATGGTCAGTAGTAGTAGTATTTGAGAAACAAGACATGTCCATTTCACTAAACTCCATGTTAGACACTCGAAACGACTCGTCATCGTCAATGCCAAGAGAATTCATCGATGCTGTAAGATCCTTCTGCTGTTGCCGTTGTTGTTGATTCTGCTGCAGCTGCTGCTGCTGCATTCTTTGCATTTGGCGTGCATTCTCTAATTTATATTCCAACGATGATAGAGTCGAATTACAAGAAGTTCTACTATTACTGGCGGCCATGGCAATATTCCTTTCTTCCCCACTACTGTTATTGTTATTATTATTAATGGTATTTGAATTGGCGCTTGTATTATTCCACATGTTCCACGTAAACCCCCCAAGACTGGACATATCAATTGACTTTGTTGCCGAGCCCGTGGATGACAATGTGTACATTGTGTGATCATCACCACCAAGATTGGAGCTGTACTGTCGGTTAAAGGGTTTGCTGATACGAATGGAGGAGGAGGAGGAGGAGGTCAAGTCATGATGCTTATTCTGCATGTAATGGTTCCGTTCCCACTGCTGTTGTTGGTCCTTCTGTCGTAATGCTGCCGTCCCTCGTCGTCGTTCGTTACTACTACATTTACTACTCGCTTTGAGCTGCTGGGCGCTCAATTTCTCAGCCAGCTGATTCCTCTGAATCAGCAGAGACTGCATCTTGAGATATTCAGCCTGAATATCCCATTCCTGATGAGAACTTTGACTGCTACCACTACCACTACCGCTACTTTGAACACTGTGCTGTTTTGTTGGAGGAAGGGGTAAAGCTGCTATGGCCTCTCGTGCAGTCAAACCAAGTTCTTCAATCGATGAGTGGAGAGAATGATTGCTGTTGTCGTTGGTGATGGTCTGAACACGGTTGCTACCTCTACTACTACTTCCCTCACATTGTCCACGTGACCTTTGTATCTCATAAAGCTCCATATCCTGAAGAAATTGCAGTTTACGTGTCTGTTCGGCCTGGAGTAATTCCATCTTACGAATCTCATTGCGCATACGATCCAGTATCTTGTCATCTGGCAATACTGCTGCGTTTGTTGATGATGTTGTTGCTGCTGCTGGTGATCTATTCTTATTCCTCCTTTCGTTACTGCTATTATTCATTAATCCCTCCCTTTTGGGCGGACCAGGACGGTGTCGTGGTCCTGGTGGATCCGCTTTTCCTCGACCACCCTTACCTTTTCCGTCCGCTCGAGGAGGGGTTTGATGACGTAGTACAGGTGCCATTTCACGTAATGCCTGTGCTGCCTTACGTATAGCCTTCTCATCCCCAATTTCTACCCAATAGCCACTGTCTTGATCCTCCTTTAGAAATCTCCCTCCTCCTCCTCCCCCAACAACAACAGCGTCTGATGATGATGATGATGAGGATGAATTGCGAATATTATACACAATTGAGGATGCCATACGTGCCTTATCAACATTCTTCGTGCCCGGATCACAATATTTATGTTTGTACTGTTCAACTAATGTCCGAAAGTAGACATTGCCTGGATGGGAATTAATCCGACCACCACGTCCACATAGTACATCTTTGGGGTTTGGTTTCTGTACTATAGTTTGTCCTGGTGGGATTGGTACTGCTACCATCGTCATATGCTCGTCGTCTCCAACTGCTGCTGCTGTTGCTGTGTCGTCTACACGAAAATTACTGCTTGTGGCGGCAATGGCATCATTTCCCCCGCCAATAACGGCGTGCAAAAAATGGTCGTTTCTACTACTGCCGCTACTGCTCTTACTGGAGGCCGAAGAAGAATTAGCAGGAGGCAACGGATAATCTTCCTCGGTGTAGTTGGAATCAAAGAACCCCGCCGTGATTCCCGAATTGGAATTACTACTCATACTATTATTATTGAACATTTTCAAGATTTCTTTCTTCATCGAGACGGGGGTCGTGTCGCCAGATGAAACGACGAGCGATGAGTCTACTACTACGACGTCGTGTAACAAATTCATCAGTTGTCACGGCTATATTCCTGCTGTTCAATATGATTGTCGCGGTAATATTATTATTGCTGAGGGGTATTATGTTATGACCGATGCAAATAATTCCACCAGCCCAATGACCCCAACGGAACGAAATGACCTGAATGATCCCGATACGACAACAAAAAGTCCAATTCACCGTGAATGAAAACACTTCGCTGGGCTTTTGTACAGCTTGATTTACAGGAAAGAAAACCCCCGTAGAAATACTCGAAATGACCGTAGGCTTGGTACAAACGGATATTTTACTTATTGTAAAAACATCATGGGCCCGATATGAAAAATGGCACTTCCTGCCTCTCTCCCGCGATGGCATCTAAGAATGAAAACTGCTTCGCTCGGGCTTTTGGAGGTGAGGGTGGTACGTGTGAATGCCGGTGCCCCCCCGGACCCCCCCTCTGTTGGTGACGTCACGGGCCCATCCCCCTTTCTTTTTTTTCCAAGAAAAGAGTTTTGGCGAATGAGCGGGATAATATTTTTGGCGAGGGCGTTAAGAATTACAAGAAAGATTGGATAGCGTTGGAGCGTTGGTTGTAACATATCAACAAAGTTTTTTGGCATGAGGGGAACATATATTTTATATTTTTGGCGTAAGATAATTACAAGAAACAACATACAAACAAATGGCGGGCCTCAATTCCCCAAATTTTTCCCGAATTTGTCCCGAAATTTCTATTCCCTAATTCAACGTGACAGAGGAGCATTAAGTTCCACGTGTAATCACTGAGGAGCGGACAGGACAATAAGGGCTGCCGGGCTTTAGGAGTACCTCCAAAAGAATAATAATAATCTTATTAAATAACATCCACGAATTATCTACTTTCTATACACACTCTCTACAAAATCTCCTTTGGTTTGGATGCTCGCACGAAGCGTTTACCCGCCGATAGTACTTACCTACTATGAGCACTTCCGAAATTATGTGAAGATTCGGGCCGACCATGGTACGAATGACCGGAGCCGATACTCCACCAATATTGATAGTCTCGCCATCCTTAAGACTTATATGCCTCGCCTGCGCCTATAGATTGGATTAATCCATTTAGGATGGCGAGCTTTTAGCATGGCGACGAACGGTGATATCATTCGTCGGTGCTACATAAATTTGTCTGATTGTTGAGGAGTACCAAGACAACTACATCAATATATAGCATCTGACATGCCTATTCCTCCCCATGACATGTCAGCATGATATGGATCAGCATCAGGGCGGTTTATTTGGCGGCAATTGAGCTGCTGTGGCGGCAATGTGCGAGATGATGACAAAGAATTAGTAATACACAACAATCAAATAGGTGGGGGAGGACAACAATAATGGACAATGAGTACTACACAACAATCAAAAGGTAACAACGACGACGATATTCACGTGGCAATGCCACGAACATCATACATACCTCCATATCGTCGTTGTCGTATAACACGAATGATAATTCGTCGTATTCATCGTTAATAACGATCAAAACTAAGGCCAACACTACAACAACAACGCCTGGTGGATATAATTATTGTGGACGCAGCAGCAGCGGTAGAATGCCCGGAAGTGGTAGTGCCGACGGTGGATATTATGGACGCGCCAGGGCCGCCGCACATCAACAACGACGGCGTGCTGCGCCTGGAGTTGATAATCACAATGGTTGGGGCGGAGGTGGTGGAGGGGGAGGAGGAGATGATGTGATTGAAATGTTGTCATTCAGCGAGGAAGACAAGGATTGGTTCGTGGGGGGGAATGCTGCTGCTGCTCCGGTTGTTATTGGCGATGGTATATTAGTGAGCAATAGTGGAGGAGGAGGCGGTAGTAGAAGTAGTAGTAGTAGCAGTCACAGAGATGAAGTTGTTGCTGCTGTTGGATGTAGTAACAAAGTAGGACGGGGCAATAATACTACTACCACTACGACGACGACGACGACAACAACAACAACCGGGCTACGAGTATGTGAACGGAGACGAAGTTTAAGAGATAAAGTAATAAATAATAATATTAATATCATTATTTAATTATGTATGTAACTACCCACTACTATCTGTCCTCTACTCCAGCGTAATAACACCACAAGCACGTTTTTTTCCACTCCCCTTGTTGTTGCTCTCGGTTCCATTCACCTCCCCTCCACCTTAACTGTCTCAGGCAAGGCTGTGAGAATTGTTGCATAACAAAACCCCTTATTAACATGATGCATTCTGCGTTCCTCTTTACTCTCGGAGTGAGTTCCCAGCACCGCTGTAACCTGTGCCAATGCACCGTCGTACTGCGCCGCATGCTTGACCATATGGCGTTGTAGGAAACCAACCCGACAGCGCTCCGTCCCACCCGTAATCCAGTACACAGCAATCGCCGTCTCCTCTTTCCCATCCACCAACACCTGCACCTTTCGTAGCCGCACCACCACATCCTCACTCTCACTCAGGACATTACCACATACACTGTGCTCATCACAGTTACGGCCGTGGTCGCCCGCCACAATGCCAACAATACCAATCATAGTGGGTTCATGACAAGTCGCCATGGTACACATGAGTCTTATCTGTGGTGAAAGATGGCGGGGTTTGGGGCCTCTCGGGTTTCCTCTGTGAATCTCTACATACAGTATTTTTTGTACCAGAGATGCGACCGCCGGAAAAATCGTAAATCAAGCTGTAGGTGCCAATAGTACGTGTGAATGCCGGGGGGATGCCCCCCCGGACCCCCCCTCTGTTGGTGACGTCACGGGCCCATTCCCCCTTTCTTTGTTTTCTTCAAGAAAAGATTTTTGGCAAATGAGCGGGATAATATTTTTAGCGAGGGCGATAAGAATTACAAGAAACCACATAAAACCCTAACAAACAAATGGCGTGACATAGGCGCCATGGTATCGTATATATTTACGTACCGCGATAGTAGGACGATACGTATGCTATGATGTGATTTACATAACTAGGTAGTGCACCAAACGTTATGGAGAAGAGTAGAGAATCTTCTCGTTATTAGAAAGGACTTCTTTCTGTATAAAATTGTCCCAAGAGTGGCGCGCTCGATTATTCGTCGAGCGTCACGACGACGATGTGAATCCTCGTATCGTCGTGTGTACTGATCGGACGGATTTAAAGATTCGTCGGCATACCAAATGTTTAGGATATGCGCACCTTCTCATTCGTGCCGATGCATGTGCGCGAAGATACGCACGTGCATTCGACACTCATTTTGTAGCTTAAAATAACCCACAATTTTACTCTCGTGTATTTTTGCATTATCATCATCGATTCATTCTACTGAATCGATGTGTAGTTCTTAGAGTAGTTTCCTGCCTAGGACATGGCGGGCTTAGTTCCACTTGTATGCACGTGAGAGCGGACAGGAGACAGAGGAGCATTAGGTTGTGTCCAGAGGCGGGTGGTCAAAACATAATATCTTAGCTACGACGCACAGACGCCAAATCATAGATCATAGCTGCACATGAAAATTTATCGTACCTTTTGGAATCATACCCCCCAGCAGATGGACCAATTATTCACCAGGCCATTATTAATATCCTTCCGTCGACACTGGCATCAGCGCATCCACCGGCGCAGCATTACGCGTTTGCTCCGGAGTTTATAGCAGCGGTAGAAGCTGAGGAATCTTCATTCTCCCGCCTCGCCGCCTTTCCTCGGCGATGAATGAAGAAGAAGAAGAAGAAGATGATGATAAATTTTTACGACGGCAACGATGACAAGAGCAATGAGCGCAGCAACCTTGACGGTTGAGTTTATGCAGCTGACATCGTGGCAAGGTGGGTAATTTGTTTGAATAGTAGCTCATGCCTCATCATCATAATTGCCTCATTCTACCACCGCATCTCATCGACTCATTGTTTACAATCGTTTATTATTCATTCCAGGAATAACAAAAAGCAACAGATAGACGATGGGATGATGGTCAACGACATATCACCGCATTCGTCAGGGCGGTTGTAGCTGCTGTGGGAGGGAAGGATGAGAGGCCATGCAGCAACAGGATGAATCTATTTAACAATCAACAGGGGAGAGGGATGACGATGATGGTGGGATGGAAGTGGTGGGATGATGACAACCATGGACATGACTGCTACTACTAGTACTAACATTCGACCGATAATGAATCATATACAACACTACTGTTGGACGAAGGTTGCAGATGAAACAACAATCAATTAGTGTTGGAAGCAAGACGAGGCGGATGGTGGCATCAACAGATGACAATTGACAACAACGTTAGATTGAGTAAGGGAAGGTTGCTCATATCGAGGAGGACGCTCATATCGACGAGGAGAGAGGGTGGACACTCAAATCTACTGTATTCAGGAGGAAGGGATGGATGCTCATATCTGTCCGTCGGGGAAGGGACGGACAATCATATCAAGGAGGAAGGTGGGCGTGGCATAGCATCATGGGAGAGGACAGAAAGGCTGACAAAAATTCAATTGTTACCCTACTCATAGTAATATTCGAAATGTCGTATCTATTTATAATATATACCCTCCTCCACCCTCCTCGAACCTAAGGTAAATGCTGTTTTTGCGGAGTAAGGTATGGTACCCAGGAGCGCCGTACTCTTGCAAAGCGACCACTAACAGAGATTTAGTGAGCAGTGTCAGTGACCTTTCAACTGCCATGCCTTGTGGGATAGCTGAGATGACGAATTCCGGATCCAGATCTGCAACGACGAATTCCGACGAATTTTTCCATTACACCATCTCAGGCCAAGAGGTATGATGAGGGTCGAAAAATAATGAAAAATACGATTTTCGCCTCTGGTTAGGGTAGGGTACCAAGGTATGCAAAAAAGGTACGAAACTAAGATAGTGATTTTTTGGCCAATCGCCTCTGGACACAACCTTAATGCCCAAGCTTACGGTGAGCAGTGGGAAGAGTTGGCCGGGAAGTGATAGCATTGGGCCTGTTTTTACTTAACAAACTTTGTCGCTTTCTCGTAAAAATAACCCTAGCCTAACTCTTCCCACTTCCACTGGTTATTTTGCTGGAAGAGTTAGAAAAATAAAGCTTCCCTACTCCCTACAGAAGAGATAGAAATTAGGGTAATTAGGTAAAATCTACTCACCCATGAAATTCCCTTTTACTTTGCCATCACGCAAGAGTCTGGAATTTTGTGTGTCACACGGACGAAAATACCTGCTACTTTGTGCTCACCTGTGTTGTATTTTAAAAAAACTTTTCCAACATACTCACCTGAATAAATCGAGCATTTAAAATACTTAGCTCCACATGTCGCCGACATGTCGCCGACATGTCGCCGACACGTGTCAATGTCGCCAAATCTTGGCCGACATTGCGTGTCGTTGCGACACAGAAGAGTCCCCGACACACCCAATTTATATCAATTACTACCGACAAGTACAAACCAGCCCAAACGTACGGGTACCTTAGCTATCATAGAGTTTTTGTGTTTGAGCTCAAACAACAATCACGAAATTACCGACATGTCGGGAACAGACGACATGTCGTGTCGTTTTGGACACCCTGGCCGACACGACATCTAGTCTTGTCGGCGACATGACCAAAACGTGTCGCGACATGTCGCCGACACGACACAGAATGTCGCCGTTTGGGCAACAAAATCGACACGCCAACATCCGACATGTGGAGCTAAGATCTAGGGTACTGGCAGTTACGATATACTCGCGCAAATCCGCAAAGGCAGAAGTAATGGCCATACAATGGGCAGCCAACACGGCAGACATCTCTTCACGAGCACTCGCGAGGTCATGCGATAAACCATCCTGGGTTGCGGCAGCCACCAAAGAGTTGAACTTCGAAGTGATGAGATTCTTCACCACAGTCACACTCTGCAGAATGATTTTTTCCACTTTACGGGAGGAGGCAAAGGTATCTTTCTGATGAAAAAGGGAATAATTCCGAGGGTCGTCGTAACACCCGTCAGCAAGGTCTTCGTGAACCCATGAGAACGAAGTGGTACACTCAGAATACGTGATAGAGTGGGTATCCTCGGGATCGGTGTCATACCCCCCTGCACTATTATCATCATCCGAACCGGCAAGCTCGTAGTCTAGGGAGGGGTGAGAATAACGACCATAAAAACGGGTACGACCATCAGCCCTACTAGTCACGTACGCGCCACCACGGGCAACGGGCACGAATCACACCAGGGTCCAGCCGAGGAAATTCAAAGGAACTGGCAGCGGAACTAGACTTGATTAGAGTAGGCAGTAGGGGATTGTATCCAATCACATGGTCATGGGCTTTCACGAGGGAGGGCGAACCTGGGTCCAGTCGCAAGACTCCAGGTCGTCCAAAAAAAATTGGACAAGGAAGATACCATTACCATCAAACGTGTCCCAATTAAAAAGCGTGCCCCAATTAAGAGGGTTGGGGTTAGGGTTAGGGTTTCAGACAACCTGATTTCTACACTCCAACTCTTATTTTGTTGACAAAGGAGAAGGGTGTGGGTTGTACAGAGAAAATCAGGCAAGGAAGACAACAAATGCTACCCTGTTAAAAAGAAGATAGGATGACCTAAGAAGATCAGACAACAGAAGGAATCATATGCTGATACAAAATCATATGCTGATACCAAACATGTGGAGGATGTTGTGGTTCTGAAGAAGAATTCTCGAGTAAGTCAGCAAGGAAGAGACTGAATGCGCCCCGATCAAGAGGAAGCATGGATGACCTAAGAAATCAGCTCACAGCTCACACCACTCCAAAGCGCGGACGACCTAAGAAATCAGCTGACATCATCTCACAATGTTGTGCATTCTAGGGAAGAAGAAGAGTCTGTCTATAACATAGATGACAATTTTGGCGATACGTAGTCGAGAGTGGAGGGCAAAGAGGGATGAAGCGGGATGAAGCGGGAGGGCAGAAGGGACGTCCTAGAAAATCAGCTTAAACCGCAGCTTGTCCAACGAAGTCAGACAAGGAAGAGGCTGAATGCGCCCGGATCAAGAGGAAGCGTGGACGACCTAAGAAATCAGCTAACAACACATTCCCTCACAACAATGTGAAGGATGTTACAGTTAAGAAGAAGTTTCCGCCTGCACCTTCGATGACAATGGCGGCTACATAGTCGAGAGTGGAGGGCAAAGAGGTTGAAAGCAGGGGGGGAGAAGGTGAAATGTAATCCTGTACAAACAGAACTTGATGATTCTGAGATTAATGATGACAATTATAATGATAGGAATGATGAAGAAGAAGAGGAGACAAATAGACGTTCGAAGAGAATTATGGATGCGAAGGACCGATGCCCAATTTCCACGAGACCTTTGCTGAGCTCCACCTCGACCAATTTCTTGCGTTCGTAAAATGCTTGAGCACGGACCACATTGTCCGGAACTCTCTCCTCTTCCGTGTAGACAAAGACCTCGTTCTCAGTAGCAATGCTAGACATAGAGATGGCTCATTTTAAGGCTCGGGCCTATTTTGGCACGTTTGAGCTTATCTTGAGAGCTTAAATTCCCCCATTTAGGAGTAAGCAAAATGAGCCAAGAGACAAGAGTCGTTCTCCATACGACGTTGCCAATGATCACGTGCTTCAGGGGCCTCAGTACCGCGCCGTTTTTCATTTCGCCATAACCAAGGGAATGACGACAGGGGGTAAATGGCGCGCATTTTGCCTTGATTTTCCGCGATCGACCACTCGAGACCTTCGCACCAAAAAATCTGATCGAACGAATCTGATCGAACGTTCGAACATTCGCACGAGAACGGAGAACGTTTGGCAGTTGATTTTTTGGTGCGAAGGTCTTGAGTGGTCGACGGGTCAGGCGCGCCATTTACCCCCTTTCGTCATTCCCTTGCATAACTAAGTCAAAATCAGATTACAGAAATGAATTTATTTTTCCCGGAACCGCCTGACCGAGCCCGTTCGTTACTCCCTATATATATATTGTCACTTAATTTAGTATCTACATAAGTGTGTTTTTCCCGCTCATCTTATCATTCGTCATTGCTCCTAGCCTCACCTATTCCCTGCTAGTGAGGCATGCTGTAGTATTGTCCATTCCTAAATTGTTCAAAAGTTATCCCTCCGCTGTATGATCGTTGAACCAAGATGATCTTCCCCGTTGGCTTG
>Ga0247834_1007210_pt1 | contig 11977 bp, 13 predicted proteins | sample LaCruzMarch2015__8_FD_187118 | JGI IMG/M metagenome (GOLD analysis project Ga0247834, IMG submission 187118) | Freshwater microbial communities from meromictic Lake La Cruz, Castile-La Mancha, Spain - LaCruzMarch2015_12m | ecosystem: Environmental > Aquatic > Freshwater > Lake | place: Spain... | reverse complement strand
CTGGGCTTTGTCATTCTTGGTATGTCAGCTCAAGTTGTCCTACTTTAATAATTTTATTTTTTTTGCTTGTCTGATATATATTCATTAATGCAATTTGCGACAAACTCACCAAGTTTTACAGGTACAGCATTGCCAATAATTTGTTCAAGGTCTGTTTTAGTGCCATTGAAAATAAAATCTTGTGGAAATGTTTGGATTAGACTTCTTTCCTTAGTTGTCAATGGTCTAACTTTTTCACTTATTGGAACTGGGTCACCATCGTGTTTAGAATATCCTTTTGGTATTGGTCTGTTTACTCCACGAATTGTTGCACTTGGCTCATAGATACTAAAAATGCCACGTCTCATATAACTTCTTGGGTGTCTGTAATAATACTCTACACCCAATGAGTTGCCTAAATAATCAGCAACAGTCATTTGTTTACTTGATTGGTTTTTTAAAAAATATGGGTTTAAGAAATTGTCGGAGGAATGTTTGTGACCTATAAGAAAAAAACGTTTTCTGGCTTGTGGAACACCGCAATAACTTGCGTCTAATACCTGATATGAAATTCCATATCCTGCTTTTTTGAAAATCTGTAATGCTTCTTTTAGTATGCGACTTTTCATAATTCGCTCAACATTTTCCATTACAAACCATTCAGGTTTTGCTGTTGCAACAATATTGGCGTATGATACTGTTAGGTCGGCACGACCTAATGTTTCATCTCTTTTACCTGCACTTGAAAAGTCTTGACAAGGAGGACCTCCAATAATCATTTGAGGCTTTAGACTTTTTACAAATTTCAGTCCTTCTTCGCTTCCTAAGTCTGTGTCGTAAATTGGATGATTAAAATTTTCTCTGTAAACTTTGACTGCGGGTTCCCATTTGTCAAATGCAGCTAATATCTCAAACCCTGCGTTTTGAAAACCAAGTGATAAACCACCACAACCAGAAAATAAGTCTACAATTTCCATTATGTAAATAATTCAGGTGAGTTGTAAATTATTGCATCAAATCTTCTTTCTGGACTTAATAGATTTTGTCCACCACCAAGAATGATTTTTTTAATTTCCTTTTGTTCAATTCTTGGTTTTGTGAGTTCAGGGCAGGTCATATAATGATGCGTAACTCGTCCACTAACAGCAAACTTCTATTGGTCGTAAACATTGTCCGTTACTTCTTAATTGAGTTACCAAATCAACTCTCGGAAGGCTTCCTATTACTAATTGCTGATATGGAGTATAAGGACTTTCGAATGAAAAGAATAAATCGTCCGAGTTAATCTCGAAGGACATTACGGGGCGTTGTGATTCTTCTTTGTTGGGCGATGGTAACGTCTTAATCATTATTATTCAATTATCCTCGCTTTAAGACTAGGTATCCTCATGGCCGCTAACTTACCTAAAGCAAGCATTTGTTCGGTTGTCCATTTGTAGTTAGATAGTAAACTCGCTTTGCGCACATGATTAAATCCAATTAGATTAACGCCGTGACTATCATAAGTATGGAATGTTATTACGCCGAATTTTTCAGGGACTAGATCAAGGGCTATATCTTCATCTTCTCTACGGACAACATAGTAAAAGTGCTTTAATGACCTGTATGGATTCCAATGCCCACCTGCTTTATGTCTTGACTTCTTAAAGTCTGCCCTTAAATCCGACCTACTTACCTTTAGTTCATACCCAGACGCATAACCAGCGTTGGTTACACATAAAAGGTCTACTTCAAATTCCAAAACGCTCTTAATGTATGTTACGTTAGGCACTATTAAGTTTCTGCGGAAGTCTAAGTACCCACTTAACGCTACCTCAAGCTGCGTTGTCTTCATAGAAAACCTTTATTACCACAAAGATAAAGGGGCAACATTACGTGAATGTTACCCCTTCGTTCTATTTCCCCAAAGCGGCTGTGCCTTACGATTGCGATGATTACATTAGTGTGCCATCGCTTGCATCGGGGGCTTGTACCTCATCCTAAGAACAACAGGAAACGGTCTATGCGCACACAAAAAACTATTCGATACTGATAACGGTATCGGTGGTGATAAGGTTGCCAGCGGCTGAGATTGCGTTTTCAAGCGCACAGCGCAGCACCTTGGCGGGGTCAATGACGGAGGTGTTTTTGAGGTCTAACGGCTCAGGATCTTCACCGATGGGGAAGTACAGGCAAGTGCCGTCAGGAGCGAAGAACGAGCCTTTACCCTCAAAGTATTCGGCCTCGGCGTTGTTAAGGATGCGACGGTAGGGGGCTTGTAGGGTTTCAGCAATAATGCAATGAGCGAAAGTGCCCTCAGACATATTGTACCCAATCCTAAAAGCGGTGAGCCCACCACCTTCAACAACGCCTTCTTCGATAGCCGAACGCACAGCGCATACAGCGTCGTCTACGCGGTCTTTGAGTTCGCTCACTTCCTCAGCGCTCTGCCCACCGACGAGGATGGTAGCTACGTTGCTAGAGAGGTTAGAGATACGAGCGTTCACAGCAGCGGCCTCGGCGAAGCGGTTATCTTGCTCCATAGCCTCCCGCAGCCCCGTCAAGGTGTTAATGCGGTAGTCGATAGGGTCTTGATGCAGCCCGAAGAAAGACATATAATCGAAGTTAGCTTCTACCTCGGCGCAGGAGCCTCCCCACTCTTTCTTAAAAGCCTCGATGGTATGCCCCGTGCGCTCGCTCATATACACACCCCCTGTGGCGGCGGCGAGGTCTGTCATAAGTTCTCTACGCAGGTCGCCGTAGGCAGGGGCGTAGAAAGCAGAGAGTGAAAGCCCTTTAGCGTTGTTGTGGTTGAGCACCGAGATAAAGGCGTTAGAGAAGCCGTTTGCGATAAAGATGATGGGGCGACCCGCCTCTACCTCCGCGCGGTACGGCTCAAACACGCTTACAAGCTGAGAGCCTTGGATGAAGTCACCGTCGTAGAGGATGATGATAGGAGCCTTGGCGGTGAAGCGGCTCTTGGCTGAGTTGATAAAGCGTTGATCTGCGATCTTAGCATCGAAGATAGCGCCGCTTTGTTCCTTGGTATGGCTTTCGTTGGTTCCGCTTTCGTTGATGTTCACTACCCCGCGTTCGCCGCAAATCTTAAAGGCTTCCACCACGAGGTCTGCAACCTTCTCGTCACCGTTGGAGGCGATACGCGCCACCGAGCGCACGGCGTCGTAGTCGGGGATTCCGTCTTTCACGATGGACACCGCTGATTCAGCAATCTTAGCCACCACGGACTTCACGATATCGTTCATCTCCATGCGTAGCTTAGCACGGCTGATGGAGGGGTTGTCTTGGATAAGACCGAAGGCTACCCTTGCGGCCTCGGCAGCCATGACGGTAGAGGTGGTAGTGCCGTCCCCTGCCTCGCGGTAGGTTTCCTCGGAGGCCGTGCGGATGATGGTAGCGCCGAGGTTGGCGATAGGGTCTTTAAGCATGATAACCCTCGCCACGCTCACGCCGTCTTTGGTCAGCTTTGGGTGGGGGTTGCCGTCGATAAGGACGGTCTTACCGTAGGGGCCGAGGGTAGAGCCTACGGCTTTGTCGATGATGTTCACGCCATCGAGTAGCGCTTCGTGGGCTTGACGCCCGAAGGAGATTAGTTGTGACATGGTTTAGAGGATTGCGATTAGGTCTTTGGCGCGCACCACGAGGTAGTCTTTACCTACGTTGAGTTTGGTTGCTGAGTTTTTGCGAAACACCACGGCGTCGCCTTGTTGGACGTTTTTCACGTCGCTGCCCACAGATACGACGGTAGCCTTCTGCGGCTTGTCGAGGGCGGTTTCGGGGATGGATAGCCCCCCCACTTCTTTTTCGTGGATAGCCTCGGCTATCACTTGGTCATTGAGCGCTTGCATAGTACTTTGATTTGCGTCAAAGGTAACATAAACGCATCAATAGTGCTTGGGTATGGATTCTTCTCCGAGCAGGTATTTGACAAACATACCGCAGGCGTGCTTTGCCTTATGGGTTAGCTTGTAGACGGCGCGGGAGAAGTTCTCGCGTATGATGGGGTCTGTGGAGTTGCGCACCCCTGCGGCGAGGACTACAATCATACCTTTCCTCACAAGCCCTTGGAACAGCTTGTTGCGCTGTTTTGCTGTGGTAAGGAATCGTTCGAGGGCGGCTTCGGCCTCCCACCCGTCCTCGAAGGCGTAGCAGAATAGCAGGAACTCTACCTCTGTGGCGCTTATTTCGAGTATGTCTTGGGTGTAGAGTAGACACAGGCGGTAGCGCGATAGGAAGGTGCGTTGCGGGTCGCTGCTCCACTTTATGACGTGGTTGTATTTGAGGCGGCTGATAAGCCCTTTCCTTGCCGAGCGGTCTATGAGCCTCTTTTTCTTCTTGTGGAACTTGTCGCGTTCTGCACGACGGTAGGGGCTTATGAGGTCGCGGCGTAATAGCCGACGGCTGTACGTTAGTTCGTTGTTGTCTGTCATTTGATTTGCTTAACTTTGCGGTAATACAAAGGTAATATGTCTACTCCGTTATCCGCCCAGCCCGTACAGAGCACCGATGAGTTGCTGTTAAGACTTCCTTCGGGTGGTCTTACGGGGTCTTTACAGACTGTTAGCAGCGGCGACGGCGTGGATGGGGTGTTGCAGCTTTCTACGGGGGGCGTTAAGAGCGCAGGTACGTTGGAGGTGGACGGGCAGACGACGTTGGACGGTAACGTGCTTTTGACGGCGCTTACAGCATCGGAGCCCGACTCTATGCAGGTTGTGGTTTTGGACACTGTTACGGGGCGTCTATATCGCCTTCCTACGTCGGTTTTTTCGGGCTCTTTACCTCCCTGCGACATAGAGGCCATCCCCGCCCTGAACCTTTGGCTACCGAGGGGGTTAACAGGCACGTTATCCGCCTATACAGGATGGACAGATTTAGGTACGGGTGGAGACAATCTTACATCTACGGGGACTATTATTCCAAGCATAGTAGATGGGCGCGTTATGATAGAGGTTTCTAACGCAGGGCTTTTCAGCGCAACCCTTGGCGGGGCCGTTTCTCAGCCGTTTTCTTTTGTATGCGCAGTGAATAGCGCCACATTAGATACGGGAGTGTTCTTATCCTACTCCACCACCTTAGCGTTTGAGTTTTCTGCGCCATCGAGCCTTTCTGTATTTGCGGGGGGCACGTCGGAGCCCGTAACAACTCCCGATGGGTGGAGGGTGGCGAGGGTAGACTTCAATGGGGCGTCTTCTCAAATTTACTTTGACGGCAGCCCAACGGGTATATCCATCCCCCTTATCGGCACTAACGGGCTCGGCACGGGCTCGGCCACTGAATTATTTACCAACTCATCTAGCTCGCAAGACCCTAGCTTTGGCGGCGCAGCCATATACAGCGGGCTACTTAGCGCGGATCAATGGAGCGTGATAGCAGGATCCATGAGACGCCTTATCCCATGAGAAAGAGAGTAACCCGCCACCAATATGTCTGTTCTAGCACTCCTAAGAAGCGTCAAGAAGTGGGAGAAGGACAACCCCGGACATTGCATACTGATAGCAGTAGTCAAGGTGGTGGACGAGAGCAACGAAACGACGCTGTATGACAGCCTCACCGACGACGAGTACATAACCACCATAGCGGCGATAGACGACTCAAGGCATAGGATGTACTCTACATTCCTAGGCGACGTAGAAGAAGAACTTGACAACACATAAAAGCATGGACGAGCACAAGCCCATACGAAAGATAGTCCACGACATAGACCCGACAAGCACAGCGACGTTCGTCGTAGGCAAGGTGTACAACATACCCACCGACAACGGCATCATGCGCTTCGAGCTAGTGTCTATCGTCTACAACAACGAGTACGCCAAGCAGCACAACGAATCGCGCTACGACATCAACGTAGCCTTCGGGGGCGAGGTGCAGCTATGGAAGTCGGTGTTCCCCAACCGCGTTGTGGAATACAACCTCTTTGCATGAAGACCGAGGGTAACAAAGTACTTGTCACCACCGACATACTCTTACACGACCACGTAGACATCGGCGCTACAAAGGTCTACGTCGGGGGCATGGAGGACTATCAGTTCAACGCCACCAACAACGGCACTATAACAGCCACCAACGACGCCATGCGCTCGCTAGGGCTTGTAGAAGGTGTTAAGGTCTACGCCCATCACCATTGCTTCGTGCATAGGGACAGCGACAGTAGCTTTAGAAACGCGGGAGTGTCGATAGGCGGTAAGTTCCACTACGAGGTAGACACCGACCCCGAGGAGGAGATTATGTATGGCTTCGTAGATAGCGAAGGTTTCCATCCGTGGGGTAAGTACTTATTCCTCGAACCCTACATGAGGGAGGTGAAGACCGTGGGTAGCATTTCCATAGAGGGCGATCAGGGACTCGTCTACGAAGGCTACACAGGCACGGTGGTACACATAAGCGAAGACAGCATCAAGCACACGGGGCTTAAACAAGGCGACGTGGTGAGGGTGCGTAAGGATGCAGACTTCCTTGTAGACATAGAGGGTCGAAAGTTATTTCGCGTTACATGGGACGACGTGCTATGGAAAGAGTAGTAGAGATAGTAATGCCTAAGTGCCCGTCGCTGAACGACTACTACGGTGGCAAGCATTGGGCAGCGCGTAAGAAGGATGTAGACGCGATAAAGAAAGACATCGCCCTACGCCTGTTGGAGAAGCACCCCATCCCAAAGGGGGTTTCGCGGTTCACCGTTTCCCTTATTGGGAACGTGCGCCTAGACATCGACAACCGCATCGTGTACGTGAAGCTGTTGGTAGACGCCCTACGTGCGGGGGGTTACGTGGTGGAGGACTCGCCAAAGCACTTCTTCCACATGGATATAGACCACAACGCCGACCTCCCCGCAGGACAGATCAAAGCAAGGATAACGCTATATGGCTAAGGTAAAAGACAAGCGCGACGTATCGCTATTAGCCGAGAACGACTACAAGCAGTTCATAGAGGCTTCTACGATAGCCAAAGAGACCTTTCTAAAGGAGATGAAGCGATCTATCACCGAGGACGACGAGAGCAAGCGCAAGGCAGCCATTGAAGCTAAGACCCGCGCCGCCGACGCCTACTACGGTATGTTTGTCCTCGAAGGTAAGATGGCCGACGAGATGGAGATGCGAAAAGGGGACGCCACGCCTACTACACAACGCGCCCAAAGGCAGCCCACCACGAGAGAACGCCCCATAGAAGGCAGAAGCGCGGCAAGCCTCGACGATGTATGATAGTAAGCCTCGATACCGATGCTATAATCCCCAAGAGCACGCGCATGACCCGCAACAAAAAGCGGTCGTGGAAGCCTGGCTACCTTGCGGATTATGATGTCATAAACATATCGAGGGACGGCACTATCGGCGAGGTGGTGGAGGTGCAGGGGCTACGCATAGCCATACCCACCAAGCCCTACGGAAAGAGGGCTGATGAGTTCATAAACCACGACAAGCCCAAGAAGGAGCAGATGTGGGAGCGCGACGACCTACCCCCCATAGCCCCCGAGGACGAGTGGAGGCATAAGGCGTTAATCGACAAGTACCTCGACAGGATTTCTTTTAAGTCAGGCACGGGGGGATGGCTGTACCGCAACGGGGAGGCTACGTGGGTGTCGCCGATGTACTACTTCTACCTACAGTTTATACGCCTTGACGAAGACTACCCCGAGTACAGAGAACCCGATAGGGAGTATTTCTACTTTGTGGAGGCTTGTGTGTTCGACCACAGATGTCTAGGGAGTATCCTGCTAAAAAGCCGACGGCAGGGAGCCACGTATAAGTCTATTGCGATAGGCATATATCTAGCTATTATGATACGCGATAGCCACGTGGGGACGATAAGCAAGACGGGGGAAGACGCCGCAGCTTTGTTTATCGAGAAGACCGTCCCTGCATGGATTCAGCTATGGGGGCCGCTAAAGCCCGAGTACCAACGTCGCAGCGACTTCAAGAAAGACATCGCTATACGACCACCCACGGTAAAGAGCCAGAAAGACATTGAGGACGGCGGCGTGACCACAGTAGGACACAACAGCTTTATCTCTTGGCGTAACACAGCCCTGCGCTCGTATGACTCTATGAAGATTCTGTATCTGATATTGGACGAGGGCGCTAAGTGGCCCGTAAACATTCCCGTAGATAAGTACTACTACAAGATTCGCCCCGCTATGAAGAAGGGTACTCGGGTGGTGGGTAAGTTTAACCTGATGAGTACTCAGGAACGCCTAAAGAACGGCGGCAAGGGGTATAAGAAGCTATGGGAGCAGAGCGACATATCGACGCGCCTTGCAGCAGGTAACACCGCCTCGGGGCTATACCGATTCTTCCTCCCTGCGCACGAAACGTATGAGGGGTGCTTCGACGCCTACGGTAACATGGTCGTGGATGAGCCTAAGGCCGCTGTTTACGATAGGAGGGGTGTTAGGGTAGAACACGGCAGCCGTTGGTATATCGAGAACGTAGAGTATGCAGGGGCTAAGGACGCCGACGAACTAAGCGACAAGAAGCGAGAGTTTCCCATGACCATCGAAGATGCGTTTAGGGAGCCATCGGGCAGCAAGCTATTCTCGATGTACCGCATCAACGACCAGATGGCGTATAACGACGTGAACATACCGCCGCCTGTACGCTACCGCCTCGATTGGCAGAACGGAGTGCGTAAGTCTAGGATAGTAGCGACGCCCGACCCCGACGGACGGTTTTATTTCGACGCTCGGTGGGCTTTGACGGAAACCCTTATAAACAACGTCAAGGAGCGCGATGGGCGCTTCGAGCCTATGAACGGCACTACGGGAGGCGGCGGCGTAGACCCGTACAATAACGACTACTTCGTGGACGAAGGACGAAGGTCTAACGGAGCCATGTTGTTTAAGACGCGCATGATGCCAGCGGCTCCCGACGCCCCTAGCAACAGGTTCTTCATGGAATACATAGATCGCCCCGCGACGGCGATGGAGTTTTACGACGACTGCCTCAAGGCGTCTTGGTACAGCGGTATGCCTATCCTTATGGAGCGCAGCAGTCAGGCTATGGAGAACTTCTTTGACCGCGAGGGCTGCGGGGCTTTCCTTCTGCGTAGACCCAAGAGCATGATGCCCAAGAACGAAAGGGACTCTTTGAAGGAGCGAAAGCGCAGGGGTTTGCCGTCGAACAAGGAGATTAACAGCGACCTAGCGAACATACACGCGGCTTGGATTACCTCTTATGTGGGTAGGATGGGTGGCGACGCCGACGAGTGCTTTGATAATATGCCGTTTCCGCGTTCGCTCAATGATTGGTACGACTTCGACCTAGAGGAGCGCACCAAGCACGACGCCACGGTAGCGGCGCAGTTGTGCATTGTTGCTACGTCCGAGGCTTTCTCAGGGCTTTCGTACAGCGCCAAGACATCTACGGGCAGGAAGCCCATCATGATCCCCGTGGGTGCTAAGAGGGTGAGGTAGTATAATAACATTACCCCCACATTAACCCAATGTAAAGCGTATCTTTGCTCAATATGAAGTAATCGTTAATGGCGGCAAGCAACCAAGCATTCCCTAACCCGTGGGCATCACAGGATGAGAAGCTAAAGCCACAGTACGGGCTTAAATACCTACGCGCCGCCCTCGACGAGTGGCGAGGCACGGGAGCCGTACAAGGCTCTAGCTCCATATCCTCCATCCCCATAAACCGCTACGGTTATCTAAAGATGTGCCGTCAGTACCGCGACGCCACGCAAGACACAGCGCGGTATCAGGACATGATGAACTTCGAGATGGGAGAGGCGAAAAACCTCTACGTCAACATCAACTACCGCCCCCTTCCCATCATGCCCCGCGTCATAAACGAAATCGTGGGGCGCATATCGAGCGCTAAGTACGAGGTGCGATGCGAGGCCACCGACGCTAAGAGCGCTACACAACGCGACAAAGACTTCAAGCAGATGCGCCGCGACCTCATCCACAACAAAATGATGGATGAGTACAAGAAGCTATCGGGCATCGAACTCCCCAAGAAAGAGCTAAAGGCCGACACCGACGAAGGCCTAGAGGTGTACATGGACGTCACCTACAAGCAAGCCGTAGAGGTAGCCGCTGAGATGGGCGTACAGACCACCTTTGACAGAAACAACTTTAACGAGCTACGCCGTCAGCTAGTGGACGACGCCGCCACCTACGGCTTCCTCGGTACAAACACTACCATACAAAACTCCCGTATCTCCATACGCCGCGTAGACCCTGAGAACGCTGTATTCAGTTACAGCAAAGACCCGTCGATGGACGGTATGCAGCACGCGGGGGAGGTGTCGGTAATGACCATAGCAGACCTACGCGCCCTAGACACCGACAACGTACTATCCGAGAAGGATTGGGAGAAGGTGGCTCAACGCGCTAGCAAGTCCAACAACACCGAGTCCGCTAGTCAAAACCTAATCTTCGGCAGCGTAAGCAACCTAGCCTACCGCGACTACGACAGCTTCCAAGTGACCGTGCTTCGCCTAGAGGTACGCCTTCCCGACATCGTGAAGGGAGAGGAGCGCACCAACAGCCTCGGCGTAGCGCGTTACTACCGCAAGAAAGATAACTACGTCAGCGGCAAGAACAAGGTACATCAGAAGACCGTCACCAATCTGTACACTGGGCTGTACATCCTCGACACCGACTACATCATAGGATGGGGTCGAAAGCGCAATATGCAGCGTCCCAACTCCCGCAAGGAGGACGTGGTGTCGGGATACAACTTCTACATGACCGAGAGCTACCGCAACCACAACACTAGCCTTGTGTGGAGGCTCATCACCCACGTAGATCAGATGCACCTTGCCACCTACAAGATGCAACAGATTATGTCGCAGATGCGCCCTACGGAGGTCGCTATCGACGTAGACAAACTTATGGACATCGTGCTCGACGGCGGCGAAGTGCCCACCTCTCCGATGGAGCTTTTGAGCATCTTCAAGCAGTCGGGTATTCAGCTATACAAGAGCTTGAACGCCGACGGTGACCCTCAGAGCGCATCCCCCGCCATCAGGGATATGGCTACGGGGGCTGAGAACGTCAAGCTAACAGCCTTAGTGGGGCAGTTTAACTTCCATAAGGCAGAGCTTCTTGACGGCATAGGACGCCCTGAGTTCAACCCATCCAACGAAACGCCCGTAGGCACGCAGAAGTTTCAGTATGCTTCATACAACAACGCCACTAAGTTTTTGGTAGACGCGCTCATATCGGTCGTCAAGCGCACAGCTACCGTCACCTTCTTAGCGTACCAAGACATCATCCGCTACGACAAGAATTTCACGGTGGACAGCATCGGTAGGGGTGCGGTAGTGACCATAGAGGTGTTGAAGGAAATGACCCTTCGCGACATGAGTATCTTCTTCGACGTAGCCGTAGACGACAACGACAGGCTCCTACTCGAAGACAACATCCGCACGGCGATGGATAGAAAGCTCATCAAGCTAGAGGATGCCATCACTATCCGAGGCATGGTAAACACCAAGCTCGCCAACCGCTACCTATCGTATATGACTAAGAAGCGCGAGGCTGAGGAGCAGGAGCGTGCAATGGCTATGGAGCAGCAGAAGGCAGAGCTTCAAGCACAGGCACAGGCGCAGGTAGAGCAGATCAAGCAGCAGACCTTGGCGCTAGAGATGCAGAAGATTCAGGCTGAGGAAGCCGCTAAGATGCAGCGCGAGATTGCCGTCCTCGAAACCGAATACCGCCTGAAAGCACAGCTTTTGCAGATGCAGATGGGCGTGCAGATGTCCGAGAAGCAGCAGAAGGTAGAGAGTGAACTAGGCAAGGAGGAGTACAAGCAAGACCGTGTAGACGAGCGTCAGCGCGAAGCCATCAAGGGCAAGGAGCAGCTAGACAAGGTTAGGCGCGGCGAGCAGAACGAAGTAGTATTGGAAGGCGGTGGAATAGATAAATACCTGTAACCATGAAGTGCAACAGAGGCAAGTACAACGCAGGGGGTATGGTAAACAACCCCAACGGACGTATGACGGACGAGCAGAAGCGCGAGAAGTTTGGCAGCGAAGACGCTAAGGCCGAGCGCATAGA
>Ga0247834_1007205_pt1 | contig 11983 bp, 12 predicted proteins | sample LaCruzMarch2015__8_FD_187118 | JGI IMG/M metagenome (GOLD analysis project Ga0247834, IMG submission 187118) | Freshwater microbial communities from meromictic Lake La Cruz, Castile-La Mancha, Spain - LaCruzMarch2015_12m | ecosystem: Environmental > Aquatic > Freshwater > Lake | place: Spain... | reverse complement strand
CCTCTTTAACAAGATTACAAAAGGCGGTCTACCAATTAAGACATTGAACATTGCACTTGCTGGCACTGGTGTTGGTAAATCTTTGTTTATGTGCCATGTGGCCGCAGGTAATTTATCACAAGGTCAAAATGTTCTCTATATTACATTAGAAATGGCCGAAGAAAAGATTGCAGAACGTATTGATGCTAACTTGCTAAATATTGACCTAGATGAATTAAGAACAATCAGTAAAGAAGATTACACAAGAAAATTCTCTGCATTGAAAGATAAAACACAAGGCAAGTTAATTATCAAAGAGTATCCAACTGCCGGTGCATCTGTATTACATTTTCGTGCATTGTTAAATGATTTGGCCTTAAAGAAGAACTTTAGACCAGATATTATCTTTATTGATTATCTAAACATTTGTTGTTCTGCAAGAATTAAACCTGGTGCAAATGTAAACAGTTATTCATATATCAAAGCAATTGCAGAAGAACTCCGTGGTCTTGCTGTTGAGTTTTCTTTACCTGTAGTTTCTGCAACACAAACAACTCGTAGTGGTTTCAGTAATTCAGACCCAGGCCTTGAAGACACCTCAGAGTCTTTTGGTCTACCTGCAACTGCTGACTTTATGTTTGCTCTTGTAACAAACGAAGAACTTGAAGCCTTGAATCAGATTCTTGTTAAACAATTAAAGAATCGTTATGGCGACCCTAATCTCTATAAGAGATTTGTTCTTGGCGTTGACCGTGCAAAGATGAGACTGTATGATGTAGAAGATTCTGCACAACAAGATATTGCTGATGCAGGCATTCCTGATAAACCATTAAACACATTTGGTAATAGAGAACGTAGAAAAGACTTTGGTGGTTTGAAGGTATGAAGTTAACACACGAACAAGCCGTTCATTGTGCAAATGTATTCTCAAACTACTTTGATAAGTTTGGTCGTATTGATGAATACATGCGTGAACAAAAAGTGGCATCTATGGCAGAGAGGTCACCTGTACTCTTTGGCATGGGACCTGAAGAAGACTTGTTCTCTGATTTTACAATGTCACCTGCGGATATGGAGTTTGAACTCATTGAATTACCACAAGACCAATGGGATACTTATTTGAATATGATTTCTTCACATTCAAATATGACAAGTATACCTGGCCGTTGTTTGCGATTGGCTATTATAGAAAGAAAAACTCAGAAGTGGGTTGGTTTCATTCGTCTTGGTTCACCTGTTATCAATTGCAAACCTCGTAATGATATGCTAGGCCGTGTATTCACACAACATGAAAATGGCGCTCAACGATTTAATGCTTGTGCTGCAATGGGTTTTGTTATTGTACCTGCACAACCATTTGGTTTTAATTATCTTGGTGGTAAGTTACTGGCTGCAATATGTTGTTCACATGAAGTTCGTAAGATGCTGAATGACAAATATAAGATGACAACTTGTTTGTTTGAGACTACCAGTTTGTATGGTAGTTCTAAAACAGTATCACAGTATGATGGCATGAAACCTTTGATTAGATTCAAAGGTCTAACTGATAGTGATTTTCTACCTATGCTACATGGTAAAACATATACTGACCTGAAAGATTATATTGAAGACATTGTGGGATCAGATTTGGCACCACCAGATGCCTCTAGCCGTAAACTAAAGATATCTAATACAATGGTCAATATGATTAAAGTGGCACTCAAAGGCACACCAGAAGGCAATAAGTTTAAGTTGACTATTGAGAACGCCAAGAATCTAAATGAACAGAAACGATACTTCATTTCAGATTATGGATTTAAGAATATGATAGAGTTTGTCAATGGGAATACAGAAAAGTTAATTCCTGGTGAAAACTATGAAAAACACCATCTATCCAACATCATAGAATGGTGGCGTAAGAAAGCCATCAATCGTTATGACACATTAACAACAGAAAAACGTATCAGGACAGAACAAGAGGTTTGGACAAATGGAACTGTGCTTGACATAATTCGGTAACCGTGATAGTATAAATACTCCAATAGTCAAAAGGTTTTATATGAAAAATTTTAAAATTTTCCTTGAGTCTGAATCTAAACAAGAAAATCAAACTCATGAGTTAAATCACCATACAAAGGGAAAGTATACTCTCCATAAAAGTGGTGATTATCACCATGCTAAAAATAAGTATGGTGAAGTTACACACACTTTTTACAAAATGGATCCAGAACATATTATTGGTCGTTTATCCCATGAGCATGATATACACCATAATGATTCATTAAAAAAGAAAGTTGATGAATCTTTTTTATATGAAATATCCTCTTCTTCTGTTAATATTCACCGTGGTGGTTTTAACGAATCTATGTTTGCTTATCATGCAAATGGTCAAAAGTGGATTAATGATGAACATAAAAAAGCAGCTTTTCATCATAAAGAACAATTAGATAAGTATGATCCTCTAGAAGCACGAAGACAAAATGATAGAGCATCAGCTCAACACCAATCTTTTGTTGAACATGCCAAATTAAACGGTTATTCAAAAATTAAAGCGGTTCATTTAACTGCTAAACCAGGTGATATTGAAAAACATACCGGTATCAAAGCAACACAACAAGAAAATCCTTCTGATGTGGTTGTTCATTTTCATAATAAACCAAAAATAGCCGAGCACGGATATCTTGGTGCATCATTGAAATCTTCTTCTGCTAAAAAAATTGGATTTCATAATGGAGGTGCAGGCTCAATTGGTAAATCTTTAAATATTGATTTAGAAAGTGAAGTTAAAAAACACCAATCGGATTTCATTAAAAAGAAAAAATTGCCTACAGTAACATCTCAAGCAGCATCAAAAGTTGCAGGCGTGAAAGAAACTTCATCATACAGAAATAATCCTACATATAAAGAAGCGCTTAGCCATGCATCTATGATTAACACAAAAGTCCGTGATAAATTGCATAATCATTATTCAACAATGAAAAGTAATGATTTAAAAGAACACATGTTAAAAACATATGTTAAAGCAAGTACATCACATGCTTTACCTTATGTAAAAACTCATGGTACCGGAGGTCACGAAAAACAAGCGTCTGCACATACTGAAGACCCATCCGATAATGAAACATATCATACATTAAAAGATGCTAAAAGAGTTCATGTTGAAAAAAGTGCAGGATCTTTAATAAGTGTTCACGCTGATGGAAAAAGAATGTTTGGTATACAAGTCAAGCATAACAATGGTCCGTTAACTCCAATTAAAATTTTGGCACAGCCATGATGAATTTTAATAACATAATTAATTTTTCGGAGCTATAATGGCAAAATCTTATTCAGCTGCAGAATTAACAAGGATGCAAGAACTAGGTTCTGCATGGGTTTTTCGTAGAGTGTTGAATGATAATCAAAGATATAATTCTCCAGAAGATATTGTAAAAGATAAAAAATATAATGAGTTAGTAAAGATTTATCCAGCAATAAATGCTGAATGGTTGAGGGCGTTTCACGCACAACAAAAAACTATGTTTAAAGAGTTTGCACCATCTAAGTTTACAGAGTTTACAAGGGATGGTGGATTTATGGATTACATTACAGAATTAGTCAGAACAAAATTTAAAATTTCTAAAAAAGATTCTTGGGATCCTGCTGACATTTGGTGCGTTCAGAATGAACAAAAAGTTATTACAGATATTAAAAAAATAATTGAAGATGGTAAAGCATCTAGTCTTTTAGAATTAAATGCTCTTATGAGAACAATGTATAAAGAAAGAAGGCTTGTTGGTGTTTCTTTGAAATTAATTTCTGGTAAAGAAGCAAAGTATGAAGAAGTTAATATAAATGAAGATGATTTTCCCGATAAGAAAAATTATAATTTTAATATATCATCAATGAAGTGTCCCTTAAATTTAAAAAATGGAACACAATTTGCCACGCAAGATACTAGAATTATTGTAGATGGTGATGGTGTTAAATATGACTTTCAAATTAAAGCAAATAGCACATCTGGTTATAACAACTTAAAATTTGAACCGACTTCATCAGCAGGAACTAAAGCAAGATTGGGTAAAACACCACTTGACTTGTTGGCAAAATTATTGAAAGATTATAAACTGCCATTTAAAAATAGTCATAAAGAATATCCAATGACTGGTGCAGAATTCAATGATAAAACCTCATTAGAATATGCTAAGAAAGTATACAATTCAATTGCAGCTGCAAAAGTTGATACTGGTGTAAAAAATGCAGAAGAATTTATTTTAAATATGCAAAAAGTATTTGCACTTGAACCACATACAGCAAATTCTAAATTAATGCAGTTGAATTTTTTATATAATATTTGTGAAATGAAAAAAGAAGAAAGAGATAACCTTTTAACCGATATGTGCTTTCTTGCTCAGAAAAAAGGCAGTCAGTTCGGTCCATTTGGAAAATTATATTAAAATGAAATTCACACAATATTTAACAGAAGCAAAAAAAGTTCTGATTGAAAGTGTTTCGGAAAAAAAGTATTATGATTGTTTGAAAGATTATTATGATGAAAGTAAGATAGCACCATATTCAACATTAAAAACTATTGCTAGAAATGGCAGATTTTCTAAAAAGTACGAGATAAAAATAACATATGTATAATTTTAAAAACTTTACTATGGAGGGCTCTCAAGATGTAATTCTAGCTGAAGAAAAAAGCGGCAAGAATTTACATCTTGAGTAATGAACACCTCGAAGATGAAATTCTCAATCGTGGTGTTAAAGGTGGTCGTGATGCAATTAACTTTCTGCAATCTCTCAGAGATATGCTTGCGGGTAATTCATCATCAAAAGTAAATATCACAACAAAATGGGATGGTGCACCTGCAATATTTTGCGGTATCAATCCAGACAATAGTAAATTCTTTGTTGGTACTAAAGGTGTTTTCAATGCAAATGCAAAACTAAATTATACTGATGAAGATATTGATAAGAATCATCCAGGTGAAGGTCTTAATGCAAAACTTAAAGTGGCATTACGATATCTACCAAAACTTGGCATCAAAGGTGTTCTGCAAGGTGATATGATGTTTGCAAAAGGTGACATATCAGAGAAGAATATTGATGGTGAAGACTACATTACGTTTCAACCAAACACATTGGTATATGCAGTACCTGCCGATTCTAAGTTAGCAAAAACAATGCAGGCTGCACAGCTAGGTGTTGTGTTTCATACTTCATATACAGGCAAAACATTTGCTGATATGAAGGCATCATTCAACATAGATATTAAAAATCTCACAACAACTAAAGATGTTTGGTTTCGTGATGCATATTTCACTGATGCATCTGGCACCGCAACATTTACAGAAGAAGAAACAAAACAAATAACTTCTATTCTTTCCAATGTTGGTTCAATATTTAAGAAAACAAACTCAATGTCTATTGGAAGAATTTCTGGTAACGATACAATCAGAGAATACATTAAAACATTCAACAACACCAAAGTGCGTGAAGGTCAAAAGATTACTAATACTGCCGCACACACAAGAGAATTGTTGAAGTGGGTTGAAGAAAAACTAAACAAAGATATTGTTTCTGCAAAGATGGAGAAAACAAAGAGAGGTAAGACGATGATTAAGAATGAAATCATGCGTACTCTCCGTGGTTCTGCAAACGATTTGAAAAATGTATTTGATATGCAAAATGGCATGGTTGATGCCAAGAATATGATTATCAAAAAATTGCAACAGATAAAACAAGTTACAAGTACATTCGTACAAACTGAAGATGGTTTCAGAGTGACAAATCCCGAAGGTTTTGTTGCAGTTGATAGATTAAAAGGTAATGCAGTTAAGCTGGTTGATAGACTTGAGTTCTCGCATTTGAATTTTACTGCTGCCAAAGCATGGAGTAAGTGATGGCATATGATATAAATAAAATTCTAGCTGAGTATGGTGACAATGATTTTGGTTTCTCTGCGGTATCTGAAGAAGAATACAATGCAGTCATTGCCGAAAAAGATGAGACAGTAGAAGAATACAAGGCCAGATTGGCACAAGTAGAGAAGTTAATTATGCCATTCTTATCAAATCTTTTAAAGACTGCTGATAAACCATATATCAATTGGCCAAATAGAAAACCAATTCTTGAAGCGCAGATACAAAAAATTCTTACCTTGACTAGAGGATAAAATGTCAGAAGCAATTCAACGAATAGCGAAATCAAGAATGTTGATGGAACAAATAACCGAAGCGGGTTATGTTGGCAACATTGGTATTATGGAACTGGTAAAGTTTCAACAAAAGGCTTCACCAGAACAGAAAAAGATGTTACAATCATATATTGATAAAAAGAAGGTTAAAGATGCTTGGAAACTGGTACAAGATGTTACTGGTGTAAAATTGCATAAGAGTGTGCATGAAGGAATTAGTCCTGATATATTACCAAAGGCCGGTGCAGGACAAGATGGTACAGATACACTGGTGAATACATATAAGAATGACACACCTGGACAAGGTCGCAAGATAAAGAGATTTAAAGATTATTAATTGATTGGAGTTATTATGAATGATATAGTGATTGGTAGTATTACTGGATATGATTTTGACAAAATTAAACCATGGGTAAACTCGTTAGATAGAAGTGGTTTCACTGGCACAAAGGCCATGCTTTGTTATAATGTTTCATATGAAACAGTTGAAGAGTTAGTCAAACGAAACTACACCATCCTTGCTTTCAAAAAGGATGAAGAAAACAAAAGATTTGTATACAGAGATGACTTCTCAATTGTAGTTGAGAGGTTTCTGCATCTATGGTATTTACTGAAACAGTTTGAAGGTAAATATCGATACATTCTCACAACCGATGTTAAAGATGTAATTTTTCAATCCAATCCTTCTACTTGGTTAGAAGAAAACATGGATGAAGCACAAATTAATGTTGCATGTGAATCAATCAAATATAAAGATGAAGATTGGGGCAGTCATAATCTTATGAAGTCTTTTGGTCCGTTGATACATGACCACAATAAAGATAGATTAATTTATAATGCAGGCACAATCTCTGGCAAGTTTGATACTATGCTTGATGTGTTTTTGAATCTCTATATGATTTGTAATGGAACTTCACATCATATTGAAGGTGGTGGTGGACCAGACCAAGCCGCATTAAATGTATTGTTGAATATGAAACCATATAGAGACATTACAAGATTTACTGCCTCTGAAGAAGGTTGGGCTGCGCAGTTAGGCACAACCGGTCCACAAGTTGCACATAAGTATGGTGACAAGTTAATAGAAAAATGTCCAATTCTAGTTGATGATACAGTATGCACAAGTTATGGCAAACCATTTGTATTAGTGCATCAATATGACCGTACACCATGGAAAGAAATGATTGAGAGGAAATATGCGTAATGTAATCTTCTGCCCTGTTGGCATTCCACTAAACTACCATGATGCCTATGATAAAGATAATCATTGGCGTAAAACAGATGGTATCAAAAGAAATTATGAAACCGTTGTGTATCAATACAAAGACTTTGATATTGAGCCAAATACATATGATACATTGATTAAAGATACTGGATTCAAATGGGACTTGGCAAAACATTTTCTTGATACATTTGATTATAGAGACTATGATTACATTGGTTTTTGGGATGATGATTTAGTTACTGATATTCAAAGTGTGAATCGTGCATTAGAAATTGCAACAAAAAAAGATATTAAATTGTTTCAATTGTCAACTACTGCAGGCTCAGATTCTACACACAGAATTCTACATCAAATACCAGGCTATAGTCATAGTCTAACAAATTTCAATGAAGGCATGGGTCCATTTTTTCATTCATCATTAATTCCTGTTCTTATTGATTTTTGGAACTATCATCAAGTGAAAAGTGGGTGGGGTTTTGATATACTCTTCTCACCAATCACAAAACAAAAGGCTGGTGTGATACATGAAGTATCAATGTATCATCCTGGCAAAACTAGTTACTATGACAAGTCAGCTGCATTTGCTGAGATGGACAAAATACTGAATGAAGTTTATCCTAAATTTATGAAAGGATATTATAATGAAGAGGTTGAACCCTATAATGAACCGCAAACAGAACATGAATTTACATTTAAGGTATAATAATGGAAGTAATTAACGCAAGTGCGATATTAAAAAAGAAAAAAACAATTCCTGAAGACAAGGTACAAGGTCGCAGTTATACCAGTAATCATGTGAAGTTGTTGAAACACATGGACAGATTACAGTTGATTCAGAATGGTGAAAGACCAAAGCCTGTGATGTTTCATATGTCGCCTGCAAACCCATGTAATCTAACTTGTTCCTTCTGTTGTTTTGCCAATCGGACAATGAAAGAGATGTTAACACTAGACCAAATGAAATCTGCGATTGACCAATTCGCAGACCTTGGTGTTCTAGGTATGGAGTTTACAGGCGGTGGCGAACCAACATTGCATCCACAACTAGACAAGGCGATTGAACACGCACACAATCGTGGATTAAAAATTGGTATCTGTACAAATGGTTCTCTACTAAAAAGAGTTAAGAACTGGCACATGTTGTCATGGGTTCGCCTTGGCATGTATTCATGGGATGAAAAGAAACCATATGAGTATCACCTTGAAGTGTTTGAAGGTTTAGATATTGAAATCTCAGCCGCATATGTTTGGGATGGCGCAACAGAGACTTCTACTAATCCAAATATTACAGGTGAGTGGACTGATACAAAGGCCAAGAAACTAGCATCGAATTCATACAAAGAAGAAAACTTTATGAAGATGTTGGCATGGATTGAAGAAAAGAAAATCCCATGTCGTATTGCCTTTAATGCAATTAAATCTGTAGAAGAAGTACAAAAAGACATTCTTAAAATTGGTGAGTTGATTGCCATACATGAAGAAAAAAATGGCAAGTTGAAGTATGCTTTCTTGTCAGATTTTAACTTCAAAGGTGTACGAAGAAATGATAACTGTTATATGCACATGGTCAAACCTTGTGTGTTTACAGATGGTAATGTGTATGTGTGCCCTTCTGCTGAATTAGCACCTGAGAACAACTATGCAGTAAATGAAGAATTTAAGATTTCTGATATTGCTGGCATTACAGACTTTTATAATTCACAAGTTGGTGGTGCAGGCGTAAGTCGCCGTCATCATGCTTGTTCATTCTGCAAGTATGCATACCAAAATGAATTAATTGACGATGTAGTAACAGAAACGAGACATAATGAATTCGCCTGAAATTAAAGGTGGCTGGGATTTAATGCCCAAAACACCAGACCTAACTAGAAATCTATCAACAATATTTGATGAGAAATACTTTGAAGATGGTGTTCGTAACAGAGTAAGTGCATACGAAAACTATCGTTGGATGCCAGAAAGAAGTATTCGTGAGGCATCATCTATCATTAACAATATACCATTCAATACTGTATTGGATTATGGTTGTGCAAAAGGCTTTATGGTCTATGCATTACGATTGCTTGGTAAAGAAGCATTTGGTGTTGATGTGTCTGATTATGCAGTAAAGAATTGTCATCCAAGAGTGAAAGATTATCTCACAGTAGTTGAAACCGCTGAAGATATCAAAGGTGGGTGGGACTTGATTATTGCAAAAGATGTATTAGAACATATTCCTAAAGAATTGATTCCTGGTGTTCTTGCAGAACTACGCCGTAGATGCAAAACAATTTTTGTTGCTGTTCCTTTGGGTGACGGCACACGGTATCGTATCCGTGAATATGAGATGGATATTACCCATGTCACAAAAGAACCAGAGGAATGGTGGTTGACAACTTTAGTTGAGGCGGGCTTTAAAATCAAGTATTTTGATTATGAATTTGGTCATTTGAAAGAAAACTGGACAAAACCACACCCCTTTGGTAATGCATTTATAGTGGCAGAATAGTGGAACACTTTTATCAAAACATACCTGGACATTTCAATTATGAGTATGTTTATGAAGATATAATTGCTTTTACACCACCAAACTCACCTGAAAAATATGTTGAGATTGGTGCATGGAAAGGCAAATCAATTTGTTATGCAGCCGTTGCAATTATCAATTCTGGTAAGAATATCACAATAGATTCAGTTGATACCTGGGAAGGTTCACCAGGTGAACCAGTTCTTATGGAAGATGAATCAATTAAAAACAATACACTATATGATGAGTTTATAAAGAACATAGAACCTGTTAAACATATTGTTACTCCAGTAAAAATGCCAAGTGTAGAAGCTGCAAAACAATATGCTGACAAGAGTTTATTCTTTGTTTTCATTGATGGGTCGCATTTATACGAAGCAGTCAAAGAAGACATTCTTGCATGGTTGCCAAAGGTAAAATCGGGTGGATTCATTGGTGGTCACGATATTGACCAACCAGAAGAATTCAATGGGGTTCGTAAGGCAGTAGATGAACTTATTGGACCCAAAAATATCATAATTTACAACCAAGGATGGGCATCTTGGATACATCGTAAAGCCTGATAATTACTAAATAGGTGATTAACTAACTGCTGTAGAGGCGGAGAATGAAATCAGGTTTTATTTATCTTTGGTACGACAAAAAACACAAAAAATTTTATTTGGGTAGCCATTTAAGAATGTGTTACAAGGCAAACGAAAAACACATAAAGGATATAAAGGTCATTACCTATGAAATTTAAGACTTTTATATTGGAAAATAAAGAAGTACATCATGTGTTAACTTTTATGCGAGCAAATCCAGTAACAACTGGCCATCAATTGGTAGTGAATAGGGTGAAAGAGGTGGCTGCTGAGAACAAAGCTGGTCACAGCGTAGTTCTATCCCACACACAAGATAAAGACAAGAATCCACTATCTTCTGCCGATAAACTCAAACACGCAAAACGATTCTTTCCAAATACAAACCTCTCTACATCCAGTAAAGAGTCACCCACATTCCTTTCTCATGCATCCGAATTACACAAAAAAGGTGTAACACATTTACACATGGTCGCAGGTTCTGACCGTGTTGCAGAATACAAAAAGAAACTTGCACAATACAATGGTTCTGGTGAAGGCAAACTTTTTAACTTCAAAAAGATAACAGTTCATAGCGCAGGTCAAAGAGATCCTGATGCCGAAGGTACTGCCGGTATGTCTGCATCTAAAATGCGAGGCCATGCATCATCAGGTAACTTCAAAGAATTCAAAAAAGGTATACCTGCACATGTACCTGAACATCATGCAAAAGAAATGTTTAGTGATGTTCGTAAAGGTATGCAAATCAAAGAGAGTATCAATGAAGAATTTGAATCTCTTTTGTTTGAAGGTGTACACGACAAGGCCATTTTCAAAGCAGTATTTTTAGCAGGTGGTCCTGGCTCTGGTAAAGATTATGTGTTAGATAATACACTTGCGGGTCATGGCATGACCGAAATGAATTCAGATAAAGCTCTTGAGTTTTTGATGGACAAAGAAGGTCTTGATAAGACTATGCCTGCATCAGAAGAAGATAAGAAAAATATTGTTCGTGGTCGTGCAAAAAACATTACTGAGTTGCGTCAACGCCTTGCGATTCTGGGTCGCAATGGTTTGATTATTAACGGCACAGGTGATGATGTTGAAAAGATTGCAAAGATTAAAAAAGAATTAGAATCTGTTGGTTATGAATCATCAATGGTGCTAGTTAATACTGCTGATGAAGTTTCTAAACAAAGAAATATAGAACGTGGTCAACGTGGTGGTCGTACAGTACCAGAAAACATTCGTAAAGAAAAATGGGATGGTGTTCAAGCAGGTCGTCCTGAATTTGCAAAAATGTTTGGTGATAATTACATGGAGTTTGATAACTCTGAAGATTTAAGAAATGCACCACCTGAAGTAGTCAAGGCTAAAAAAGAAGAAATGCTTCAGATGTTCTCACGAATAAAAGAATTTGTATCTACACCACCTAAAAATCCTATAGCTGATTCTTGGGTTGCAATGGAGTTACAAAAGAAAGATTCATTAGATATACCAAAGAATGGTGCAGAACAAACACCACATCCAGATTCGGGTGCAGCAGAAGAAGCTCG
>Ga0247834_1007192_pt1 | contig 11995 bp, 11 predicted proteins | sample LaCruzMarch2015__8_FD_187118 | JGI IMG/M metagenome (GOLD analysis project Ga0247834, IMG submission 187118) | Freshwater microbial communities from meromictic Lake La Cruz, Castile-La Mancha, Spain - LaCruzMarch2015_12m | ecosystem: Environmental > Aquatic > Freshwater > Lake | place: Spain... | reverse complement strand
CATGTGACCGAGAGCAATTTGATTTTCTTTTTCAGTCATATCCAAACTCTTCGTGATCCTCCCCAAATGCAAATGTGCAAATGCCTCATACTCACCGCACAGCACTTTATAATACTCGTATTCCACACTACCTTTAGGCATGTGAATCCAACCACTCATCTTCAGGTCCTTTTTAGTTTGATCAACCATGGTCAGTAAATTGTTGCTGAGGGTTATTACCGGTTGCAATATCTCATCATGTTTGTCTTTTGCAGCACGGAAGATTGCCGATATTTTGAAGCGAAGAGCAAACATGACTTTCATTTTATCCAACTTGCTGTTTCCTTGGTGGCTGTAGGTCGCCTCGGCAAATGATCTAAATGCAGATGCTAAATCTATCGCCAATTGACCCTGAAAAGGCTGCTTACAGTTGTTGCACATTTGCCTGGATTAGAAAAGGCACTCATATCTCCTTCAACCGCATGTTTGCATTTTTGCTCGGCAAATTTCGTTAAGCACGATAAATGGGCAAAGCCAGCCGAGTCTCCCCTGCAGGAGCAGTCACGTAACGGCGGCTTGCCTTTCTCATCCACCTCCTCTCCAAGACAGAAGTAGCACGCTGCACCGATGGGAATTGTCATGTCAATAGAGGCCGGGGAGGCAACAGCAGATGGGAGAAACAATACCATCGACTTTTTGAAAATGCGAAATGGGGCTTTTTGGCGGGAAGACATTAGTACAGAGCGAGACACGAGCTATCTAGTACGGAGAACAGGAACAAATAACAACGATGATGGACATATCAATCTCTTCCCCGAGGCAAAGGATTCCGAGTTAAATCTTGTACGTGGTACGAATAAGAAGACTATATATCATCAAAAGCTGTTGATTATATCCCAGATGCTCCTTTGGGCGGGGATGAGGCCACGGAAATCGGGTATTGTCCCGTTCTATATGCGCAGTAATAGAAGTAATGACAATCAATTCATCTGGAGGAGGAAGGTACGACAGATGTCAGAAAAAAGCTGAACGCTGATGTAATCACTGAACAAAAAATCAGAGGGATCAGTATGCACGAAGGGAGGATGATAGGAAAGGACGGATACCAATTCTTCAAGTCTCTTTCTTCTATCAAGGGGGGTGACATAATCGGTGAAAAAGTTAATGGTGAAGATACGCAGAGGACGACACTTCGGGAAGAGGAGAAGAAAGCATCACAGGAGAGAGTGGAATACGATTTACGAGAATAACGACACCGACATCAGACAAAGTCCCGCAGAAAGCGATCGAGAGAAATATCTTCCGAGGATTACAAACGTCGACGACATCGTCATAAGTCATCATCACATCGGGGACAAAGATTGTGCCATGATAAATGCTGGTGAACTAAAAGGAGTGTGCAAACATTAGAAATAATGATCAAAGGAATACTGAGAAATACAAGATGACATTGACAGCCGATTCGATTACAGCATTAGATGCCACTTCTCAGTAGCAGTTTAAGATCATCAAAAAAGAACTGAAAATGAATATTTTATGGTCGCGCACAGCTCCGTGAGAAATTTTGTATCGTAAGGTGAGGGGGGGCACCACCGGCATCATCCAGCACCCTCGTGGGGAGCATGGCCGGTCTAGGATCCCCCTCTTCTTGTCTCTCTCCTAAATCGTCCGCTGCAGATGCACTCCTACGTGATGCACGGTTATTCAATAGCGATCTAGGACGGCATTCAGTGAAATCGAAATTTAGTTCCAAACTCGCTGGACGGTTCTATACCAATGGCTCACTTGAACGACACACATTCCGACGTAGTCGTCTTGTTGAGATGCAAGAACGTCGACGTCGTCTTGAGAAGGAACTACGATTAGAAGAACGACGATTGGATTTGTTAGCAAAGAGGCTGGTCGAAACTGAGAGGACAAGGGATTTGGTACATGATTTGATAGGCAAGTTGGAACGGGGCTTGATACGTTTCCAGTCCTACATCCGACGAAGACAGGCAATGAAATTATTCCAGACCATGAAATACACGTTGTACATGAAGCAGACAATCGCACAATACGTCCAATGTCGATATCGGGGACGCAGAGATCGAAAATTGGCCCAAATTAGGAAAGAGACACTTCGATGTAGACACAGGAATGATTCAGCCACTGCCATCCAAGCAAGCGTGCGAAGGTCGATCCAACGAAGGCAATACATGAATGCACTTGCCGAGAGAGAAAGATTGAAGTATCAATGTGCCGTGGCGATTCAAGCCATAGCTCGAGGTCGAAGTACACAACAGCGTTACCTGGCAGAAAGGAAGAGACGAGATGATGCGGCGGACGATATCGAACGTGTGTTGAGAGGTCACCTTGCTAGGAGAATGGCAATGAAACTACGAGATGAGCTTGCTCGTCGCGTCGTGGTGCCAGTGGAGGAGAAACCTGTGGAACGTGTGCCACTGCATCTAAGGAGGTATAGCACAATATGTATTACATCGCCAACGATGATGAAGGCACAAACACAGGTTGTCGACATTCGTTCCCAAGATCGTGAGTATGAGCAACGTGGTGGTATGAGAACGAGAAATCGAAATAACAGCAACAAGTCCAAAGCAGCAGCAGATGAGAATGATAGTGTTGCCAGTACGCTGACATCGCGGTCACAGTCCTCGATGGATCGGACGAAAAAGCGGGTGATACAACAACGTCGAGCATCCACTACAAAATCGCCATCCTGGTCATCTTCACGTATAGAGGTGTCATCCAATCCCCGTCGTCGGGCTGCCAATAAAGGAGTTGTCACAACAACAATATTGAAGAGGCCAGTGATTGTTAGGCGTAAGTCTATGGCCGTCGAACCCTCGACTCTAGTTCCTCACAGTCCTCATCGAAAAGTACGGCAGGAGAAGAAATCTACACAGCCACTTACATTGAAAACCGAGACCACGGTTCTTTCCGAGATCGAGCATCAGTCGACAGCAGTGTCAATAATGAATGTCAGCTCTGGGCCAAAGGATATCCAACTTGCGATGAGGGAGGAGAGTGAGGCCAAAAGTATTTTCCGTGAAGTGTTATGCCGAGTACCAACGCCTCCCGTCGCTGTTGCCAATCTTCTGGAGCCAGCTCCTACTTTACTAGCATCGTCATTGCCATCGTTACAGCCACCACGAGAAGAGATCAACAAAGCGATGGTAATTTTGGATGAGGCAAGAATCGTCGTTCAGGAGGTGCTACGGAAGGCTATTTTACGCACCAACCAATGGTTAGTATACGAGGATGGTGATGAATGTAGAGAACACGAGGATGACTTAAATGAGTAACTGTTAACGCATGGAGACTGTCATTTTACTACAGATTAAGATATCTATCTCTTGCGTCATTCGATGTGGATGCATGTATGCGCATAGTGCTTAACCTACCAATTGCATATCGCTAAACAAAGATACGCTTCTTCTTCATCCCCTGAGATAGCCTTGAGTATCGGAATCAACATCCATGTCGCCTTCAGTATACTCATCGTACTCATCGTAGACGGCATCGAATTCAGCAAGCTGATCCTCGAATGCACCATCGAGACCGGCATCACAGGGAGGTGGGTCTAAACATTATCGCGGAAGAAGTTAAATGAATGTGAGTGAGTGATATGATGCAATCAGCATAAATGAAGGAACAGAAAATGTATGATACACAACAATGCGAGTACAAAACAAGAGAAATATATATTACTCACTTGAGGGAGTGTACCCCTGCTGGATACAGGTCTTCGTGGTCCTGCAGCACCTAGGATATCCTCCAAAGCGACGGTAGCACTTCGGGTTGGGTGGAAGTGTACACACATTTTTGCCGGTACGGTTAGGAGGCTTTGGGCCAACGGGCACATCACACTTTCCGGGTGGGTTGTAAATGGTACACCCACTTCCACCATTCTGCTTGCAGCAGTAGGGTGCGCCATTGTTGGATTTGTAACAGCCGACCCTTGGCTGACAAATGGACGCCTCGCACTGCAGATCCCTTGGCGTACGCGCTCCATTGTTGCAGTTCCCACCTAGAGTGTGGCAGCAAGTGGGGAAACCAGCAGTGCTTGGGAAGCATAATGTGTTGGGTGAATAAATGCAGATGGCATCCCCTTGTCCACGAAAGGTCGATTCGATCATCGATACCTCATCTTCATTCGACTTGACGAGTAGAGGTAGAGCAAAGGTAGCGAGGATTGAAATGAACTTCATTGTTGTTGATGTTGTTGGATTATTAATTTATGACATGCACCGTCCGTGGTCTAAACACAAGACCTAGCAAGACCCCTGCAAGACTAAGACCCAAAAGGGAGAAGCCGTCCCGCCAAACACAATCCAAAGGATTTACTCGTCGTCGAGACGGACCTAGACGGACGATGATGCGGCTGACCTTCATTGCTACAGTCTTCACCATCTGCTGTGCAACGATGAAGTGTATCGAGTGTTATTACATCATTCATACCGCCTTATTTACCACTGTCTCACGGAAAAAGCTTCCACTAATGACAACGACGAAGCTTTTTGGCAGATTGTCGAATAGTATAAATATAGAGGAGGAGGAGGAGAGCAATAGTTATGATGTCGCCACTACTACTGCTGATACTGATGAGGGTAGAAGAAGATTTCTTCTTTCGACATCATCAGCATCGCTACTTTTAATATCCAACATAGACTATGCACTGGCTGCACCCTCTGCTCCTGCCGTAGACGAGATTATCAGCCCGACTGCTGACACTTTCATTGATGTACGAGCTACTGCAGCTAAGACAGCCCCATCTTCTTCCACTTCAACACTTGCTACTTCTAGTAGACGACTAGCTAATAATAACATCATCTGTTCAGCAGATTCTGCTGAAATTGCACGCATCGGCATCTTCGAACGTGTCGCGCCCTCCGTTGTCTATATTGACACATTTAGTGAAAAGCGTGATGTCTTCTCCACGAATGTTATGGAAGTACCCATTGGTTCCGGGTCTGGATTTGTTTGGGACAATGCCGGCCATATAGTTACCAATTTTCATGTCGTACAACAGGCCAAGAGTGCACAAGTTGCTATACTAACACCGGGTAATAAACAACAACAATCTTCATCTGCTAACATCATGCCCATGACACCACCGGCAGTCGTGATGAAACAATCACTATCATCACGTGGGATGGATTCTTCTGTAAGACCGGGAGCACTCGGTATCGAAGGATCGACTGTCTTACCTAACTATATACGAACAGTCTACAAGGCACGTGTGATAGGAGTTGACCCGACGAAGGATATTGCTGTCCTCAAAGTAGATGATATTGTTGGCACGCTCCGTCCAATAGATGTAGGCACCTCGACTGGATTGCGTGTTGGTCAAGGTAGTTTGGCTATTGGTAATCCCTTCGGACTAGATCACACATTAACCACGGGTACGTAATTAGTTTAAGATCCTTCTTTTTGTTGTGATTATAATGCGTTGAGATAACACAACCACTCTCACACAATCAACAACCAATACCCAAGGTGTGATAAGTGGAATTGGACGGGAAGTTAATAGTCCAGCCGGACGGCCGATATCCAATGTTATCCAAACGGATGCAGCCATTAATCCCGGTAATAGTGGTGGACCATTATTAGACTCATCTGGAAAATTAATTGGTATGGCCACGGCTATATATAGTCCTAGTGGTGCATCTGCTGGAGTTGGGTTTGCTATCCCCGTCGATACTGTACGGTATGTCGTCGAAATGTTGATTAAGAATGGACAAATTATACGTCCATTACTTGGTGTTTCTATATTAGATTCACGACAGGCACGACAGGCATTAGGCATAACACGGGGTATACTAATACTTGAGGTTAAGCCCGGCACGCCCGCCGCACAAGTTGGATTGCGTGGACTACGTCGGTCCGAAAGTGGTATTGTGGAAATTGGTGATATTATTATTGCTATTGAAAGTATACCCATTGAGAATGAGGGAGACTTATTCCGTAGTATAGAATCATATGAACCTGGGGATGTAGTGCGTGTGACAATCAATCGACCTGAAGTACAGGCGGGGGAAAATGGTAGTCCAGAGATTAAACTACGTGAGATGACGTATATGGTCAAATTAATTCCCAGTGATGATTCGACTTTTCTTAACAAGTAATACTGTATGTATACAGCAAGTGACGAAAAAGTTTAAATACAAATTTACTGTACATCATTAACAACTTAAAGATTAGCACACAATTCGATAACATACTGAGGAACATGTTCATAAATTGCCGAGCTGGGCAATCCACTCATATCACAAAATTGCTCCAAAAACACAATACTTGTTTTCAACGTATCCGCCGACAATCGAATTTCATCATCATTCCTCCCCTGTTTCGTCGTAGCATATGTTTGTACTGTAACACGAATAAATTGACCAAGGTAGGCCAAGAAACTCTTTGCGTACGATGGATGGAATTGTTTGAGTAAGGAAGATATTCCAGCAATTATTGGCCAACCATCGATAGGATACCCAGTCTTTACTTTGGCCAATGATCCAAATGTTGGATCAAAGTTTAGCTTTGGTAACGAGGATATGACGAAGAAAAGCAATAGGACTGGTAAACCTTCAAGTGGATCAGTCTTCATAAATATTGTCTCTAATGGATTCCCAGCACCCACTGCAATTGTTATATCACACATTCTCTTAATATCATCTGGATTTTCGGGTATACCTCCAGGCCACTGACTTACACTCATCGCATTGTAGGTAAAGATTGTATGCTGCAGCAGCTTGGCATCTACTTTAGCACACTGTTGAAGCTCGAAGCGTACCATTCTTCGAAGTAATTGTGCCTGACCCACACGTCGAAAGCAAGTAAGCATTGGTAGCATAAGCATTTCAGTCTTTTTTGATGCAGTTGCGTAAATAGCGGTAGCATCTTTTGGAGTTTTCCATTCCGGAAAGAGCTGGGTGTGTATGATACGTCAAAAAAAAACAGGTGAATGTTAGAAACCCAACTCAGAGTCCTGACTTGAACAGTGAAATGATTGTTGGGACAAAAGGGTGCTCACCTCATCTCTCAATTGCTCAAGCAATACACCCTGCTTTGATACATTCGTTCTGAAAAACTTAACAAAACGATGAAGTTCGTGGAGTGTGCGGTAGCACAATAAGCGATCGATTCCCGATAGACCATACACCCCAATCGCCTCACGTATTAGTATGATGGTACTAGATCCACACACGACACGATCATCATTCATATACCAACCATTCCTTTCTAACGAATATGTTGTATATTGAGCATCGGATATCTTTATTAACATAGATACTATCCTGCCCATGAAGTTGATACAAGATGGTTCATTCTTCGTTCGGAAAAATCGGGGTATGGGTGCAATGTCTGATTGAAATTTAGAGTTCGAGTCGAGGACCTTCTTAAGAAGGTATTTATTGACCTGTTATAAAAAAATTGTAATGAGTGGAGGTAACGATCGGAATCAAGTCGATAACAAAATTGACGATGAAGGGAGACCTTTCTTACCTCTTGTTCTACGTTATAATTTATTATCCGACCCATCTCCTCATGCCACATTTTCAATCCATGCATGCAAAGATAATCATCCACACACTCTAGAGACGTTCTAAATGCCTCAAATCGTTCCGACAGTGACGCCAGGGACTTCATCGCGCTCGTTAGATGCTTGCTCATGGATGATACAGTTTCTGAATCGGCAGAGAAGTCAAATTGAAGCAGATTGTGCAATAGTCCAGAAACATGTGATACTAATTCTTTCCTCAAACCCTCGTCTACTAATTTATGTGGGTGAACTTCAATGCCACCGAGAATTGTCTTCTCCATTTGAAGTATACCATCGGCAAAGACTGATATTTCATGTGCCATCATATTCAGCTTATAGCGGTCTCCCAGTTGAGCGTAGGTAATCAACTTATCGGCTTGAACTCTTGCTGGCAAACATTGTAACCGTCGCTCCAATAAGTCACTCATTTGGATTAGTATGGCAAAGACTGATACAGGTACGATCCCGAGTACTTCCCTCACGAAAGCAACAAGTTGCAACGAGTAGTAATTCATCACCCTTTTCGCTTCAGGTGAATGTAGCTGATTTATTCGTTCCACAGTACCGTCCAATGAATTTGATAACTTCAGAAAGAACCCCCGTAACAGTGACACATTCGACGGATCCTTGGATATGCGAGAGTGTATGACTGACACATATGACTTCATACTTTCAATTCCATAGGACATGTCCGATATCCAACGTATATCCTCACATATATCCTCATTAACACCCACCGCTCGTGCCATTTGTAATAGTAGGTCACGCGCTTCCTTAAGGAAGGACTTTACCTGTACATCCCTATCCACCATATCATACAACTCCACCTCCTCAAGTGCCTGAACACAGTGCTGTATTCGTCGTCCAATTACCGTAAAGTGTGTCCCCCGGTCGTACGATAAATCATGTACCTCATTGGCCATACTGCTAAACCAATCGATTAATCCATCATGTCGCGTCACACGAGCCAATGTCTGATCGCCCTTGTAATAATTCGCAAGATCACGCATAATGGTACAAACGTCGGCACGACAATTCATCCATATACTCTCCCTCCTTACGAGTAGATCATGGAATATATCCTTCAATTGTAATTCGAGCTGCGATGTAAGCAATATCAATGATACGACGTGCGTATCATTAATCGCATAATCGGCTTCTAACTCGGGATCGGTCGTCGTTTTGCCCTGTTCTGCCGAAACGCATATAATCCTATTGTACGTGGCATTATACGTCCGTCGATGCAGGACGCGCCACCGTATCGCGATATTACACCGTCGTATGCAATTTAACAAATCGCGTCGATTATCGAGCACGAACGTATCGGTGAGTATGCCCATGGTCAAATAGGCGCGCAATTCGGCCATACATCGTCCGATCGATTTGGCATTACCAATATGCATCGATCGGACATTATCGACGGGCGACGATGATGGCGCATTATTATTATCCAACAATGCGCGTTTCGCGGCCGGGAAACGATCCCATTCGGAGATCAAATCGGCCGTCATCCCGCCGTGGACGTGTATTACCCAATTATCGCGAAAGTATCTATCCACGATCTCGCGCAACGTGGCATGCTCCTCGCGCAGCACCGACGGTTCGAAGTAGAGTATGACGTACAACATCGACGACTGTCGCGATAATCTCGTCGATCGATGATGAATGTCGGGGAATATCGACGATCGACGATATATATCGTCCGATATTAAACACCCGACGACGTTCCGTACGAGGTCGGGCGGTAGTGGAAAACGATGAAATAACTTTTCTTCCTCCATCGGATATTTGTACGACCAATTATTATTACCATTGGTTACTACGAATCCATTATTCTTCGTGGAGGAGGATGATGATGAAGAAGATGTCGTCGTCGTCGTCGGGGGAGGATGTACACCGGTAGATTTACACAATTTACATATATGATCAATATGCGACATGTCACCATAATCGCGTGTCAATAAACGAAAGTAGGCAATGATTAGTCGTTCACGTATCGGACCCTGTGTATAATGTATGCGCGTGTGTGTGTACAGGGCGATGATGAATGATGAGATGCATTTATATAATACTTGAAAACAAAAGTTGTGCTACATTTCCATTCCATTCCATTCCTACTACTACTATCTTGTCCTTACCGGTAATAATCGTTCCATGAGCATAAGCATAACGCCCAATAACCAAATAGCCTCACAAAGGAGTACCCTACCATGTACGTCCAACAATACACTCTCCACGGTATATTGAATATAATATCCGGTCATTAAATCGTTTATGAACGCACGCAACTCCTCCTGATATTCGTATATCGAGTAAAAGAGATTGTAAAATTCGGTTATGCTATCGCGATGATTGATCGTAAATTCGCGTTCTAATTGATGCAGTAGTAGTGCATTATCATCATTCTCCGCCTCGGACTCCGACTGCAACGATGATGGCGAGGACGAAGTCGTGGTGGAGGAGACGAGGCGGCGGTCGCTCGTTGTCGTGTTCGCGTTCGAAGCGAGACTCGCCTCGGCTTCTTCCGGATTGTGTAAATATGAAAAATCGAATAGAAAACGCGAATACCTTTCGGCTACTACTTCCGGCGCCTCGTCGTCGTCATCTCCTTGGTTGGTGTCATTAAGCCTCGTCTTCTTTTTGTTGTTATTGTTCGTAGTATCCCCCGACGACGAGGATGATGCGAATATGGAAAATAGGCCACCTCCACTGCCCTTCGCTTCCGTCGTTGCTTTCTTCTTCGCCTTCCCTCCGACTCCTCCGACTCCATTGCCGGCATCATCGAGATCTGCCGCGATGACGAATGCAATGGGGACGCGTTCGCTTAGTATCTTTACGTTTGCACATATCGCGTGTCCCTTGGTTATTAGTGTTAGTAATGTGCGTCCGCATAAATTCTCGCTGGCCAAGAAGAAATTACTGCCATTATCATTAGCAGTCTCATCATTAGCAGTGCTAGTATTTGACATCATCATTTCTTCCTACAGTGCCATTTGTGCTGGGTCTATTGGAATAATTCTCCATGACCAGGTGTGTTCATGTTTGAGCTGAATTGCCAATACTTACCGTTTACTAAAAAGCTTTCTCCTCAATCTCGGATTGTCAAACTAGATAACCCACCACACAACATTATCCAAGGCAATCATGACCGACATTGAAGGACCCGTCGACGTCCCCATCGACAATGATGACATCATCCTCGAAGAAGACGACGAATTCGTCGCCGTGGGCGGGGCCACCGAGGTCAAGCTCTTCGGCAAATGGTCCTTCGACGATATCGAAATCAAGGACATATCGTTGGTCGATTACATCGCCGTGAAGGGCGTGCACGCGACCTACCTCCCCCACACGGCCGGTCGGTATCAGAAGAAGCGCTTCCGGAAGGCGTCGTGTCCAATCGTCGAGCGCTTGGCGTGCACGCTCATGCGCAAGGGGCGCAATAGCGGCAAGAAGCTAATGGCCGTGCGCATCGTGCAGCACGCGCTCGAGATCATACACCTGTTGACCGACCAGAATCCGGTCCAGATCGTCGTGAACGCCGTCATCAACTCGGGCCCGAGGGAGGATTCCACCCGCGTCGGCGGGGCCGGCGTCGTGCGTCGTCAGGCCGTGGACATGAGCCCCTTCCGTCGGGTCAATTACGCGCTGTACCTCCTGGCCACGGGCGCGCGGGAGGCGAGCTTTCGCAACCTCAAGACCATGAGCGAGTGTCTGGCCGAGGAATTGGTCAATGCCGCGCGCGGCAGCAGTAACTCGTACGCGATCAAGAAGAAGGACGAGATCGAACGCGTATCCAAGTCCAATCGTTAAAAGAGTAGCATTGTTAATACACTTTTTTGGGTGTTCGGTCGTTCGGTTGGTTGGTTGGTTTAATCCATTCTTTTAGTTTGTAGAGGATAAAAAGATTGTCCATTCTTATTATTTTACATAGACAAATAAGCGTCTGTGGTTCATTTCCCTCCATCACATGGGTACGGGTTTCTTCTTTTTTTACTATATGGTAGTGGTAGATTAACTCTTCGGCTTTCACCATGGAGTGTTGAGATGGGGGTCGAAGGCATCCTGTGTTGTGTGTAATGTAGCAGCGCCGGTAGATTGTGGCTTCAACTCTCCGTCCTTTCTATTTTCTCTCGTAATGAAGTCTATCATATGGGAAGAGAGACCCCATCGATGTTATTAAGCAACAATCAACAAGAAAAACTTTACGACTCTTTGAGAGGGAGGGGTTAGACTAACAGATAAAGCAGACATCGAGCTAAATGTGGCCTTATATATAGTTAGATCTGTGCGATACATGTGGCCCTTATTTGATACATGTTGTGGCCCTTATTTGATACATGTTGTGGCCCTTTAAATGACAAAGCTCTTCGGCAGTATCATCATTCAAACAAAACTGAGTAACGGTTTAATACACCTCCTTTTTTTTCTTGTCCAGGTCCGTTTTGCCATATTTGTGATCCAATCTGTCATCTCCTT
>Ga0247834_1007188_pt1 | contig 12001 bp, 8 predicted proteins | sample LaCruzMarch2015__8_FD_187118 | JGI IMG/M metagenome (GOLD analysis project Ga0247834, IMG submission 187118) | Freshwater microbial communities from meromictic Lake La Cruz, Castile-La Mancha, Spain - LaCruzMarch2015_12m | ecosystem: Environmental > Aquatic > Freshwater > Lake | place: Spain... | reverse complement strand
CTCGAGCTTTATCTCAACATCTCTCCTCAACTTCCTACAACACGGACGCGATAATATCGTAAAATGATTCGTCCTTCAGCAGTCGACGACCACCTTAACTTGTTTACTTCGGAAAGCTACGATGTCAACAGCGTCGTTCGTCGTCGTAATCACAGTGTTGCAGAAAATGACGACGATAATAGTAAACGTCAGCAACCGGTTGAATCGTCATCATCGCAAAAGACATCGCAGCGTTTGACATGGAACTTAATCAATACTTCACTCTTTGCGGGATTGGCTTTACTCAGCGCCGCGACGACAGCTCCAATAACGCTGATACCGACCATGTCATTAGCACTTGCAGCAACAAGCAACGGCGAAGAATGGAGTTATGCACCCTATTATCAAATATTAGAAGTGTACGATAAGAATGGTATGAGGAAGAGGTGGATACCATTCCGTATACGCACGACGAATAATGGTGGTGGGTCATCATCATTAAACAACAATAATGAACAGAATGTCATATCATCATCCTCTATATTTGCATCCCGTTTAACATCGACCGTAACACTTGTCGCCGCCTTTGGGAAATTTATCAATGGAGCAATTGTTGATATTGCTGGAGCACGTAGATTACTTATATTGTATGGGCTGTGTACCTCCCTAGCTCTGTTGGGGTTGAGACATAGTACAACCCCCACTCAGGCAATTCTGTCATGTGCAGCTATAGATTTTTTCAGCTGTGTTAATTGGTCATCTGCTATTGTTATATTGGGTGCACACTATAGTGGGAATGAAATGGGTGGAAGTTTTGAACGAGGACTTTACGTCACATCTCTTGCATGTCGATGTGGTAGCCTTCTTACTATTCCTTTGTCATCGCTGTTATTGAGATGGACGAATTTTACATGGCAAGATATTGCTGGATTAGCATCATGTTCAGCTTTTGGTGGAGTACTCATCTTCTACGCATACTTAACTGATTCACCGGGGAAATTACACGATCCTCAGAATCCAATATGCAAACTGTCACCGCCAAGAGGATTTCCTTACCATCCATCCTCTAATTTTTGGACTACAACACAATCATCATCGCAACGAGCAATCCAATTCTGCCTATCAGTGATTCACACAATTAGACCTTCGATACGGGCTGTGCTCATATCTCGCGTCTTTTGGGTTGTCGCTGCAGCACATACAGGTGCTATGATGGTAAAGCAGTCAGAACGTATTTTGGGAACTTATTTCAGAGATACGTCTTACGGGGTCGTCGTTACAGAAAGTAAGGCTAGCGCAATGACTGTCTTTCTGTCTTTAGGGATGTTGACAGGGCTGCTAGTAGGAGGGAAGGCATTTGCAACAGCTGTAGAGCATGAGCGTGAGATGCATGCAATCGCTTACACATCGGAACCGATCCGAGTACACGACAAAGCTCAGATTGGCACCAGAAATATGGTCGCATTTCTGTACTGTTTTGCAATCTGCATGTGCTATTTGCTTTCATTCTTGGCATTGCCAATTGTCAGGAGGGCAATACATTTACCAGTCTTGGTCCTGATTCTACAAGTACTAGTAACGCTTGGCCTTGGCTTTGGAGTAGCTGTGCAGTACTATCATATTCCTCCTATCGTCAGTGCTACATATGGGAAGAATAGAGGACTGTACACAGCATACACAGAAGGAGTTGCGGGGCTTCTTAGTTCCATCGTTTGGCGTATCGTTGGTGGAGCCGTCGAAGAGGGAAATCCACAGAGCGGCGGCTGGGCGTACGGCTGGGCTGCAGTAGCATTATTGCTTGTTGTTTGTGGGACACTGATGGTGATGATACTTGAGATATTTTTTGTTGGAGGGGGATGGCATCACACAACAAAAGACTCTTATGATGAGATTCCACAACCGGTGGAGTTACCAACACAAGCTCACAATAGCAGCTGGATGGATGAAGATTTGTTGTTAATGTCATCGCCACTACGGAAGCCGGCTCGCCTTAATACACTCTCAAGCTCAGCACTACAATTTATTGAAGGCAGTCCAGCTAGAGTTCGAATATCTGGTGGGAGAAAGTCTGCATTGGTTAGTATCGATTCTCGTGATGAGGAAGACAGTCATGCTATTGATCTCCTGGGAATCGATGACGATGGCTCAGTGTTATTACCAATATCTAATAATGGCAAAGTTTTTCGGGAATCATCTGACTTTGATGATCCAAATGATGGTCAGTACAATAACTATGGCCGAAGCCCTTACAATTCTTTCGACATGTAACAACAATCAACCTACCAGCAGTCCTAGGCTTCATCAGGCAAACATGATCACTAGGATCATTGTTAAGTGGGGAAACATGCCTACTAAACTTAAATAATTTGTTTTCCGAGTACCCCAACAGGGTCTAAGGATGCAAAATCATTGAGTACTACTGCACAATTCTTGTTTGGGAAGTGGATTGTACATACAACAGGATATATCGTACTGTTAGATAATATTCACTAGATGGAGAAAAGTAAAATAGACAAGATTATTTGATGTGTCGAAAAATAGTAGAAGAATAACTTTCCCGCCGAGTTGAACTGAATCACCGAACTCCCACCTAGATACCTCGACACCTCGTAGCTCACCTTTGCCATGTCTGATGATGAAGTAAGTCTGACAACGTCGTCGCTAGGAGGTGGAGAACTTCATTTTTAATGTTCTTGTTGTTGCCATTATTTTTTTATCTTATTTGCTCACCGTTCATTGTCTCTGCTCTGTAAATTCCGAATGATCCATCCCATAATCACCACCTATTTGATTACTCGCACAATTAATCAGCACGAGGTCTGTCCCCTATGCTGTGAGGAGTTTGATCTATCCGACAAACAATTCTATCCGTGCAAATGTGGCTATCAGGTATGCATGTGGTGCTGGCATCGGATTAAAGAGACTGAATCTGGAAATTGTCCAGCATGTCGTGCCCCCTACGGGGATGATCCACATGAATTCTCGGCAGTGGATATGCAGGAGGTTATTGCTGCCAATAAAGAAAAGATTGCCGCTGAAAAGAGAGAGAGGGAACGCCTGCGAGCTATGCGGGAGCAGGCAACCAGAGAGCAAATAGAATTTCCAAGCCCGAGGGATTACAATGGCATTGGAGGGGGAGGTGGTGTACTAGGGGGTGGGCTAGGAGGCGGAATGACGACAAATTTGGCTAGTGCATTAGCTGGGAGCACGGGGGGAGGTGGATTGGTTGGTGGATCGTCGACGTCGTCATTCGGTCAATTTGACGGAGCCGATCTCGTCGCGGCATTGGGTTCTGCGTCGTCGTCTGCCATGACCTCATTGACGTGGCCAACTGCGGCGGCACAAAGTAAGGGTCCGCCGGATCCACCAAAAGATCGATCGATCCTTGCAACGATGCGGGTAATCCGACGCAATCTGGTGTATGCCGTGGGGCTGCCACCGAATATAGCCACAGAAGATAGTTTACGGAAGCCGGAATACTTTGGTCAGTACGGAAAGATATCAAAAATTGTTATTAATAGGAATCAGAACCCGGGGGATCCTAGAAGGGCAAGTGCCAGTTCGTACGTAACATTTGCGCACAAGGAGGATACACTTGCCTGCATACTAGCGCTGGACGGCTTTTATCATGATGGCCGGAATATTCGTGCATCCTACGGAACTTCCAAATACTGTTCGGCATTCATAAAAAATGTTCGTTGTAACAACCCTGACTGTACATATCTGCATCACATGGGCGATGCCGAGGATACCTTCACTAAGCAAGAAATCCAAGCTGGGTATGTGACAAGTGGGAGGGATGTGCAAGCACGGCAACAACAAATTATGGCTCAACAAGCAGCGGTGGCAGGTGGGAATAGTGGCAGTCGAAAAAAGGTGGGGTGTGGTGGACCGAGTGGTACCGGCAAGGTTAGCAATGGTCCAATCTTTCCCCCTCCAACGTTTGATGAGCCGTTGAAGGTAAAGGCAAAATCCACTACTCTGCAAAGTAGGCCAACTCAAATGGGGGGGACCAATGGTCTATCGGCGGCGAGTATCGTGGCGGGGATTGGCGTTGCACCAGTTGCGGCACCTCCTCCTCCCACGCATACAACATTGACTGCACTTGGTTCGTTGAAACGATCTGGAATTGCGCCACTCGCAGGCCAGGCAGTATCTGCTGGAGTGCCGATGAAACCTCTAGTTGGCGTGATCTCTGATCTTACCCCCGCGGAATCTTTGGCATTGCAGGAAAAGAATAAAGAGGCAGGATTGGCTCAGTCGCAAAAATCAGCGAAGCAGAAACACTTGTCCCCCTCACTCTCCTCACTTGGATCAGGACCAATTAATGTGGACTCAATTGGCGGTCCTTCTATTCCTCCTAGCTTCAACATGGGTATTCCTCTTATGGGAAATAGCTTCTCTGATAATTTCGACGGAGGAAGACCGCTAGCTACAAAACAGTCGACATCATTAGAGTTTGGTGGAAGCGGTATCCTCGGCGGGGCACCGATTACGTCTGCTGGTATGATTGGCGGTGGATCGCTAGCACCGTCCGATAATTCGTTTGGCCTTTTCTCGAAAGAATCATCGTCAGGGGGTGGAGACATGTGGGGTCCCGCAGTCGGTAGTCAAAGCAATATTTTTGGAGGCAGTGGTTCTCTTTGGGGCGATGACTCCGATTTCAATCGACCTTCGCCTATCGGCTCCTCAAGCAGAAATAGCAGTGCCATCGATTCATCGGGAGGTGATGTTGGTGGAATGAGCTTATTTGGTACGAACCAAAATTCCTATTCGAACGGGGGCAGCTCGGCATTGGCATCTATTCTTGGGATTGAATTGCCAACGGGATCTGGATCCCTTCGTGATAATACATCGGCGTTCTTTCAGGCTCCCATTGGCGCAGGGGTTTCCTCCTTGGGCGGATTGCATGGTGCTGGTAATGGACATATTGGAGCCATCGGGGCCAACAAGCCACAACCTATAGGCAGCAATGTATTTCAAGGTGGTGGAATACCCCTAAGTGGCTACTCCAACGGAGGAGGGAATCATGATATGGCACTTTTACAGAGCCTTTTGCCGGGAGTCAATATTACAAGCGGAAATGCGTACCGTCCTGCGGCACCACAGCAGCACCAATTTCAGCAGTCGGCGGGCGTTGGTGAATTGAATCATGATCAGTGGAGCAATAATAATAGTGTCGGAATGGGGCAGCAGCATGACACACAACAGCAGCAGCGCAAGAGTGGAGGTAACATCTGGTAGCGCGGGAGATAAAAAAATTGCAATGGACTTTATTGGGGTAGGGAGAGGAATACGTAGATGAATATGGATTGATGCAATGGATAACTGGAAATCGAAATTACATGCAATGGACAACTGGAAATGGAAGGTGGCTAATTTGGTAAAATTGAGAATTTGTTGAAGAGACCGTCGTGGGTGGTAATTATAACAAAGCATTTACCTAGTTCATACCGTGTTAAGTTTTGCTTTCATTCCTTATTAAAATTAACTCTGCTTCAATATCTTGTCGATTTCTTTGATAAAATCTCTCACTCCTTTAGATCTCAAGTATGATTCAAAACAAGGGACATCTGATTTGCTGTCCAGTGCTATCTTTTCTCCTTTTTTCCTCACGTAATCCTGGTCTTGGCATCTCTTATTAGTCGACATGTACGCACCACCGGACATGTCAACCACCCCCTTCATTGCTACCGACGATGATACATCTCTCTGTCTAACAACATGCTTCGCCTTGTAACCCTTTCCTACTTCCTCGTTTCTAAATTGTGACAAGTCTACTGCCGCATGAGTTGTTTTTGTAACATCATCATCACCACTTCCCGCATGATCGTCCGCTCTTCTCAGGCGTTCTCTTTGATGCTCAACCTCGTACCCATTCATATCCGCCCACCCACCACGAGAGCGTAGCACACCAGCAGGTAGGTGCCTCGCACCATCGTCGCTGTCGTCACTTGGACTACTTTGCATGCTTTGATGGACGTGGGAAGAGTGGCAAACTTTTTGCGGGAAGCAAGTTGAGGTTGAGGGAATTTGAATCCCAATCTCTCGAGAGGAACCCTGCTGGCATACTCGTGCGCTGCTGCTATGCTCAGTAGTGGAACTAATAGCAATTAGTAATCGTCTCCTCTTCCTGGTCTGACCAGGTGTTGCATGTTGCATACTAGAATACATATGTTTTGCAGATGATCCGACTTTCGACGTCTATCATTGGTTCGTACTAGGAGGAGAAGCATTCAGCTATAGATTATACTCATCCATCCGACCACGACTCCACGACATAGCATGGTAGATGATGATATACCAGAAACTGATGAACCACACACATTGCTACCATCTAATTTGAGAGCTTCAAAAGAATCTCTGCCAATAGAAACAGATGATATAGCTTCCTTGTCAATAGTGGATGTATCAAATGACCCGTCAACTCCGACGACTTCTACAGCATTAGAGGCCGCAACAACAGGAACAGAATCTTCGTATGAACACGGAATAGACGAATGCATAACCTCAGAAGACCATCCAAAACAAGTGATTGCTGTTAGTGTCTCGAAAGGACCATCTGCATTCTTCAATCTAGCACGAAAATTTTTAGTCACTGACGAAGAGTGCGACTTATCCGCTCTCGAAGGTGCTATTGTAGCAGCTGTAGATGCAGCGCATCTGCTGGAACGCTCCAAGATCGCAACTATAGTGCGGTAAGAGTTTGCGCATAGTTTCATGTTTCATCAATAGTGAAAGTTGTGAATCATACTCTTACAGCTAATCTTTTTTTCATTTTATTCATCTAGGATACAAACATCATATGTTTCCGTAGAGCCCAAGAAACGAAGAGAGGACGGACCATCATCAACATCATATGCTGGTGAAAAGTCTCCACGATCACCAGAAACAGAAACTGGTGCAACTTCAGCCACAACAGGACCATCTGAAACAATCGAATCATCTTCCTTTTCAATACCAGCCGTTGCGACTACTTTGGATTCCCCAAGTTTAGCAACACCAACTGGTAGGTCCAAATCCTCATCTGCAACTTTACGTCGAGCACGTATGGTTATAACAGTTAGAAGAACTGAAGCCTATAAAACATGGCTCATTGAAAACCCCGTGCACGACTTAATTGACATAAATTAAGTTAAGATCATGGTTAATGCAAGTAAAACCAATTCTTTGATAAACATATACATTATGAGACAGAAACTACCTTTAGTCTACATTATGCTGCAATCTTTTCTTTTATTTCCACACTCTTCTCCGTTGGAGCCTTGGCAAACATTGTCGTGTATGGATCATACTCTTGTCCCTCCACCGCGATCTTATTGTAATGTTCCTGTAATGTCATGGTGCCAAACTTTTCACTCGAATCTGTCGTTAGCATATCCTCGACCGCGTAGTACTTGCCAATCCTTCCTAGCTCGGCGGCATTCTCAAACTGTTCTGACTTGAAGGTATCAGCAACCCATTGCAGCGAATCGATAATAGTGTCAAACAGCCACAGTGGAGCGTAGAAAAAGTTAGGTTTCTTTCCCACGGCATTGTAAAGCATCTCTCCCTGCCTCTTCTTTGTTAATGGTTCATCGGGACCTCCAAGATTGATTATCTTATTCAACCGAGATCGATCTTTGATACAGTCGATCATGTATGTGGCCAAATCCGCCTCACTAATAGGATTGCATCTAGTGACCTCTCCATCTCCGAACATGACAAATGGTGCACCCTGCTGGATGACTTCCAGTTGTCCAGACACAGACTTGAAAAACGCAGTCGGACGCACGATACTGTACGTCATATCCTGCTGCGATGTGAGTGCGGCCTCGAACTTCAGCTTGGCCTGTTGAAACTGAAGCCAGGGATTCTTTACGCAGTATGCGGATAGGAGGACAAAGTGTCGGGCATTTACGGTGCGACCTGATTCGAGACAATTAAGCGTGGCCTGATAATCAATTGCGTAGGCATCCTTCTTTATTCCTGACCGCGAGGCAAGGCAGGATATGATGGTGTCAATACTGCCACTCTTCCCCCGAGTGGAAATCTCTCTCAAAGTTTCTGTTAATTTGTCAGCGTCGCATACATCGCATTCAACAACATCAGCGCCCTCGAAGAATGTGCCGTACAATAGCTTGCCTTCGTCGCTCTCCACCTTCTTCCTGTCACGGACTAACGCCACAGTTCTATACCCCTGTCGGACTGACTCGCGTACAGTCGACTTTCCAATGTACCCAGTAGCACCGGCGATGACTGTAACCTTATCACCATTCCGTACACTAGCGGCAGGTGCAAATGGAGACGATGTGAATGGGTTCTTGAAGTTGAATCCATCGAATGCATTCGCGTGAAGAGACGACGATACGCGGCCGCTACTGCTAGACGACGACGATGAGGAAACCGACGATGACGACGACGACGACGGGGCAAATGCAAGTACGGTGGTGGCTGGCGAAAAGAACGAGGCCAGTGCGTTTACAACGAAGGCTGTCTTGACCATGATGGTCACGGTGTTGGCGGTCCCGCTCAACTAAGAAGTTAGGGATAAGCCTGCCACTATCTACTATCTACCGTCATAAAACCAAGACCACGGTACGGCGAGACAGGCAAATGGATTACTCCTACATGGCGAGGAAGGCCACCGCTAAAAAGGCGGAGGGCATAATGGAGCCCCTATTAGATGCGATCGTCGAAGATAGTGACGACGAGTTAACTGCTTATTCATTCCGAAGCGAGACACTCGAGTCGGTGAAACTTACACCGATGCAAAAAATTAAAATATTTGCTGTCTACCTTCTTATATCAGGTGGGGTTGCAGTGTCAGTGGCGTCGATGATACTTGCACCGCTTACTGCTGTTTTTGTCATGGGTGGGGTGTTCTTGGTAAAGTGAGTCAATAATATTGTTTAGTGTATTGCTTCACCAAAATTGAACACCTCATTTTTATTCCCTCATGTGTTGTCCTTGTAATTAAATTATTAGTGCTCCATTCGCCGCGATGAAGGAGAAGAAGATCGGAAAATTGCCCAGTGAGTACGCAATTTATTTGTTGGACATAGACTTATATTACCAGTTCATGTCCAACACTATTCTTCTGTGCCAACAATAATGTATTTCTCCAATATTTTTCCGCGTTGTACAATACTATCTACAGCATTACGCGCCATGAATAACTGGTTGAGGGAAGACGCGAAAAGATTAGAGTTAGAGGTAGATGCGCTACATGAAGAAATCGATATCCTGAAACCCGAAGCAGAGAGGTATGTTCCGTTCCCCCCGCCCCCCCCCCAATTATTTCTGTGCTCGCACCCTGATCTTGGTATCGTTTTGTTCATACATATATAGAACGGCGGAGGTTGAAGATGACTTGAGATTATTGACCTTGAAACAGAATATCAATGTTGACAAGCTGATTGAGCTGGTAAGGGAAAACGATGAAATTCTCTCCAAAATGAGGACTAACCTTCAGCAAAGAATTGCTCAGGACATCATTACAATCGTTCTAAAGAGTGACAAGAATAATGATTCAACGATTGATCGATTTGAATCCAAGATTTTGGCTCTTCGTATTCGGTTGCAGCTACAGGAGTATGGAGTAGAATTTGACGCTGCAAAGTTTATGATTGCGATCCGAAAAGATCCGTCATATACGGGTGTAATGAATCTTGCTATGAAGTTACTTGAGCGTGTTGATGGTGATGGCGGTTCAGACGACGAAGGTGAACAGACCAAGGATGATGATGATATTTTTGACCTGTTTTATTTGGCGTCCGACGATTCCGAATGTAGGACATCCCTTTTCGACAATGATCTTCGTCAGTCTGATATATCGTCTCACGCTAGGCGCATGTCTATTATGAGCAGCGATAGTTCCCGTTCCCGTCGATTCTCTATTAATGCGAAAGACATTGATATGATCAGACGATGCTCTGCAAAAATGATAGATGAAAGTGCTGGTAAAAAATCTAACACCATGAGCTTACTTGAGGAGGGTAGGCCGGAGGCATCGGCCCGGCTTCTCAAGAATTTAAGTTCTGAAGAATTTGACTCCGACTGAGAGAGATCTACATTGTTATGAATAGATTTTTATGAATGTGTGGTAGTAAATGTTTGGGTTCACAAGATCATTCATCTTTTAATTTCGCCCCCTCGGTTGAAGGCGTTGCAGTTGCCTTGTCCGATTTTTCTGATTGAGCACCAGATGGCAATGAATCAATGATCCATCTAATCATTCTCGCTATCGCTGTTTCGTCCAATGACTTCTTTCCGATTTCACCCTCAAACCAGCCGTATATTCTACGTGTGCTGGACTCTAGTTGAATATACGCCCACAGTAGCCACGTCGCGTGAGTACTTAGTGGTATCCATGCTAAAAGTGGTGCAAATGACGCAAGAAGTATCGACAATGCCGCATGGACCATCCAAAATTGGAGATAGCGTGACGAATCGTCGATAATTGGCATCAACGTGTCGACGTCGTGTTGTTTACTACAGCTATGACCGCGGATGGAATTGCAGGATGAAATAGAGTACCCCGCGGGCACAACGAGGCTCACATATATGACACCATAGCTCGTGAAGTAGCTGGGCATTAATAATGTCGTCACAGCAGGCAATAACGCGGAACTTTCAACAATAGTCGTGATGAGCCAATCCTTACTCTCTTCACTGATCAACCGCACCAAGACTAAAAGATTGAGCATGGAATGCAACTTTTGGATCGCTGCGGATACAAACGTGCCTCTGTCTCTTATGGGAGAATCACCAAAAGCTCTCTTTGTTAAAAAAGCCGACGAGTTCATTGCTGCGAGAACGAGAGGAGAAATTTTTGCATAGACAATATCAACAGGACGACTTTTCCCAGGAGCATTGACACCTTTTGATATATTTGAATTCTTTGGTGATAAGGCAGTAGTGACACTTTCTTTGACATTATCACCTGTAATAGACGCTGGCATCCGCAGCCAAATAAAGAATATAAGTGTCAACTCATCGACAAATTTTTCTCGTAGACGTAACTTTGTAAAAAATCCTGCTTTTGATGACACTTTACGAAAGCCTTTCGTTACAGTTGTCAAGTCTACGTCCGTGGTAGTGACATTGAGTACATGACCGATGAATGGTAACAGCTTTCCAGTTCTGACAGTGGCCAACAGAACAGCGTAAACGACCCAATATTTTAGCATGTCAATGACTTCCACTCTTAACATTTCTAATTGAATTTCTCGCTCCTTTTGTTGCTTTAATATCGTTGGAGTTATAGATGAATTTTTCGTTGACTTACTTCCGTTACTCGTCGACTTGTTTAATGCTTCGGCATTTCTGTGCTCCCCCAAGTGAGGCGACAACCTCCCCAACAAAGTCACTGTAATATACAAAGGATGCCAGAAGCTAATGAACGAGCATAAGTATGTCCTTGTTGCGAAGTAGGTAATTACGCTTGGAATTATCCTCTTTGTTCCGAGGACTAATGACACATACAAGAGATGCGGTAATAGCAGCGCTAGGAAAGACGATGTCTTTGCCACCCTCTCCACAAGGTGACGATATTTCCTCAACACCCAGTGTTTCTTTTTCATGTACCATGAGACAATGCGCTCGACATATCGTTGCTTCCTCACGTGTCGTCTAGCCAACCAAAGAAAGGCCAGCGTTACTACCGCTCCAACTTGGACATACTTGGCAGTGGTTGATAAATTCTTTTGAAATTTAATGTACCATATCGTTGCAGTTTGGAGTTGATAATATCCCTCGCGTACAGCAATCCATCCGTGGTAAATTGAATGTCCAGCAAGTAAACGAAGGAATACTATAAGGTAATGCCCGAGAATGCCCAGGAAGATTAGCCCTGGTCGAAATAGTAGTTGAGCAAGATGTAGTGAAGAGACGCTTGCGGCACGTACGTCACGAATTGTCGAAGAAATAGCCGCGAGATATTCGTCGTATGAGGCAAATTCGAGACGGTCGATGAAGGCCCGTGCGTCGTCGACGAGGAGGTTGAGTCGATACGCGAGGAGCTTCATGATGTGTATGGGTG
>Ga0247834_1007181_pt1 | contig 12010 bp, 19 predicted proteins | sample LaCruzMarch2015__8_FD_187118 | JGI IMG/M metagenome (GOLD analysis project Ga0247834, IMG submission 187118) | Freshwater microbial communities from meromictic Lake La Cruz, Castile-La Mancha, Spain - LaCruzMarch2015_12m | ecosystem: Environmental > Aquatic > Freshwater > Lake | place: Spain... | reverse complement strand
ACCGTACACCCCCGACGTAAGAGTTATGCCAGTCGCAGGATTGTTTCGGATTTGCACCGGGTGGCTCGAGGCCCCTTACCTGTACCCTTTACTTCCACGCAGCGGGGTTACGCCCTTACTCTCGGATGGAGTCCGGTCTGCGCCAAAAGAAAAACCCCGCTTTGATAGAGGCTCGGCCTTGGCAAGGCAGTCTTTGACAATTGGGAAGGAAACTGTCGAGGACTACACAAGCCCCTATCAAAACAGGGTTTGGTACATCTTTACCCTTCCCAATTGTCTAAGTGCCACCCCAGACACGCGCAGAGTAAACTGCAAAAGTGATCCTGTCAAGCGGGTGTCACACTTATCCGAAACAATGCAGTTCCAACTTCAAGGAGTCTCAAAATGCTTTGGAACATCACTAACATCGTTCGTTTTGAATACTGGGTTGAGGCTGACAGCGCCTCGGATGCGATCAAGGATGCCGTTGACCGCGACCCCGAAGAAACCAACGAATCGTGGCACGTTGTTGAAATCGACGAAGACGACATCATCGACGATCTGCTTGATGACGAGGAAGACCTCGACGACGACGAAGAGCAGGACGAAGACCGCGAAGTTGCCTAACAAAAAAACAAGACAGCAAACAAAAAAATAGCGGGCTACGGCCCGCTTACTTTTATTCTGTCTGTTTGCCAGAGATGCAACAGGGTCTTTTCAAATGCATCCTGCCAGAAATCTCTACGCTCCTCTCTAGAGAGCTTTGAGCCCTGATCGATGTCGTGGTGACACCTCGAGCACAGGAACGCTACAAAGCAATCGTGGGCCTTGATAGACATGCCCTTGCCATGCTTTGACTGGTTAGAGTGAGCGGCCACCACGGTGCCGTCTTCAGCCCCGCAATGCATACAGGGCTGATCTCGAGCGCAATCCAACAGCTTCCTGCTCCGGAAGTTCATAGCCAGCGAACGATACGCCGCTGATCAGAAGACAGGCACTTGCCCTGCCAATTGAAAAGCGTACCTGTGACTGTGTCGCAGAATACAGGGACTGGTTTTTTGTCCCAGATGTGGATCTTATACACCTCGCGCTCTGATGGCCCGGTCAGGGTCTTCATGACGCAACGCCTGACCTGCATGTTCTTGCGCTTGAACATATTCAGATAAATTTCTGCAATACAAAACCCCTCCTCAGCGAGAGGGATGATTTTTACACCGCCCTTGCCTCTTGACGGTTTGACGCTTCCTGACTTCTCCACACGTCGATTCTGGCCTGTGCCGCTATCAAGTGCCACCTAAGACTCTCCTCAGTTTCAATTGCTACTCTCAATCCGTCTAATAGCTCCTTGTACTCAGGGTTGGCGTATGCCTCGCGCTCCTGAGCTCCGATCGTCTCCTCGAAAGACTTCTTCATGAGGATTGCCTTGAGAGACTTGCGGTACTCCTCAAGATAGATGCGCTGCGCCTTGGCAGCTGCAAACTGCTTGGCATTCTCGAGGATGTAATCAACAGCTTTGTGTGGGTCAATCTCTTTCATGAGGTTGAACCAGATAAACACGACAATCTCACTTTCACATAGCCCCCAACATGAGGGCCCCAGTACACCGTGAGTTTGTGGATTTGGGAGTCATCTTCATAGACCCCAGCGTGGGCCATCGAGTCGAGCACGCCTTTAAGGATGTTGTCTAAGTCTCTCCGGCGGTTGTCCGGACGGAACGCCTCAATCTCAACAATTATGTTCGCGTTTCCGAACTTTCCTATCGCCTGATCTGCGACCTGTTCACAAACTGCGTTTCTGTAATCACGTCCCTTCTTCGACAGAATCATCCTGCCCCTAAAGGTTCGCCAGTAGGTGTTAACAGACGGCGGCCACGGCAGGATTATCGTAACCATTGCTGGGCCTTCTCGCGGCGCTGCTCTGCCTGCTTGTTGCGCAAGGCTTCAACCCGGGCTTTCAGCCTATCTGTGGCTTCTTTACCGCGAATCTGTTCTCGCTTTCGGAAGCCCTCATTCCGATCCATGATGGGATACGTCAGTAGCCTTTTTGCTTCGCACTCTTCCCTAAACTCAGGGCAGGCGGAGCAAACCGTATGGCCATCCTCAAGGGTCACCATCTTTGTTGATAGTTCGCAAAGATGCGAACCCAAACACTCAGGCATCACAAATCTCCGAAGATGTCGGGGCGTAGCTCCTCTCGAGGCACCTCCCCGTTTGTGTACCGATCGATTGCTATTGCGAGTCCCGGGCTAGGCCGGTGGGTGCCAGCAATCACCAATGCAAGCCACGTCCTCGATACCTCCACGCTCTCAGCCATAGCGGCTTTTGACCCACGGGGTTTGTTCAGAAACCAAGTCTTCAGATTCATAAGTCCTCCTGCGGTCACCTTACATGATTGAATTTTGTCTTACAAGGGGGTTGTAAGTGAAAAACAAATGATGTAAGGTTGGGTTCCCATCTAGGGGAACAACATGGAACGCGATGATCAGTATGAGGCTTGGCATCAAGCCGAGATGGAACTGCAGCGAATGATGGAAGAGGCGCTGGATCGTATTGAAAACAACAAAGCGACCAAAGAGGATGTAACGCTTTTGCGTTACGCCTGCGGTCTTGGAAAAGGGAGCGAATGATGTCTTTTGTAATTTCAATGGGCGGTGGTGGTGGCTTTACTCCGGTGCCGCCGGGTATGCACCTAGCGCGGTGCTATCGCATCGTGGACCTTGGCACTCAGCAATCGGAGTACATGGGTGTCACGAAGAATCTGCCCAAGCTGATGATGCAATGGGAGGTTCATTCGGAAGATGACCTCGGCAAACCCTTGGTTACTTCAAAAGGCGAACCGATGACCATCTCGAAGAATTACACGGTCAGCCTTTCTGAAAACTCAACCCTCCGCAAGGATCTGATTTCTTGGCGCGGTCGTGATTTTACGCCGGAAGAATTGAAGGGCTTTGAGCTTGGGAACGTGTTGGGTCATTGGGCAATGATTTCTGTGTCTCGGTCTGTCGGTAACAACGGCAAGGAGTACACAAACATCAACACCATCAACCCGGTGCCGGCCAACATCAAGAAGCAGGGACTTCCCGAGGCTTACAACAGCACTCAGATGTTTGTCTTGAACGATCCCGACATGAGCATCTGGGAAACCCTCTCGGATGGTCTCAAGGCCAAGATTGAGAAGTCGCCAGAGTGGCAGTCGCGTCAGGTGACGCATACCACAAAGCCTATCCAACCCGCTCGACCTGAGGCAAAGGTTGACGAGTTTGAGGATGACATTCCATTTTGATCCCGGTGCGCCGGGGAAAGGAGATAGCCATGGATTTCATGCAACGCCAATTCGATATTTCCCGGCAACTGATTCAAGCGATGACTACTGACGTTGAGTATCAGCGGAGGATTGCCGACATCACTCATCACTATGAAGCCATAGTGAACGAGAAGAATCGCAAGATCCTCAAGCTGGAATCGACGATTCAGGCTATGAAATGTTTGCACGGAGAGACAACGTGACACGACAGGAAGTAATTGACCTTGCTCAAAAGGCCGACTGCCTTAATCCACAGGTTGGCGATGACTGGGTTGACAAGCTAGAGAAACTCGCGGACTTGATCGAGCAGCACGTCAAGAAAGAAACAAAAGACAAACTGAGGAAATGGGCATCGTATGAACCGTGAAGACATTATCCGCACGAGCGAGAGGTGAGGAATGACTAACGCTACTGAATTGAAAGCGACTGCAGCATGCGAACGCATTACTGGTGATAGATTCTGCACCGGGTGTCAGAAGACTCGAAAGATGTCTGACGGCGGGATGTGGAAAGTGTCACCGACGCAGCGCAGATGGATATGTGCTATGTGTGTTGAGAGCAGAAAGGCAGCAAAGCGTAAGGAAAAAGCGGAATGAGCGTGCGTAGATTAAGGGATGTTTTAGCGGAACTGTTGTGGGATGCGCCAGAAGAAGTCGGGGCTGAGATTCAAAGAGCGGTTGCCGATCAAGCAGTAAAAGAAACGCTTGAGATGTATCAACTGGTCTGGCGCGAGTACAAACAAGCCAAAGAGTTGCCCGGTCAAGAAAACTGGCCCGGGCTAAAGCATGCATAGGAGCGCAGAATGATTTTTTGCTTGGAAGTCGGGACTTTTGAAGATGCCTTGAAGAAGGCAATCGAGAAACGAAAACAAGACGAGCAGAAGAAGAAATGAAATTTGACGAGCTGCAGGAAAAAGTCGTCTCTTGGGCAATAGAAAGAGACATCGTCAAACACTCAACCCCCCGAGCTCAGCTTCTTAAAGCCATGAGCGAGTTTGGGGAACTGGCAGACGCAGAAGGCAAGGGCAACCTTGACGACATCCAAGATGGAATCGGGGACACGCTGGTGTGCTTGATCATCTACTCTCACTTCTACGGGTTGACGCTTTCAAGCTGCCTTGAGTTGGCTTACAACGAAATAAAAAACCGCAAAGGAACCATGATTCCCGGCGGTGTTTTCGTTAAGGAAGAAAAATGATTGTTACAGCACCGCGCCCGTCTGAATCCACGCATTGGTACACCCGCGATGGATCGCCGATGTACACCGTCACCGGGAAGAACGGCAGAGAACGCCCTACAACGCTCAGGGACGCTCGCCAGCTCAACTTGGTACCCTCGGTCACAACCATTCTCAATGTGGCCGCCAAACCCGCTCTAAACGCTTGGCTACAGCGTCAGGTGTTGATGGCCGCTCTAACCTTGCCAAAGCGAGACAATGAGTCTGAGGATGACTACATCAGCCGGATCGTTGACGACTCTCGAGAGCAGGGTAGAGCAGCGGCTGATGCCGGCACCGCTATTCACGAATCTATCCAGTCTTTTTATGAAGGCGGAGTGTTCACAGAATCTCACAAGCCCCATGTCGATGGATGCTCGTCAGCGATTGCAAATGTTTTCGGAGAAAGGGAGTGGATCTGCGAACGCCCGTTTGCCCATGAGCTCGGGTTCGGCGGTAAGGTAGACCTTCACTCTGCCCCAAAGGATGACGACGGGATCGTCGTCGACATCAAGACAAAAGAGTTCATCGAGGGCGACAACATCGGTGGGTATGACGACCACTTGATGCAACTTGCGGCTTACCGTGTTGGCCTCGGCATCCCGAAGGCAAAGTGCTTCAACATTTTTGTCAGCCGTAATGTTCCCGGTCTTTGCGTGCTCAGAGAGTGGCCAGAAGAAGATTTGGAAACCGGCTGGCAGATGTTTACTAACCTGCTCTCCTTCTATCAACTGAAGAACGACTACAAATGATTGATATTAAGAAGATTTTTCTTGAGTGCGATCACCGCAATCCGGATGGCCTGTACGCAGATGACGTTGATATCATTGAGTTTGGCAACAAACTGATTGCAGCAGCCCGCAAAGCAGAGCGGGGGGATTGTGTGTCATTTGTGCGCACTCTCAATAAAGAGGTTGCGGCCGCGCTGGTTTCAAAGAAACTTTAAAATCCAAAATCTCCCATAGGGTTGGACGGGATCACGTCAGGACGATATCCAGCGGCCTCGTTCTCGCGCACACGCTCACGGGCAAACTGACCGAGCCCTGCACCTACCGCTAAGGGGATGCCTACGGGAGCTGTGCCCGGGAACATGGACAGCAGACCACCCAAGGCCCCAGCGCCAGTCAAACCTGCCGTGAGGTAATCAGGTTCTTCTTTCCGAAGTTCCTGTGTAGCACGAACCGCTTCGCCAGCAGACAGTGCGCCACCACCAACCGGCAACGCATACCGCATCAGCGGAGTAGTCGCAAACCTGCGCAGCAGAGACGTCACCTCCTCAAGGGCGCCGGCTGGCTTAGGCGTGACCGGAGACACCGGCGGAGGCCTGCCCCCACCGATTTCACCTTGGGGCCCTCTAGGGCCCGTATATTGGTTCTGTTGCGGAACCATAAGACCACCGCGAGTCGGATCTTCAATCATTCCGCTAGCCGGGGACATGCCTTGGAGTCTCTGCAGGGCAGCGGCGCGTTGCTTGATCAGTTCATCAGCACTACCCGGAGCGCCACCCATAGCCGTCGCACGGCCAGCCTCGATGTCACCAAGACCAAAGGCTTTGCCCCAATTGAAGGTGCCGCTACCACCAGATGGACGCGGAACACCCTCCGGGGCCATAGGAGCGCCTGCAGCAGGTGGCGAGACGCCGGGAATAGTAGGGGCTTGGGTAGCACGCTGCGCACCCTCAGCGGCTCTTTGAGCGAGCCCCTGAATCGCACTGCCAGCAACATCGCCAACACCTCGGGCTGCGCCTAATGCAGCACCGGCACCGCCACCGTACAACTGCGCTTGACGGACCTCTTGTGCGTCTCTCTCTGCTTGTTCGGCCTCTAATGAGTATCCTTCGTCTTCTTCAATGTCCTCTTCGGTCATCGTCGGCTCACCGCCCGGAGTGAACGCACCGTAAGACTTGAGGTTGGTCAAATACTCTTGCGTCTCAGCAGGAAGATCACCACCCTTAAAAAATGAATGATTAGGACCGGCGTTGTACGCGACCACACCAAGCCTCGGATCTTCTGGGAACTGCGCGAGGTAACTCTTCAGAACAGTCAAACCAGCATCAATGTTGCGGTCAGTATCTTTCAGATCCTCCATCGAGAATCCAAAGTCTTTTCCAGTGGCAGGCATGACCTGCATGATGCCCACGGCGCCCTTCGGGCTGCGACCAACATTCGGACGTAGGCGGCTCTCTTGATAGGCAACAGATACCGCTAGGCGGGGATCCACTCCCATAGCAGATGCACGCTCGATGATTTTGGCAGCAACGCCTCGCTGTTCCTCATCCAGATCTTTGCCAAACGATAGAGGTTCAGCCATCAGCGGCCTCCAAGAATGTTGTCTAGACGCTCAGACGGTGAACCGGCAGCGGGAGGCTGCGGGGCCTGCTTCTTACGAGACGGAATGGCCGGCAAGCCATCCAGCATGGTAGCCAAACGACGCTCAAACTGTTCCTTGAGGTCACGAGACAAACTGGTGTTCTCAAAGTCCATAATGTTCTTGCGCGGGTTCTTTTCCTTCCACTGCTTGAAGGCGTCGATACGGTCGATGTCGTACTGCGAGCGAGCCTGCAGAAGTTCCATGCGGCTCTTGAGAACACCGGAACTGTTACTGGTATCACCGCCAAGTCTTCGGACAATCGCACGCTCACCCTCAGTAATGGCGCCCTGACGCGCCAGATACAACTGGGTGTACGCCAGTTCAATCTCAGCAAGTTCACCGGCAGCACGGGTGACGTTATCAAGATCCTTCTGCTTGATACCCGGCATCAACTTGCGGAGAGAGTCTTCAAACCCCGCAAGATTGAGAGTCCCAGTAGGCGTCTGGATGCCTTTCGATATCAAGTCACCAATTGCCGCAATAACCCCCGGGCGAGCAAAGATACCAAAGTAGTTGGGACTTTTCTGAAGGGCACTTGACACCCGGCTGCTAGCCCCGAAGATGCGGCGTGCAGCAGCATCTGTATCTGACAACGATGCTTCTTTCTCTGCGGCGGTCTTGCCAAGTTCGGTGGCGTAGGAGTCCATTTGTCTACGACGCGCCTCGATGTCTTCAACAGACAATGGTCCGCTAGACGGGGGAGCGCCTTCAGTCGGAGTGACCCTGCCGCCGGGTTGAGTAACGCGCTCAACGATACGGGCGATTGCGGCACGATCGCCGCGACGAATAGCATCATCGTATTCAGCCGCCGTAATGGAGTCCACCTCCCATGTTTGGAAACCATCAGCGGTCGGAAACTGCCGTTTGACTGGGTCGGGCCTCGGCGCACTAAAGGTTCGCCCAGTCTCTTCATCAAATACTACGCCATCTCGGAATTCACGCCGCTTGCGTTGAATCTCTTCCCAGTTCTTTAGGGCCTCTGCAAGCGGGGTGCCAGCAGCACGAGCGCCAGCAAGATATTGATCACGAGTAATCAATCCAGTGCGGGCAGGGGCAATTTGAATGCCTTGTGGTTCTTGAGGGGAGCCGGCCACACGGGTGGGTTCTGCGCTAGAGGGCGCTCCACCGGGCAAAGCACCACCGGCTGGGGCTCCGGCCTCAGGCAACGCACCACCCCCCGGGGCGGCAGGGCCAGCAGGAAGGGCGGGAGGCTTGCCACCGCTCATGGCCTGCTCGTACATCCGGTCAAGCTCACGCTGACGCTGCAAGGCTAGCCCTTGGCCCGCGACATCGAACTTCAGCTTGGCAATGTCTTGCTCTTCCCTCAGAAGCCCTTCTTGAGCCTGACCTACGGCACCGGCTGCGGTGCCCAAAGACTCAAAGAAACTGCCAGTTTTGGTGGGACTCAAAAAGGCTTGAGCCGCAGCCATGTAACGAGGATCAAAGAATCGATTCTTCCGTTGGTCTAAAGACGCATTAAGACGCTGAAGCGCCTCTTGATAGTTGCGATTGGCCTCAATCGCCTCTTCGCTAGTCTCGGGAAGATACGCCAGCGGTGATTTGTCAGCCATGAGACGCCCCTTTAATTAAACGGCACATCTTCGTCTGCACCAAAATCTCGCAATTGCTGCGGGTTATATAGCGCCGCAAATTCTTGCTCTGTAATGGCGTCTGGGCCAAACAATTCTTTAATAGCGTTGTAAACCTCAGTAGCACCCGCATTGACGCCTGCGGGGCCAGCAGCGCCACCAATGAGCGACAAAATGCCAGTAACATTTTGCGCGGGCGACAAGCCAAACTGACCTTGTTGACCCGGAGCGACAGTAACCTCTTTGCCTGAAATCGGCACTTGGAACCCACGCAGCAATCCAGACACGTTAGTGGCTTGAGTTAGTGGATAGTCCAACTTAGATTGCTCAAACTTCTGACGTTCAGATCCAGCTTGAGTTAGTGCAGTAGCACCCTTCAATCCAAGGGTCTGTTCTTGCTCCGCAATTCTTGACTGAGTCTGCGCGGCTTGGTTCTGTAGTTGGAGTTCATCAAGGGCCGCTTTCAGAGCATTCTGATACCCAGACGACAGGGCGCCATACTGCTGACCGGTAAGGCTAGACTGCACGTCCGCCAAAGACTGACCAAGAGCACCCGCATATCTTTGCCCACCAAGACCGCCAGATCCTACAAAAGCCGCTTTCATCGACGGCAAGAGGTTTCTCTGTACGTTCTGTTGAGACAGGCGCGTCATCTCATCGACGACGTTCGTCGTGTACGGATCCATCAATGTAGTGATGCGCGAGCTCTGTATTCCTGATGCCGGCAAGGCAGCGGTGGTGGCAGCCGTTTTTAGACCGGTCTTGTATGCACCCGCTGCGTCTTCCATCTGACCATAACCGGTGGTCTGCAGCGGGTCATACGCTGCGATGCCTTCTGCGGCGGTTCTATCAAGAGCAGTCTGTCCAGTCGTGGAAAGATCCGTCAGATAATTGGTGTAGTAATCTGGCGCGGTGAGGGTCTTGTCGATCGTCGTTGTGACGCTCGGCAGCGGAGAACCTTGGAAGAATGACATCTCTATCTCCTACGCTTCAAATATTGAAGCGGTGATTTTGCCGGGGGCGGCAAATCTTTCACGTTAGTAGACCTAGCACGTTTTCTGATTTCGTGCATCATTTCGTATAGTTTATCTGAACCAGCCTTAGTTGACCCGTTTCCGAGTGCCGCAACTACATCGGCTGGCACCTTGTTTCCCTTAGACACATTGTCTCGCCATGGTATTACCTGAAGGTTCCATGGAACGTGCAAACCTGATACATCCTTACCCTGCAGGGGAACAATGTGATCAACATGCCACGAGCATCCAGTAGAACGGGCTCTTAGTGCGGCTAGTTCATAAGCCTCATTAATCATCCACAAGTGGTCTTTAGTCAACCACTTGGGAGTCCTGAACATCTTAGCGGCGCGCCGCGCGGCCACATGAGCGGCTGATTTGTGCGGATTGGCTTTCTTATACGCTTGTTTCAATGGACGCTGTGCCAAGACCTTATCAGGATTGGCGAACCTCCATTCAGCCGAACGTATACGCGCCACATTTTTCTCCGCATCAGGATCTGCCGCATATTTTTCTCGACGATTGCGTTTGATGCGCTCGGCGTGCTTAACGTAGTAAGCATGTGTCTTGGCAATCATTTTATCTGGATTCTGAGAGTATCGGCGTCAATCGCCTTCCCTGCGACACTCAATACACGACCCTGATTTTGTTTCTCTAGGGCTTTCATGTCCACGGGCGCACGGCTTCCCACTCTGATACATGGCTTGACCAGACTGCATTGCTTCATATCGTGGACCGCGAGCGCTCATCTCTTGTTGGTCTTCTTTCTTGCCATCTCAAGGTATTGCAGTGGGCTCTTTGATTTTGGGGGGATGGTGTTCAAAGGGCCACCCCTCTTGTGCCGGCGGATTTCTTCACGGAATTTATCCAGAAGTTGCGAACCAGCCTTAGTAGAACCATTACCCAAAGCGGCCACAATTTCCGCATCGATAACGTATTCGCCGTCCGCCAACATGGCTGGGATGTCATCAGACTGCCCATCACCCATCCCAATAACTGCGTCACCATGGCGATAGTCAATTCGGGGCTTACCAGCGGCATGAACGACGTTCAGGGCGCCATGTGCGTTCTGGCCATGCCGAGTTCCACCCTGCGCGTATGCCGGGACAATACCCCCAGCCTTGAACATAGACTGATTGCCGAAGATGTTTCCAGTATCCGGAGGCGAAAACGTAAGGTCAAAGGGAGACTTGCCTAACACGTCATCGATGCTGCTTTCTTGGCCATAGGAAAAGTAGTTAGACGGCTGCGAGAATTGCAGGCGGCTTTGATCCGCAGCTCCGGGCTGCCCTTGCTGCATCGGCTGTTGCACAGACTCTACCTCCTTGAAGAATGCCGCCAGAGGGCTCTCAAACTCTGCTCTACCACCGGTAACCAGTGGAGCAATATCAAACGATTGCCGCGGCTGATAAAAAGCCGCCCCCTGAGCCTGTTGCGCGGCTTGGTTTGGAGTGGGGGCAGGAGTTGGGGCAGGAGTTGGGGCAGGAGCGGGAGCGGGGGCCGGAGCAGGAGCAGGGGCGGGAGTCACGCTTACAGGCGAAGGGGCGAACGTATCACCGTCTGACGGCGCAGGGCCGATTACCGAATTGAGATCTGTTTCTGTGCCGGTGTTGGTGTTGGTGTTGGTGTTGGTGTTGGTGTTGGTGTTGGTGTTGGTGTTGGTGTTGGTGTTGGTATCCGTGCCTGTAGTAGGGCCGGTAACAATATCCGTCGAAACACCACCTCCAGTAGTAACTTGACCGCCTGTATCAGCAGGGCCTAAAGTGGTATCTCCCTGTTGAAGGCGTTCAGCCGCAAGACGAGCCTCTTCGGCGAGTCTGGCTTCTTCAGCAAGACGAGCTTGTTCAGCAAGACGCTCTGCCTCTGCACGCTGCGCAGCCTCTTGTTCTGCAAGACGCGCCTCTTCGGCGGGTCTGGCTTCTTCAGCAAGACGAGCTTGTTCAGCAAGACGCTCTGCCTCTGCACGCTGCGCAGCCTCTTGTTCTGCAAGACGCGCCTCTTCGGCGGGTCTGGCTTCTTCAGCAAGACGAGCTTGTTCAGCAAGACGCTCTGCCTCTGCACGCTGCGCAGCCTCTTGTTCTGCAAGACGAGCCTCTTCGGCGAGTCTGGATTCTTCAGCAAGACGAGCTTGTTCAGCTACCCGGGCTTCTTCGGCTAGTCGCGCTTCCTCTGCCCTGCGGGTTTCCTCTGCAATCCGCGCTTCTTCTGCACGCCGAGCCTCTTCAGCAATCCGCGCTTCTTCAGCAAGACGAGCCTCTTCTGCGACTCTTGCTTCTCCGGCCAGTCTGGCTTGTTCATCAGCAATGCGCTTTTGTTCCTGTTCGGCAGCAATCCGAGCCTCTTCGGCCCGACGCGCTTCTTCTTGCAGCCGAATAGCCTCTTCGTACTGACCGCGTTCTTCAGCAATCCTCAGTTCTTCCTGCAGACGCGCTTCTTCACGCTCTGCGGCCAAACGGGCCTCTTCAGCACTACGGGCCTCCTCGGCTAGTCTGGCTTCCTCGGCAAGGCGGCGCTCCTCGGCAAGGCGGGCCAACTCGGCCT
>Ga0247834_1007180_pt1 | contig 12013 bp, 9 predicted proteins | sample LaCruzMarch2015__8_FD_187118 | JGI IMG/M metagenome (GOLD analysis project Ga0247834, IMG submission 187118) | Freshwater microbial communities from meromictic Lake La Cruz, Castile-La Mancha, Spain - LaCruzMarch2015_12m | ecosystem: Environmental > Aquatic > Freshwater > Lake | place: Spain... | reverse complement strand
CCTGCGAACGCAAGCCAGGGCCGCACTCTAGGGGACGAGGACAAAGCCTCAGGCATATGCGCGGACTGATCCTGGCTGGTTCACCGTTTAACTTACTAGACAGATTAATTACTTACAGCCCATTTTAGGTTCAAATTCTTCTTCAACCAGGGCGTAGGGGCGGGACTGGGAGGTGGAGGTTAGGGGCATGGTTTTGCCTTTGCGGCTGAGGACGCTTAGGGTAACTCGGACGGATTCGTATTTCAGCCCGAGGGCTTCGGAGATTTCGGTTGCGGTGGCGGGGCCTTCTTTTAGCAAGTTCATGATTTGTTCGGTGATGGTTTGGGGGCGTTCGGCGGTGGAATCTTCGGCTAATCGCCAATCGAAGAGGCCTCGGCTTTCGACTTCCACTCGGGACGGCGGGGCAGGGTGGCGGCCCTGGCCGTGGATGGCGTAGCGGCGCGGGTTTTCCCCGGTCCCTAATCTCTCGAAGAAGAGATGGGTGCTGCTGGTGGCGAGGATTTGGGCGGAATCGGCGAAGCGCTCAGGGTAGTAGCCGCGGTGGGCGCTTTTGGTGAGGTGGTGTAGGACGAGGGTGGCGCAACCGAAGTAGTAGCTCCACTGGCTGATTTTTGACATGATGTGCCGGGCGGATTGGTTGTCGGCGAGGTTGGTGCGTTCGACGGCGGCTTGGAGGCAGTCGATGACGACGAGCTTCGCGCCGAGCTTCATGGCCTCGACATAGACGTAGTGGGTTCGGTCTTTGTCGGGTTCGTATTTGGGCTGGTTTAGGAAGCAATCGGGGTCGTCGAGACGGGGGATGCCGCGGCGGTAGCCGATGTAGAACGGGTCTTCGGGAGTGAGTCCCTCGTGGAGGGGCACGCGTTCGCGCGGGGATTCTTCGTGGGCGCACCAGACGACGGGGGCGGCTTGTAGCTGGTGGCCGAGGAAGGATTCTCCCCGGCACAGAGCGCGGGCAAGGGCAGTGGCGAAGACGGTCTTTCCGACTTTGGGGGCGCTGGCGAGGACGACCATGCCCTGGGTGGGGATGAGGTTGGGGACGAGCCAATCGGGCTCGGTGGTGTGGGCGTGCTTGGACGGTTCTCCGGCACGCTCAAGGAAAATGGGTCGCATATCTTATGGGGGCGGCAGGAGGGAAAAGTCAACCTAGAAATTTTGATGGGGAGAGTGCAGAACACATGCTGGCGGGTGTATGCGCTGGAACGGTCCCCTCTTGGTATAAGCTCACGACCGTGGTCAACCGCCTCTTTACAACAATACTTGCAGCCCTATGCGCCCTTAGCACTGCCGCGGCTCAAGAGGCGGTGCGCATCTTTGCCAGTTCCGAACGGGCAGTCTTCACCGTCGATACGCCGAAGAAGACCGGAACTGGATTCGTTCTTACCGGTGGCTTCTTTGTGACCTGTTATCACGTTGTGAAGGGTGCTACGGGGCGCATCAAACTCCGAGAGTTGCCCACAGTGCGTCTCTCTTATCTGGCGCATGACGAAAAGGCGGACATTGCGGTATTCGCCTTAGACTCTGCGATGCCCTCGTATCTTCGTATTGGCCCGGGAACTCCAAATGTCGGCGCAACCGTGTATGTAATTGGTACACCACTCGGAGCGCTGGATAGGTCCATCTCAAACGGAATCATCAGCCAAGTTCGTAGCATCAGCGGTGTGGACTTACTGCAGCTCACAGCTGCCATTAGCCCAGGAAGCTCAGGAAGCCCGGTCCTTGACTCAAACGGACAAGTGGTAGGCATGGTGAAGGGCTACCTTAAGGACGGGCAAGCCAACAATTTTGCTGTTTCAGCCGCCGTGATCACCAGGGTCATCGCTTCAAGGGGAGCTGCGAAAGCGCGGATGGCCCCAATTTCACAGGTTGCTCCGAAGCATCTCAAAACCACCGGGCAGCCCATGAAATGTCAGTTCATCCGGCCGACCGGACTCTACCGCGAGCCAAATCTCATCGCTGGGCCAGTCTTTTATGTGCGTGCTAAGCGCATTACAACGGCCCGCCGGACAGTAGCGGCAGAATGGGTTGCGATTAAACTTTCAAACGTAAGCACCGTTTATGCTCCAGCCAAGGACGTGAAGTTGTACAACGCAAACGACAAGAATGGCCGGAATTTGAGCGATCCACTAAATGCCACTCCGCCGAACGGCTTGGAAAGGTTAATTCGAGAAGTTGACGTAAATGACCCCGAATATTCCTCGGCTTCAGTGTCAAAATTGCTGTCTTACGGCCCGGGAATTGTTAAACACGTTTTCGCCCGGTTTGAGTTCGCCCGTGATCCCTGGGCGGAATTTGCAATCGTATCGCTTGGTGGGCTGGGAAGGGCTGCAAAGCCTGACTTTCTTCTTTTTATGAAGGATGGCAGCGAAACGCAAAGAGACGCCCTCGCTTTACTGTGGCGTGTTATGGCGAGGGAACTTGAAGCCGCGGAACGTGCTGCTCACGACGAAACTGGGGAGGATGCGCAGTCTAGCGATCATCGGGATGCTGCCCTTAAAAGCATCAAGCGACTGTCGTGGTTGCGAGATCAGGACATGGAGAAGCACTATCGAGCATTACTGGCCTCCTGGGGATCGAGAGAAAATGCGGTGATGATTCTTGCTCATCTTCAGTTGAAGAAATACAAGCGCGAAGTCGAGAAATTAATGGAGTCCAAGTTTTACTGGGACGCCACACCCGGATTTGAAGCATTCTGCCGTCTGGCTGATAAGTTCGACTCATCTCGTATCAAAACCCAATTCTATCGGCTTTCGGAAACTGATCCATCGAGGACCGAGTCCGGAGAGAACACAAATGCGACACAGCTGATCTACTATCTGGCGAATAGCGGAAACGAGACATGCTATAAAGTGCTCTTAGACCTTTTGGACAAAGAGGACGAGTGGGTAAGAGAAAAGGCCTGCTTCAATCTCACATTGTGGCCACGAGAAGAAACGATTGCCCGGATGAGCCCGCTTCTGAACGACAAAAGTCAGCGCGTGAGAACGCAAGCTCTCGTAACCTTGTCTGAGATTGCCCCGGCTCGCTTTGTTGAGGAGGCTATCTCTCTTTCCAAGAGCAAAGACGGCTACGACCGCTTGATGGCCGTGCGCGCCCTGGGTGGCACGAAACTCGATCGAGCCGCATCTTATCTTGATCGGCTTTGTCAGGACGAAGATGAAACAGTTCGTAAGGGAGCAAGGGCTGGTCTTGCCGCGCTCGGATCGCCCACGGCCGTGCGAGCACTCATCCTTATGCTGGATTCGCCTGACCCGGCGGTACGAAAGGAGGCGCGGGCAGCGCTCAAGAAGTTGGGTAAGGAACCACCGCCCTAGGAAGTTTGGGCCAAGCATGTTCCGTGATAAAGCAAAGCCGGTTGTGCTCGGCGGAGTCTCATAACGGTCTCCTGACGTGTATCATGAGTCGAAGTCTCTAAGTAACATAGCCCGCAATTCTTCGTGACAATATACGAGGGAGAAGCGGCTGTTGCGTCAACTAAGCGGCAAGATCGGCAGCGATGATCGCCACTCTTGGACCAAAGAACAACAAGACGCTGAGGCTTGGTTTGCGGAACCGTCACGATCTCGATTACGTTGGTGAACGCCAAAAGTTGAAATAAGGATGTTGTAGCGCGATTAGTTTGCTGGGCGCATACATCTGGCTTAGATGACCATCGATCAACCTCTACGGATTCCATTTGATGGTCACTATTTGCGTTATGTGACGGCCTGCATGAATTCTGATCGTCTTATGATGCCAGTTTAATTGCAAGCCTTCCCAGTCTGTGTTTTCTGGTCCAAGAGGCAATTCCCCATTAATAAACGGGTCAACTGAGCCGGGCAACAGAAGAACAAACCGAAAACTTCGTATCGTGATTAAGCTGCCAACCAGCATCTTTTCAGGTGATAATCGCGGGACTATCTGTATAATGTCGCTTGCCCAATCACCTGATCGGGCTGTGTCTAGTGCGAAAAAAAGACCGAATGGCTCTTTAAATTCTTCGCCCCGATACAAGTATGGCAACAAGTATTCGATCTCCGTTGGCGACGTTTCGTTTTGAACCAAGGCGATGTTAATGAGGGTTTTACACATCCAGCGCTCAAGCCCATAGCCATCAATCTTATATTCAACAGGACGGTTCTTGCTGTACCAAAAATGCTCGTGGCGCGCTCTTGTTTCAAATACAGCCGTAAATGTTTCGAGGAAAGTTTCCGCCGCTGCGTCATAACGCGCGAGGCTAGAATTGTGGTGCTCACAGAGATGCTTCGCTGTAAAGCTGCTAGTCCCTATTCTTTTGGGCTGATCCTTGCACCAGGGAAGCCCTTGGACCGTAACTACCTTTTGGAGCGCTGCCCTTGAGACGATATGCTCAGCGCTGAGGCTGCCGGCGCAGTCGTCCAGGGATGAAGCCCAACATCCGGATACTTTCATTGATTTATTTTCCTACTAGGTGCATTCATGAATCTCAAGTCGTCTCAATAGTCCCTCAGGTTGTTACCCCTTTTTGTAGTGCCGGATGAATGTACGCATCACTCGTTTCCGTGCTGTGAAGGCGAGTGATGCCCGCCATACTGCTCCGACCATATTTCTTTTCTCAAGTTGTCCCACCAATTGATCACTGTCGGCAGAAGCACGATCTGGATCAGAGTCGGAACGACCAGCCACTTAGCGGGCTTGTAACCCTGATCCGCAATAATCAGCGAGTAGATTTGGTTTAGGACCGGCAACTCCCAGAGTCCACGGGACGCTTCCGGGTGAGTGTAGAAATACGAATCGACAGCAATCCATGCGCCGACATAGAGATGCATTGACCACAGGCCCAGGATAACCAAGACTATTTCGCAGATGCTGTGCAAGCTCTCCTTCTTCACTCAGCTAATTTAGCACGTCAAATGTTCCAGAGCGACCGGAACCCTGTCGGCCCCACGTTGGGACTGCGACCTGGCGTGCTGAATGGCTTGGGCGGTTTCGCTGCATTGCCTTGGCCTTTCTATTTTATTCCGAAGACGGCTTTCACGCTGTCGGCGCGATCGCCGCCCGCTCTTTCTGTAGGAGAGTCGGTCGAGCCCTGATCTGATACGCGGAAAGCCTCATCGTTCTCGTGAGAGATAGCGAGGACTTTCCAAGCAGGGCTCATGAGCCACAGGTCAGGCATGAGTCAACTTGGGTCGGGCTTTATTCCGCGCTCGGCGTTTGATTTGGCAGCAGCCTCCCGTAGCAGCCTCATCTCCTCCGGGTCTATAGGAATCGGAAGAGAGTTTTCATCTAAGACTTCGTCGCGCTGAATTGGAGGGTTGAGTTTTTTTCATTTGAGTGCTCCGAGTGACCTTCGGTTCTCAAGAACGGCATTTTTGATTGGCGCAAAATCGGAGGTGACCCAGTGTTCTGGGACTTCCGGCGCAAAGCTAGTTACAAAGTAGTCCGTGCCTATTTCAACTGTGACATAGATGGACAGTCATCCGGCAACCACGAATTACGCCACTACCCGTAGCCTATGAGCCTGATAGAGAGATTTTCGCTCGAAGTGATTGGATTTCCGCTACGGAACGCACGTGGTCAGAAGTCGCAGCTCGCGCGCGGGGGAGCTGCGCTCCTCGGACTTTTGCGGGTCGGATTGGCTGTCCAGGCATTTTCAATGCCTGGCTACCTTCTTTGACCCCTACCGGGGCATTTCGAGTTGTGGGTAGTTTTTTTATTGCGGCGATGCAAATACCTTGGTTACGGAGAAGCATTCGACCGGGTCCGAGGTTCGGGTCAGTTCCTTGCCGGCTTAGGTCGTAATGTGCAAAGCCCCCGCGCTTTCGACATAAGCGAGTCTGCGGTAGTCGCCAAAAATGTCGTGACACTGGGCGTGATTGGAAATTCTTAGGAGAGCCAAGAGAGCATTTGCAGGGGAAAACAAGAAAATTCCATCTGATTCGCCAAGATTGGCGTCATATTAGAACATGCGTAGCCAAAAGATTGCTCTCGCCTTTGTCGCAATGTTTTTATGGGGTTGCGGTGGTTCTTCGGGCAACGTACCGCTTGTGGTAGATGTATCCTTTACTGGGGGTGACTCGTACGACGGGCGGCGCACGCCAATAACGACAGTGACGGTGGAGTCGTTCGCTGTCCTTTCCGCAAGTAGCAACTTCAGGATACAGGTCGTAGCCGTTGAGCAAGAATTGGTTGAAGTCCCCCGCGTTATTGACGTTCTTTTTGCAGAAGCGAACCCACAGCCCGGCACCTACGAGTTCTCGCGCGCATTCCCACCGGTGCCCCCAGTCACAGCCTACACCGAATCGTTTTCGGAAGGTGATAAAGGATGGACGTCTGTTTCCGGATCAATCACGGTGATATCTAACGACGGCAACGTCTTGAGGGCTCGGTTAAATAACGTTAGCTGCATTGCAAGCGATAGTTCTAGCGGCACCGTCAGCCTCGACGGGCCCGTCGAGGTTCGGATCAGGAGATCGTAAGCCTTTAAGGTTTCTGTTTGAGATTCTAGTGGCGCTAAAGTCTGAAGCAAGCTGGAAGTGGATTCAACCTTCACAGTAAGCCGGGGTTCCACGTATGGCATTGCGGCCCCGAGTGTTCGGCAAAAAGTACTTGTAAAGTCGGTGATTGAAAGAGCTGACTTGTGCGTAATGTAATCTTAACTGCGGCGAATCGATTGGAATGGTGAGTGGGTTCGCGCGGGATTTGGCTGGGTTTTTTCCGTACCCACTGGCCGCTTGAACGTGCCATATGAATCGCGATTTACTTGGCTGAGGCATCGGGCATTCACGAATCTCGCCTCTGCCCGAAGCTATTGTGCTTGATTGAGAGATTTTTGCTCGAAGGGATGGGAGTTGCGCCGCAGAATGTGCCTGATCGGTAGTTTCCGCTCGCGCGGGGTCGCTGTGCTCTTCGGACTTTTGCGGGGCGGGTTGGCTGCCCAGGCAATTTCAATGCCTGGCTACTTTCTTTGATCCCTACCGGGGTATTTCGAGTTGTGGGCCGGTTGTTTTGTTGCGGCTATGCAAATACCTTCGTTACGGAGAAGCATCCCAACCGGGACCGAGCATAGAGTCAGTTCCTGGTCGGCTTAGTTCTTAACGCGCAACGAGCCCGCGCTTCCGACATAAAGCGAATCTGCGGTAGTCGCCAGAAATGTTGTGTCACTGGGCGTGATTGGAAATTCCTGAGAGGGCCAAGAGAGCATTTGCAGAGGAAAAGAAGAAAAATCCATCAGATTCGCCAAGATTGGCGTCATAGTACAACATGCGCAGCCATAAGATTGCTCTCGCCTTTGCCGCAATGTTTATATGGGGTTGCGGTGGTTCTTCGGGTAACGTTCCACTTGTGATAGATGTATCCTTTAGCGGGAGTGACACTTACGACGGGCGGCGAACGCCAATTACGGTCACGACAGAGGCATTCGCAGCCCCTTACGGAGGCACCAACTTCGCGATAAGCCTTTCTGTTGCTGAGCAAGAACCGGTTGCACTTGCCCGCGTGGTTCGAATTGAGTTTGCAGATGTGAACCCAGAACCCGGTACCTATGAGTTTCAGCGTGTGTTGCCGCCGGTTCCACCATTTGTAGATTACACGGAAACGTTTGAAGAAGGTGATAAAAGATGGACGTCTGTTTCCGGATCAATCACAGTGCTGTCTAACGATGGCAACGTCTTTATGGCCAGGCTAAATAACGTGAGCCTCATTTCAGGCGGTAGTTCTAGCGGCACCGTCATCCTCGATGGCCCCGTCGAGGTACCGATCAGAAGATCGTAAGCCTTTAAGGTTTCTGTAAGAGCTTGTGGTGCCGCTAAAGTCTGAAGCAAGCTGGAGTGGATTCAACCTTCAGCGTAAACCCGGGTTCCACGTATGGGATTGCGGATCCGAGTGTTCGTCAAAAAGTGCTTGTAAAGTCGGTGATTCAAATAGCGGAGTTGTGCGTAACGTAAACTGGACTGCGGCTATTTCATTGAAATTCAGAGGGGTTTACGCGAGTTTTGGCTTTGCGATTTCCTCACCCCCTGCCCCCTTGTATGTGCTGGGTGAATCGGGATTTACTTGGCTGAGGCATCCGGCTCTCACGAATCACGCCCCTGCCCCTAGGCTTTGAGCCTGCTGGAGAGATTGTGGGGAGTCGGATGGCTCTCTAACCTCGGACGGTATCTTGGGCCTCCCAATTTGTGCGTTCCCTTGATTGGCAAGGTCGTGCAAGGGGATGAGCCCGTATTCACAAGGTCGAGGTGGAGGGAGAAACCATCCATGAATATTATTGCTGGAATCGATATTTCGAAGGCAACGGTTGACGTTTGTGTCGCTGGCAAGACTCGTTCGTTTGCTAACGACCTTCAGGGTTATCGTCAGGTGGCAAAGTACTGCAAAGCGGCCAGTCTTGTTGTGATGGAGGCGACGGGCACTTACCATTTGGGGCTTGCTTGTTATCTTCATTCTCGAGATTTCAAGGTGGCGGTGGTGAATCCAGCGCGGCCTTGCTATTACGCTAAGTCGCTTGGCCTTCGTAACAAAACAGACAAGGTCGACGCTCGGGTGCTAGCGGAGTTCGGCCGCACTCACGAGCTGGAGTTGTTCGTGCCTCCGACGGATGCTGAGTTGAATTTGTGTCGTCTTGTTCGCTTGCGAAGTGACTTGGTTGCGCAGCGCGTTCAGGGCAAGAACCGGATTTCGGATCCTGCCGTGACCGGGTTTGAGGGGTCTTTGTTGGCCGCTCAGGCAGCGTTTTTAGATGAGCAGATTGACCAAGTTGAGCGCGAGATTGTGCGCGTTCTGAAATCCGATGAGGCTCTAGGACGGGCTTGCGATTTGCTGACTTCCATTCCTGGAATTGGTGCCGTGACCGCTTGGTCCATTCTTGCTGAGGTGCGTGACGTGCGGCGATTTGCCTCTGCAAAGAAAGTTGCGGCCTTCGCGGGTCTTTGTCCATCTCTTCGGCATTCCGGAACGAGCCTCACCGGATCTGGGAAGCTATCTCGCCAAGGTTGTCGCCCACTTCGAAAGGCTCTGTACATGGCAGCAGTTGCTGCAATCCGGTGCAGCGGTCCCTTTCAAACCTTTTATGAACGGCTTCTGGCTCAGCGAAAAGCAAAGCGAGCGGCGCTGGTCGCCGTGATGCACAAACTGATCCGGGTCGCCTATGGAGTTCTCAAAGGAGGTGTGCCATTCGATTGTCAGCCAGGCTTGACACCCAGCTGACAACACGGTATCTTGTATGTGCCAGGTGAATCGGGATTTACTTGGCTGAGGCATCCGGCCATCACGAATCACGGCCCTGCCCGTAGCCTTTGAGCCTTATAGACAGGCTTTTGCTCCAAGTGATTGGACGTTCGCTACGGATGGTGCGTGGTCTGCAGTTTCCGTTCGCGAGGGGGTCGCTGCGCTCCTCGGACTTTTGCGGGTCGGTTTGGCTGCCCAGGCATTTTCAATGCCTGGCTACCTTCTTTGACCCCTACCGGGGTATTTCGGGTTTGTGGCCCGGTTGCATTATTGCGGCTATTCGAACTCACCCGGGACGGGTGAGCTACTTTCCGCTGCGTTCGGGTTGGTTCGGATTTGTTCGGGGGTTCGGGTTTGTTTTGGGGCGGGCTGGCTCTTTGGTTGATGGGGGGTGCGCTACGACTTTGGGTTCAGAGATTGGGCTAGTCGCCTAGTTCGTGGGTTAGGTCTACTTTGCCTTCGATGTGGCCGTTTAGGCCGGTTACTAGGCGGTCGGCTAGGAGGGTGGCTAGTTCATCTCTTAGCGTGACGTTGTCGGCTTCTACCATGACGCGGATCATGGGTTGGGTGCCGCTGGGGCGGACGTTTACTCGGCCTCGGCCGGTTAGTTTTTCTTCGGCGGTGGCGAGGTCGGCGGCGAGGAGGTCTTCCCAGCCGTCTTTGCTTTCCACGGCGATGTTGATCAGCAGCTGCGGCCAGTTGGCGAAGTCGTCGAAGATTTCTCGGGATGGGCGGCCGGAGCGTTTGAGGACCCGGAGGGTTTGGAGCATGGTTTGCAGGCCATCTCCGGTGGGGGCGAGTTCGGGGAAGATCACATGGCCGCTTTGCTCGCCGCCGATGCGCGCGCCGGTGGCGGTGATTTGCTGGGCGACGTACTTATCGCCGACCTTCGCGCGGTCGAGCTGGATGCCGTTTTGGACGAGGTACTGCTCGAAGCCCATGTTTGACATCACGGTTCCAACCACGACACTTGGGTTCAGCTCGCCATCAAGTTGTGCCTGGCGGGCCCACATGGCCATGGTTCGGTCGCCGTTGATGAGGCGGCCGAGGGAATCGCTGAAGACAGCACGGTCGGCATCGCCATCGAGGGCGATGCCGAACTCGGCTCCGTGCTCGACGGTCGCGGCTTGGACGGTTTGGGGTTTGGTCGCTCCGCCTTGGGCATTGATAGTGGTGCCGTCACCGGGATCGTTGCCGATGGTGATGACTTCGGCACCGAGGCGGCGGAGGATTTGCGGAGCGAGTTCGTACCCGGCACCATTTGCGGCGTCTAGGACGACTTTGAGTCCTTCCAGTCTTTCGGGGACTTGGGCTTCGAGGAACTGGAGATATGCCTCGACGCCGGTGGCGTCGGCATTGATGTAGCCGATTGCGCCGCCGGTGGGGCGGGTGGTTTCGGCGGTCATTCCCGCTTCGATCGCGATTTCGGCTTCGTCGGGGAGCTTTTTGCCGTCGTGGCCGAAGAACTTGATGCCATTATCGGGGGCCGGATTGTGGGATGCGGAGACAACGACCCCGAGTCCGTACTCGCCGGTTCGGGCGAGGAAGGAAACGGTCGGGGTCGGGGCGACGCCGATATCGGTGACGGAAACGCCTTCCGACGCGAGGCCGGCGGAGATGGCCGCCGCGAGCATGGGGCCGGACCGCCGGGTGTCGCGGCAGATGACGGCTTGCAGCGGTTGGCCAGTGGCGCGGAGCCAGCGGGCGGCGCCGAGGCCGAGTTGGAACGCGAGTTCGGGGGTCAGTTTTTGGTTGGCGACGCCGCGGACGCCGTCGGTGCCGAAGTGTTTGCGAGTAACACTATCAATTTTCACGTCACTCGATTGCGGATCTTTTAGTTGTCTATCCATAAATATCGTCTCTGGAGAAAGGGTAGGGGGTTTGGAGATGGGGTTTTATGTACCCAGTGCACTTTGAGCACGCCGTTAGGCCGAATTCTTCTGCGGCTTTAAGAGTCGTTTGATCTGTATATACGCCGTTGACGCAATATTGAGATTGGTGATAGCATCGTCCGGTTTTTGTTCTAAATACTTGAAGATTCCGTTCATGGTAACGATTCATTGCACGAACATATTCTTCCCAAAGCTGCCGATTTGGATTGAACTCAAGAGCCAAATAAGTTTTCAGGAATTGTTCTTTTCGAATTTCATGGTACTTTTCGTATGCAAAGAATAGCGCGATTAAAGAAACCATAGCTGCGGGTAAGATATAAACGCGCAAAGGTGGGATCAATAGAAGTGCCCCGATCAGAGCAAATCCAGTAAAGTACTGAAAATTTTTGCTTGGTACTGGCTCAATATTTTGCCACAATCGTACACCTTCTAGCATCCGTTGGTGATAGTCGGAAGGCAAGCCAAAAGCGTCCAACGAGGGTTCGGAATCGACCTCGCTCGATACTTGCTCAGATCTTGAACGCCGACTTCTGGTGCCCGCCTTACTGCTGTTAGTAGTTGTCTGGGCACTTGCTTTTGCGGATTGTGCCTTGTTTGCGTTGGTTGCATAGCCAGGACTTCCTCCGAAGTATGCTCCGGTTGTATTTCTGGGGCCCGCTTGTTGCTGGGTTCCGGTGCCCGAGGTAGTTGTTGCTTGCTCAGTGCTATTCGAAGATTTACTGCTAGAAGCTTTTGGCGGTTCCCAGCGAACGCGCTGTTCCTGCCGTGACCTGCTGTCACGCAACAGATCGTATGCTGCGTATATCTGCCTAAATTTTTCAGGAGCCTGTGGTGATTTGTCTACATCAGGGTGATGAACTTTGACTAGGCGCCGAAAGGCTCCCTGAATAGCTTCGTCAGTAGCGTCGTAGGACACCCCTAGTACAGTAAACGGATTT
>Ga0247834_1007179_pt1 | contig 12015 bp, 15 predicted proteins | sample LaCruzMarch2015__8_FD_187118 | JGI IMG/M metagenome (GOLD analysis project Ga0247834, IMG submission 187118) | Freshwater microbial communities from meromictic Lake La Cruz, Castile-La Mancha, Spain - LaCruzMarch2015_12m | ecosystem: Environmental > Aquatic > Freshwater > Lake | place: Spain... | reverse complement strand
AACAGCTCGACTCCGTCAACATCTGCCTCCAATTCTTGGCCCCGGCTATAAGGCGCGAATGCCACGTCAACGGCCCATGACTTGGCCTCTGCCTTCGTATCCTCATCCTGGCCGAGTAGCGTACCGAGTATGTCTGTTGCAGTACCCACGTTATTAGTAAATTCAGTTGAGCGGCCGCTGTGATCCCTGATTGCATGAGCTACCTCATGCGCCATCACAGCGTCTAGCGCTTCGTCCGAAAGCTTGGTAAGACCCTCACAAAGCACGAACGTGTCCTGTCCCACTGTCATCGCGTTTATGTGCGGGCTAACTGCGATCGCAACCTGAATCTTTTTGAGGTCCATTCCGCCGGCTTCCGCAAGCTTCGCCAATGAGATTGCGAGTCGCTTATCCGTTTCCATCTTTGCGTCTAGCTGCCGGAACTTGACCTCTTTCTTAGCCGCTTGAGGAGTGATACCTGTGAAGGACAAGAAGCCCTTAATGTCTTTTACACAGTTTGCAACAACGAAGAAACCAACGACGCAAATAATCAGGCCCTGAAATAGAAAGTTGGTGCCATTCCGGGCAGATCCCGTTACACGCTTAAACATGGATTGCTTCTTCTCGTTCAACGTAAATACCCTCTCTAAGGCTTTAGTATACGACAGCTGAGCCGGACCCGAGTTCAATCTCGAAAGAATGGAAGCCACTGGTGTGCGAGGATGAATTTGCCTCGGTCACCAGTGCACGCTGACATAGACTCCGCTGAGGGCACCCAGTTTTAGTCCATCCGGATTCGACAGTTCTCGCGGGGAAACGGCCTATGCCCTTCCGACTTGGAGTACTCCAAAGAGCTAAACCACGGCCACACCATCGGTCGTCCACAACGAATCGAGTTCATTCGGAGTTTCCACTGGCGAGCGAATCCAACCATCCTCGCACGCCAGGATCACGACCGTGAGCTTTCCCCCAACTAAACAGGGCTCCTAAAATCCGCAATGGCAGCGGCAAGTATTCACGGACGTCAGTCGGCGGACAGCGAAAGAGCCGACTTGATGCGACGCGGCTCGGCGGAGAACAATTGTATGTGACTATGGGACTACTTCTTGCTATCATCGTTGTCTTCCTGCTTCTCGGAGGCGTTGGGATTAGCATTCAAGGGACGCTGGGCACCGTGTTGCTCGTGCTTGCCGTCCTCTGGCTCCTGGGCGGGATGGAATTCCACGGCTCTCGGTCCGGTTGGTTTGGCGGCGGCCGCGGTCTCTAAGCGGCGACACGAGTGTTCCTGCTCCGGCAAGGCTCGCGGCTGAGCAGGACGAGATGGCTGGTCTCTACAAGTTCAATATCGTAAGAAAGGGGGCCACTGGTGAGCGAGGCTCACCAGTGGCACCAATTGGTAACCTCTCTTCGTGAAGCGGGTTCTGATCTTCGGCGGGACGGGGCACATGGGGGCGGCGATTCGACGGCACCTGGACCCGGAAAGGTATCGGATCACCACCGTGACGCGGAACCCGAAATCGCCGGACGACGTGCGGTGGGACGGCCAAACGCTCGGCCCGTGGACGGAAGCGCTTGAAGGTGCCGATGTCGTCATCAACCTCGCGGGCCGGCGGGTTCATTGCCGATACAACGAAGCGAACCTGCAAGAAATGATGAGTAGTCGCATCCTATCGACTCAAGTCCTGGGAACGGCGATCGCGCAGTGTTCGAACCCGCCGAGCGTCTGGCTGCAGGCAAGCACCGCGACGATCTATGCCCACACCTTTGGCCAAGCCAATGACGAGGCGACCGGCGAACTGGGCGGCTCGGAACCCGGCGTCCCCAAGGTCTGGACCTTCAGCATCCAGATCGCGAAAAACTGGGAGGCCGAACTCGAAAAAGCCGACACGCCGCACACGCGAAAAGTGCCGCTCCGGACGGCGATCATGATGGGCATCGACAAGGAAAGCGCGTTCGACATCTTCTCCGGGCTGACGCGGATGGGCCTGGGTGGCCAGCTTGGTTCGGGCCGGCAGTTTGTGTCTTGGGTGCACGAGCAAGATATGGTTCGAGCAATGGAGTTCATCATCGAGGGCGATTTGGCCGGTCCGGTAAACATTTGCGCGCCGAACCCCCTCCCGCAGGCACAGTTTGCGAAAGACCTTCGGCGCGCGTGGGGCATCCCGATTGGCCTTCCCGCCATGCCCTGGATGATCAATATCGGTGCATGGGTGATGAACGGCGACTCGGAGCTGGTAATGAAAAGTCGCCGCGTGGTGCCGACGAGGCTGTTGGACGCGGGCTTCAAATTCCATTTTCCGGACTGGGCGCCTGCGGCCATGGACTTGGCGGACCAGATGCGCCGTCGCGCATGACGGTCCTATCGTTGCCGCTTAGTACCTCCCTTAGGTAAGGACGGAAAATCTAGCACCCTCGGTGGTTTTCCGTTCCCGGGGAGCCAGCCGCATGTAGCCGCGTTGTAGACTCGGACCGAGAAAGTGCCCAGATGTCGAGCTCCACTTACAACCAGACGTTTCATATCGGCGGCAGCCCCCATGCGCCCGCGCGCAACGTAGAAGTTCACGCTACGCCGGAAGAGATCGATCATCTTGTTCACCAGGGCTACCTGGTTCGTGAATCTCTGCTGTCTCCTGAGACGCTGGACCGACTTCGAACCGCCGTCGATGAAGTTGCGGCGAGCGAAAGGGCGGCCGACAGCGATTACACGTCGAATTCCAGCTTCTCGGGCCAGTTCCTCAGGCATCTCTTCGACAAGCATGAAGCATTCTGGGAATTGTTGAACTTTGCGCCAACCGTTTCGGTGGCGCGCGCCGTGCTGGGCCCAGCGGTCCAATCTCGCCTGTCGGCACGAATCACCTTTCCGGGAGTGACGAACCAGCAGACGGTGTGGCACTTCCACGAGCGGACCGTCCCCAGACCGTTGCCGCCGCTTTTCGTCTTCCCCCACAGCCTGGATGTGCTGGTCTATCTCGATGACCTCACCGACGAAAGCGGTCCGGTCGCACTTGTCCCCGGTTCGCATCTCGAAACGGGCGCGACCCTGGGGGAGAACGACTTCGAGGATAAGCCGGATCAGGTCGTTCTGAGGCTCCCGGCCGGCGGAGGCGTCTTCATCCACAACAATCTTTGGCACCGCGGCATGGCGTCGGGCGAGAAGGCCACTTTGCGAAGGATGCTTGCGCTTACCTATAGTTCTTGCTGGCTTAAGAATGTTGACGACGGAACGCCACCTGAGAACGGACTCACAAAACGGCTTTTGGAAACCGCGGATCAAGAAACCCGCGAACTGCTTGGCGTCGCCGGATACTAGGGGCTGGCCCCGCTCAGGGCCTAATTCGTCCCGCCGGGACGGCAAGTCCCCGTGGGTATCCTGACCGCCGATGAGTCTGATCGCCCTCGTAGCCCTGTTAAGTCCGCCCCAAACTTCCGGCATCGAAGCCCGCTTCGCCGAGATCGAAGCGGCATCGAAGGGGAAGCTTGGAGCGGCGATTGTTACGGCACAATCGGCTCACTACTCGCGCAAAGGGGAGCGGTTCTCGCTGCAAAGCGTGATGAAGCTTTTGGTTTCGATGGCCGCGCTGGATCGAGTGGACCAAGGCAAGTGGAAGCTGAACCAGAAGTTCGTCTTCCGGCGCTCCGACCTCAGCCTTTCGCGCCAGCCGATCGTTGACCGGCTGGGCAAGCGGGACTCGATCATGGTTTCGGTGGCGGACTGCATCGAGCTCACGGTGACCCAGAGTTGCAGCGCGTCCGGCGATTTTCTGATTCGCAAGATGGGCGGCGTCCACGTGGTCAACGCCTTCCTGCGGCGGCGCGGAATCACCGGGATGTCGGTCGATCGCCAAGAGCGGGACCTCCAGACCCAGATCGGTGGGATCGTCTGGCGGCCGGAGTACGTGGACGAGGCGAAGATCGACGCGGCTTTCCGGCGCGTTTCGGAACGGGCAAAGGACGCCGCCTACCGGAAGTATCAGGCCGATCCGCGCGATACGACGACTCCGGGCGCAATGGCGTTGCTGCTGCAGAAGCTGGTGACGGGCAAGCTACTCTCGCAAGGCTCAACGCGGTACTTGATGGGCGTGATGGAGCGCACGGAGACCGGACCGGACCGCCTGCGGGCGGGCATCCCGAAGGGCTGGACGCTGGGCAACAAAACCGGGACGAGCGGCAGCCGAAAAGGCGTTGCTTGCGCGACCAACGACGTGGGGTTTGTTCGAGGGCCCGAAGGCGAGTGGCTGGTCATCGTTGCGATGCTGCGCAACTCCACCTTGGATGAAGACGGTCGGGCTGCAGTCTTGCGTCGGGTGGCCGAGGCTGCTTTCGTGGACCAGAAGCTTTGATTACGTAGTTTCGGTACGATGCGGCGATGAAGGTAACGAGGATCCATTTCGTTTGTCGCGATGCCGAGCATGTCAAACATCTTCCCGAAGGCAGATTCGAGACCGGGTTCTGGAAGGTAGCGTACGAGAGCGCTCAGACGGTTCGCGTTGTCGCCCTTCATGACTCCCGTGACGCAAATTCCTACTTGCAGGGAACGGTGGTGGACCGTCGCTTGGTCGCTTACGGCGACCAGCAGCGCTACGTCTTCGTTGTCCAAGCAACTGACTCACCCTACCGTTGGACAGGGAATGGCACCGGCGAAAAGGGATACCACTGGGAGTAGAGACTGAACCCGAAGTGCAGTCGCTAGTGAGGCTAGCGCCATCGATAGTCCGCGACAAGCATCCGGTGGTCAGATTGTTCCGCTCGCGCTGAACTCGCTCGAACGACCAGGTTTCGTGGAGGCGGACGATGCCGGGTCCGTCAAAGGGCGAGCACCCCGACTAACTAACGGTATTGCAGGAGTCCAGTTTGATGGATGAAGAGCCAGCGACCCTGCGCCTTCACATAAACTTTGCATGCGCGCCCCGCCCAATGGAATTCAGAGCGGTCCTGCTTGTTCACCCAAAGCGTATCCACATCGACTACCGCAAATCCCCCGTCGAATTGCTCCGACACCTCGATTCGGACGGTGTTGCGGCGATTATGGACAAGAGCGAACTGGTCGAATAAACGTGTCCAATCGGATTTCCAGCGGGCAGCGTTGAACCTACCCATCGGCATCACCCAACTCTCAGGATCATGGGATTGCGCGTCGGGCGGCCAAACCCAGACCATATCGGAATGGAACAGGGCAACCAGGGCCTCGGCATCGAGGTTGTTCCAAGCCTCCGTTTCGGCATCGACCAACGACTGAATCTCGTTGATCGCTCGTTGTCGCTCATCCATTTTCGCAAGATACCATCTCAATCAAGAGCCAGAATGCTTTACTGCTTTCGGTGGCTACACCACCACCGGCAGAGATCACCGCCGTCTGTCAAATGGGCTCCCAATCCAACCCGCAGCCGTCTAAGAGCAGATTCGTTGGCGTTGCCAGCGGAGTTGGTCCTGCCAAACGGAAAGGTTCAGCGACTTATCGCGCCAGTAGTATTGAAACTCGGGGGTTGGCCAGTCGGCATAGACTTCCTCCCAGGTCAGTGAGCAATGCGGAAGGAGCGAGGATTTATCGATGTCCGCGTTTTCGCTTTGGTAACGGACGTCGAGCGACAACCGAATGCGGTCGCGCATCTGGCTGCGGAGGGCGCGGTGAACGGTCAGGCTGGAAAAGAAGAGGGCGTCGCCGAGCTGATAATCGCCTTCGACCCAGTCGGTTTCGCTCGGGCAGAGCTGCACGCCTTTGCCGCCGGCGCCTTCCCGGGGTTCCAGCTCGATGACGCCCTGATGGTTTGAGCCGCGCAAGACCGTCAATCCGCCCATCTCGCGCGGGCAGTCGCTCAGCGGGAGCCAGCAGGTCCAGGTTTCGGCCGTACCTTGAACGTGGATGAAATCCTGATGCTCCGGGGTTGGGGAGATGGTCCGGTGGCTGGAGATCATCCGGGCGATGTGGCGCGGATGGACCAGAATTTCTTCGCCCAGCAGTTGCCGCATCACGCCCACCAGATTTGGGTGGTGCGGCGTGGCATGGAAGGATTGAAGCCGTTGAATGTCGTCGTACATGGCGGCGGTGACGCCGATGTCGGTTCGCATTTCGCTATCGGGCACGGCATCGAGCGCCGGCTGGTGGAGAAGCCCATCCATTGGGTCGGAACCGGGCTTGATCCATCCGTACTGGTCCAGCACGTTGACCATGTCGCGCCGCAACTCCAGCAGCGGCGCGGCCGGAACCAACGCCCGAAAGAACAGGAACCCGTCCTTGGCCGCCTTCGCGCGGAGCGCGTCGACATCGGCGAGCAAGGGGGTGGCGTCTTCGAAAATGGCAGGAGATGGCGTCATTGCACAGGACCTTATTTCCGGATCATACCTACGACGTCGAAAGCCGCCGGTAGGTGCCGGCATCAAGTTCAAATTGCCGAAAGGGGCGCGTCACCGTGCCGGACTTGGCCCCACGAATACAGAGTGAAGCCTGACGTTGCGTGTGCGGTCATGCCAATTTCAGAAGATTAGGCGGAACGCCTTTCGCAAACCACCAATTCCAAGGTAAAAAGAATTGGTCTAGTGTCCCGATGGAAACTCAACGGAAGGCCGGTTGGATTTATGTTTATTGGAAGCAATTAGCTATTGCACTTGTGTTGTCATCATTTCTGTACTTTGTCTGGCCAACGCCCTATGAGTACACGCGACAGTTCCCGAGTGTCATACGAGTGAACCGGTTCTCTGGCGTGGAGGAGCTATCTTCTGCATCGGGCTGGCGTGTGCAAGGAGGGATAGCTGGAAGCGCTTCTGGGAATTTGATTTCGAGATTTGAAGTGATAACAACTTACTTTGAGAAAAGCACTTACGGTTCCCCATGGGGATATGCTGAACTGAAGAATATTGGAGGCGTAGACCTAGAAGGCGTCCGATTCGATTTTTCTGCACTTGACGAGTATGGCGTCGTGGTCTGCACAAGCTACGATTTTATTGCCGACTTCCGAGCAGGAGACACGGTACGTTTGAAAATGTACGAGTCGGACTTTCAAAAGTGCACCTCGCTACGGCTTGACAAAGTGTCCACAATGTCGTTCCCTTAGGAATCTTCCTTCGTCTCGGCAACTAAGGAGATATATTGACTCAAAGTGTCAGTTTAATGTTATTCGCAGTTGTGATAAAATAAAAGTCATGCTCTTATTGCCGGGAGGGATTTGTCTTGAAGCCTTGGGGTGTGGAGCAGGTTCTCAAACCCGTATCAACTTGATTCAATCTGTCGAATAGTTTGGGACATCAGTAGGTAATGCACTCTGCGGCGAGTCCTCTACCTGCTCCGCAGCCGACCTTGGTCGCAGATAGCTAGAGCCCTCTGGGGCGTCAATGGCAACGCAGATCGTTCACTTAAGCCGTTGCAGACATGGTTCTCTTTGCGCTTTCCAGACAATTAGTCCGGCAATTCAACACTCTTCTTTTCCGATTCAGCGGCTGGCTTAGGATGCAGCGCTCGGTCTCGGTTTGACAGCGAGACGAGCAAAGCTACCAACGACACTGCTGCGATGATCCAGATCTCGGGTTTCTCTCCACGTGATCGTTCAATGCATGCCGCTACAATGGCAACAAACCAGGAGGCAAATATGCATATATTGAGAACAAGGCCTATGGTAAAAATAGATATAGGGAAACTATGTCTCTTGTTGCCGGGAAGACAAAGCTCGACGATGGCTTGGAACAGATTTTGTTGTGGAATGGGAAGAAGGCACAGCGCCGCATACTTCAGTGACACAACCCCGACCGCCGAATAAAGCGGACCGTTGTCAAGCAAATCAAAAAAGCGTAACACATGCTCCTTACCAATGCTGAGCGGGGACCATGCGCCCGCGATGATTTGTTGCGGACCTGTCCAGATCAGATTTATGGCCGTATCACCGCCGCATGCCCAGACACCCACGAGGATGAGCGCTAGAACACTTGTGAGGTGAACTGCTGCACGTCCGAGCCTGCCTCTCTTCGCAAATCCTCCGGGAATGTCGAATTCGTCGGGGATCATTCCGACAATCGTAACTGCGGCCCCAAACGGTACCGTGGCTACACATATTTCTGTCTCTCCAATCATTCCCCTGTACAGACATGGCCCCCATTGGAAAATATCAATCCGTCGGATCGGCAATCTTTGAACCCAGCAGCTGGTCAGCAGTCCGACAATATATGCTAATTGCATGAGGGCAATTACCAAGAGAAATTTTAAAATAACATCCACAATTACTCTCCCATTCGGTCACTCCGAAGTAATGCTGCCGTAACCGAAAGGCGGAGGTAGGAGCTTCGGCTGCATAGTGAAATTTCCGCATCGAGAGCATGAGGCGTATCCGCGAGCCTTTGCCTCGAATCTTGGAAGCTCAACAGTCCCGTAGTTACCACCACAGCCCCCGTTACGGTAGTGGTAACAGGAACCTGTACGTGTAATGTGAACGTTTGCGATTTCCGCTTCGTATTCCGCGCATCCCAAAGCATATTTGGAGTAGCCATCTGGGTCGGGATTGTAACGAGGATTGAATTCAGTGCGCAGTAGATGCTCGTCGTGTCGTTGCTGAATGCCAGCCCCCAACCCATATCCGACGGCGATCCCTGCGAGCCATCCGAAGCCAGCTACGGCCTTGATTGGCTCTAGTTCCGGTGCCGACGCAAATACGGAAACGGCAGTGCCTGCCCCGGCAAAAAGTAAAAAGATGATCCCCTGGGCGAGCTCCGGAATCATCTTGCGCCGTTTCTTCCAGGCTTTCGCTCCCTCTGACGCTCTCTCCCAGTAAAAGGCCTCAATACCAAAGTCCCTCGGATTTGGAGGAGATGGTCGCCGCGCAGAGGGTTTTCGGGACTCGGGCTCCTTACGGGGTTCAGATGTTCTGGTTTGAGAACGTCGCGTGGTTCCCGGTGTCGTTACCGTGCGAGATTTATCATATTCGCTTCGTTTGGCTAGATCACCTAGCACTTCCCAGGCTTCATTAAGGGCTACCATGCGGCCGTGGGCGTCGGGTCCTTTATAGACATCGGGGTGATACTCCCGAGCTAGCCTCCGATACGCCGCCTCGATAACGATACGCTCGGCTTTCGGGTGTACCATCAGGGTTTCGTAATGGTCCTTATCAATCATCGGACGCTTACCTGCACGTTTGAGCACTGTACCCTTCGTCCTCTTCTGAACTCCGGCCAAGCTCGATCGAATTGTGGTTCGCGTCGATTTCGGCCGGATCATACCTACGACGTTGAAAGCGCCCGGCAGGCAAAATAGACCAGCGAAATGAGAGCCACCAAAAGCCACGACGAACGCATTGCCGTGATGATCTTCCGATCCGTATATTCGCACTACGTCAAGAAAGTAGAAAGTAAGGGCCGCACCGTAGACGAGCTGCACGAGGTGATCTTGTGGCTGACCGGGTTCGATGACGCCGCCCTTCAGCGCCACCTGCAAACTGATTCGACCTTCGAGCAGTTCTTCGCCGAGGCCAACCTGAACCCCAACGCCCACCTCATCACCGGCGTCATCTGCGGCTACCGGGTCGAGACCATCGAGAACCCCCTAACCCAGAAAGCGAGGTACCTGGACAAGCTGGTGGACGAACTGGCCAAGGGCCGAAAAATGGACAAGATCCTGAGAAAGCCCTAAGGTTCGACCCGCTAGCCGAACGTCTGGCTAGTGTGATATATTTGGCGGGCAAGGACCGTCACCCATGAATAAAGTCACGCCGTTTCTCATGTTCAACGACCAGCTGGAGGCGGCGATCGAGTTCTACACCGCCACCTTCCCGAACTCGGAGGTTCGGAACGCCGCCAGAACCGGTGACGATGGGCCGGTCACTTCGGCCGAGTTCACGGTCGGCGGGCAGGTCTTCCTCGCTTACAACGGCGGTGCCTATTTCTCGTTCTCCGAGGGCATTTCGCTGTACGTGGACTGCGAGGACCAGGCCGAAGTCGACGAGTATTGGGGGAAGCTGATCGAGGCCGGGGCAACGCCGTCCGCGTGCGGTTGGATCAAAGATCCGTTCGGCATCACGTGGCAGATTGTTCCAAAAAGGTTCACGCAACTCATCCGCGACCCGGACCCGAAGAAGGTGAAGGCGGTGATGGACGCCATGATGACCATGGTCAAACTCGACGTCGCGACCCTAGAGCGCGCCTACGACGAGGCCTAGGTTCTCTTCGGATTTTGTAGGCGGCGGGTGGCTTTTCCCGCCGTTTTCGTTCTGATCAACCTTGGTTGACGGACCATACTTCTGGAAATGAAGCCCCCTCTGGAGAAGCGCTCGATCCCGGTTGCCATCATCGCTTTCCTCCAGAGGGCGTTTGCCAGGTCCGTGGGAATCTATAGGAGTCCGGAATATGGCGTTGACATCCAGAAGCGAGCCGGGCGCTACCTTCTCGATCTCAGAAGGGACGAGAAGAGTCTGACCTTCAAGATCGCCCTCGAAAACCTCCGCCACGACTCGGACTTACTCGGCGAGGAATCTGCGCTCGTACCGGAGGGGCTAGAACTTCAGCGGAAAGTGGTGGAACTGGCCGACCGATACGAAATCGCCGCCGATTTTGTGCAAGAGACGATGACTCAGCCGCCGGTTGCGAGGTTGTTGACTGCCATCTTCACCGAGGCAAAAAAAGCTGGAAGCCAGCACGTCCAGATCGACTTCAACTTGAAACACGGAACCTTTCCTGTGCTCTACGAGTTGGCTGGTGATTGGACGGAAATGATGCGGATCCCGGGGAATCTGGAGGAGCCGTTGCGCGGGGCGATTGCGCGAGTAGCGGGCATAGGATTTACCGTCCTCTCCCCGCACCTGGAGCATATGAATCCTTTGCCGACGGATGTCAGATTCAACTGGATCGACTCCCGTCGGCTCGACATCACTATCGATCCACCGGCCAACCAGCTGATCTAGCGCCCCGGACCCTGCCAAGAGCGGATTGCCGCAGAGGCCTTCGCGTCGTCATGCTTGACTGCTCCGCGACTAGCGACGCCAAGCTCGTGGCGATATATCAGGCAGATCTGAGGCAAATTCTGCCGAGACGTACTCGGAGAATGGCTTGACGAACCAAGCGAGGCGGCCAAGGAGTTCGGGAACCGAGCGATCTGCCTTTGACGCCATGCTATGAAGGGCATTGGTCACCGCAGCCTGATCGTGGTCAAACAACACCTTCAGGTAGTTGGCGGGGTGAACAGCGGTGATCTCCCAAGGCGCAAGAGCTTCTTGCTTGAAATCCCTGACATTGAACGATACGATTGTGTCGGTCTTTGAGTGGATTGCGGCCGCTAGGACGTGCCGATCTTTCGGATGGTTTTCGCATTGCGGGATGAGGTGCTCGAACCCTTTGATCATCGCTTCTGGAAAGAAGCCAGTCGCCGCCAGCATTCGAGAATCGGCAAGACTCTCTTCCCAACCGAACTTCTCAACCCATGTTCTACGAGTTTCTGCCCAGATTGCTTCGGACCACCTTGGCAAGAGAAGTCTTGGGGCTTCGGAGAGCCGAAGGAAGAGGTCTGAAACGGCGGCCTCTGCCAGCACGCACGCGTCAAGAACGACCGGGAAATCTGCCCGCATTTAGGGCTATTCGCCCTCGGGCCGAGCGAGATCGACGTATCGGTCGTAGAGTCCGGCAGCTACCAACTCCTCGGTCATTTTATCAAGCCCTGCCTTGCGAGTCTTGCTTCGTTCGTGCTGGTACTTCACTAGGTCTTTGAAGAACACTCTTCGATGCGTGCCGACATGGTGGAACGGCAGTTCGTTCTGGTCGAGAAGCCTCACAAAGAACTGCCGGGACATGCCGAGAAAGTTTGCCGCCGCTTGGGTCGTGAATGCTTCATCCTCGTGCATTAGGAAGACGGCTTGCTTTTGCTTCATCGCCTGAACCACGGAGACAAAGAGATCGTTAATTGCCTTGGGTAGCTCGATCACGTCGCCGCCGCTCGTCAACAGCACGGGGCGAACCTCGCCGGTGAGCATTTTTTCTAAGCCGAATTGCTCGTCCGGAGCGATGTCTGATGGACCGACTCGGTGCTCGTTGATGGTGCTCATAGGATTATTATAGCGCCTATCCGCTATA
>Ga0247834_1007173_pt1 | contig 12027 bp, 14 predicted proteins | sample LaCruzMarch2015__8_FD_187118 | JGI IMG/M metagenome (GOLD analysis project Ga0247834, IMG submission 187118) | Freshwater microbial communities from meromictic Lake La Cruz, Castile-La Mancha, Spain - LaCruzMarch2015_12m | ecosystem: Environmental > Aquatic > Freshwater > Lake | place: Spain... | reverse complement strand
TCGGCAGCCGAGTTGGCACAATACTTAGAAACAAGCAACCAAGCTTGCGTTCAAAACCAACCACCAACTCCGCAACACCCTTCCAGCCGCCCTGCGAAAATGGCTGATTCTTAGTTGCGATTGTCAACCAAGCAACGGAGACGACGGTGATAAAAAAGCAAATCGATGTAGTAATCGCGGTTGTCGATCACGATTCGCTTCTGGCGAGCGACGAAGGCGAAATCGGTGCCGAGTTCGACGATGAAGCGTTCTAGTTCGGACAAGATAGCAGATTCAAGGTCGTGTTCGCTGTAGGTGTCGGCAAGACCGAGAAAGTCCAGAACGTACGGATCGCGGAAAGCCAAATCCGTGGAGACTTTTCCCTCTGTACGCAATCGCTCAAGGTCGCCTTGGATCGTTAGTTCGGGCCGCTTGGAGATGGCCGTTCGTTCAAAAAGCATCGATTGGATGCGGTCAGTTAGTTGCCGGGTCGACCAGCCCTCGGTCCGGCACATTTCCGTGTAGAACTCGCGTTTTATCGGGTCTTCGATGAAAATGAGCTTTCGGATATGGGTCCAGCTCAATTGTGTACGCAGTGCGTATACAATCTGCTCGTCAGGGAATACCTCGGCTGCTTTGAGGCAATGAAATAACTGTTGCTTCGTCCAGCCTTTACCGTATTTCGCAGTTAGTTCATCCGCGAGCCGCTGAATCACTTGTTGACCGTAAGCGGCTCGTTCGCCCTCAAGGACGGTCTCTTTAAGGAGTTTTCCGATTCTCCAGTAGAGTAACGTCAGTTCAGCATTGACGGCAGACGCCGCGCGACTTCTTGCGGCATCGACCAGTTATTGGACTTGAGGCAGAAGCTGGAGACTCAAGCCGCTTGCGACATCTTTTTCAGGCATGCACTGCCTCCTGCTTGCGGACGTTACTTTCAGCAGGACTTACGAGCCGGATGCGGCCCTTGAGATGTACTTGCATCATGGATTGCTTGATTTGCCGGGCTTTGGAGAGTTTAGTTCAGATTTTAGTGATTTCAGCCTCCCTGCATGACAACACTGACGAAATTGCTGTTTGCTCCAGAAGGCGTGCGTACTACTTTTGTCGACTGTGTCCTACGCGACCGCTTCGTGGCGAAACAATATTTCGCCCTTTCCGAGCGATACAAAATCGCCGTGATAAAGGTCAAAATCCGATTGCATTAAGGCTTCGTCCATTACAAAACCTTTGCCCTTGAGTTCTTGCAGCATCAACTTTACGGTTTGAGGCTGGTAGGTGGTGGCGTAGCGAAAACTAGGGAGCAACTGGGGTGGGTTTGGTCCAAACAGGGCCAGCGTTCCGCGACGCATTCCTGCTCCAGGTCGGATTCCGCATTCACCAAAAACCACGACCGTACCCGCAATCATGTTGAATCCAATCATATCACCCGCCGCACCCCCAATCGCGATCAAACCGCGACGCATGGTCAATCCGATTTCATTGCCAGCGTTTCCATCGACAAGGATCGTGCCTCCCGTCATCCCCTTGGAGGAACCACGATAGGCAGCACCTGTCAAGTGTCCGGCATTTCCCTTGATGTGGATCAGACCCTTGTGCATCTCAGCACCAACCCAACCACCGGCATTGCCCTCCACAACAATTTCGCCTCCCCGCATTTGGCTCCCAACATGGCGACCGGTTGGCCCATGGATGCGTACTGAGCCGCTCGTCATGTGCGCACCGATCCAATGGACACCCGAAAGATTTCCTTCGAATTCCATTCGTTTATCGCTTGGATCGCCCGAGACGTTGAACATCTCGGCGATCGGGATTTTACGATTGCCATGATAGATTTCGAATCGTTCGATCTCCCCAATCGTCTTGTCGCACACCCAATCGGTGGTAAACCCTTCAATTTCAACAGGGACGGACGTTTGTGCATGGTAGGACAGCGTGATCGCCATACGTTAAAATTACCTGTCGTGTGGTGTGCGGCAATACGAAAACCCCAACCGCATGGCACGCTTTGCCACGCTAAAAACAGTTACCGGGATCATCGAATCGTTATGAACAAGGGAGCAATTATACTCTGTGGCGGCAAGTCAAGTCGCATGGGACGCGACAAAGCGACGTTGCCATTCGGTCCTGAATTAATGCTGCAACGCGTTGTGCGGATTGTCAGCCAAGTCGTCGAACTTACCTCTATTGTCGTTGTGGCAGCTCCAGAACAGATTCTGCCGGAGCTGCCAGCCACCATTATCGTGACCAGGGATGAGCGTCCCGAGCGTGGACCTTTGGAAGGCCTCGCAGCTGGACTTCGTTCGATGCCGACGTGTGTGGATGCAGTCTATGCGACGAGCTGTGATGTCCCTCGTATGATTCCGGAATTCGTGGAATGGATGTTCTCAAGTCTGGGTGAGTGTGATATCGCCGTCCCGTATGACGGAAAATATCATCATCCCTTGGCAGCAGTCTATCGTCCAAACGTACTCGCCGTCGTTGAGTCGTTGCTGGCATCCGATCGGCTTCGTCCCCGATTTCTGTTTGATGAGGTGCGGACAGCCGAGATCTCGGTCGAAGTGCTTCGTCGCGTAGACCCGAATCTATCGACTTTATTGAACCTCAATCGTCCAGAGGACTATCAAGCAGCATTGGTCGAAGAGGGCTTTATCTAGGGTGACCGCAGTGCGTTTTCTCCCCCTCGCCCCGCCTGAGTGGGGAGCGAGATCAGGAGATGTGGCGAGGGAGGGGTAGACCTCTACGACGCGACCGGTACAACTTCAAAGAACAACCCTGAAATCGCATCCCCTGCCAAATTGAGCTTTGTCTGGAAATCGTCGATGAACTCATGCAGACCAATATTCATGACTTCGTCAATGTGCAAAAAATCAAGTTCCGCTCGGAGTCGACCTAAATACTGCTCAGGCTTGTTCTGGAAGTTGCCCGCCGTACCACCCGTGATCGCAAGCAACGATTGTTCCGCGCGTGAGATGCAAAATCGAATCGCTCGCGGAAAGTCTCGGTCTAAAAGCATAAACGCAGCAACCTGCTTTGGCGAAATACGTCCGTGGCGACGCCGGTACATTTCGAGCGCACTTGTGCTTTTGAGCAACATTCCCCATTGGCTAATGTCGATCGGTGTCCCGACATCACTTACTTCGGGCAGCAAAAGGTAGTACTTCACGTCCAGGATTCGCGACGTCTTGTCCGCTCGCTCCAGCAACGCACCGAGTCGACCGAAGTTCCATGCTTCGCCGTGTGACATAGTGCTGTAGGTAACTCCCTCCAGCAAGTAGCCAGCTTGGCGAATGCGTCCGAAAAACTCGAACGGGGAGTCGACAGCCTTGGAATCGTGCCTGTGGTCTCGCACAAATAGATAGAATTTGTTGAGTTCCTCCCACATCTGACTGCTGAGCATTTCTCGACTGGTTCTTGCGTTCTCCCTAGCCATCTTGAGGCATGACAAGATCGAGTTTGGGTTTCGTTCGTCAAACGTTAAGAAACGAATAACGCTCGCTTGATTCACTTCGTCATAGTGTTCATGAAACACATCGTGATCGCCCGTGGTATAAACCAACGGCTCCCATTGCTGATAGCGGTCGAGCCCAAGCCCCAGCGTCAAATTGAGCGTAACATCGATAAAGCGAGCCACATTCTCGGCGCGTTCGATATAACGCCGCATCCAAAAAATCGAGTCCGCTACGCGAGATAACATACAAACCACCTGTCGTTTATGTTTTCGATTGTCGTCATGTAAAATTATCGGCTGTCGGCTTCGCTTCTGAGAACCCAGGTATCTTTGCTGCCACCACCTTGGGACGAGTTGACGACAATCGAACCTTTCACCAGTGCAACGCGAGTTAATCCACCCGGTACGATATAGATGTCCTCGCCAAAAAGAATGTACGGCCTCAGATCGACGTGCCGGCCCTCCAGTTTGTCGCCGCACAAGGTAGGCACGGTCGACAACGCCACCATGGGCTGGGCGACATAATTTCTCGGATTGCTCAAGATCAACTCGCGGTATTTTTCGAGCTGGTCTTTTGTCGCGTTCGGGCCGATCAGGATTCCATATCCACCCGACTCATTCGCAGGCTTGATGACCAGTTCCGCCATATGTTGTAAAACATAGCTGCGCTCGGTTTCGTCAGCGCACATGAAGGTCTCTACGTTGGGAAGAATCATGTCTTCACCCAAATAGTACTTGATCATCTTGGGAACGAACGCATACACGGCTTTGTCATCTGCAACACCGGTTCCGGGAGCGTTCACGAGCGCAACTTTGCCCGTTCGATAGACTCCCATCAAGCCCTTGACCCCCAACGTTGAATCGGGACGAAGGCACTCGGGATCCAAAAAGTCGTCATCGATTCTACGATAGATTACGTCGACCCGTTTCAAGCCTCGCGTTGTTCGCATGTGGACGTAACCGTCCTTGACTATCAAGTCCGAGCCTTGTACGAGCTCCACGCCCATTTGCTGGGCCAAGAAGCAATGTTCAAAGTAAGCTGAGTTGTGGATTCCAGGTGAGAGAACGACCACAGTTGGTTCATTCGCGGCTGGAGGGGCAATGTACTGCAGCATCTTGAGCAATTGCTCTGGATACGTCTCAACAGGAAGGATATTCCGACCTTCAAACAACTGTGGAAACGTTCGCTTCATCACCTCGCGGTTCTCAATGACGTAAGAAACACCGGACGGGCAACGCAAGTTATCCTCCAAAACATAAATCTGCCCGTCGCCGCCCCGAACCAAGTCTGTGCCCGTGATGTGGCACCATATCCCGCGTTGAGGATTCATCCCTTGAATTTGCTTGAGATAACCTTTGCTGGATTGAATCATGTACTCAGGCATAATGCCATCGCGAATGATCTTTTGATCGTGATACATGTCGTCGATGAACATGTTCAACGCGCGAATACGCTGTTTAAGTCCCCGCTCAACGTAGAGCCATTCCGATTCAAGGATCACGCGAGGAATCAAATCGAACGGCCAAACCTTTTCGGTCCCCGCTGAGTGCCCATAGACGTTAAACGTAATGCCCATGTTGAGCAGCTCATGGTCCGCCGAACCTTGTCGGCGTTGCAACTCGCCAGGGGGCATGCTTGCCAGTTTCTCTACTAAAAACTCGACTCCCGCTCTCGCGTTCCCAGGGCCCATAAACATTTCATCGAAAAAGCCTTTCGTGTCATATTGGGAGATGCCCAACGGGTCTAGCAGTCGCAAATCTGCGGCAATTTGTTCCATGGTCATCCCGGTCGATTGGCTTTGCTGATTCATGAAGGTTGGGTCGATTTCCGAAAATTCTACAAAAGTGGGAACTTCGAAGCAGCGCTGTTTGCCGAAAAAGACTGCGTTTCGCGAATTTGTTTGCACAAATCATTAGCATCTGTCGCCCGCATTGCGGCCGCAGTACCGTATATCATTGGTTTTGTTGCAAATCAAGTTCCTTATTTTGGTAGAGTGCAAATACGGAGCCGCCCGATGAAAAAGAACGTATTGGCGAAAAGCGTTCCAAGCGAGGTTACCCGAAAACGGCCGATCCATGTTTACGATTGATGACTATTCTTGGCTCGATTCTCCGGAATCGCAAATGCACTGGCAATCGATTTCTCGGGACCCGTCCGTGCCAGCCTCGGCCATTCTGAAACGACTTCGGCAGTCCCTAACCATCCCGCAGGCTTCGCTGTTGTTGGAGCAGTACGAGCTGCTAACCGCATCGCGAAAAAAAGTTGCGAACCCGGGCGATTGGTTTTGGACACGACAACTACTTGAGCAATCAAGCGACGAAGCAACAGCCTCGGAAACCGCGATGGACTTTCCCGCTGGGGCCTCAGTGAATGACATCTGCTGCGGAGCAGGCGCGGATTCCATTGCCATGGCAAAGCGAGGACTTCACGTGCACGCATCCGATCGATCGTCCATCGCATGCTATTTGACCCGGCGCAATGCGTTGTCTCAAAAACTCAAAATGGAAGTGACCGAGGAGTCTGCAGAGCAATGCGAAATCGACCAAAGCGGTTATGTGCATATCGATCCTGACCGCCGATCCGATGGTCGTCGTTTTAGCAATTTAGAATCTCTTTCTCCTGCGTGGCAAACCCTTTGCAAGATCTCTGAAAACTGTTTGGGTATGTCGCTCAAGCTAGCGCCTGGTACGCGACTGGACTCAAGTACCAAGAAAGACCAATTGAACCGCCCCCCGGAATCGATTCGGTTTCTTTCCAAAGAGGGATCGGTGCGTCAACAACGCTGGTATTGGGGAATCGATCGCTGGCCTCGCAACTCAATCACGCTGAGCCTCTACCTGAACGAACCAGCATTTCAACGCGCAGTGCTCTTTCATTCGAAAAAACTCGCAACGAACAACAATGATCCCGTAAAACATCGGGGCTGGTTTCACGAATCGTTTCTCGAGTCCGAATGGCAAGTCAAGCGGGCGAGCGATTCCGTCGTTGTGAATTCCCTTCATCGCTACATTGCGGACTACGATCCCTCGGTTCGAGCTGCGGAAATATCGCCGCAATTCGCTTACCGATATGGTTGGCAGTTGCTTAGCTCCGACAGTGGCTACATCACGTCGAACGATCGAAAGGTGCATCCGATGGTTCGGTGGTTCCAAGTCATTGAGAACTTGCCCCTCGATCGCAAACAACTCAAAGCCTTCGCGAAGAGCGTTAAGACCCGCACTTGGGAACTCAAGAGTCGCGGAATCGACTTAGATTTGGATGCCGTGCGAAAAGTCCTACCGACGGATCGCTCTAGCACTACACAAACGACGATCCTGTTCACCAAGATAGGCGAACAACACCGCGCAATCGTTTGCAAGGAAGTCGATTGTTTGACTGAGGCATAGCTCGTCGCGTTCAAGAGCACTAAGGCTCGATCAATTCGTAGAGTCCGCGACCTGCTCGTTTGAGTTTCCCTTGTTCGGTCAACTCCTCCCAAACGTCCTTTGCAAATTGGTTGGGTGGCGTGATGGCAACGACTCCAGACCTCCCGCCGCCCGACATCGGGCCGTGCCCAAGACGAGATTCATCGTCTAGCTTCATCAGTTTTAAACGCTTTCGAAATGCCTTCATGGCCAGCCGCAGCTCTTCCTTTCTAGCCGCAGCTTTCGCAATAGCATCAGGGTCAAGTTCCGCATCTGCATTAACGCTTGGATCCGACATCGCATCTGTACCTTTGTGAAAGCTATTTGGCTATTGGCTTGCGAGTTCCCGTAAAATCGATTTCGCCCGAATTTGTCCCGAGAACATAATCGATCGAGCCTTTGATCTTGTCGCCGTAAGGTCTTCCTTTGTAAGCCGCTTTGATTTTGGTTCCGTTGACTTCGGTGTCAATCGAAAAGAGAAGTAAGTTGTTCTCGATCTTCAGATTGATTACTTCGACGTCGAATTGCGTTCCGCTGACGTAGTTTGCTTTGAACTTGTCCCCTTCTTTGGAAATGGTCACGACCGGCTCAAGAGTGTTGCCATCGGTTTCGATTTTCATTTGCCATCGGCCGACGACATCTTCCATTTGAACGCTTCGCTTGGGTGCCCATGGGAAATCCTGTGAGCCCTCTGGCGTTTCCGCAACGACATTGCCGTCGATTTCATCCTTCTTAATCTTGCCCTTGAAAGTCAACTTGACGGGCATGTTTTGGTAGTCGACCGAAAAATGGAATGACAGTGAATCCCCTTCCACTTTCCCGTCTTTGATTTCAATCGTTTTTTCCGAACGACCTTGGTAGATGCCAACGACTTTATTGTCCTTGTCGATATTTAGTTTAAGGGAATCTTTCATCGATTCGCCATTGAGCTCGTATTCCCACCGCCAAGTTCCAGAAGGATCAACGGCAACGGGCTTTTCCTGAGCCATCACCACGGATGAAATCCAACAACCCGCGACCAAAACACAAATTCCAGCAAACCATTTTTTCATATCATTACCCGCCTAATGTTGTACCATCGGTCAAACGTATTATTGAACCACAGTCGGCCCACGCTTGCCACAGTGTACCGGTTGATCACGGTGATGCCAGTGACGAAAGAAATCGATGTTGTTTTGATAGACACAGCTGACAAAAGGTGCAGGCACGCTCCGCCGTGCCGTTCGCAGTCAAGCTTTTGCCAGGATTCTAGGTGGACGGCACATGGAATGTGCCTACTACTTTGACTTTTATGGCAGGCACCCCAGACACCTCATGGCTGCGATGCAAGGCCGGTTGTGTTGACCGAAATCACTTGGTAATCATACTTTTTACCAGCTTCCGCAGTGGTATCGATAAAGCGCATTTCAACGAGGGGTTGCGAGGGTGTGTCGCTGTATTGGAGGTTTTGAAAAACAGGTCGGCCGAAAGGGTTCTTGCCTTTCTCTGGGATATTGGCGAGGAATTTACCGTCGCGTTCGATGACGAAGCCTGCTAAACCGCTTTCGACATCAGCCTCTGCCTGCCAGGTCAACTGGTTTCCAATGACTTGCAAGTTGGTCGGCGCAGGAGGAGGTGAGATGTCGATCAGAGCGGTATCTTTGATATACCGTGCCCAAGCCTTGGCTATCGCTTCGTTTGGCAACCATACCGACTCTTCGAGTACGTCAACGAATTTGGCAGCAGGCACAGGCGCGGCGATCGTCGGGTCGTCGGCATTCAGTGCCGCGATCCATGCAAGCTCGATCGACATGTCTTTGAGTGGCTCGCCGTTTCGTTCCGGTAATCGCGCGGCGAGACATGCATCGATCCAGGGTATCGCTAGGTAACGTTGATTGCCGCACTCGTGGCTTGTCAACGGATCTACGGCAACACCTACCAAGCCACCTTGGCTACGCATCTTCAGAAAAAAGGTCTTTACACCAGGCCAAACGCCCGCAAATCGTCCATCGCGAACGGTTACACCTTCTTGTGTCCCGAGGTTACACATCATCGGCACTCGGAGGGCCTTGTCCAAAATCGCGTGAGGCTTGGGTTTGCCTTCAACCTCCTTGATTGGCGGCACGCCGGATCGAAGCCAAGCTGCTGCGACGCGATCTGGGTGCAGTAGAGACATAGCGCCAACCCAATGACCGCCGCCACTGTGTCCCCACAGAGCCCAAGGCACGGCGGCTAACTCTGGGTGTCCCGATTGCGAGCCCAAGTCGGACAATGACTTCTGAAATGTAGTATCTGAACCATTGCGTGGATCGCACCACATTTGACAGTCCGCCTTTTCTGGTTGTTCATAAACCGGCGACATCAACGCGCAATCATGTTTCTTTGCAAGTGCCTGCCAATGCAGGTCGAATGCTCCCGTTATTCCTGATTTGCACGAGCCTTCGCCGCAACCATGCTGATGGACCACCAGACCGCGAAGTGTCTTCAGGCCGGGCGGAATCCAAATGGTATAGCTGACCGGGTAGATTAGTTCGGCGGGCTGCGTCGACGCTTCATAGCGCACGCGATAGTACGGAGGTTCCACTGGGAGCGGTTTGTCGTACGGAGGTTGCTGAGCCACGATCGGGCTCGCCAGGAATAAAAGGCAAAGGAACGAGATGCAACGCATTGTTTTTTCGCAGGGGTATGAGTGCAAAAAGTGGCAGAGATCTAAAGTATACGCTACCCACCCGCAGCCTTCCATGCGGGCTTGTCCCGATGGAGGCAACAATTGGCAGCTACCTAGTTGCTCCCATCGGTATAAAGCCTCAGCTTTACCCACATCTATTGATCTTGCTCCCCTCGCCCTGTACTCGGGGAGAGGGGTTGGGGGTGAGGGGTTTTGCACTGTGTTTTGATTGTTTTTTGATCGTGAATCAATGTCTGGCTGCGTTTTAGAAGCGTAAACAAGTAACTGCACCGGAGGCTACCACGTCAGGGCTCTACCCCTCACCCCCCGGACCTCTATCACGATTCGGATTGTTACCCGACCTGAGTGACCTGAGTCGAATGTTATGCGTCGAAGCCTTCGATATAATAGCTATCACAATCGAAACAAGCATACGGGTTGTCCTCGTCCCAAAACTGAACGTCATAACGTCCAAACTCAAGTTGAGCTCCAAAAAAACTCCGATCTGCGATCCGTATCTGTTCCAGTTCCTCAAACAAACCAGCCAAGCACCAGCGGCGACTTCGGTGCACCACATTGTTCCCTCGTGTTTGCATCCAATTCTGGGCAATTGGAGGTGCCGCTAGTTCACGAGCATTAAATTTTGGATTGCAATCCAGATAGACAAAGATACCCGATTGTATCCTGGCGTGCCATCAAGCCCTCACCCCGCCTTCGGCACCCCTCTCCCGCGCGCAGGAGAGGGGTGAGTGGGTGAGGGCGTGACGCACTGCGCTTGCGATGAGGGAATTGAATTGGGTGTCGATACACCTAGAGATGGCTACCGCGTCTAGCAGTGACCATCTCGGAACGACCGACCGTCGAGGACCGCGACCACCTCTACGCCCGTTGTGACCATTCTGTAATCGATAAGAAAAGGATGGCGACTCGCGATTTTGCGATGGTAGTCAAAATGTCTTTCATGAATACCACTCGTCTCACTAAGCGAATCAATGTCCTCAAAGAACCGTTGGTAAAAATAATCGCCAGCTCCATAGCTTTGCCGGTCGTAGAAAGCCACGCCTTCGGCAATATCCAAATGTGCTTCATTGCGAACTTCGACGTTCATCGACCATTCGCTTCACTGCAATCTTGGCCTCGGCTACCGACATGTTGGGTACGTTAGTTGGATTCGCACTGCGATATGCGAGCACATCCCCGTGCCAAGCAGAAGAATTCAATGCTCGTGTTACAGCAGCCAAACGCTGCCAAAGCAGATCAAAGGCAGCCTGCTGCTGCTCGGGGTTCAATGTGTCTATAAAAGTCTCAATTTCCATAAATTGTCTCCAGGCCACGATGGTAACGCCAGCGAGTGCCGCTGTCGACACATCGAATTAGCCGGCTCAGTGGATGAACGAATAACAATCTATCCCAACTGGAGCGAAGCGGAACGGAGGGCTAGATTGTACGTTGGGCTAATTCGCTTCGCCGTGTCTGAGCTGTGCGGATTCTATGCGTTCCGCTTTTCTTGACTTCAGTCTATCAGACCCGCAAGGGCATCCGCAACATGCTTGCGGCCTGTTTTCCTGCCAAGTTCCGGTTGCTGATTCGACGGATTGTGACGGTTCTAATCTCTTGGTTGTGCCCGATGTCCAGACCGCTCGCGACACAATCGCAGGCAAGCGAGGTCAAACCCCTGTAGGAGCTCCTCCTGTTGTTGAAAGACTAGGCATCGATGCTCAGGAGTGGTCGAGAATGGTTAAGGATTTTGGCCGCACATTCAAGAACGTGGCTGGAAAGCCAACGAGTATCGAGCAAGCCCGCAGCCTAAAATCGCGACGCAGATTCTACATAAGCCGCGTTTAGCAATTCTTGGCGAGGCAAATCGAACGGAAACTTTGAGCTCTCAAGCAAGAGTGTACTAAGTGCTGCGCCAACTCAGCTTGTCGTTGACCTCTTTTGGTTGATTGGAGACTTGTTTTTCAAATTCGGGCTTGGATTTCGATGTATTTAGAAAACGCGTTGAACGAATGCACCCGAAAGGTAAGGCCCCCCACAAATGTGCAGTGTCCTCTTGCTTTGTTCTTTGCTTTTGTTTGTAATCCGAATTGGTCATGAAGCAGCGTTTCAAACCGAGTACCAACGAGCATCAAAGCAGCCAAGCTGGCGCGGCGAGGGGCATCCCTAGCGAATCAAGAACTGCCGCTTGGGCTTCTCGAACATGGGATTAAATTCTGGCTAACTTCTTAAGCCCCAAAACAGAGATCGGGCAAGCGACCGCAGTCCAGCCCGCGTATGTCCCTAGAACAACGACGCAGAATCTAATCCTTTATATGTTATCCAACGCCACTAGCTACTGCCGCGAAAGCTGTAGGTTGTTCGCGAGAGCCGCCCAATCGTCTATCGTTGTGATCCTCGGGTAAATCAGAACGCTGTACTCGCTATCAATCGCAACTAAGAATCAGCCATTTTCGCAGGTTGGCTGGGGTGGCTGCGATTCTTTGATCGCAACTATCAGTCTTTCTGATTAAAGTTGGACACTCGATTCCAATTTAAAAAACGCCTCGCT
>Ga0247834_1007171_pt1 | contig 12028 bp, 9 predicted proteins | sample LaCruzMarch2015__8_FD_187118 | JGI IMG/M metagenome (GOLD analysis project Ga0247834, IMG submission 187118) | Freshwater microbial communities from meromictic Lake La Cruz, Castile-La Mancha, Spain - LaCruzMarch2015_12m | ecosystem: Environmental > Aquatic > Freshwater > Lake | place: Spain... | reverse complement strand
ACGAGTAACGGATTATCATCATTGTCATTATTGTTGCCGCTACTCGTGGAGGAGTCGGTGATGATCAGGGTATTGCCGTTAGTGGTGGTAGTAGTCTCGGTAGTACTCACGATGGATTCCTCCATCCAGGAGAGATGTGTGGATTGTTCACGCAACCAACGTTGAGCAAACGGTGACGGCCAATGTCGAGCAATTCCACCAATGCCGAGGTCTTCGTCTACACTGGGCCAAGAGGAGTTGAAGTTCCGGACGATGTAGTCCGCGTTCGGATTGATCCCTCCGTCACGTCGATCCCTGCTTTTGCATTTGACGGACGCAAGAAGTTGGCCGAGGTGGAGCTGTGTGAAGGCCTCGTGGAAATTGGAGTAGGTTCCTTCTCAGGGTGCGATCATTCAATTACTACAATCATCATCCCCAACTCACTCAGGAGCATTAATTATTGTGCATTTTGGTATTCTCTTCGAACTCTGATTCGTCTCCACGATGGCATTGAAAGCATTGGAAGAGGCGCATTCGCTTTCTGTATCTTCACCAACTTTAGAGTCCCACCCCTCATCACCATGATTCCCGATAATTTGTTACGAGGGTGTAAAACCATATTTTCCCTGGAGCTACCAGAGATTGTGTCCGAGGTTGGAGGTAGCGCTTTCTACAATTGTTCCTGTCTGCGAAATGTGGCATTTCCTCCCAATGCTGTCTTCGGCGATAACATCTTTGGTGAAGGAAGTGTAATCGAACGGTCTGATCTTTGGCTACTGTTTGGTTCAATAGCAGAAATAATTCGTATGCTGCAGCATCGATTTGATGGACTACGTATCCACAAACTAGTCTACTACCAATCATATAATCAGGGCGTGCTACAGAACCTCATCAGTGCAATAAACATGAGATGGGGTCAGCGTCGGACATTACACAGTAAGCTGGATCCGACGGGTAGTCAACAAGATTGCCTAGGCATGACCCCTCTTCATATTCTGGCGTGCTCATCAGTCCATGATCTAGAGGTGTACCGTGTGATAATTGAAAACTATCCTACAAATCTAATCACCGAAGATAGGTGGGGAGCACTGCCACTACTATATGCATTTTGGGGAGCTGCACCCGCTGAGATCATCCAGTTCCTGTTAGACAGCTACCAATCACTTTACCCTGATCATGTATTCAACTGGACAATGATGGTGGAGACAATGGGGAGGTGTGATACACCAAATGAAAGCATTGAGAATCTTCTTCTGGTGAAACAAATGCACTTCCCTGAGCAGACAATTGATTGGGTATATTTGCTTGACGAGTTTGCTTCACCTTCACATTACTCATTCTCTACACCGTTTCAAGAAAGAATGAAATTTCTTGTGATTTGCGGCATGTCAGAGCATGTGGAGGCTCTTGCCTTTACAGTTTGGCGTGACTGTATCACAAATATGATTCTCACTGCAACATTCCATATCCAAGATGGCAACTTCCATATCATACAAGGAATTCGAGCAAGAGTTGCCCATTTTGAAGCCGAATACTATAAGCTGAAGGAAATCACGACAATATTGGAGCTTGCGTTGTGGAAGTTGAGGATGAATGAGAATATTCCCCAGGAGGAAGTATCTCATTGCCAAAATAAAATGAAGACCGATGAAACAGAAATTCGACGGCAATGCCGTATCACCTGCAGAGCTGATGTTATCATCGGGCATGTGATACCATTTCTAATCTCCACGGAAGATTAAGCCTACTCACAATCACCCACTGCCATATCTGATCACTGCCACTGATGAAGAATCTGACTCAGAATCTGATGCCAATGACCTTGATGACAATGAGAGCAATGACAGTGAATAAGCTGGAATAAGTAAGTAAGTACTTGGGTCAAGTCATTCAAGATGATCATATCATAAGACATGTACTGCCATTTCTGATCTCTGTCTAAGATAAAGTAAATTAAGAATCATAAATTCCAGAATTATTGTTTATGTGTACCACTCAGTATTTGTCCCAAAATTTTAGGTACATTTGGGCACCCGAACTGATCTAATTGTTCTAAGAAAGTCATTATATTTTTGAGATTATTCAATTTTTACTCAATGACTTTAAACTCAATAAAATTCATTTACATACTAGAAGAGGCGTTAGAGTCTGATTCTGCGTAGGAGACAATTCTTCATATAACAGTGATAGATACGGCAGTATGTGTCGTATGACGACGTCAGCCCCACAGGTAATGTGGCATGTCTTCTCATGCATAATTCATCAGTCTTGATTTTCTTCCTACATTGAATTGCTTTGGGGAATATTCTCATTCATCCTCTACTTCCACAATGTAAGCGTTGTGACTGCCTTCAGCTTTAGATATTCGTCTTCAAAATGAGTAATCTTCACTCGGAATCTACGGATGATATGCAAGTTGTCATTTACAATATACTCATTGTCAATATACTGATTGTCAATATAAAAGGTTATAACTGAATGTATCAAAGCTATGATGTTATCACACCACACTTTAAAGGCAAGAGATTCTACACGGTCTGACACGCCGCAATTGACCAAATATTGCATACTTTCCTTAAAAGGTGTAGAGAATGAGACACGTAGAGGTAAAGCAAACTGATCAAGCAAATAATCCCAATCAATTGGCTGATCAGGGAAGTGCATTTGTTTCACACAAAGTAGATTATCAATGCTTTCCTTTGGCGTATCACACCTCCCCATTGTCTTCACCATCATTGTCCAGTTGAATACGTGATCAGAATAAAGTGATTGGTAGCTGTCGACCAGGAATTGGATGATCTCAGCGGTTGCAGCCCCCCAAAATGCATACAACAATCGTAGTGCCCCCCACCTATCTTCGGTAACTAGGTTTGTAAGATAGTTTTCAATGGTCACATGATATAGCTCCAGATCATGGACTAATGAGCATGTCAGAATATGAAGGAGAGTCATGCTGAGACAGACTTGTTCATTACCCGTTGGATTGAGCTTACTGCTCAAAGTCAGACACTGGTCAGATCTCATGTTTATTGCAGCAATTAGCATCTGAAAACTCCCTGATTATATGACTGGTATTAGTAAACTAGTTTGTGGATTGGCAGTCTATCAAATCATTGAAGTAACATTTCAACAATCAGTTCATCTGAATCACCAAACAGTAGCCGAAGATCTGAGATTATGACCATCTCATCGCCAATAAAGATAGCATCACCAAAGACAGCGACGGGCAAAAAGGCCATGTTTTGTAGGAAGAAACAGATCAGAATGAATAATCTCCAATCACACATACTTCTTTGGATAACTTAATGGAAAACTTGGACATACAATTATATAACATGCAATCACCAAACAACTGTTGAAGATCCAAGTAAAGATTTCAATGCCAATTGGGTGGAAAGGCCACGTTTCGCAGACGGGATCAGTTCAAGAGAAAAAATTAATATGCAGTTGAATAACATATGTTCAGGTATTAAGGTGATGAGGAGCAGGACTCTAAAGTTGGTGAAGATGCAGCCAGAAATGCTTATTCTCCAATCTCCAATGCGTTCAATGCCATCGTGGAGACGAATTGGAGTGCAGAGAGAGAATTAGAAGGCTTGCTTACAAATCCTCCTGAGTGAGTTAGGGTTGTTGATTTTTGTTATCAAGTATTCACACTTCTTGGATGATTCTACTCCAATTTCCACGAGGCCTTCACACAGCTCCACCACGGCCAACTTCTTCTTCTTTAAATGCCCGAGCGGGGAACCCAAACACTGACCCCATTGTCTGGAACTGCATCTCCTACATTCCAGGTGTAAATGAAGACCTTGGCATCGGCAGCACTGCAAGACATAGGCCGTATCAACCAAGGATCACTTTCGTGTCCCCTTGAGGAGGTTAGATTGGCTTCCAAGTAGTACGTAGTTCAAATAATGGTATCTTTGTACCTGAATCATAATGATGAACAAAAGTATAAATTATTCAAATCCGTTTTGGTCATAACTAGACTAAATCTAGACTTTCATCACACACTAAAAAGTAGGCAGTCATTGAAAATATCTTTCACATTACATACTGTCGCTGCTCTCATCATCAGAAGAGGCGTAAAAGTCAGATTCTTCACCTGCAGCAGTGATTAGATAAGGCAGTACATGTCGGATGACAACATCAGCTCCACATGTAATGCGGTATTGCCTTCTCATGCTTGATTCATCAGTCTTGATTTTCTTCTGGTAATGAGTTGCTTCCTCCTTGGGAATTTTCTCATTCATCCTCAACTGCCAAAGTGCAAGCTCAATTATCGTCGTGATATCTTTCAGCTTAGCAAGCTCTTCTACAAAGTGAGAAACTCTTGCTCGAATTTCTTGTATGATATGGAAGTTGTGCTCTCCCCATTTGAAATCGGCAGAATGGATCATGTTTGTGATATAATCACGCCAAACTCTAAATGCAAGAGCCTCCACATGCGATGACATGCCGCACATGACCAGAAACTGCATTTGTTCTCTAAAAATTGTAGGGAATGAGACATTTGAAGGTAAAGCAAACTCGTCAAGCAAATGATCCCAATCAATATGCTGCTCAGGAAAGTGCATTTGTTTCACTTGCAGTAGGTTCTCAATGCTTTCCTTCGGCGTATCACGCCTCCCCAGTGTGTCCACCATCATTGTCCAGTTGAATACGTGATTAGGGTAAAGTGATTGGTAGCTGTCTAGGAGGAATTGGATGATCTCAGCTGGTGCAGCTCCCCAAAATGCATATAGTAGTGGCAGTGCCCCCCATCGATCTTCGGTAATTAGATTTGTGGGATATTTTTCAATTATCACACGATAAAGCTCTAGATCATGGACTGATGAGCACGTTAGAATATGAAGTGGAGTCATTCCGAGACAATCTTGTTGATTGCCGGTCGGATCCACTTTTCTGTTAAGTGTCTGACCCTGACCCGATGTCATGTTTATTGCATCAATGAGGTGCTGTAGCACCCCCTGATTATATGACTGGTAGTAGACAATACTGTGAATGGGTAGTCCATCAAATCGATGCTGCAGCTCTCTTAAAATTTCTGCTTCCGAACCAAACAGTAGCCAAAGATCAGACCGTTCGATTACACTTCCTTCACCAAAGATGTTATCGTCGATGACAGTATTTGGAGGAAAGGCCACGTTTCGTAGGTTGAAACAATTGGAAAATGCATAGTTATTAATCTCTGTTACTGTCTCTGGTAGCTCCAGAGAGAACGTCGATTTACACCCGTATAACATGTGATCAGGGATTACGGTGATGAGGGGTGGGACTCTGAAGTTGGTGAAGATGCAGTGAGCGAATGCGTATTCTCCAATGCTTTCAATGCCATCGTGAAGACGAATCAGAGTGCGAAGAGAATTATAGAATGCCCAATCACGAATCCTCCTGAGTGAGTTGGGGATGTTTATCTTCGTTATTGAATGATCGCACCTCGCGAAGGACCACTCCCCAATTTCCACGAGTCCTTCACACAGCTCCACCTCGGCCAACTTGTTGCGTTCACGAAATGCCCGAGTGGGGATTGACGTGACGGAGGGATCAACCCGAACGCGGACTACATCGTCCGGAACTTCAACTCCTCCAGCTCCGGTGTAGACGAAGACCTCGGCATCAGCGGCATTGCTCGACATTGACATGCGACAAACGATTCACTCAGGTCTGTCCGTCAAAATCCCCCCCACTTGAAAAATTCACCATGGTGTTCGTGTGTGTGTGTTGAGTAGTGAGTATGTACTATCGTATCTAGAATACCATGCTGCAACAATATTATCCGCCCGCGTGTGTGTTGGCGGTGTACACATAACAACATCATGATGATAAAGCAATTTCGACGAAGTTCATTCCTGCTGGAGAATGAGCGGTATTGGCGAGCGCATAGCTTTGCATTATTATCATTGTTTGCACCCTCTCATCCGACAAGAGCGAATATAATAACAACACCAACACCACGAATTGCAAATGATAATGATAGTAGTAGGATGTCACTTGAAGAAATGAACAAATTACAAACTCAATTACACACCGAAGCATCTTACCTAACACGAACATTATATCGTAAATGTTTACAGTCCATTAAATTACTCGCGAAAGGGAACACTCGTGATGAAATAGACTTTGCAGAACGTGAAGCTAGCGAGAAAATGGATTTTACCAATACTTCCATTGAACGTCGTGTATCCATGGCACCGCCAGTCAATCGAAGTAATGAATTATCATCACGTGCCGAGTATTACAAGACACATACACGTGAAAATTTTGATGGACATTTTAGTCTATTGGGTGAGCATGGTTTTCATATTGGTGATGAGGGGAATATGACACATGGTCTTGGTGGTAGTACTGGTGCTCAAAGAGGATGGAATCAATATCAGGGTGGACATCATCATTTAGGAGGACAAATATCTGCGCAGTATCATGGTGCTGGTGCAACGTCAGCAACTACTACTACTACTACTACTACTACTACTGGACATTACATGTGGAGAGAAGAACAGATTACACAATTTATATATCTAATGCGATCAGGTGAAGAGAAACGACGTTGGATAATGGCTGATTATGAATTCGATGATACGAAGAATAATGTGTTAACAATGATACCACCTAATGAGGATAATGGCGGTGGTAATAATAGTAGCAAAGGAGCAATAATTACAGGTTGGTCATTAGAATTAGAACATCGATTGGTGGCCTTTGAGAAACAGGCGAATTTGTTAGTTATAGAAATGTATCGTAGAGAGGGTTGGTTGCATTCATCCGACTATGAGATGTCGTCTGAGGGTGTACAGGGAGGAGGAAGTAGTAATGAGGAGGATGATAATTTCTTCAGTGATATTGATGATTCGGATGATGATGAAGATAATACGGACAAGAAGCGGTGACACTTGTATCATTGGCATGACCTTGAACAAAATTGTTAATCGTTCATATTCAAAACAAACATCTGTAAAAAATGTAGGAAGTGTTATGGAATGGGTAATTTGTTAGAGCACGTATTGAAGGTTGAGAGTATTTTTGGGGTTAAAACGATATTTGTGTAATGCATTTCTTACATTCGTTAATACGTTTATCAATATTCTTACTTAACAGGTACCAAATAATATATAGAGAAACAACTACTCGCATTTTGGACGTTGAATCTTGCGACTAAACATGGCATACTTCTCAACTTTTATAGATACAAATAAACCTTTACATTCACAATAAAAAGAATAAAACACTACTCTTGACACAGATATGAAAAATCATCAACAAACGATACAGGACGATTGAACAGTCTTCAAAGCAAGCTTAGAAGGGCTCATTATCACGTGTGCCAAAGAAACATCCACTTTGGCAACAGCTGTTGCAATGCTGCGGAGTGGTTCCACAGAACCCATACTGAGAGCAGCACATTTGTTGCCCAATCGCCGCCTTGCATGTAATACCACGACCACATACATTGAGGTCTTCCTTGCACTGTGCACCTGCAGTAGGACGTTTCGTTGGACGGCGGGTAGGACGCTTCGTGGGACGCTTCGTTGGTGGCTTACCCCAACCCTTCCATGGCTTCTTTGTTGGTGGTCTACGCACGGGAACAGGTTCAATCGGAAACGTGGGATACGACGTGGGATACAACGTGGGAGACAACGTTGGGTACAACGTCGGCTGCGTGGATTATAACAATTAACGTGTAGGAATATGAGAAAACAACAGCGATAAAATAGAAATTTACTTTGGTGCCTTGACCAATAAGAACTCACGCGTTTGGTTGGGCGGCGGGTAGGACGCTTCGTGGGACGCTTCGTTGGTGGCTTCCCCCATCCATACAACTCCCTCTCCTCCTTACTGCTCTCTTCAAGTTCTTCTTCAACGCTCACATCAAGAGTCTTGGAGTTCTCGTCGATGATGTCGTCGGTCATAGCGGAGAGTGCAGATGATGCACCAGACCCCGTAGCCGTGGCGACGAAGAAGGAGCATACGAGGGCAATCAATTGCATCTTCATCTTGTAATTGATAGTAGAGATTTATGCGACGACGTTATCGATGTTTGTTATGTTTTTTATGGCATCGTTGGGGTCCTCCAGTCTAACTTCAAGCACTTCTCTTTGCTCGCGTCTTGGGAGCGGGCTTGGCTTCACGATTCCGGTACTTGGTACTGGCCTACATACGCACGATTGGGCAGTTGATTCGGTGCCTCTCTCCTCTGCCCCTCAGGAAAAAAATAGGCGGATATTTCCATGTGCATTGTTGTAATTGTAGTTCCATGAATCTTTGTCATATGTTCGAAATTGGGGCACGCAGAGGTAAATAGTATGTAGTAGCCTTAGTCAATAACTCCTAAGCCTGTTATAACGTTAACTGAGATTTATTAATTATTGCGGTTTTACTGTTCAGCTATAACTGTTTAACCATCCTAAATAAACATACACACCCAGAGCGTTCATAAACTGCCACCAATACCGAGACACATGACAACTTCTTATGCAAAACCGACATGCCGTACATGAATTGAATTTTTTTATTTTGACAAGCATTGATCTCAGACTAAGAGACCATGGACAGAACGCAGATCATTACTCAAAGTCAAAGATGGACATGACTATGCTTCCATGTCTTATCCTTGGTCATCCATGACTTTGTTTTATGTCCAGTACGCCACGTCCTTTCGGTACCGACTGTCTTCTTCCATGTACTTTCTTCATCCACCTCTTCCTTCCTTGAATCTTCTTGATTATTACTCCATGACTTGTTTACCGAATTACGTTCACGCCATGTTCCCTCTCCCTTCATCCAACCCGGCTTTTGTGATGTTGGTGGGGATGGGGAATTTTTACTACTCTCGGTAGTCAATCTCCTCACCTTCTTCACACTTGACTTCATTGTGTTGTCCACATTCTTATTATTATTGTTCGTCGTTGTTGTTGTTGTTGTTACCAATTCTTTACAATTTCTCACGACGACAATTCCCGATGGATCCCTGGGCATGCCAAATGATCGTACGACATCACATTCATCCATGGCACTGCGATCATATACATCGACATGTGAATGATTCTTATATGACACCATGAACGAACGGAAGGCATCCCAGGCATGGCCATTCAACTCGGGATGCCTACTGACTAAATTTTCGACCACGGTATGAAACTTCGATACCTTACGCGCTTCTAATTCCATGACGTCGCTTCGCTGATCGGTAAAGTAATGCAAAAACTCATCCTCCTCGGCCGTCAGGAATAATAATGCCTTATGACAACTACCATCGTGCAATCGCGTCGTGCTCATACGATATATGTACTCGGTGGGGTTCATCGGCGGTTCGTATTGTACCATATAATCGACATTACCCGGGATGTCGAATTCTCGTATCTGAATTTCGCTCGCGAATAGTACGCCCGGATACAATGTTGCATATTCCGCATATGCACGCGCGACGTCGTCCATGCCCTCGTGTAATTCGTATACGTGTGCCATTTCTAATTGACGGAATAGCAGGGCGTGGAAGTGACACGATTCCCACGTGGAGCACACGACGATGACCTTACGTTCCAACGATCGACGCAATGTCGCGAAGAGGACGGATAAACGTTCTTTGCGTGGGACTTTAACGAAGCAATGATCAAATGTTTGCGTGAGGGTGGTGGTGGATGATGATGATGTTGTTGATTCCTTACGTAAAGCCAACTCTCGACCAGTACCAGCACGATTACTACTGCCATGACTCGTGGATGATACCTTCGATGTGTATATCTTCTTGTATGCCTCCATTGCCTCTTCTTTCCGATTGTTTTTGTCTTGCTGCTGCTCCGGACCATGGTCCGAGTAAACAACGAGTAATTCAGTGGGTGGGGGATCCATCCCCCTGCCCCTCCTACGTTGCTCGTCATTCGACGTCGATCCTTCTTCCCGAGGTACTAAACCGACCGAAGGCCGATTGAGGATGGCGGCGTTGGTATTGGCAGCCTCCACGCCTCCATCGATAAGTAGTTGCTGCCTGGAGGTGGTAAAGTCCATACCCAGCATGTTGTCTGCCACCTCGGACGAATCGGCTCCCGAGGTACAGTTATCATCGACGGAAAGACGACGGAGGGTATTGATTGCACGTTCGAGTTCAATCTTGGTCGTTGACTTGGTAGCAATAGACTTGTATGTCGTGGAATCTTCATCCGTGGAGATGACTACCGCCGCTTGATTCATTTGATGAATTAGTGCGGCAGCCTCGGAGGCCTCCTCATCGGACTCTCCACGAGAAGAGGAGTATGACGAGGAGGATGGATGCGTTGGCGGCAGTTGCGTCATGGTGGCACAGGCGATTGCGGCTCCTTCCACATCACACAATGGGTCTTCTGGGAGGCTGGTCTGATGACTGGGTGATGTCGGGAGAAGAGTGCGGGCCGTTGTATTTCAATCTAGGCGTGAGCAAAATGGAATGTTCATGTTGTACTTTCACTTCTGTGGTTTATTGACAAAATGTACAAAGGTTATCTAATAGTCTGCTTGTACCTCTAATTTTCATTAGCCCTTGCCCCATGTCCCTCGGAGTCGTTTTAGACTCAGCGTCTCGGCGGGAAGCCAAAAGAGGACAATCCACGAACCGGAAGGGAGAAATGAGTCGCGCTTCTCATCTATAAGCAAAAAATGGTAAAAGAAATTTAGACGTCACTACCGTTAAGTATATTTTGTCATTATTGGGACAAACTTTGTCTCTATTGGGACAAACAATCTGTCCGGGCCTTCGGACGCTGTGTCCAAAACGACTCCTCGGTACAAAATTCTTAGAGCGAGGGCCAGCGTTGCGGCGCTTGTTCACCATTCCTCCATAAATGAATCGCACGATGGCTCCGCGTCAGAATATATCAGACGTTGCCACCGAGGCCGGATATAGTAGTGTTGCGACCACCGCCGAGACCATTATCGATACACGGTCCGAACCTCCCGGCTTTCGTCCGCGAGATGCCGAACGTCTTATGAATCGTGCCAAGGCATTAGAGGGGACATCAAATACAAATAATACTAACGGCGCTGCTATAATCACGACATCAATTTCACCCGACCCACCCGTCGACGATAATGTGTTGGTAGGCGGCGGTGGCGGCAGTATTAATGAGGTGAGGTCACTTCCGGCTCGGCCAATGACAAAGTTGGAAGCCAAGCTATCAAGGGTATATGACCAAGGGTCTTCTTCCAAACGGCCGACCCAGCATCAACAGCAGGGAGAAGACAAAGAAGGCGAAGGCGGGGTTAAATCATCGACAACATCCAAAAGCAGCACACCACACCGAGTCGCGGCGAAGAATTATCCATCATCACAAACTTTGAAATCACAACAATGCTCGTCTCAGTCGTACACAAAGAATTATTATAGCAGTAGTGGGGGGAGTTATAGCGGACCCACAACTCTCTCTCCCAGCAATGCGACATCATCTGACACTGCCACATTGAAACGAAGAGAATCTTCTACACTTTCGTCATCGTCTACTAAATATTCGAATAGTATATCAGCCTCGGCGCTGCTCAAGTCATATCATCCAGGCCAGCCCTTGTCGCTAAGTTCGGTGGTGGGAACCTCACATAATAGTATTGCTCCACCGCCACCAACAATTCGACGTGACTCACAGCAGCAGCATCATCATTCAACAACAACAACAGTTGGACCACTCCTCGCATTACCATCTTCGTCCGCAACGACAACAACAACAACAGCAACAACAACACAAAAGAGACTGCAAAGAGGAGATGATCCTCCTCCGTCATACAATACTCGCTGCTCTGCACGTAGATTTACGTCTAAATCAATATCAATTTCATCATCTATTGGGTCATCCGCTTCTTCTTTACCATTATTGGACGAGAGGGGAGGATCAGTTGTCGTTAATAATAATGTCGAAATCAACTTCGATCGTATCATTATTGATCCTACTTCCAAATCGGCATCGGCATCATCATCATCATCGATGGTCAATGCCGATCCACCATCGGCAATGCAGTTGCGTAATTCGGACCCGCCATCGATATGTTCGAGCACGTTACATCTATCCACCGGGACATTACGTCGAAC
>Ga0247834_1007170_pt1 | contig 12029 bp, 10 predicted proteins | sample LaCruzMarch2015__8_FD_187118 | JGI IMG/M metagenome (GOLD analysis project Ga0247834, IMG submission 187118) | Freshwater microbial communities from meromictic Lake La Cruz, Castile-La Mancha, Spain - LaCruzMarch2015_12m | ecosystem: Environmental > Aquatic > Freshwater > Lake | place: Spain... | reverse complement strand
AGAAAAATGAGGCCCCTTGCGAGATGCGGCATCGGATTTCGAGTGCGGAAGGACTCGTTCGATCACTAAAGGGTTCCTTCCAACCATAAAATTAGTGAATTTATCTACTGGGGGTACGTACTGTACCTCGCTTGGCCCTCACACTAAAATATCGCCATGATGGTCGTCAATCTCTCCCTCGTCATCATGATGACGGCGCTACTGCTGCTTGGCGTCCCGACAGTGCGATCGTTCTCCGTCGCCCCGCAACGCATCCGCAGTATTCCGTCATTGAAGACGATGGAGAACCGCTCGTCGTCATTGAAGACAAAGTCGGTACCATTCTGCTCACGGATGTCGATAACTGACAACGCCGTGACGATGGATGGTGACGTTGACAACAAGGATCCGCCCATTTTCGAACCCTTTCTCATGGGTGTCGTACGGGACTACAAGATGAGATTGCCATTATACGGCTCAGATATTACCGATGGTCTTAACGTCCAATGTCTTGCTGCGACGCTCTTCTTATTCTTTGCGTGTTTGGCTCCAGCGGTAGGATTTGGAGCATTATTTGGCAGTGTTACGCATGGTGCCATTGGTACGATGGAAATGGTCTCATCTACCGCAATGTGCGGGGTTATTTATGCATTGACGAGTGCCCAGCCATTAACGATCATTGGTAGTACTGGACCAGTACTCGCATTTGTTGCCACGTTAGTCAAATTGGCCGAGAAGTTAAATTTGCCATTTCTGCCGCTATATGCATGGACTGGAATTTGGACATCGGCCATCTTGCTGGTTAGCTCGTTGACATCCGCCTCCCATTCTGTGAAATATTTGACGAGGTTTACGGATGAGATCTTCTCGACACTAATATCTTTCATCTTTGTCGTTGAGGCATTTCAAAATATTGCACGGAGCTTCACAACTCCGGCATCTTCCTTTACGAAGGGCTTGCTCACGCTTATTGTTGCCGTAACAACATACACTGCAGCGAGTACTCTCCGTGGACTCCAAAAGACTGTCTACTTCAACAAGAGGGTACGCAAGAACCTGTCAAACTTTGGCCCCACTCTGGGTGTTATTGCTGGTGCTCTTGTTGCGAATTGGGCTGAGCTCAGCCAGGGTGCAGTCGCAGCCCTACCAACGCTTGTCATACCAACAACATTTGCCACAACAAGTGGTAGGCCTTGGCTAATACCCCTCTTTGATCTACCAGTCTGGGCTCGATGGAGTGCAATCCTTCCTGCACTGATGGCAACTGTACTACTCTTCCTTGATCAGAACATCACAGTGAGATTAGTAAACAATCCGTCATACAAGATGGTCAAAGGTCGTCGTAAAGGCGCCATGCTAGATGGAATGCATGCCGACATGCTCATCATATCAATATTAACATTCCTCACATCTCTCGTTGGGATGCCATGGCTAGTGGCAGCGACGGTACGAAGTATATCGCATGTCCGAGCACTCGCTGTCTTCGAAACTGCCACGGGGAGGTTAAAACGTACCATTGAACAAAGAATGACGGGGTTAACAATTCATGGTCTCATAGGGGCGTGCGTGTTATTTGATGCACCTAGGGCGGTGCTTATGCGTATTCCAAAGCCAGTATTAATGGGTTTATTCCTCTTCTTGGGAATATCGTCACTGCCAGGAAATGAAATGTGGGAGAGAATAAAGGGGTTATTCAAAGACTCTAAAAGAGCCTCGCAGGAGCGATGGTCAACGGTTCCCCGGAGGACAACAACGCTTTTCACATTGATACAGGTCGCATGCCTTGGCGCGATGGTATATGTGAAGGAATCACCCATTGGAGTATTGTTTCCTGTCATAATTGCGCTATTGGCCCCACTACGATTCGCACTGGAGAAAACAGTAATAAAGAAAGAATATATGGATATTCTTGATGAGGACTAAATTTACGTTGAGAAATTCAGGAGCAACTCCTGTGTGTTTCACGTAACGTGTTAAAAGCTGATATGGCCACAGAATGATTGAAACAATTTTTGCTCCATTAATTACTACAGCTAATGAATAATTCGAGCCAACAGGGTCATGCACATCCATATTTTTTCAATCAATGTGATTATCTAGTACCCTTCTTACTCAAAAATACTTTCTTGAATTCATCCCATTTCACTGAATCAGAACTATCAATATCCAAACTGTGCATAACCTCGGTGAACAATGGGTCGTCGTCATTAAGGAATGGATAGATTCGTTTGATCAAGCCTTTAACTTCATCTTTGTCAATTTCACCATTCGAATCTGTGTCCACGGAATCGAACACTTTGCGTAACTCATCTTCACTTGTACCAAAGTCATTCCCAAACTTTGCCACAATAGCCTTTTGAAAGTCCCTTCGTAGGCAAAACTCTCTCAGGCTCTGCTTTACACTCGGTGATGAATCGTACACTTCGTTGAAATGCTTGGCTGCCATCTCACGGACCTTGCAATTGTCACTGACACACACGGCTGTGACATTTCTCGGTTGCTTCATTATGAGAGAGTGCTCTCCACAGATTTGACCCGCCTTGGCATCGAGAACATGCTTGCCATTCTCACCTGTGATCTCTATCTCTCCCTCGTCAACAAAGAAGAGAGACTTTCCTTCCTCACCAAACGAAAACAGAACATCGCCTTTAGACAATTCCCTCGTTGCCAGTTTTTTGTGATTACTTAACAGCTGAAAGGCTCGCTCTTTTTCTCTGTACCGATCCAACTCCTGCAGATTCAAGTTGGTATCAGAGCCACATTCATTCATATACTTGTTAAAGTATTCTTTGGTAATGGCAACGACATGCACAGGAGTTGCACATTTAACAGAAGCATTGCGAATACCAGTGGAGTGAAGCAAGGCTCCTTCACCAAAGAGTTGACCTTGTGAGAGAGTTGTATTGCATCCTGCCTTAGTAGATATCACTACTGAGCCCGAGTTTATAAAGTAAATTGTATCTCCCTTGGATCCCTCCTTATAAATCTCGTATCCCTCTGGGTAGTACTTATTCATCATGTGATCAGAAATCAGATCAGTGAATTCTGATAGAGAAAGAGGAGTGACCTCGGATGACTTTTCTTCATTTCCCGTTAGACTCATACCAAGGTCAGTTGCAGTGACGTAGCCTTTACTCTTTGTATCAATCTTTTTGAATTGTCTCTCTATTAGTCCTGACTTATTATCAGTGGCATCGTCGTCAGTTGCTCCGGACACCAAATCAGCGAATATCTTGACTTCAAGTCGGCTCTTGAACTTTCTGAATTTTCCAATTTTAGTGTCGGACCCAGTGATTTTCCGCTGATCAGCTGTCAATCCTTGCACCCAAGGATGCTCAAGCATCTGCATTGCCGTCATTCTTCGGTTAGGGTTCTTCTCCAGCAACTTTTCAATAAGCTCAATTGCAGAATCGGAAAGATGAGCAGTAATCTTACTATTGCGGAGAGGAGGTTTTTCAGTCGTAATTCTCTTTTCAATCTCTTTATCTGTCGATCTCCCTGTTAAATCGAAGGGATGACATCCGGTGAGCATGATGTACAAGACAACACCCATACTAAACATGTCAAACGATGGGTTCAACGGTCCTTTCCACGTACTGAAGGCTTCTGGTGGGCAGTACGCTGGTGTGTTAACAGTGTTCTTCCTGGACATTTTTGTTTGGGAATCATCCTTGTGCATCTCCGCACAGCCAAAATCTACCACCTTGATGACACTGTCTGTTTTGTTCTTTGTTGTTAGCATTAGATTCTCTGGCTTTATATCAGCATGGACCAAGCCCACGCCATGAATGAAGGCTAATGCGGACGCAGTCTCCCTCACAAGATGTGCTGCATCAGCCTCGGAATAAGCGCCATTTTGACATAAGTGATCGAACATCTCCCCACCAGTAATCAAATCTAGAACCAAGTAAAAGTTGTCGTTCTCGTCGAATGTCTCATGCAGTCCACAGATATTGGGATGTGCACCACTCTGACTCATTTTGAGCAAAGCCACAATTTCTCTGTAGAAGGATGCGCTGTCAGTGTACTTCTTCGGCATCTTCTTAAGTGCATACTTTTCCCCGGTTGTCTTGTCCACGCAAGTATATACGGCTCCAAACCCTCCCTCTCCAAGCGGGTGCGTCCAGTCAACCGTGTACTTTGACTCGACCGTTGCTTTAGTGGACGCATTGACAAGAAGACTTCGAGTTGCATGGCTCGACGGGCGCGAAAACAGACTCTCACAGGAGCACTTGTTCCTGGATAGATTGGAGGTGTAGTTTGGCAAGATGGCAGATAAGCTCAACCACCGTGACGATTCCTCGACCAAAATTTTCTTTGCGGGTGTAGCACTTTCATCATTCCGTTGTGTGAAAACAGCCGCACCGATTGATGCAGCGGTAGTCAGCGGCGCCAGGAGAGGAGCACGATTTCGAGAGTTACATATTACGCGTAACATTGTCAGAGTTGGGTATGGTCGTACAAAATAGATAGCAAAGAGGAAAAGATCTCGCGGCATGGCGGGAATTCAACTTCTTCCCGCCCTAATCTCAATAGCTCTGGATAAGGGGAGGTCGAAAAGCTGAATCGAGAGGGGGGAGGGCGTTAGTCTGACGACGTGTAAGTCGTGCGCCAAGTATTGCAACGCCACAGTTCGTCATCATGGTGCTTCCTGTGTTTCATGATGTAGTGATTCGCAGAAGGCCAACATCCACTCGATGTCCCAAAAAGGTGTTGCCTATAGTTAAAGGGTGTCTAATCCTTGCTGGGTTTGTCTTGCTGGCAAGCTTTGAAGTTTATTCCCTCGCGAGGTCGGTACATTCATCGTCACCTTCCGATGGTGGATCAAAGGTCAACGCCTGCGTTCGGAAAGTGGAACAGAAGTGCCAGCTCTATCCATGCCAGGACCGAAATGGAGCGAACGAAGAAATCGCACCATCATCGATTTTGCCTTTCGGTTATGCTGGTAATTTCGTTCGACGACAGGGAAATATCACCAAACCTCATGAACTAGTCTGTAAGCAATACGCATGCAACTTCGTCCTCCAATAATGTTGCATCATAACTCATCTCGTTTACCTGCTGCATCGTTGTCATCTATGTTGTATTGCATCATTACTCATCTTGTTAACCTGCACTGCACCTGAATCAACGTAGCACTTGGAGATACTGGATGGGCATCGGGTTGCATACTGAGTGACGAATACAAATTTGTCTTCATTCATGTACTTAAGAGTGGAGGGACGGCAGTGAAAAAGTTTATCAAAGACAGTCTTTGTGGTCCTGATGATAATGATTGCGAACACGCACCAAAAACATTAGTCAGGGCAGAAGGCTGTATCAAGTCAATAAGAGACCATCAAGATTATTTCCATTTTAGCTTTGTTCGTAATCCATTCTCGAGGATGTATAGTGCATACAGGTATGTTGATGTATACACAATCTTATGTTAATTGTCTATTACGATCATGTCTTATCGATCTCTTCCCAAGTATGATGGACGGATTTCCGCCGAAGAATGGTATTCGGGGTAGACTGCCCACGAAAGACCTGTCATTTTCAGACTTCATTTTGAAACCTCAACTGAGAGATTTACATACAACAATGTGGGGTGGGCATTATGATAGACAGGAATCATTCTTATTTTCAGAAGAGGATCATTGTCCCGTGTTTGATTTTCTTGGACGTGTCGAATATTTCGATGACGATATGCGGAGAGTATTACATCATTTGAATGCAACCAAGATGCTTGACTACTTGGATTCAATAGGGGGTAAAATAATCCAAGCTAATTCATGGGGAGCTGACAAGAAGAAAATGTTGGTCGGTGGACTAAACAAAGAGTATTCCACACCTCAAATTATTCACAGGGTGGCATCGAATTACGCACCAGACTTTCAACTGTTGGGATACGATCCAGATGTCATTCCTGACAAATGAACATCAGATCAATGGTGTTGGGTAAAGTTGTACCTGAATAAATGAAAGCACTGATTCACACACACTATAATTAATAAATTTACTCTGATTACCTATATTAAGCCGCTTCAGCACATCACCTCCTTATGTACAAACAATAGTCCATTTTAGAAAGTATTGCCATTTCATTATCACGGAACGTTTCAATCTGAAAGTGTTTGAAGCTAGGATAGTACCCTCCATCATCCTCTTCCAGCTCTTCAATACAAAGCAGATCCTCCTCATAAAATCGACTTGCGAGGATTGTACAATCCAGCAATGATTGTGAGTGAGTAATATTGTCAAGCTCAGCATCAATTTCTTCCATCCTTGATGCGTAGATTAAGGCAGCAACTTCACTTTTGGGGTTCTTACATTCAAGTTCATGACATAACTTTTTTACCATTCTCTCACGAGGACTTAGTTTTTGCGGCTTCGTTGGTGGCTTCTTTTTATTGCCATTAATTGTTTTCAATGCATTCTCATTTACATTTTTGCTTTCTGCTTCTTCATCATCATTCGTGTCAACAAATGCAGCATTAATATTGATAATGCGGACTGGAGGAATCGTGAGTCCGAACTTTTCAAATACAGGTAAGGCAAGAGCTTCTCTTGCAGTTAAACGCTTGTTAGCATCTGTTTCCAGCAGTCCACGAACGAGTGTAACAAACGGTGAATCAGGCAATGATTCCTTCTTCTCTTCAATAAGCCTTGCCGCTGCCTTATCTCTATCTACCGTAAGCTCTCCAATCATTGATTCCAGTAGAACTACACCGACACTCCATAGATCTGATGGCAGACCATACTCCTCTCTGGCTACCACCTCCGGTGCTGTGTAGGTCGGGGTACCAATTTCTCCAGTATGGGTCGCACCTGGTGGTAGGACTGCATTAGTACCATGGATAAATTTGGCCAAACTAAAATCAATCAATACTGGTACGATCCGATCACCATCGTCATCGGGCATGGTAATCATAACATTGTCACTCTTAATATCTCTATGTATAATATGATTATCATGCAAGAATGCCACCGCTGAGAGTAATCCATGTGCAATCTCGACACGTTGTTTCCGTCCTGCCAAACCAGGTAGGACGATCCCTCTCTTTACGGCTCCTCTAAGATCACCCATCTTGTAGAGTGGCATGATCATGCTTAAATTGCCAATACCACCACCACAATCCTCACCCTCTTCTCCTCCTGCTGCTGCTTCTTGGATATCAATCATTTGTACAATGTTGGCATGACCATTCTCATGACGTAGAATACGCAATACTGACAATTCACGCAGTGTCCCTAATTCCATAGTATTATGATCTTCATCGGCATCGAATGATTTTAATGCCAATGCATCACCGGAGTCATTGTATACACACTTGTTGTTGTTGTTGTTGCGACGGTGCATCGAATATCGAATACAACATGATATTATAGATGTCGTCTAGCAGGATACTCCTAAATTATCAATATGAACAATATTTAATTGGAATTTACTCACCATTACGCTACCGTATGTACCTTCCCCTAGCGATTGGGCTCTATGGTAGATTTGGTGAGGGAGCGTACCTGATGACATCGAGATGGCAACGGCGATGATGAAGAGTGTGGGAGTTTGGTGTAAAGTTGTTGTTGTTGTTGTTGTTGTTGATGATGCGTCGCGCCAAATTGTTTGGAAGTACGTATCGTACGTAGAATGTGTGGGGTTCGTCGGAGAATGTTTCGTGAAGGAATATTCGATTCATAGCTCATGTTCATATCCTCGGATCCCATGCAGGATGATGAACAGGAAGATCACACCTACAACGAAGGACGGCGACGAGAAGACGATGGCATCAGAGACCGTGAATGGGGATATCGGCGGCGGTGTTCCATCAGCAGCCAATCGTCTTCCTCCCCAAGCGCCATCGTCCTCCCGGTCCACGCCTCAGCTACTTGCTTCTCCTCAAGCATCATCGCTACGAATGAGTGGTAAGGCCAACATCAGGCGGATCAGTTCTTCAGATGCAGACGGTACCCGCAAGGAAGCGAAATCCAGTCGTCGCAGCAAGCGCAGTTCGAAACGAGAGAGTGGCGAGAGTAGTCGCATTCGAAGCGCGAGCGATGGTGTCAAGAAGATGATGATGAGTGAAAGTCAACAGCAGCTGTATCAGCAACAACTCTATCAGCAACAGCAATATGCTCTCTATCAAAATCATCAGCAGCAGCCACAAGCCCCACCTGCCTCTCTTATTAATCAGCATCAACAGCCCCAATACTATTACGGTGGAGGATATCCCAACCAGCCAGCGCCGCCTGTCTACGGATTTAACGGTTCTCCTTCATCCATATCATCGCAACAACGCACGAGGAAAACATCCTACGATTCAAAGAATTATGGGGCCATCCATCCTCCACGCCGAAGATCCTCGACTAGTCAGATAGATCCAGCAGCAATGATGAATATCGGTCTCCCTCCACGTCAACGCTCGTCATCACGCGGATCTCAAGATTTTGCAAATAACACATCGTGGCATGGTATGGATCCATCCCATCTTACCCCACCTCCTCCACATCGAAGGATTAGGTCTAAAGAATTTTCGGCCATGGAAGAATTATCTTCGGTCATGAGACGGCCCATCTCTTCGAATCAGGTGGGAGGACAAGGTAGTCCTATCATTGGGGGGAATAATGCAAAGTTGAATCAGCATCATCGTCGAATTAAGAGTGACTCCATGGCTCAATCACCCCTATTTGATCAACAGCAACTTGTTCCCCTGACCCCACCTCTTCGTCCACTGGGGTACTATCATCATCAAAATCGTCTGGGTGAGTCGTACATTCTCGACCCTACCAACTCTTACCCAATCAACAACAACGCAGCAGCTGCAGTCGCACAGGGTGGTAGTAGCAATCGTGTACGTGTCAATTCGATTGGGTCACATGTTTCATTCCATGCTAGTACACCACCACCTTCGCCACGAAAAATATATGAATTGGGTCCCGAAGCTGAATCACTCCTCCTTGCAAGAAGTCAGCAGCAGCAGCAGCAGCAGCAACAGCGAAATGCTAAAAAACAATCACGAACACATATGCGTCAACATTCTGTGAATTTATATATGAAAGCATACAAGGGTGAACAACAACCAACAAGTTGTAAGGATGTTTTCTTTGTTATGTTATTTATTTTACAATTAGTGGGAATGGCATATGTTGGATATGAATTTGGTCCAAAGGCATTTGTGAAATCACATTCCATCTATGGTATGGATGATGATTCGACATCCTCATCATCATCATCACCTACTGCATCAACAGGGGAAGACGATACCGATGATATTAAACTACATTATCACAACATTGTTAATATGGCAAGTATATGTGGAGTATTTGCTATAATAGTAAGTGCATTAGCACTCGCATTTATGATGGTAATGAGTCGACGGCTAGTATATGTGGCATTGGTCCTATCCATTGGTGTTTCATTTGCATGGGGGACTATTGGTATTGGGATTAGTCCACAAAGCTTTGTACCCATTACTGGGATAATTACATTACTACTATCGGTGGGTTATATGTTTGTTGTTTGGGAACGTATCCCCTTTGCATCGGCAAACCTTACCACGGCAGTGACTGGTGTACGAGATAATTTAGGTTTGGTGGGGATTGCATTCTTCTTCCAATTTATGGCATTAGTTTGTAGTATATGGTATAGCTTTGCGTACGTGGGATTACATGATGCCATGAATAGCGCAGATTATGATACAAGTGATAGAGCCAAGATTGTTGTACATGTTCTCTTCTTGGTGTCTTATTATTGGACATTCCAAGTCCTGAGGGTGAGTGTAACAACAACAACAACAACGACGACTAAATTCAGCATCACCTTTATTATTTTCTACTACTCGCGTTTGCTCAAATTTATTTTCTTCGCCTCTTCTTTTTTAACAGCACATTGTCATGGTCACAGTGGCGGGTACAATTGGAAGTTGGTGGTTTGGCCAATCTTCTGCTCTAGTCGAAACATTCCGCCATTCCATTATATATAACTTTGGATCCGTTTGCTATGGAAGTTTATTTGTGGGATTTGTACACTTCCTACAGCAAATTACAGAAGGGATGCGTCCCAATCGAGATGATTCATCAATGATGTGCTTCTATGAATGTTCTATTTTCTTCCAAGAGAAGATTGTTGCACTCGTTGATAGTCTTGCTGACTCCTTCACGCCGTGGGCATTTACTTATGTGGGTATGTACCACTATGGATTAGTCGATGCCGGTCACAAAGTGAATAGTCTTTTCTACAATAGAGGCTGGACACGTATTGTTACCGACGACCTAATATCAAATGTTCTTGCCATGGTTAGTTTAGTAATTGGGGGACTATGTGGGTCATTCGCTGTCATTTTGCAAGCTATAGACGGACATGGATTGACAAACTTTGGCCAGCCAGACCTCGTATCCTTCATGATTGGTTTCATGGTCGGAATAGTGCTCTCGACAGTCTTGTTTAGCATCATTGACAGCTCAGTGTGTGCAGTGATTGTTTGCTTCGCTGGTAGTCCGGTCGAATTTCAACGCATCCATCCTGAGCTCAGTCGTGAGATGCGTCTTGCGTGGAGAGAAGTATGGCCAGGATCTCTCGACGTTGATAATTCTCCGGCGGCTAGATTAAGCTTTGATGTTGCTGGCTCTGATGCATTTGCACAAGACATATTGCAAAACAGATTGTCATTTTAGCTCAGTGATTACCCATAGAGGTGGACTTGGATGAGTGAAGAGTGATCACTATGAAGTTACCATGTACCTTATCGCTTATCTCTAGCAGTATATTAATCTGTGTATATGTCTTTTATTCTGTTCGTTTAATTTGTTTAGCGACATCTGCTCATCTCTCTAACGTTGCATCCCTCGACAACACCTCTGCTGAGAATTTGACTAAAAACACAGCCTTATCCTTCCTCTGTGGTATTCCCGGCACGGCATTCCCCCCACCACTTTGCTTCGTATATTCCCCCTCCTCTACCTTCACACTATGGGCAGTTACTCTAGCAGAAAACCCAGCCCCATCGAGTACACCCGCAACGATCCCACTCACGTACGCATCCGCAGAGAGTTGTCCAAGATCAGGCGGGACCGATACGAATGTCGATGCGATGGGTTCATAGTCAATTATCATATATTCATCCGCGTGATCGATACTGCGTTCGAGTGAGTCGGCTGCCTTACCAAAGAGAGATTTCCAAACAGATGAGGATATAAAGTGTAATATTGACATTAATCGAGTTTCTCGTTTCGTCTCCTTGGCTCGATAAGCACATAATTCCAGAACTTTCAACCCAACTCCATACCCGGCACTCTCGAGTCGCCTTTCCAACTCGGATATACTGGCCGCACGCTGTTGATGATATTGCACCAGCTCTGAATAGATGTATGCAAATGCACTGAGAGAGACTACCGATCCTTCAGGTCTATTTTTGAGCGAGCAACGAGAGTAAAACAAATCGTTAGAAGAACACGAGAGAGAGGAAAAATATATGTCCATACGCTCATCGTCATACCCCTCGCTGCTTGACTAATTCTTACCGTGATCCAACTGCCGGACGGCCCAGCGGTCGATCCAATATGTTAACTGTACCGCGGCTCATGAGGGGGGAAGAGGGAGCGGATTCTTCCCGCCTCTGTCTCCTCGGACAATCCACCAAACCAAACAAAACGATACGTAGGCCCACAACATAACAATGGCGACCCCCTCGTCGCTGAAACGTCGACGGTTAACAAGTCCTGTTCCACCCAGCTCTAACAAACAAGCTAAGAAGTCAGCAGGTGGACGTACATCATCGTCTGCAGTATCTCCGCCGATTGATGATAAACAGTGGAAGCAATGGAAACGTCAGCAAAGTCACGATTATAACACACATCAATTCCTGGATGCGTCCGCAACGGTCAACGCCGGTCTATTCAGTGCACGACGGTTACCGGAAATCAAAGGACTGTGGCGTCGAGTGGTCCGTGACCAGTTGGATTCGGCCATCGCTGCTGCTGCTGCTGTCAGCAATGCAGGTGAAGGATTTAGACGAGCTGGTGAAAGTGGTGGAGGGAAGATATCCTCTCGTCATTTACGACGACGGACGAAT
>Ga0247834_1007163_pt1 | contig 12038 bp, 9 predicted proteins | sample LaCruzMarch2015__8_FD_187118 | JGI IMG/M metagenome (GOLD analysis project Ga0247834, IMG submission 187118) | Freshwater microbial communities from meromictic Lake La Cruz, Castile-La Mancha, Spain - LaCruzMarch2015_12m | ecosystem: Environmental > Aquatic > Freshwater > Lake | place: Spain... | reverse complement strand
TGTGTTAGCGAGAGTCAATACGCCACCACTGTCCGCCGCATTCACCTCGACATCGAACTGGCTCACGCCTGCGACCTGCGCAGGGGAGAACTTCCGCTTCGTAGACCCCATCACACGGAAGTTCTCCGCCTTTTCATTGGCGGCGAGTGTGAAGGTGACTGTGGTTCTTGTGCCGGTGGTGTGGCGCTTTTGCACGGGCTTCCAGGCGCTGCCCTGCTTTTTCTCTAGCGTGACCTGGTAGACACCCGAGGGCACGTTTGCCGTGATGCTGCCGTTGTAAGCCAGGGATAGGAGCTCATTGGCTGTCAGCGAGCGGGCGCTGGGGAGGCGGAAATTCGACTGCCAGACGTGTGGCCGAGTCGTGGTGGGCTGCGGCCGTGCCGGCAGCACCGGGCGACTGCCCTGCACAAGGGTGCCCGTAGCCCGCAGGGCGACTTGGGTGGGCCGAGCCTGCACCGTGGCAGGGCGACCCGCCCAGGAATGCCCGGTCATTCCAACCAGCCCAAGGCCGGTGAGTGCAACGCAAAGACGAGTGGAGAAAAAGAGATTCATGGTGTGAAGCAAAGGATTGCCGACCACTCTTTGCGAACTGCTGCGGTTTTCTGACATAGAACGGGAAAATATTTTGCTGTGAGCAGTGGTTGCAGGCACGAATCGCGGAACGGAGGTTATCCAGCCAAGGATTCATCGTTACGATGACTTGCATCAATCAGCGGTAAGCAAGGCATTCAAACTCGGGCCTGTCCGAGCGGATAAAGACCAAATCCATCTGCCAGAGAGCCCCGTCACGCTCGCGATGCATGACATCGGCCATGTCAACGCAGCGGAAGCCGAGGCTTTTCATGTGCGCGCACATGTCGGGAAACAGCAGGCAGTCTTGGCTGATGGCGAAATTGTAGCACTCCATGATGATCACGCTTGTCTGCGGAAGGATGTCCGCTGCCCCCTGAAGGATTGGTATCTCAAAGCCGTGTGTGTCGAACTTGACCAGGTAGGGACCGGTAAGTGAACGCGATGCTGCCTCATGATTCAAGGTAGTGACTGGCACAACAATGTTGTTGGCCGGATAGGGGGTGTCCGAGGCTTGGCCACCGAAGGGATCGCCAGCATCAAAATAAATCTCACCTTGTCTCGCGCCAGCAGCGGCCATGACAACCTGGACATTCGTGTGCTCGCTGGCGAAGGCTTTTAGCGCGGATTCGTGCACAGGCTGGGCTTCCACCATCAAATACTGGTTCTGGGGGAAGGACTCCATCGCCAGCTTAGTCCACTGCGCATCCGAGGCGCCGATGTCGATGATGGTTTCAAAGCGTGGCCCTTGCTGATGCAGGCGCTTCAAGATGCCTGCCATGGTGCCAGAGCGTGCCGGCGTCTCGGGTGCCAACAAGCCAAAGCGTTGCTCCAGCAGTTTGCGCAGTTTCTCGATCTCCTTGCGATTGCGCTTCTGCTCATCGGTGGCATCGCGAAGGGCGATTTTCAGTGCTTCGGCTGCTTGTGGAGTGAGCGCACCCTTGCCGGAGCGAAGGCCAAATTTTTCCAGATACTGTTTGAGCGAGGGCATGAGGTTCGGCGTTAGAGTGACTGCCAGCGTTCATCGGCGGGTGCACTGAAGTCGAGCGATTTCCACAGCCAGTCGTGCATGTCATCGCAGGCAAAAGTGGGGGCGAGTGCCGCTGCTTGGCGTCGGAAGTGTAACTGCTGCTCCGGCTGGCAAATGGACTGGATGGCGCGGCGCAGTTGCTTGCCATCATAGGGAACGAAAACGCCCAGCCCATGCCGCGTGACGAAGCGTGCGACGCCGCTGTCTGCGTGGCCCGTGACGATAATGGGCAGATTGCCCACGGCACTCAAATACAGCGTGCGCGAGGGCAAGCTGTAGCGTGCGATTTCTGGTAAATCATCATCCTCATCCAAGGTGCCAGTGGGCACGATGGCGAATGGGTGGCGGCGAAGTTCGGCGACCAATTCATCTTCTGGCAAGAATCCACGCATGTTGACCTGGGATGCGAGGTCATCATTCTTCACCCAATGTGGCGACTTATGGCCAAAGGCAACGAGCGGCACCTTCGCCTCCGCCACGGTGTTAGCTAGCTTTTTTAGCCAGCGCTGGCTCCAGACATTGCCCAGCAGCACGCCAGTTGCAGGTTGAAAAGATTCAGGCGCGAGATGCAGCAATGTGTTCTGCCCCAGGTGGGCATCGACCACTGGCGGGGCGAAGTGAACCGCATAGCCGAACTGACCTGCATAAAGTGCGCAAAACTCGGGCGAGATGCCGAGCCGTAGATGAGCGCTGTTAAGCAGTCGCTGCATCAGGGGGAAGGGGATTTGATGCTCGCCTTCGCCCAGATTGTGATCCATCAGCCACACGCACAAGGGCGCGCCCGTGGCAGCTTGAAGCGCAAGGGTGTTCTCCACATCACTTCGGCTGTAGGGCACGGAAAGGATACGGCTCACTGTGCTCCCTTTAAGTAGGTCAGCGAGGTTGGCACTGGCGATGCAGTCCGGAGGCAGGCAGATGCGCAAGGCACCAGAGGTCTCGCCTCCATACAAGTTCATGCTGCGCACATGAATGAATTCAGGCGTGCCTTTGAACAAGCGAGCCAGCAAAACCCCGGTGCCATGGCGGTCATTGATCTCGGCTGCCGTGACGATGAGCGTGGCGTCATGCACTGGCTTGCCTTCGCTGATCAGCGTGGCCGGCGGTTGCGTTGGTTTGGGTGTAGATTTGGCTTTGAGCTTCTTTTGCGTGCGCTCGGCTTTTTGTGTGGCTAACAACAACCGCAACTCATCCCTCTGCGCCCGCAGTCGCCACACGACTGGTCTTACAAACCAAAGTGGATACCGACGGATCTCGGTCAGCCGATCCTCGATTTGCTTGAGAGCTGCCTTAGTGTGATCGGGGGCAGAGTTTGAACTGTGATCAGCATCCATCAGGGGAGGCGTTATAAATGGGAGCTTCATCTAATGGGCTTGCCACTGGGCGGAGGATGCTTTCGGCATCAATCCCTCGCACATAAGCTGCGCTACGGTCAAGGAGGTAGACTTTCTGAGACGGAACTGCACTGGAATCCAAAAGATGCTCTGCCCATGCTCTATCGCTGGAGTCGATAAGCACATTCACGTAGTCGGATAGGAAATCAGGATTGTGGCCGAGTTTTTCAGCCAGGGATTCCATGGCGAAGACAAGTTGCGCAGTAGAGCTTTTCTTCAGCCAGCCAGGGCAGCCAAGAACGACACAAGCATGGCCTTTAGCGGCTAGCACAGCGGCAATGCCCAGCACTCTGACTGAGCAATGCACGAACAGGCAAGGTCCAGAAGGAAGGGATGGCGAGGCATCTGTCCCGGGCTCGGTTTCGGACACTTGCGCTAGGATCTGTTCAGGTGTCGGTTGCCATGGAAGTGAGGGGGCGCCTGTATTTGGAGGGGTGGGGGGGCGTCTGGAGAAGCCTTTGAACAGCCCTGTGGCACTGCACTGGAGAGCCTTCTCTAGCTCGGCGTTTCGCTTCAGGCTTGCCTTACTCAGGCTCTCTGCGTGGCGCAAAGTCTCGCGCAGCCAGATGCCACCCGCATCAAGGGCGCGGATGTGGGCTTCACAAGCGATCAACATCCGGTTGTGTCGATCTTCGGCGGCGAGCAAGACTTCTCCTAGTTCAGCAGCATGCGCGCTTGGTGACTCCGAAGAGTTGATGAGGACAATGGCGGACAGCGAGCGCCTGCCGGTGCGGCGATTTTTGTTGGCGACGGTCATGGGGTGATTGGCAGTGACCTCCGCGAGTGTCTTGAAGTAAGGAACGAAAATGCAATCTCGGCTGATCAGTCCTGGCGCGCTGCCATACTCGCCCAGACCAGAGTCAAAAACGTGTCGGGAGTAGCGTTGAATGCCTGAAAAATGGTAGAAAACCAACGGCTTGCCTTCAACGAGCACACGAGATTCATGATCCAGGGAAAGCCGGTCTTCTTGCAGGTTCCAAGGCGCGAGGTTGACGCCCGAATGGTCTAACGCGAGCACGCCAGCGAAGGAGTCCGCCAGAGCATCCAGGTATTTCTGGTCGGCGAACCGATTGCCATCCGGCACATCATGGCACCATTCCAGGCAGCGCTCATGCCACCAGGCCAGTGCAGCCAGACCCGCCTCACTTCGGCGGAAGCCGACACAGCCCGCGTTGAAGCGGCCATAGATTTCACGCCAAGCGCTTTGCGGGGGAAAACGGTGCGGCACGACTACAGCATCATTCCCACGCATTTCAGCCACCCACGAATCGCAGGCGTTGAAAAAGAAAACATCGGAATCGAGATACGTGAGGAAATCGACCTCGGATGTGGTGTCCATCACATGGCGGCAGAGACATGGCTTGAGTGTGAAGTAATACTCCGCTTTCCGTCTTCCTGATTTTGCGGTCGCTAAACGTGGGTCCGATGCCTCCAGCTGGCGCAGGGGCACCAGTTGAGTGCGCGGCAGGTTCAGACTGCGCAGTTGTTCTTCTACCTCGGTATCCAAGCAAAGGATGATCAGCGTGAAGTCGCCGCCGTGACGCACGAGAGAAAGGTGCAGCGCTTGTCCTTGGGGCAGATAGCCGATGTCGAAATGCGTGCAGAACCAGTTCATGTGAAATGTATTGCCGAGGAAACTGCTAGTGCCTACAAGCAGAGGTGCCTGATTTCCGCTGCTAGATCCCGCTGGACGCGCCACCCCGTTTCCGCCATCAGTCGACTGCTGTCTAAGACATTCCTCGGAATATCGAACCAGCGAGCTGGAAGGTTCTGCCGTTTGATCGTGCGGTTGGTTTCAGACTCGATGAGTTCAAGCACTGTTTTGAGGGAAGTTCCCATGCCCGAACTCACATTGAAGACACGCTCGTCGCCCGTGTAACGACCCAACATGCAAAGTGCAGCAGCGACGTCTTCCACATGGACAAAATCGCGCACAACATCCCCGCCACCATACATAGCCACTGGTTCATCATTTTTGGCACACCAAATGAGACGACCGATAATTCCCTGAAGCCCATCCGTGCGTTGCGAGCCTCCATACGCATTTCCAGGGCGAGCAATGGCGTAGCCAAGGCCGTGCTTGAGACGAAACATCTCCAGGTAGCGCTCCACCGTTAGCTTTGCCAGTCCGTATGGCGTGATAGGCCCAAGGGGGTGATCTTCGATGATCAGCGCAGCTGCGCTTGGACCATAAACGGCACCACCGGTCGAGCAAAACACGACACGAGGGATGCCGTTCTCGACACACGCCTCAAAAAGCTGAAGCGACTGTTGCACGTTCTCCTGAAGTTCGGAGAAAAGGCTGTCACCGGACGAAGCAGGCACGCCCTTCCATGCTAGATGATAAACCACGTCAGCTCCCTGTAAAGTCTCTCTAACTGCGCCTCGATCGTTCAGTGACCCGTGCACAAACCGATTGCTTGGCGTTGAAGCTACCTCAGGGCTGCGAGACAGCACCGTCACATCGCAACCGTTCTGGCTGAGTTGCGACACCAACCTAGAGCCGATGTAGCCAGTTCCTCCAAAGACAGCCGTGCGCATCATGGTTGGGTTATAGGATTGTAAAATTCTGCAAAATGGATGGCTTCGTGACAGACGCTGCAGTGCCAGCCTGACGCGCTCTGTGGTCTGCGTGAGGATTGTTGCCGACTAATTCATTCGCGGCTGACTGTGAACCGTCGCACGCGTTAATCTGTTTGAGGTCCGCTCCATTCAGAAAGTGAAACGATTCGACATTGAGTTTTAGCAAGGGAGGCTTCATGGCGCGCACTATCGTTGGTTATTTGATCTCATTGCGCGACGACGGATAGAATGTTCGATCTTGAACAACCAGCGGAGACAGCGCCACGACCAAGTGTCCTGAATCTGCTGCAGCTCATGGGACACTTTCTCTAAACGCTGACCCATTTTTTCCCTGCTAGCGTTCAGTTGATTATACTTTTGATCTGCAGCCGAAATGGCTGGCTTTACTTGTTCAAGCAATCGCGCTCGCTCGCCTGCACAGCAGTCGAGTGCGAGGACTGCAAGAATGGCTCGTTCATCCTTGCTTATCTTCTCTCTTGCATGGCGGTCGGACGGGGGGCGCGTCGCAGTGTCCGCGAATTCGCGCAAGGACTCAGATGTTATCTTCTGGACCAAGTCAGCGCAGCCAAAGTCGCCGGCTCGCGATGCGGGGGGCATCTCCACAACCCAGCCAGACACATGCTCTTGAATATCACGTATAGCTTGGCGGCTAATGGGATCGAACCTACCTAACGACACCATAGCCGTCTGAATGTATCGGGCCGAAACGCCTGTGCGAAAAGCGTCGGGCGTGCGTAGATATCGCTCAGCAATAGCTTGAGGTGCGCCGATGACTATAGGTGTCTCAGGCTTTAATAGCCGCCAAGTGATACAGGTGCTTGAATGAAACGCTAGCAAGCGGGAGACTGGAATGACTGTAGCAATGCACTCTGAGGGAAGTGTATCAATTCCTGGATCGCTGAAGGAATTGAATCCTAGACAGCGAAGACGCTGAGTGAGTAAAGCTGGCTGACCGTGACAGTGGCGAGGATGCCCTTTAACCCAAACACGGCTGCCTTTTTCTAGATAAGGCAATGCTGATTCCGTAAAGTAATTTAACTCATCTTCAATGGATGCAGCGTGGCCTGATTCGGTGAGATTCGCCATCAATAGTAGAGTGGTCGGCGACTCACAAATGGTCGGGTCAAAGCGGCACAAAGTTGTAGCAACTTCCAACTCTTCCGCAGCTCTGTGCACTGCGTTTACATAAAAGCTAGGTTTTAGGTGACCGATGGGCAGCCCGCAGAACGCCCCAGGCTCTGCCTCAACCGGGAGAAGTGTTTGAATTTCATCTATGGGCAAGTAACCGACTGGCAGTATCGGCCAAGCGAAGCGGATGCTGTTATTGTCAATGATCCCAATGCCATCGCCTATCGTGACTTTGTGGGCTTGAGGAAAAGCGTGCAGCACCACTTCATTGAGCGACTGCATGTTCCGACAGGTAATGACCTCGTCAAACGAGCGGCAGCCGAGCAGTCGCAATACGCCGGCCATATAATCGGCCAGTTGAATCGTGCCTTCGTAGAACTGGCCGTCCAAGTCGTGCGTAGAGCATATGTAAGAGAAGGGGTGCTGCTTCGAGATGACGCGGCAGGTGGCGTCGATTCCTGCGGCTGCACCTGTCGCCATGAAGTCGCCTAGGATCAGGGTATCGTCGACTTCATAGTTCTCCCCAGCCTGTTCTGCGCGTTGACGTAGACAAGCCATTCCAAGCAGGAGCTGCTGGGGGCCTTGTGCAACGAGGAGTCGGCGTTTCAACATGGCTCAGAGGGGGAGATCATTTATCTGGATGCGAGCTTGGCCTCCAACTTTACGATTTTTTCATCGCATCTTTGAATCATACCTCGGAAGTTTTCGAGCTTGGCTTCCAGTTCCATGACTTTCGCCGAGCTGCCTGCCTCGCGGCGCAAAGCGCCTGCGCGGAAGGCGGCCTCGCTCTCTGGGAATTCACGATGGATGGCACCAGCAATGCGATCGTAAAGGCTTTCGTCCATTGCGGCACTCATGAGCGAGAGCTTCGCAATCACTTCTGCCTGATTCGTCTGTGCGCTGCGTGCGGCGAAATGCTTCAAGAAGTCCACGTGCTGCCGCCAGCGCGAGGGCAGGTAGCGGTAGTCATCACCGCCTTTGTCAGAGATCAGCGAGGGCAGGCGCTCGCGCTTCTCTGCGAGCGGGCGACCAAGCCAGTAGGTGCTTCCTTGCAGCATGAGTTCCACTGCGAGAACACCCAGCGGATAGAGTCTGCCAGCTGTATTAACGGCTTCCATTGCTTCAAGGGCATCAATAAACTGGCATGTAGATGCGGTGTGATAGACGAGGCCGGAAACATAGAAGCTCGCAAGATGGAAATCCTGCGCAGCGATGGGACCTGTGGTCTCGACACCGCGATACATTTTGCCATCAATGATCGCCTGGGGAGAAACGAACAGTGGGCGCTCGGTGCTGAGCAAGTTCAGCAACTCACCCAGGTGCGTGGTGAGGAGTTCATCCTCATCAGACATCAGCAGCAAATACTCCGTCTGGCATTCACGAACCAGTCGTGTGAGATTGCGCACGATGCCGATGTTGCGGTCATTCTTCAACAAGGTGAGTCGAGGGGACTGGCATTGTGCCTGGATAGCATCGAAGGTGCCATCGGTCGAACCGTTGTCGATGACCAGGATAGGCAAGTCCTTGGCCAGTGGATCAGCCAACAGTGTTTTGAGGCGTGCAACAATGGCATCCCTCCGCATGTAGGTAGGAAACCCGATGGTGAGTTGGTCTGGCAGCATGCTCGTTGTGGATTATAAGCCAGTTTTGCCACCGAGCAGATCGAGCACCGAAATGAGCTTGCCTCCCGCCTGCGTGTAGGCCGCGAGTTGCTGGCGAATCTCTTCGATGTAGCCGTAGTTGAAAACGATCACCTCGTCTGGTGGTTCGCTGAACAAGCGGTCCGGTGGCGAGATGGGAATCTGTGAGCCAGGGGTGAACTTGCCATGCAGGAAAGGGTTACGGTCGCACACAAACACTAAGTCGTTCGAAGTGAGCTTGGCCATGGCCATGGTCGTCACACCACGTCCCCAGGCACCATACCCAGCGATCTTTTTCCCGGCAGCTACCTTCTCGCGCACGCTTTCACGCAGGCGGGTGAAGCTGTCATAGATCACCGTCTCGAACTGCTGATAGGTCTCCCATTCATCTAGCCACGCATAGTCTGCGGCGGGCACTTCCACGTTGGGCTCGTGCCTACAGCCTTTCAGGCCCGCAGCGATGAGCATGGAGTTGCCACGACGCATGTTCTCAGGCACAAAATTGGCGTCTAGAAGAATGAATCCGTGATTCTCCAGCAGGCGCTTCATCGTGCCCAAGTGAAGGAACGAAGCGTGTTCGTGACCAAACAAAGAGGTCTCACGGCGGCGGATGATTTCTTGCAGGTCGTGGACTTCGATGATGAGCACCCCGCGTTCGGGGTCAAGCACCAGACGCACAGCCTCCAGGAAGGGCACAGGGTCCAGCAAGTGATCGAAGGTGTGGAGAAGAATGAAAGCCTGCGCAGGTTTAAACTCGTCTGGGATCTGATGAAGGCTGTCGGCGGTGAACAGGTCCGTGGTCACGCTGACTCCGCGCATTCGGGATAGCTCGCATAGGTTTTCAGCTGCTTCAAAACCCAGCGCAACCGCACCGAGATCCTGGAAGCAGGCGAGCTGATAGCCATCGGCAGAGCCGACTTCCAGCACGCGGTCGCCGGGCTGCATCTCGAAGCGATTGAATGACTCTTTGGCCAGCCGCTGCATGAAGTCGCGTATGAAGGATGAGTCAGACGCCACGTATTGATAGTCTGTGTAGTAACTGCTGACGTTGACGTCATGCTGCGACTGCACGCTTTTGCATTCGCCGCACCAAAAGACATCCATCGGAGCGAGAAACTCCTGGCCTAGACGCTCCGCGGGAATGACTTCGTCAAAGAACGGAATTTTATCGAAATGCAGAAAGCGGCGCACATCTTTGGAGCCGCAGAATCGGCAGGCATCTCGAAAAGTAATGGATTGATCGGACATGAAAGCGTGTTGGGGAGGTGGCTGCGAGCGACGGGTTCAGTGTTGTCTAGCTCTCCTGTGCAATGAAATCAATCACATCATCCGCCGAGGCACCGCGCAGGCTTTGGATCACCGTGGTCACTCGCGCTTCGATGGCTGCTGCATCCGCGTAGCGGCCTGCATAGAAGCGTTCACGCAAGGCATAGCGGATGGGGGCTTCTGCGTCGGTGGTTGTTTTGGGCAGGGCTTCGGCAAGCCATTCATCCATGGCTTGGCGATAGTGAGGATCGGCTTGATCCGCGAGTTGATTGCCTTGCAAGGCCCTTGCGGGGGAAAGCCGAGGGTCGGAAGCCCCAGTCGCAGCCCCCCGTAAATACGCCTTGAGCATGGTTGCCAGGGGGCCCGCTTTGATCCCCCAGTCAGGATCAGGATTGATGATCGAACCATCGCTGGTGCTTACTTCTGGTATCGTGGTGAAATCCAGAGTGTAATGTCTGCGGTCTGTGCTGACTTCGATGCGCCGCTCTCGCTGGTCCGCATTTCTCGCCAATCGAACGGAGCAAGAGATCGCTCCTATACGAAGTGAAAGGTTTAGTTCCGCCCCGCCATGGGTTGCAGAGAGCGCAGTGCACGATTGTGGCATGGCGGGTAGTAGAGCTCCGAGGATGGATGAAATATGCGGCAGCACATCCAGATGGATTGGAAGGCTGGGATCAAAGCTTTTGCGTTCGCCATGGCGAATCTCGGCACGGGGATCTGCCCAGAAGAAAGTGATCTGATTCACGCGCTCTGCTGCGATCAATGCACAGAAATGCTCCAAATAACGAGCGAAGAGAAAGACATGGCTAGCGGCGAGGTGTGTGCCGAGTCCCGCCGCTTGAGTCATGAGCCGTTGCGTCTCTGCTGAAGTCAGAGTGAAGGGCTTCTCCACCAGCATGGGCGTCCGGGACGGCAGGGCTTTTTCCACCGTTCCAGCATGGTCGCGTGCGGCATTGACGACGATCAAGGCATGAGACTCATGACCCTCTAGCACGGGCTGTTGTGAAGAAATCCGGACGCGCGCCGCCAGCCCCTGACGGTCCGCCCAGGTGTGGAGCAATGCAGAATTGTGAGTGCTGTGAATTCCCACCGTGACCTCAGCAGGGACGACCTTACACAGTTCTTCAGCGATCACCCGTGCCCATAGTCCGCCGCCGATGATACTGACTTGACGAGGACACCAGAGCGGATGGCTGCTGATGGGGGGCGAGTGATCCATGAAGGCACTTTGGAATGAGGTGCTCGTTAGGGCAGCTCATGAAAGGTGGGCAGGGGCGTGAAGATGCGACCCGTGTAGCCGTTCTTGCGCATGTAGCCAGCGATCTCTGGTGCGATGTGCCAGCCCCAGATCAGCATGGCGTCTGGCTTGGACTCGCCGTTGATCCAGTGTTCATCACTTTGAATCTCAATACGTGTTCCCGGCAGGTAGTGCCCGATCTTCAGCGAGCCGGGCTTTTCATAAACTACGGGCATCGTGTCAGCATCCAACTTGAGCAGGGTGACCAGGATGGCGGCACGCCCTGGGAAGCTTTTGCCATGCAGTGTGACGCCTCGTGACTTCAGCTCTTGAATTTTTTTTGTGGTCTCATGCTGCCACTTTTCAATGAAGGCCTGCGACTGTGCCAACTGTGCCGGGAACAGGGACTCATCCACGGTCTCCAGCCGACCGAGTTGGCTGGCTTCGGTCCCACCAAAGCCACCGATGCAGACCCGGATGTTGCCACCGTAGCGCTTGGGGAATGAGGTGGAGAGCAGCTTGCCACCCAGTCGTGAGGCGATTTGCTCGAACGACTTGAAGCTGTAAGTGCGGGGATGTTCGTGATAAAACGTGTCGAATTGATTGGTGGCTAGCACGGTGCCGAGATAGTGATTTTCGATCACCACTACGGTCCCAGCTTTCGCCAGCAGTTTGAGTGCTTCGATCGTTTCATCCAGGTCTTGGATGTGGGCGAAGACATTGGTGAACGTGATCACGTCCGGCTGCCCCTTGGCCGCGATCAATTGCCGGGCCGAAGCACGATCGAAGTAGAGATTTTCGACATGATGGCCCGTCTCTCTCGCCTCCAGCGCTGCTCCCGTCGGTTCGATTCCACACGTAATCGCGCCCTGGTCACGGAAAAAATTTAGCAGTGATCCGTCGTTGCAGCCGATGTCGCACACCAGCTTGCCACGCACGGAGCCGAATTCTTCTTCGCACTGAGTAACGAGTTGTTTCATGCCATCAAGCACATCTTGGGTGAAGCGTGGACGGTAATGATACTTGGAAGGGAACAGCACTTCTTTGCGAATGTTGAACGCTTGGTGCGCCGTCAGGCAAACGGGGCAGAGAGAAATCTGGATTGGATAGGCTGTGCAGTGTCGCGCATCGCCTACCTCGATGAGGTCATCGCACATCGGTTGCAGGCCAAGATCGAGGACGGGTGTGGGCAA
>Ga0247834_1007146_pt1 | contig 12058 bp, 13 predicted proteins | sample LaCruzMarch2015__8_FD_187118 | JGI IMG/M metagenome (GOLD analysis project Ga0247834, IMG submission 187118) | Freshwater microbial communities from meromictic Lake La Cruz, Castile-La Mancha, Spain - LaCruzMarch2015_12m | ecosystem: Environmental > Aquatic > Freshwater > Lake | place: Spain... | reverse complement strand
CTGCCGCTACTCAAGCTGCTGAAAGGCACTGTCTTTCAATCATGGCAGATCTTTCTGCTAACTCACGACCGGGCGTGGTATGAAATTGCCAAACAACAACTCGGGGACGGGTGGGCACACCATGAATTATTCAGTCAACTGGCAGGTGGTTACGAACAGCCGATCCTCCGAGAAGATCAAGATCATCTGATGCAGGCAATTGATTTTCTGAACGACGGCCACGTCAAGGCCGCAGCCGTCCACGTGCGCACCAAATTCGAGTTGGTGCTGAAGTCAGCGTGCGCTGAGCTTGGCCTTGCGGTGAAATATCATCCCGATCCGCGCAAGATGCCCGCCTCAGATTTCTGGGAGGCGGTCAACGGGGCAACCTTTGACAAGATTCCACCTATCGGCCGAAAAATTGCTGACAACGGAAAGCAGCACTGGTGGCAACCCAGACCAGACAAGACCTCTGTAGTGCCGGTGGAATTGAAGCAGCGAATCACGCACGCCCTCAGTTGGGTTATGAATCCCCTGAGCCACTCTCAAAGCGTTGACTGCTATCGTCCAGAGATTGAAGAAGCGATCTTTGCCGTGAATGAACTGGAACACGCCATCCGAGAAGCAATTGCTATGAAGCAGGCCGGGCCGGTGATGCTCCGGGAAATGCTACTGACACTCATCAACTCACGTTCCTCTCTCCAACCATGAGCACTCACCAAAAAAGTTCCTTCAAGGTCGATCCCCGCATTGCCGAGATTCTTGGGGAAAGTTATCGCTCATCGGAGCAGGCGCTCAAGGAGTTGGTGGACAACGCTTGGGATGCGGATGCCACCAAGGTGCAGATTCAACTGCCCGACCCGATGACGGCAGACCCCATCATCATCACTGACAATGGCAGCGGCATGACGGCACCCGAAGTGGAGAGCGAATACCTCCACATTGGCCGGAACCGCCGAACATTACGCGGTGAGCGCACCAAGAGGCTGAACCGTCTCGTAAAAGGGCAAAAGGGGATAGGTAAATTTGCCGGTCTGATGGTGGCCGACCAAATGGTTTTATCCACGGTGGCAAGAGGTGTCCGGTCTTCATTTCAGCTCAGGAAGTCCGAGTTGCTGATTTCAAACCGGGACTTGGAGGACTACGAAATCATGGTTGAGACCTCAAGCGAAGAGGCGAGCGCGTCCGGAACAAAGATCGAACTGCGCGATTTGAATCAGAATCTTTCATTTCCCAACCCAGAGCGGATGCGAGCCCTGCTGATCCGCGAGTATGGCCGCGAGGACGACATTGAGATCGCGATCAATGGCCAGACCATCGGCGTGGAAGACCTTCCCGGGGCCAGCTTCGAACAGGTGATCCCTCTCGATTCCGGGGGCTCGGTAAAGCTCAAGTTCACCGTAGCGGACGGCAAACGCAACGTGAAGGATGCGGGGATCGCCATCCGCGCCGGAGGCAAGGTGATTGGTCGGCCACAGATGCTCGGCTTGAACGAGAACGAACTCATCCCCAAGAACCTCATCGGAAAGGTTTACGGCGAAGCGGAACTCGAAGGGGTCAACCTTGATTGTGTTACAGCGGACAACGGAGGGTTCGTGGAGAACCACGTCGCCTTCCAGGAGATGACCCAAAAACTGGCAACGGTAGTCACCAAGGGCTTGGAGGATACCCGAGGCGCGGAGATGCGGGCGGCCAAAGCCCGTTATCAAAAGACGATCAACCAGAAACTCGAAAAGCTCCCGGAATACAAACGCCAGTTCGCCAACCGGGCTTTGGAGCGCGTGCTTCAGCGTTTCTACTTTGAGGATGAGGAGAAGTTTGGATCGATCATTTCGGTGGTCTTGGATGCGCTGGAGTATGAACCCTACTGGCAAGTCATCCAAAAGCTCGACAACGCCAAGATCGGCGAAGTCGAAGCGCTGGCCGATGCCCTGATCGAGTTCGGCATCGCGGATTTATCTGTGGTTGGTCGTCAGGCGCAATATCGGAACCGGGTGCTGGACGATTTTCAGCGTTTGATCGACAACCCCAAGACCGTGGAAGCCGACGTTCACCGCGTTCTCGAGGCCAATGTCTGGCTGCTCGACATCCACGGCAAACTCATCAGCTCCAATGAAACTTTGAAAACGGTGATCGAGCAATACCTTGCCGGGAGATACCAAGGCGATAGAGCCAAAAAGCGCCCTGATCTTCTGATCGCACACGACATGGCGGATAACACCACCGTCATCGAGCTGAAGCGCCCCAACCACACCATTGACCGGGACGACGAGGCGAAGCCATCAAGTATCGCGATGACTTACAGAACAAGCTTCAAAGAATTTACATCCTCCTCATCGGAAAGGGCAAGGTGACGGCGATGAACGCCGCGAACGAGCGGGAGAACATCACTGTCCTCTCGTATGCGGAGTTAATCGCCATCGCGAGGAAACGCGTCCTTTGGCTGATTCGTGAACTCAAATTGAGCGAGTCATGAGCAAGCTCCTCATCCACATCCAATCCCTAATCAAAAAGGCTCAACTTTCCCCTTGCTAAAGACACAGTTGCTTCGTGGTAAATTCCCATCGCGGCGTTCGGGTTAAAACGCTCTAGTCGGCTTACCCACAAGCCGGGGTACGTCTCCAAACATCACAGGTCGCATCCGCCCTTGCTTATTGAGAATAATTCTCAATAGTGGGTCCGATGTCCGGGGGGGTCCTTTTCGAATCAGCGGCTTGGGAGGGTGTTCCGGGAGGGTGGCGTCCGTTGTATGGATCGTTTGCGCGGCAGGGATTCAGCATCGAGTGGCATGATTTTGAGATCGGTGAAGGGCTCGACTGGGCGCGGAGTTTTCATCCGAAAAGCCTGGAGATTTGCCTGAACCTGAGCGGTTGCGGTTCGGTGGGTGCGGGAGCGTCGCGAGTGCTGTTCCGACCGCGAACGGCGGGGCACTACGTGGCGACCGACGAGATTCTCCCGGCCGACCGCCACGCGGCGCAGCGACATCGCTTTCTCACGATCGAACTGAGCGCCGATTGGATCGCCCGGGAGCTGTCGGGGCGCGAGGCCGACTTCGTCCCTTCGGTGCGTGGCTTTCTGAACGGCAAGGCAACGCCGGTGGCGACCGTGGGACCACTCTCGGAGCGGCTTGCCTCGCTCGTCGACCAAACCCGGCATCCCACGCTGGAAGGTCCCGCCTTGTGGCTGTGGGTCCACGCCAAGGTCCTCGAGGCAGTGGCCGAAACGCTGATGGCGCGTTCTGCCATTGAAATGTTTTGCGATCGCCAAACGCGTCTCGCCCGCGAACGCGTCGAGCGGGTGAAGGCGATCCTCGCGGCGCAATTGGAGTATCCGCCCACCCTCGCCGAACTGGGAAAACTCGTCGGATGCAGCCCGTTTTACCTTTCCCGAACCTTCACCGAGCAAAGCGGAATGACGATTACGCGCTACCTGCGGCGAATCCGCATGGAGCGCGCCGCGGAGATGCTGCGGTCGGGTAGGCACAATGTAACCGAGACGGCGCTTGCGGTGGGTTATTCCAGTTTGAGCCATTTCAGCAAGGTGTTTGCCGAGACGTACCAGGTGTGTCCGTGCGTTTTCCCGCTCCGACCGGCAGACCCGCCGTCGTCGTAGCAATCCAGCGTCAAGAATTGGCAACCTCCCGTTAGCGCCGTTTTTTCGGTTCGGGCAGGATCGCGGGAATGAAGCACCTGATTGGTTCAACTCTCCTGAGGAGCCTTGGCACCGGCCTCTGCCTGACATTCGCATCCGTCACCGGGCACTCTGCCTTTCTCACGATTGATCTGCCGGGGTCCGAATCGCAGGACAACTGGAGCGCGATGACGGCGGCGAACTACCCCGGTTACCCAGCGTACGCGACGACGGCCAATGCCTGGCCGACACCGATCGGATCCACCTCGGGAGGCGACCTGCTTTTAAACAAAACCTCCGGGGTGGGCTTCCCGAGCAATGGCGGCGGCATCTACGTGGGAGGCATTACCACGGGAACGGGCAACTACGCCGTTTACACCCCGGCGGCAGGGGCATTGATGTCCATCGAGACCATCGTCTTCCAAATCGAGATCCAGGGTGTGGGATCCAATTACGCGAACGCGGTTAACGGAGTGAACCTTGACTACAACGGAGGCAATCAATCGCTGGCAGCAGGGCAGGTCTCGCTCGTCTCCGCGGTCGACACCGGCGAGGTGCAGGGATCGCCAAGCTATCTATTCACCGTCGCCTATCAGTGGGATTTGACGAGTGTGGAACTCACCCAGTTTTCCCTGGGCTGGACCGCCGCGCAGAACACCGTGACGAGTGCCCTTCAAGTCAATCAGGGAGACACGATGGTGAATGCGATCCCGGAGCCCTCGACGTGGGGTCTGATTGGCGTGGCCGCTGTCGCGATTGCGTGGACCCTTCGCCGCAGGCACCGGGCATGAAACCATCCCATCGTATTTTCCCAATCTCGGGATTCACCTTGGCTGAGGTGCTGGTTGTTTCTTTGATCCTCTCGGTGCTGCTCGCATTCGTCGTTCCGGTCGGGCTTCAGTGCATGGCCAACGCCCGAATGGCGAGGGAAATGAACGGAGCCCGGCGCGCGGTTGAAGCGTGGCGAAGCTATGCGTCGGACAACAACCAATCCGTCCTGCCGGGCTATCAAATGGACGCCTCGGCACGGAACGCCCGGGGCCAGCGTGTGACGTTTCCCGCAAATGCGCGTTACGTCTTCCGGTTGGCTCCCTATTTGGAGTACGCTTTGAAGGGAACGCTACACGTGAACCAGCAGGCAAAGGTGAACAGCGATTACGACGTCAGTATGGCTCCATCCTTCGGCATCAACCTCACCTTCGTGGGCGGAGACTACGGCGGCGGAACGGATTTATTGCCCTCGGACGAGAACTACGCCACCTACGGAAAATTTGTGGTGACCAACCTGAATGAAATCCATTCGCCCGCACGGTTGCTGGTTTTCGCCTCCGCAAGGGTCACGGATTCCCAGAGCCGCACGACTCCCGGCTACAACGCGATTCGTTCACCCCGTTGGACGACCTCCCGCTGGCCGAGTGTCTATTCTGAAAACTTGCCGTACTACGAGTTCGGAGCCGTTCACCCGCGGTACGCCGACCGCGCGGTCTGCGCCATGGCGGACGGACACGTCGAGCTGCTAACCATGGATGAACTTCGCGACATGCGGCGGTGGTCCAATCAGGCCGCGCAGGCAGACGATCCTGACTGGACACTCCAACCCCTCTGAACCGATTTATGAACACACTACCCCACCCCACGCTTGCCGATCGCTGGCAGGAACTTCTCGAGTCAAAACCGAAACTTCGCATCCGCGACGCCGCCGATGTGCTCGGCGTTAGCGAGGCGGAACTGCTCGCGACCCGCGTTCCGGAAACCGTCACCCGCCTTTCCGGTGACTGGACGCACGTGCTCCGGGATCTTCCACTCCTCGGCCGCGTGATGTGCCTCACCCGCAACGCGGACGCCGTTCACGAGCGGTTTGGAGAATTTCGAGGTGTCGATTTCTTCCACGGAATGGGTCAGGTGGCTGGCCCGGACATCGATTTGCGCCTTTTCATGAGCCATTGGCATCACGGATTTGCGGTTACGGACATGACCCCGGATGGGGAGCGTCAAAGTTTGCAGTTCTTCGATGCCGCCGGGGATGCGGTTCACAAGGTGTATCTGCAGAAGGAGAGCAACTATGCCCAGTATGGGGTGATCCTTAGCAAGTACCGCGCGCCGAATCAGGATTCAGAGGTTGTCGTGCAACCCCGGAGTCAGCCGGCAGCCGAGATCGCGGATGACGAAATCGACGTCGAGGGATTCCGTCAGGCGTGGCGGGAACTGCGGGACACGCATGCGTTTCACATGATCCTCCAAAAGTACCGCGTGAGCCGGCGGCAGGCTCTCCGGCTTGCTCCGGAGGGATTTGCGCGCCGCGTGGGAGGGTCCGTTCCCCGTGCGATGCTGGAGTCCGCCGCGCGTGAAGCCGTGCCGATCATGGTGTTTATCGGCAACCGGGGTTGCCTCCAGATCCACACCGGCCTCGTTCAAAACATCCGCATGTTCGGCGAGGAATGGCTCAACGTCCTCGATGACGAGTTTAACATGCACCTGAGGCAAACGTCGGTGGATTCCGTTTGGATCGTGCGCAAGCCCACGGTGGATGGGGTGGTGACCTCGCTGGAGTTGTACGATTCCGCCGGCAACAACCTGGTGATCTTTTTCGGAAAGCGGAAGCCGGGCGAACCGGAGGATCCGCGCTGGCGGGATCTGCTCGAAGCGGCGGCCAATGGAGCGGCGCCGCAGTCCAGTCCGAACGTTTCGCCCGCGTGAAAACCCTCCTCCTGTGGCTCTTGATCGGCGGGTCCGCATTCGCCGAACCCCAACGCATCGTCTCGGTGGGCGGCGCGGTGACGGAAACCCTGTTTGCCCTCGGGGTGGGAGATCGGGTGGTGGGCGTGGATTCCAGTTCCACGTTTCCCGCGTCTGCCACTGCGTTGCCACAGGTTGGCTATCAGCGCGCGATTGCCCCGGAGGGCGTGGTTTCCCTTCAACCTGATCTGCTCGTGCTCGCGGCGACCGCCGGACCTGCTGACGTGGTGTCGCAGTTGGAGGGACTTCGCATCCCGACGGTGCACTTGACCGAAGGCTATTCCCTCGACGCCGCCGGGCAGCGCATTCTCCGGATCGGCGAGGCGGTCGGTCGGGTCGATGAATCCAAACGTCTGGTGGAATCCATGAAAACCGAGGCCTCCCGCGCCGCGTTGCCGGAAAAGGCACCCCGGGTGCTCTTTGTGTTGTCGGCGGGCGGGGGTTCGCCCGTGATCTCCGGAACGGGCACCGCTGCGGACGCCATGATCCGTTTGGCGGGAGGGACGAATCCGGCCTCGGACTTTACGGGGTACCGATCGCTTTCGCCGGAAGCGCTCGTCGCGCTGGACCCGGAGATCGTTCTGACGACGAAACGCACGTTGGCGGTAAGCCCTTCCGAGAGTGTTGGCCTGGGGAAACTTCTTCCCGGCCTGGACCTCACCGCAGCCGGGCGGAACTCGCGGCTTGTGGTCATGGATGATCTTTTCCTCCTTGGCTTCGGACCGCGAACCGGAGAAGCGATCGCCAAACTTGCGGGACAGTTCGCGGGGGTGAAGTGATCCGCCCGGCGGTCTTTTTTCCCGTTGCCGTCACGTTATCCGTCGTGGCGTTTGCGGTTTCGTTGTCGACCGGAGCAGCGACGATTCGCTGGGCGGACGTCTTGGCATTCCCCGATTCCACCTCCGCCCGGCTTTTTCTAACGATTCGGCTTCCGCGGACCGTCGAGTCGTTCGTTTGCGGGGGTGCACTTGGGGTATGTGGTGCGGCCCTGCAGGGAGTTTTCCGGAACCCCCTGGCGGACCCGGCTCTCATCGGCGTATCGGGAGGCGCTGCCCTGGGGGCGGTGGTTTCGATCGTTTGGTTCGAAGCCCTGCTGGCGAGGGAGGCACTCACTTTGCCGATTTGCGCATTTTTGGGAGCGATTGTTTCGGTGTTCCTCGTTCACGCGATCTCGACGCAGAGGGGTCGCGTCTTGACCTCCACTGCCCTCCTTGCGGGCATTGCGGTGAATGCGCTGAGTGGGGCGGCGATCGGTTGGTTCGTCTACGGGGCCTCGGATTCCCAATTGAGGGATTTCACCTTTTGGAGCCTCGGGAGCCTTGCCGGCAGCGGGTGGGAGGCGGTTCGTCTTTCCGCTCCGTTGGTGGGAATTGCCTGCGTGGGGCTCCTCTGGGGTGGACGCTCGTTGAATGCTCTCGCGCTGGGGGAATCCGATGCATGGCACATGGGGGCTCCGGTGGAGTGGGTTAAACGCATCGTGCTCGTCTCAAGCGCGCTTGCGGTGGGGTCGGTCACAGCGTTCTGCGGGACGATTGGATTCATCGGTCTGGTGGCCCCGCACCTCGTGCGGATGGCGGCGGGTGCGGATCATCGAATCGTGCTGCCGGGATCGTTTCTTTGCGGTGGGCTTCTGCTCTGCGGTGCGGACCTCGTTGCCCGGACAGCCCGCTCGCCAGCGGAGATTCCCGTGGGAATTGTGGTGGCGAGCGTGGGGGCGCCGGTGTTCCTCTTCCTGTTGCTTCGAGGGCGAGGAACGGAGGCATGAGTCTCGTTGCGCGCGATGTCGTCGTGAAGCGCTGCTCGAGGGTGGTTCTTCACGGGGTGGGTTTTCACCTCCCGTCCGGCAGCCACACGGTGGTCGTGGGTGGGAATGGAACCGGAAAGACTTCCCTTCTTCGAGTTCTCTCCGGAGAGATGCGACCCGCTTCAGGGAGTGTGCTGATGAAAGGCGTATCGGTGTCCACGGTCCCGCCGGCAGCACTCGCGCGTCATAGAGTGTTCCTTGCACAGCAGACGGAATGTCGCCTCCCGTTCCTGGCGCGCGACGTGGTGCGATTCGGCGCGGAAGCTCGCGGCCTCCGCGGAATTGCGGCCAACCGAGCCGCGGATCGGGCGATGCACCTTGCAAATGTCGCCGCGCTCGCCTCGCGGCCGATTTCGCAGTTGTCCGGGGGCGAACAGCAACGCATCCACTGGGCGCGGGTGCTCGCTCAACTCGACGGGCATTGGGAGGGGGCGTATCTATTCTTGGACGAACCGGTGTCGTCACTGGATCTCGGACACCAACACGAACTCCTTGCGCTTGTCCAAGCCATCTGCCGATCCGGCGCAACTGCGGTGACGGTGCTTCATGACCTGAACCTCTCGGCGCAATATGCCGATCTTCTCCTCGTCCTCCATCAGCAGCAGGTCGAAGCGTTTGGTGAACCGTCCGCCGTGCTCGATCGGGATCGACTCCGCCGCGTCTTCGGCGTGAGCGGGGATGTCATTTCCGACCCAGCGGATAACTCCCTGTGGGTGCGAGTGGATCGCAGGGATTGCGCCGCAACTCGAGGTGTGAGCGCTCTCGTCGGGTAATTCCTCGGGTGTCAGAGGAGCGTTCGACCGCTTCAGGCGGAGGATCGTCGCCAAAGAATTTCATGACTTTGCCCGACTTCCGTAGTTCTATCGTCAGGTTACCTGTGGAGTCCGCCAAACATTCGGTGTTCGTGGTCGATGACCAACCGATCGTCCATTTCGGCATCCGGATGCTTCTGGAGGACGACGTGGACTTTTGCTTTTGTGGGGGCGCGTTGGATGTGGAAACCGCGCTTCGCCAGGTGGAGTTGGTTTCGCCATCCGTCACGGTTCTGGATCTGGTGCTCGGTGGCCGCGACCGCTTGGATTTGCTGAAAGAAGTCCTGCGCCTTGCCCCTTCGACGAAAGTGCTGGTTTACTCCGGGTTGGACGAGGCGCTTTATGCCCCGCGCGTGTTTCGCGCCGGAGCCCACGGGTTTTTGTCAAAAGGGGTGGAACTGGAGACCGTTCTCGACGCCGTCCGCGCTTTAGCGGCGGGGCGGGCGTACGCGAGCCCCTCGATCTTGGGAGCGATCGCACGCGAGCGCGCGCTCGAGGACGGCTCAGGCGGAACCTTAAGGAAACTTTCGGATCGCGAACTCCACGTCTTTAAACTGCTCGGTGCAGGGAAGCGACCTCGCGGAATCGCCGAGGAACTCCAACTCAGCGTGAAGACCATTCACACCTACTGTGAGCGGCTCAAGCAGAAGACCGGGGCGGAAACGCTCGATGAACTGCAGCGTCATGCACGCGACGACGCGGATTTGGGATGAGTGCGGTCCCCTCACATCCGCTCCCTCAGCGGGGCGGTGCGCAGGCCGACCTGCGCTTCCTCGAGTCGGTAACGAGGCAGAACATGTCCCGACTCGGGTGGTTCCTGATGATCATGTTCGCGATCAACGCGGGGATGATCATGCTGGGCAACGAGATGTTGTTTGGAACGCGGCGGTTTTTGCCCCGCGCCGGTCAATGGCCGGATGTCCTGCTGGGTCCTGCGCTGCTCCTCGTCCTTGCCGCCCTCGCCAGTGCGCCGGTTCGGACGCGTGCCAACTTCGTGGTGATCGCGGTGGCGGCGGAATCGATGGCCTCCGCCTGGTACTTCTCGCTGGCACTGGCCCAGTTCGGTCCAACTGCCGTCTATGCGCTGACCATCATCGCCATGGGAGTCCTGATTCTTGTCCCCCCGCGACTTTTCCTCGGCATCATTTTGGTCTCTCTCGCGTTGCATCTTGGCCTGGTCTTTTTTTCCGCTGTCACCCTGCCGGTGATGGTGCTGACGTTTACGCACGGCGTCGTTGCGGCATTCATTTCATGCGTCGCGCAGACATTGTTGTACTCGGCAAAGGAACGGGAGTACGGACGCAATGTCGCCCTCATCCGCGAGATCGACGCACTGCGTGACGCGAATCGCGAAATGGAACTCCGTTGCACCCAATGGCATGACAGCAGCGTCATCACGGCGCACGACCTCAAAAGTCCGCTCGAAAGCCTCGTTGCCGCCCTGCGCTTGGCGTCGAAACGGCGGGAGTGGAGCGCGGAGCCTCACGCCTCGCTGCTGCGCGAATCAATCGATACTTGTGTCGGTCTCCTGGATCTCGGCGGTCGACTGCTCGCAAACGCAAGGGTTTCACCGGCTCCGGAGCCGCAGCCCGTCGCGTGCGACCTGCGTGAACTGGTCTCATCGTTTGGTACACAAATGGCCGTACGGGCCGCAGATGGAGGCATTACTTTGGATGTCGAGATTCCCGAACATCCGTGCCAGATGGCAATCGACCCCGTCCTGCTGCGATCCGCCGTTGAGAATGTCGTGGACAACGCGATCGCCTATTCGCCCTCGGGTTCGTGCGTGCGGATTGTCCTCAGGCGGACGGACGCCTTGATGGAAATCGACGTGATCGATTCCGGGCCGGGGATTCCGGATGAGGAGAGGAAGCGACTTTTTCACCGGTTTTTCCAGGCGTCCAATCGGCCAAAAGGCGCGGCGACGGGCAGCGGGCTGGGATTGTATATCGCCGAAAGACGCATTGCCTCCATGGGGGGAACGCTGGAGCTCCATCACACCGGACCGGGCGGGTCCACGTTCCGGATCCAGCTGCCGCTGGGCGAAGGAGGAGATGTCTCCGCTTTTCAACGGATCCCGTCCGACGCAGATTCCCTTTGATGCGAACCATCCTTCTCGACGGAATTTGGTCTCTCCCGGGTCGAATGCGGGGTCTGCAACGCTGTCTTCTCGCCGCGGGGTGTCCTCACGTGGACGTCTTTACCTACGATGCCTCCGGGCGCGTGCGTTTTGATGTTCTGGGAGGGCAGTTGGCCGAAAGGATTCGTTCCGGGGACGGACCGGTGAATCTGGTGGGATTCAGCATGGGTGGGTTGGTGATCCGAGCTGCGCTGTGTGAAGATCCTCAGATTCCGCTGCGGCGTGCGGTGTTTCTCAATACCCCGCATCAGGGGTCGAAAATGGCGTTCCTCCCGTTGGAAGGCGTGAGGCAGATGCGACCGGGGAGCGCTTTTCTCCGGCGTTTGCACGCGCAGCCCTGGGGCGTTCCCACGCTGGCGATGTGGTGTCCTGGGGACATGATGGTCGTCCCGGGATCGAGTGCCCGTTGGGAGCGGGCGACGCGCACGTTGCAAAGCGGCGTGCCCATTCACGTGTGGCCGCTGTTTTCCCGGAGCGTGCATGCCGAAGTGGCAAAATTTCTAACCGCGCCGGAATAAGGTGCAAATCCCTCTCGCAACGCGTGTGCTTCGTCGTTAATCAACCTGCGTCATGATTCGCCGCACGTCTGTTTTTTCCCTTCTGATCGCGCTGTGTTTCCAGGCTTGCGCGCCGCATCGACCGCCCGCGCCTCCCAGCCCGGTGGCGGTTGCCGCACCGACCCGCGTCGCGGTTCCTCCGGCCGGGGTTCCCTCCGTCTGGCCGGCGAGCGCTCCGTCGATCTACGCCTCCTCCGCGATCCTAATCGATGCCAGCAACGGAGAGGTGCTCTATCAGAAAAACGCCGATATCCCGCGAGCGGTGGCCAGCACGCAGAAGCTCCTGACGGCGCTGATCGTGGTGGAACGCGACCCATTGGACGGCATCGTCGTGATCCAACCTGAAGACGTTCGGGTGGAGCCCACCAAGCTCGGCGTTCGTCCCGGGGAAAGCTACCTG
>Ga0247834_1007142_pt1 | contig 12064 bp, 15 predicted proteins | sample LaCruzMarch2015__8_FD_187118 | JGI IMG/M metagenome (GOLD analysis project Ga0247834, IMG submission 187118) | Freshwater microbial communities from meromictic Lake La Cruz, Castile-La Mancha, Spain - LaCruzMarch2015_12m | ecosystem: Environmental > Aquatic > Freshwater > Lake | place: Spain... | reverse complement strand
ATGAATGGAGGGCCAGGAGGAACATTTAGTCACAAACCAAATCTATGAATACTATATAAATGAACGGACCTCCAATTCTTACGGGATTAAATAACGGTTTATTAACAGGGACAAGGGTTATGCCTGCAAAGGACGGAGCATCGGATGGGAATAGTGTATTTTCTATGAATCGCAGAACTTTTACGAGGGTTATGCCATTAACAACACAAACGAACGCCATTCAACAAGAGAAGAAATGGTTTGGTAATAAGGATGCTTCGCAAGTAACGGCGAATGCTAGGGTTAGCCAAATTGGTATAGGTACAACTGGTTCTCCGCTTGCATTCAAGTCTAGCACAGAGAAGAACTCGGTTCGCCAAGCGATCAATCGTGTTCGTGGTGGCGGAAGAGCGGTTGTTCCTATGAAAAAGACACTTAGTACACAGATACTATAATTTTTTATCCATCATATTATATATAATATGGCGGATATGTTGACTTTTGACGGCGTGCCAGTCGCCACATATGGTTTAACAGGATTTATGTTAGTATTCCTGACTGGTATGACATTTATAGATACAAAGGGGGAGGCGGACACATCTATTGCTGCCGTTGCTACAGCTTCGGTGCCCGCCTTTATGGGTAGTATGTTAACACCATCTACGCCTTCGTTTGTTGATTCTTTAACCGCCTCGGCTAAGAGCCTCGTACAATCAGAAGAACCGTCGTTAATGAGTAAAATAACTGGATCCTCCGAAGAACCATCGTTTATGAGTAGTATAGAAAAACCTTCGTTTGTGAATAGTATAATTGGACCGTCGGAGGAACCATCGTTAATTAGTAAACTTACCGGATCCTCAGAGGAACCATCGTTAATTAGTAAACTAACTGGGTCATCGGAGGAACCATCGTTGATTAGCAAACTTACTGGATCCTCAGAGGAACCGTCGGCAACGATAAAAGTTAAAACGCCATCGGAAGAAGACGATCCAGACTTTATGACACGTGGCGGTAAGAAAAAAAAGAAGGGTAAGAAGACTCGCAAATCTAAGGTTTAAACCCTTGAAGAATTAAAATGGGACTTCGTCCCATTTTTTTCTTAAGGGTTATGACCGATAAGTTTCCAAAGAGACGCCACAGGCGTCCCCATTTGAAATCTTCATCGGTTTAAATCACTTGAATTTTTGCCGTTTGCAGTTTAGGGTTGTTTTGTAGGATCTGATCGCGGCCATGAGATTTATAATCAAACGTACAATCATGTCCTCCGACTGAAGTGGGTTTAATATTTCTGCACGAAGAACAGAACATGCGCGGTTTATCATCGGCATCCTTGCATCTGCAAGAGAATCCGAATAAACCGATTTTTATATTGCATTCGCTGCATTTCGTGTTGCGATTCATTTTATTGTATTTAATACAATAGTATTTTTATAATATTCAATTTTATTACAAAATTGATTTAATTTTGTAATAAATAGTATACAGTTAAAAACATGGATGCCAAAAAAGGAATTAATAGCTTTGTATGTGATACACCAACGTCCGCATTTACACGATATGTTCGCCCTACACCATCAGCGAGTGAAGAAACGAAAGATATAATTGCTAGACGAAAGTCTGCATTCGCTCGCATCAAGCAGCTATTTAGTTTACAATCATATGACACTAAATCTACTTAAGTAGGCTCAACTTGTTCGCGCACCGATTGAATAGTAGATTAATTTCATTCACATTTGCACCCAATACACTATCACTTGGAATAAATGTCACGTTCCCCGCATCCCAGGTAAGAATCGCCGGGATTCCATTCACCATTTTTTTAGACTTTAGGAATGCATAAATCTCAAAACTCTCATCAATATCAATGTCACAGCAAATCACCTTTCCGCTATAAACTTCCGAAATTTGGTGCATTAGCCCATGCACTTGCTGCGCGATCTGCTTGCATGGACCACACCAGGTCGCGCCGAACTTCACAATCACCATTCCCGGACTATCCTGCAACATCTGCGTAAATGCCGGGATACCGTCTATTTCAGTTACGATTCCCATATTTTTACTATACTAAGGTATAATAAAAAGTTTTTATATCTTTTTAAGGTTTACATATTAAAACGAACCCTATATTAGTTCCATATGGCGACGTCACACAATCTTAACATACATATGTATTCGTTAGAGGAAATACTAGGATTGTTTGATCTTACATATGACCTTGATGCGGAAGGTGTTAAACGTGCGAAGCGAAAAGTCCTGATGTTGCATCCGGACAAATCGCGCTTGCCAGCGGATTATTTCTTGTTTTATAAGAAAGCATTTGATATTGTCGTCGGGTATTACGAGGAGCAGACCCGGCATACACGGAAATCAAACACCGCTACAGTATACTCGCATATTAACGAAGCAGACAAGAATGTCAAGAAGACCATAAACGGCATTAAGAGCGAGGATTTTCAAAGGAAGTTCAATGAATTGTTTGAGAAGAATGTATCCACGAAACCGGACCCGGGAAAAAACGAGTGGTTCAAGAACAGCGAACCGATCTATAGTAATATGGAGAACGTATCAGCACAGAATATGGGTCGCGCGTTTGATACCATCAAATCCTCAAATGCAGTTGTTATGCGAAACACTGGTATCAAAACACTCGGTGGCGGCGGGACGAATTTATATGACGACGAGACAGATGATGGGTATGTAACCTGTGATCCATTCAGTAAATTGAAGTTTGATGATCTACGGAAAGTCCATAAAGACCAAACTGTGCTAGCAGTGAGTGAACGTGACTATGAATCGGTCCAGAAATACAGTTCTATGGATCATCTCATGCAAGAACGTGGGCATGCTAGTCTAACCCCATTGGAGAAGGGCGAGTCAGAGCGCATGTTAGAAACGCGTCAGAAGGAACATGAACGACTTATCATGCGAAAGCAACACGAAGCCACACTGAAAGCTATGGAGAACGAGAAGAAAGGACAGGCGCTACTCAGTAACTTCCTTCGTCTCGGGAATTAATTTTTTTAGTAGCGCGACATCCTCTTGCAATTGCTTGATTGCGCGTCTCATTTCGGCGATCTCTGACGGTTGGAATGGCACCACATCTAGCTCCCGTTGTTTGATTTGCTGTTGCAATAATTCATCCATGTTTTCTATGGCTGTATCACTGATTGGTTCGCCAAACTTTGAACTGGGTTTTGTTTCATTAGTATGCGTAGGCTGTATTTGTGGTTTGAGTGTACTTATCATATAGCCTATCGTCTCCTTATTCAAATTTCTAAGGTCGTAACTTGTGTTTTGAATCTTTTGGTAGAACATACCGAGAATTTGTTTAAACCAATCTTGCTGTTGATATGCAGGAATTTGTTCGTGTAATAATTGGACTTTTTGTATTGTATTCCACAATAGGGTTTGGTTTTCTACGCTGACATATGATGCCATTATGTTTGATTTATAGATATACCTTTACATAATTATATCTATAAAATATATTTACGCGCTCTTTTTTTCTGCCAATTCTCGCTCTTTGGCATCTTCTGGTTTATTGTATCCGTATTCTAAATAGTCTTTATAAATTATATTGTCATCCATTTCTATTCTATTACCGAAGTCATCTATTCTCGGAATCTCTTTTGGACGAATTAAAGATAGCGCCTCATCAACAAAGTTCATATTGTAATTTATATAATCTAAAAATGGAAACATAGGCTTATGTATAATCAAACTGTATAATAATCCTTCATTTATATTAGATCTTCGGACTACAACTTCAGCTTTTACATTTGGGGGTTTAAATCCGCCTTTTATATTTCGTCTAGTCTTATTATTGGTTTTTACTGTCATATCTATAATACTATGATATAATTTTACGGATCAAAATATTCGTTCCTTAATTTTTCAACGTATTTGTCAGGTACACGGTGTCTCTTAAAGAATGATACTTTCTGTTTTATACTCTTAAACATACTGTCTTCATACTTGTTTGTAAGCATCGTTATCAGGAAAAATAGCGAATACATACCACACTCGGTATTACTATATTGATGTTCGAACGTACCATTAGTATGAACTTTGAATCGCATCTTCAGTTCTTTTGCTTGTTTTTTAATACGATCTATCAACACTGTAACTTCGCGTGGCATCGGATTAGCGGCGCTATCAAAATAAAACATATACTTGCCTTTTACGTCTATGTATAGTGAAACCCAATGAGAACCGGATTTTGTGTGATCGTCTAAATTAAATATAATACCGATCTTTGTCTTCCCCTTTTTAATATAGTCTGAAAGAGAGAACCTACAGAGCGAGTTCTCTACACAATCGTTTGCATTAAATTTATAATCAAAGTCTATGTAAGATGGTCCAAGGAAGACAAATTCTTTGTACGCACCGACATACTGTGATATAACCTGTAATATGTCTGTGTCGGATAGCCATTCGTTTATATTGAGCTTCCATTCAGAAGGCTGCTTTGGAGCGAATGCGGTGTTTTCTATTTCCTTACGTTGATTTTCATCAGTTATCTTTGATAGTACACATTTGTCATTGTTCGCGCATTGGTCCATAACATCGCGTATAGACTGATTCCCTTCAAATACAGCCTTTGATAGTAAGGGTTTCGTTAGACAACTCTCGCTATTGATTGTTTGACCTTCTATTGCCGTGCTACATTTTGGATGTAGCTTTTGCGTACCACCAAATTTTTTATTTCGTTTGTATTTCCTCCGTATATTCCGTGTTGCCATTATACTATATTTACATATTTTTTTTGATAGCGCCTTTACCCCAAAAGGATTTCATGGGGTGTGGGTTATCGCAACTTTTAAATATCACATCTTCTATATCTCGCTCATATTTCGGTTCTTCTTCTAATTCTTTCATTTCAATGAATCGGATGCATGATTTCAAAAAGTTGGAAAAGGCTTCGTCTAATTCTAATGAATTCTGCGTGTTCTGGTTATCACAGTATTCGCTTGTTATTTGCATTATACGATCCTTGTACTTTTCTACCTTTTCTAGGTGTTGTTTTACCTCTTCGTATTTATTTGGATCTTTGATAGATAAGTATTTGTTGTATTGCGATTTATTCATCAATAGTTCAAGTGTGATTTTATCAATTCCTTCCATTAATATATTATATGTAATATATTAATTTACTAAGCCTTTGTTTTTCTCGTCTTATTCGCTTTGGCGGCCTTTGCAGCTGCTTTTGCTGCTTGTTTCTCTAATTTTTCCGCTTCCTTTTGCAGTTTCTTCGTCTTATTCGCCGCTTCTTTTTGTTGTTTTGCGTCTTCCTTTTGCAGTTTCTTGGTCTTGTTCGCCGCTTCCTTGAGTTGTTTTGCTTCTTCCTTTTGAAGCTTTAATGTATTCTTTGCAGTTTCCTTAGCTAACTTAGCTTCTTTCTTATAATTTTCCTTTGTAACTTCCTCAGCAAGCTGTTCTTTCATAATACCCTTGTATTTATCTACTAAACCGGTCAAAACTCCATGTTTGATATCATCCATGTAATCTTCTTGTTTACGCAATTCTTTCTTCAATGCTTTCTCTCCATTCATGATCTCCTTCTTCTCCTGCTTCTCATCTTTCAACTGTACTTTTAATTCCTTTACGAGAGAACCTATACGCTTCTTCCGCTGTTTCTCTATAGATTTGCGCGTTTTATTTACTATAAGGACTTGTTCTCCGAATGTCTTCTGATTATGCCGTTTCGTAGTAGCTGCGTTCTTTTGAGTGTCTTTTATTACCAGCTTCACTACGTTTCGCTCTATGTCGCGCAGGTCGGTTTTTAACATCAACTTAAGATCCTTTATTTTGTTTTTGAATCCGTCTTCACTAATCCTCAGCATTTCCTCCATATCCTTTATTTTTTGGGTTTGTGCTTGGTCGGCGCGAACAAATGCCTCTATATCGGGGTGTTCTTTCAATAACTCCGATTCACTGCGTATTGTCTTGCCACATTTCGTTTTCAAATTATAATACGCACCCTGTTTGAAATTTTCATATTCCTCAGGACTGGATTCTATTTTGGCGGCGATTTTTGCCAGGTTCTCTTTCTTGAATATTTTCTGCATGCGGATGGATTCGCGCGCGTTCTTTATCTGGGATTTGATGCGCTTTACCTCATCTCTCGCTTCTTGTACGATCTTACGCATATTCTTTTGTGCGATCTTGTTACACGTCGTCTTGGAACTAAACGAATCGCACTCCTTTCGGAGAACCTTGAATTTATTCACATCTAAATCGGTTAATTCGCCTACCAAATCCTCATTGTTCGCTTCTATCTTATCTTTAAGTTTCAATATATCGGAATTCACCAGCTCCCTGACGGCGCGTTTATCAAATGCATTGACATCATTCATCTTCACCAACGGAACACGAATCTGGTGTAAGACCGGTTGCGAGAACTGGCGCGCATCCTTCTCACGGTTCAAATAACTGACATACCCGGCAGTATCATCCAAGTACTGTTTCATGCCCGGCGCGGAGAACTTACCCGTGTCCTCTGTCAAGTATTTGGTAGAAAAGTCATCAAAATCAGTCGGCATTTGTTCTCCAATAGGTTTGCAAAGATTCAATAATTGTACCATCTCCATGGGGTTCGTAGTGATTGGTGTAGCAGTCATCAATAGAAGGCGGACGGAATCGCGCCCCGAAACGGCATAGGAATTCAACAGCGATGCATGGAGTGCCTTCATGTCAGGGCGCTCAATGGACGATAGATCACCACCACCATATAGCTTGTGTGCCTCGTCTATGATTATCAGTGTTTTACGTAACGGATCGGCTGGACCATTGATCTTCACTAGACTATCATACAACTGATTTTGCTTACTTACAAGATTACTGAACTGCTTGTAGGACATCGGGCGAATACGCCAAGATTCTGAGAGTAATTTCATCCGTTTAGGTTGTTCGGAGGGTATCGCAATCTCATTGGCGGATAGTTTTGTGCGGATAACTTCGTGGCATACCTGGTCGAACATGTTTTTCCATATATCGTTCTTGAGGGTTGTTCTCGTGACCCAGAGGATGGTGTATCCTTCTTTCTCAAATTCATTGGATGCGGCGGCGATCGCAGAACAGGTCTTTCCGGAACCCGTGGAGTGCCATAGTAACATTCCTTTGATGGGATTGGATGGGATGAAATAATGCTTGAGGAAATTCTGCGTGGGCGTCAGGGTTATAACTGATGCGGGGGGTAATCCGCCTACCAGCTTCGCTGACCGCACGCCCCCCGCCATGCGTGATTTATCGTGTTCGCTGTTGTAAACGTAACCGCCAGTAACATCCTCTGCGGGGGGCGTGCGGGGGGCAGCCGCCCCCGCATCACAGAGGTTCTCCATTTTGACCTTGTCCCACTTGTATTGCCCGAAGTGTTCGCTAATGCGTTTTCTAAGATCGTCATAACTCATGCGGTCATTCGGCATAACTACTATAGGAGACACATCGCGTACATTAACCTTGCGTACACCCCCAGTAGACCCGCCATAAACATAACCACCAGTTCCACCGCCAGCGGGGGGCGAATGGGGGGAGGATCCCCCCATGTGGATATTCTCATTCAAATCATAATCCACAGAAGCTTGGATTGTCGCGCGTTCCAGTTCTCCGGTAAATGAAAATAATCGTAAATCAAGATTCAATGATTTCATGTATAATTGAAAGGCGGTATCTACATTACCCATCAATCCCTTGAGTTCACTCGGGATGATAATATCATATACGAATACATGGAGAGGCCACCCCACATTCGGCTGGAATTGAAGTCCCTTTTGTCCGCAGGTTCTCGTACCACGTCCAATCACTTGTTTCTGATCGGCGGCGGTAGACTGAGGTTCAAATATATGAACGTACTTGATATCAAAGAGATCTATTCCTTCCTTGAATCCACTATCCATCACTATAAAACGCACATTTTCTCCATGTACGTTCTCCGGACGCGCGTTGAATCTCGCCAGGATGTCCTTCTTTATAGCTACACTGATCGGTTGGTCGAACACCGTAACGGAAGACATAAGATAGAAATTGGACCCCTTTGTTTTCTGTAATTGAGCGTCAGTCAACATCTGGATCTTACCGAATTTTTTCTTGTCGCGTCCAGTTGACTCCGCGGTGTATCCAAGTGTCATTCCACTGGCAATCAACGCAGATGCTATTATTTTAACACCATAACTATTAGATTTAAGATCCGTGAAAATCATGTGTTTGAACTTGGTGCCATGCTCCTTCATGTCACTTTCATCCAGGGAATTTATCTTACGTAAGAGAACATTGAGTTTAGGAGAATGCGTTTCAATGTCAGCTAAAAGAACGTCTGGATCACCAGGATAGTCAACTAAATTATGTTCTTTCTTTACCTTGGACCAGTTTGAGCGCTTCTTTACACACTCAGCATCAAATACAACGTTTGTATCAGTAGCCATCATTGTCTTCGTGCGTTGGATGCGCGTATCTATCGGGGTCGCAAGTTCGCTAGACGCATAACTTGTAGGCGGGGATAATCCCGATAGGGCATACGAAACGGGTGATGCGGTTGTTGAGGAAGGTGCATTACTAGACACCGTGCTTTCCGTCATTGTTTCCCATTCGGCAGAACTCATATATATATTCTTTACAGATTATAATATTATACAATAGTATAGAAATGAGTAGTCTAGGAGGAGGTCTGCAAGGTATATCCGTTAAGCAAACTGCAAACAGTGTTCGCAACAGCGATCATGTGATGGCGCGCAGGATTCTGCGTAGCTCGTGGAATAACAGCAACGTAACCAGTGGTAGGAAGATAGGGGCCTTCCGTGCTGTGAATAATTTAGGCGATGTTCTAAATCGCCAGAATTACTCGTGCGGCGGACCCAACCAGGTGAATTCGCGTCCGGGAATCTATGGAAACGGCGGTTCCATCCCTCAACAGTGCGACGGAACTGGTGTTGCCGCCGCTTCGTGCAACCCCAAGTTCGTACCCGATTCGTCGGATTACATCAAGTTCAGGAAACAGCGCGCGCTCAGCCATAACTACAACGATAGCAAGTTCGGTGGAGATCAGTCCAATGCGTCTTATAGCGCGTACATGAGGGTTACCAGATAAATAAAATAAATTCCTGTAATAGTATATATTACAGGAATGAATAAGTATTTAGTAGAGTTTTTAGGCACACTTCTCTTTATCTATGTTATTTTGGCTACTGGAAACCCCCTTGCGATCGGCGCTACACTTGCGCTTGTCATGTTAATTGCTGCGCCTATTTCCGGAGGACACATCAACCCCGCGGTCAGCGTGGTTATGGCGTCGGCTGGTAAGATTGATGTGACCGAGCTTCTGCCGTATGTGGTCGCACAGGTTCTTGGAGGGTTGGTCGCTCTGGAGCTTTACAAGCGTTACAAGATGTAAGGGGAACCTACGGTTCCCCTTTAACCCCTCCCTTTACTATGGATAAAGGGGTCTTCATTCGCATCTAATCATTTGTAACATAATTACAAATAATTTCAATCAAGTGGGGGCGTGCGGGGGCGATAGCCCCCGCAAAAATTGATTTTCTAAATCTGTATTATTTGAAAGATCAATATCCAACAACAATATAACAACATGAATTGTGAAATCTGCACCGAACCTTACACCAAGAGGCGACAGAACATTAAATGTCAGTACTGCGAGTTTAGAGCTTGTACTAACTGTTATAAAACCTATCTATTGAGTATCAACAAACCGAAATGTATGTCAAACGAGTGTAAGGGAGAATGGTCCCGAAAGCACTTGCGCGACAATTTCACACAGTCATTTATTTCCAAGGAATTGAGAGAACATCAGAAGAACGTACTAGTGGAGACGCAAATGGCCCTAATGCCGGAAACTCAGTTGGTAGTTGAAGCGTTAAATCGCCGCGATCGGATCAATAGACAAATTGCGGAACTACAGAAATCCCGTCAAGAAAAACAAATGATGAATCGCGCATATGCGGAGATGACAATGGGTGAATATACCCACAAGAAAGCCGCGTTAGCTAATATGACATCTTGGCATACAAACTACTATGGAAATTTATTTATAGCCCAGGTGAAGAACGCAATTGAGCCGTATAGTCGTGAGGGTGCTACGATTCCGGATGATGGACTTACTGGAACGATGAATGCTATCCTGGAAAATTATAATAAGCTATCGGAGCAATTGAAAGAGAACGCTATTACGATTGAAACTAGCAAACGCCCAGAATGGCAGGAACATATAGATCAACGCAATGCGGAAATGCATGACCTTAACGTCCAAATTAGTCGTCTTGTAGAGAAACGCGATAAGGGACCTGCCAAACAGCGTGCCGAATTCATTAAGAAATGCGGTGATCCGGAGTGTCGCGGATTCCTAAGTACCCGTTGGAAGTGCGGATTATGTGAGAAACAGACCTGTACTGACTGTCATGAGGTTATTAGATGTGGCGAAAATGATCCGCCTCATGTATGTGACCCGAATGTAGTAGAGACGATCAAACTATTGAAAACTGATACTAAGAATTGTCCGGGTTGCCAAACGAGCATTACTAAGATTGATGGTTGCGACCAAATGTGGTGTACTCAGTGCAAGACCGGATTCAGCTGGTCTACCGGTAAGATAGAAATGAAACTCCACAACCCACATTACTATGAATGGCGTAGGCAGAACGGTGGTCTAGATAGAGAACCAGGCGATAATCAACAGTGTGTTACGGCGACTGATATATTTAATAATATTCTGAACTCGGTGGCAATTGAAAACAATCTAAAATTGGAGTTGATTGAGAAATGCCGCCAGTGCATACATAACAGTGCATACAATACAAACCCGCATATTCCCGACTTTGAAATTTACCGGATCCAGTATCTCAGGAATTATATTGACATAGGGGAATTCAAATCAACTCTCATTCGCTTAAACAAAGCGTATTCTAAGAAGCACGAACTATACACGGTATATGAGCTACTGGAAACGACGTTCACCGATATTATGCGTCGTTTCTGTATGAACTTCCAGGATCCGTCAGTTCTATCTGAGTTAAATACGATTATTGAGTATGTGAACGGATGCTTTGCTGACATTGCATATTCCTATGGAAGTACCACAAAGCATGTTGTTGGTAGGGACATGAGCGTTTCCAAAGTTTCTATGAGACGCGTAAACAATATAGAGACAGAAAGAGATGAATAATATAATTTAAAATGCTATTAGAATCTATCACAACAGGAAAGATTGGTGTTGAGATTGGCGGTCCGTCACAAACTGGCGGTCTTATTTATAGTTGTGCTACGAAGATGGATAATATTATTTTTTCTCGGGAAACCGTATGGTCTTCACATTCGTCTAGCACATACAACTACTATCCGGGAAAGACAGGGAACGTTATAATTAACGATGCTGTGAATATCACAAATGTCGGAGATGCAGCGTATGATTTTATTTTCTCTTCACACTGCTTAGAGCACATCGCAAACCCGATAAAGGCTCTTAAGGAATGGTTGCGAATCATAAAGACGGGAGGACATGTGATCTTGATTCTACCCGAGAGGACGAAATGTTTCGACCACAAACGCGAAATATCAAAGTTATCCACACTTATCTCGCAATACGAAAAAAATGTGGGTGAAGATGATTTAAGTACTCTACCCGAGATCTTGAAGAACCACGACCTGGCAATGGATCCACCCGCAGGAGATTTGGGAAGTTTCACACGAAGGAGTCTGGATAATTATAACAATCGTTGTTTGCACCACTATGTATACAGTCCGGAACTTCTCAAGGAAATTTGTAGTTATCTGGGGTGCGACTTCATATACACAGTTACCCATGGACTTGATATTTGGTTTATCATGAAAAAAATATAATATATATAATATAAACTCCAATTTACTCCTTTGCCTCCTCCTTCTTCGCTGCGATATATGCTAGAGTCTTTGTTGTTTCAAATGCATGTCCTGGATCAGGATTCTTGGTGAAATAATCCACAACCTTCTTGTCGGGCACGTCCGCAGTACCATATTCATACAAATTCGTCAACTCACGCATATCGCGAAAACACCCACTATCACACAGATCAACCCATCCCCAAGTTTCGGCGTTGGCGAG
>Ga0247834_1007139_pt1 | contig 12068 bp, 12 predicted proteins | sample LaCruzMarch2015__8_FD_187118 | JGI IMG/M metagenome (GOLD analysis project Ga0247834, IMG submission 187118) | Freshwater microbial communities from meromictic Lake La Cruz, Castile-La Mancha, Spain - LaCruzMarch2015_12m | ecosystem: Environmental > Aquatic > Freshwater > Lake | place: Spain... | reverse complement strand
AAGACACACCAACAACATCCAAATAATGGACTTCGGCCGACCATTAATCTACACATCGGGCATTGTATCCAAATCGGGGATACGTCTTGTACCCGAGAATCATCTGGGTGATGATCCTCTCGATGTGCAATGCTGTCAAGCCGCGAATGAGGCCGCGATTGATTTGCTTTTGGGGAATAACCGTCCTCCTCCATCCAAAACAACAGTGGCTGTATCCAACAACACGGAAAATAATGATGGTAACACGCCTTCCAGTGCATTGGTAGCATTAGACTGTACTCAATACACTGAACGACATTTACCACCCCCCACACGTCATATCCGTCCAGGCGATCTAGTTGTCATCTTCGAATCCTTTAACGATTTAAACTTTGTCTATGCCAAACCTGGTGATATATTTAGTAATCGCAACGGTCACTTTCATCATAATGACTTCATTGGTAAACCCTACGGATGTAAAATCCGTTCACATAATATGGACGGTCTTGGCTTTTTATATCTCCTCCGTCCCACGCCGGAATTATGGACACGTAGTTTACCCCACCGGACACAGATTGTGCATGAATTAGATGCCAGCATGATTATACATTATCTGGAATTACGTCCCAATATGATCGTTTGTGAAAGTGGCACGGGTAGCGGGGCCATGAGTCATGCTATACTTCGTAGTATTGCACCATGTGGGAAGTTGCATACTTATGAATTTAATGGTATGCGTGCCACCAAGGCAAAGAAGGAATTTGTGGAACATGGAATAGGACATTTAGTGCAAGTGTATCACAGGGATGTTTGTGGTAAGGTGACATTACTGAATAATACAACGAAGAAACAATGTAAACTTCCGATCGACTTGGCGAGTACTAGCAATGGTGGTGGTGGTGGTGACGATGACAATGCAGCAACAACAAACGATGCACTCGTTGTCGACAATGATGATGGCCGAGGAGGGTTCCTTCTAGGACAAGCAAAAGCACATGCCATCTTCCTTGACTTGCCAGAACCATGGCTTGCAGTCCCACACGCGGCATATACCCTCCGTCCGAATGGCAGGATTGGTACATACTCCCCGTGTGTGGAACAGACACAACGTACCTGTGCGGCATTACGACAGCATGGTTTCCATTCACTACGGACAGTCGAGGCACGATTGCAGGAATACTTTGTGAGTGAGGTGGATATGGAATGTCCACCGTTTACGTGCACTCCACCGAACATAATGACGGATGCTGTACTGTCGGTAGAGAAAGCACGTATTAATGGAGAGGCAGTGGTGCCAATTAGTAGTAAGGTGACTGATAACGGGGTAGTCGATCTGCCAGTCGGAAGAGAGGACAATGGCAAGAAGAGAAAAGTGACAAATAAAATATTGTGTGCTCGTCCATTCTCGCAGATGCGGGGTCATACTGCCTACCTAACCTTCGCAACGGCCGGGAATATAAATAAAGTGTAAGAATGCGTGGATATATTATTGTTAGATCATCTCTCCGGAGTCAATTTTTTGTCACAACAAACGAAACTACACTAATCAAGGACTATGCTGGTTCATAAACTTTGTCCTCATCTTCATCCGAGGATGAGGTCAACTTTTCCTTACGGCGATAGTATAGGCTCGCCATGTGGCTAGTTTTGAGGTAGCCATTACCCAAATTGTCAACGCGTTTCTCTTCGTGCTTCCTTCTTGCCTCATCGTGCAAACGCTGAATTGGAGTGGGCAAGGGTTTGGTTGCATCTGTATCTGGATGAGCAATTGTTGAGTTTGCATTAGATGTTGCCCAGCCCACGGTCTTTGGCAAATTTGGATCGGCATCATCCTGCCTGGGAGTCATGAAATCCTCAGACCCTCCCGATGACGACGTGGACTTTAGCGGCGTGATTTTGAGAAGGTCGGCAAAGTCATTGAACTCTTTGGAGAGGGAATCATTTTCTTCAATAAGCTGATCCATACGCAAAATTGCTGTCAAGTTTTTTGTTGAATTGTTACCAGGTATGGAGAGAACGCTTCCTCTACGGCTATGATTGGCATGAGCGGTGCGCTCCTCGTTACTGTCAATATTTTGTCGTGGAAGCAATGATGAAGCAACCGTCCGATCCAGGCTTGTCCTCTCTAGACGCTTGTCTAGTACGCCAAGCCCTCCTAGACAGACCAAGTTTGGATAGCTTGCGCTATGAATGAACCCTGTGGCTCCAACTCCGTCATTATGATGCGATATCGACTTCTTTTCATTGTATGATTCGGCAACAATTCTCCTCCGCAGTCTTTGGACGCAGAGATCGAGCGTACGCTCTTCAGCGCAGTGGCTCTTGATTCGAGGTATGAACCTCCATGTCTCTCGCTCGGCAGCCTTTATCCAGGACTGGAACTCATCCGGTGACGGATTCTTGATAAGGTTAAGGAAGGATGACAGGACGGAGCGATGGTTCTGCCACGGGATGATAGAGATGTCAATATCACGTCTTCCAAATCTGTCTTGTGTCAAAAAATGTTCCCACATTGGAGCTATTCGATGTCCTCCGCATAAATGGAACATGTTTTTGAGCCAACTACCCACCTGCCTTTTTAGAAAGACGAAAATATCGAGGCACGGATTGTCCCACGCGTGTCCTCCGTGATCGAAAGGCGCAAAAAGGACTGCGTTCGGGTTCACCTGGCTAATGATGAAATGATTGACGTTGAACATTTCACTCAGTTGCTGCATTGGTAAATCAGCAGTCATACTACCGTCAAGAAATGCCATCGCACTTGTGCTCTCGTATCGCTCAGTCCCATCAGCACCTTTCACAATGAGTCTTGATGCGTCGAAAACTCCTGGTAAGGCTGAGGATGCTAATGCTGCACTCCATATCAAGACGTGCGGGGCGCTTAGGTAGTTTAGAAGACGAGGAGGATCACTACGGCTCTGGGACGAGACACTAATGTTCAATATTCGTCCGGTTCGGTCAAAGGCTTCCTGGAATGTGAAGTCTCCAATATTTGCTCGTAGGACTCGTTCCAAATGAAGCGTGTCTCTTCGAAAGATTGGTGTAGGCCTGCTGATTGATGATGCCAAATTTCGTATTAGATGGAAAGGATCTTTAGGCCGACCTTTCACTTGACTTTCCAAGTCAACAACCTCCTCGACATCTTGTCCTTGGTTTATTCCTGCCACCGACTCAGCTGGTTTCTCGAAGAAGTTAGTAAAGATCTGGCCACTGTGACCCTTGGCGATTGTACCTTTGACCTCGAAGAAGTCGCGAATGCATTCTTCATCTGTTCTTGTGGCGACCATTGCCGTGACTATGGAGCCGGCACTAGAGCCACCAAGTATTCTCGGCAAAACGCCGTTCAACATGAGAGCTTTTATTACACCAACGTGGTAGAAACCAAGAGCAGCTCCTCCCGAACACATGAATGCAGTGCGACCATATGAATGTCGTGTCTCGTTGAAGAAAGCTAGTCGCGCCTCGGTTGGAATCGGCTCGTCTTCTTGTGGACCGGTGGGAGCATCGCAAACGAAGTCGAGTGCGTCGCAAACAACTCGACGGTAATTTTCAACGAGATGCTTGGTCCCGGCTTTGGCTCTGCTAAACAATCCCTCATGAAGCAATCCAAAGTGATTACGACCAATACCACCTCTCAACGTGAACATGAGCTCGAAGATATCATGGCTGCGTAATAGATATACGAATTTATCAATCCGGGCTTGGATTTTTTGTGCTTCATACAAGTCACACTCTTTCCTTTTACGCCAAACGTCGCGTCCCTGTATGACGTCTATCTTTTCAGCAAGCTCCATCCACTCGTCTTGGGTGTCAGTTATTGTCTGTTTGTCACAAAGCTCGCGGATTAGATGTGCTTTTGTTGACACATTTGAGGCGATGTGTTTAATGACTTTCCTCATTTGACTTGCAATCACCAGTGATGTCTTCATGGCAATAAGAAGAACACACTGTGCGGCTATTTGTTTTGGGACGAAGATCAATTCAATTGCATTGGCCAAGCTCTTTCTCATCGCGGGGAACTTTGTGACACATTCGCTAATGAGATCCAGCATGAATGCCTCGATCTGGGCTGTCGCTTTGCTTGCCGTCATATTGAGGAGCACCCTACTTACTACTCCAACAAGGATCCAGAAGTCTAAAACCTGCGCGTTTTGAATTATAAATTATTACACAATGAAGCGAATAGAGATGCGACCCTCTAGAAAAAGAGCAAAGGGTCAAGAACGTAAAGCCAAAGCAGCGTCCCAAGCTAATTCTTGGTGGACACGGATTGCTTCGTTAGGGGAGCAGCAAGGCGGACTTCAGTGCAATCATGGCTGCCCTAAAATACCAGCTCCCGATCATGCTATCACGATGTTCCTGAATGACTTAAAGCAGTTTGAAACTGCTCACCGGAAGAAGTTCGACATCATTGCAGACGCATTTGACCGCCATCAGCAAGTTTGGGATAATGAAGAGTATCGTCAGATGACTATCGATATTTTGTTGACAATGGGGACCAACCTCGTGTTAGCCGGAAATCATTTTCGACTCATTAAGAAGAAGGAGGAAGGTGGTGATAGGGGGTTCCTTGTTTATCCACAGAGGAATTTTGCATACGTCATACTGCTGCTTGATAGCTACAAAAGCGGTACCGGTAGTTTAGACGCAGCCAAGTACAGAGCAGCAGCTACTGTCAGAGATCTTTTTCATGGTGAAGAGAAGGAAGTCATTCGTTTCTTTTCGAAGAGAATAACTTGTGGTTGCCTGCAGGTAAAATATGCAATAGCGAAGAAACTTCCCAGTGTTGGCAGATGTCATGGTTGCAAAGGCAAGTCAAAGCGTAAGACCCTAATGCTTTGTGGACGCTGTAGAATAGCACAGTATTGTGGTTGTGAGTGTCAAGCATCACATTGGCCTGTTCACAAGGCAGAATGTCGTCGAGCTAGGGAGTTTCTGAATGGTTTTGGTGTACCGTGTTGTGTCAATACGGGTTTAGCGTCGCTGGATTTGAACGAATAACTTTGTATGCCTCATGCAGCAAGCAAGATGAACATAACAATCTGAGGTTTCCACGAATAAGTCAGTGTGATCAACAATTTATCACAAGACAACAAGTTTAGAGCTGATTAGATATTTGTCATCACATCTCAGCTCATACTCCTAGTTTAATTTACTACTTTACTACTACACATCTACTTGTTCTACATACCTAATAAAACTTGGTTTAAATCATAAAGTCTTTCCAATAAATAAATAATCATCCTTCGAGGAGATAACACACGCCATGTTCAATACATTTATTTCAAACCATTATATAGACCCTTACATTTCACAAGAAGGTGATGATGAGCCAGATTATAGTTAATTGGCTTTACATCGATATCATCATCCCTAGTATGCTCGAATTTGTTGACGATGATGACCACGACGGCGAAAGGAGGGATGGATCAATCATCAAGATCCCTGCATCCCATGGCATTGGGTTTGGACTTTCTTTTTCAATCCACGTATCTAGTGGAGCACCTTCTTTCTTTTCATCTAACCACGCACGTGGAATGCTATCACGTTGGAGATCAACTGCATCGGCAAGAGGAGGAGACAAATCGAAATCGTTGGCTGGAGAAGTCAACCAATTGTAGACATCGTCGTGACCATTCAAAGCATCAGATTTAGGCACAGAGAATCTCTCAAGTGCCGCAACGAGCAATGCCTCCGCAGGTGCAATCTCCATTGCTAGTGCAGTATATCTATCACGTTCTTCATCACTAGTAAGTGCACGACGGTGAATAGGACGAGGACGACTACTGCTTAGCGGATGATGAGGGCTATCCCAAGTCTTCGACCTAGATCTGGGAAGTGTATTGATCAGAATGTCCTCAGCGATACGCTCCTCGTCATCATTACGTAACAAAGATGCAGCAGCATTGCGTAAATTCTCTGTTCTCATGGCACGTTGGTCCATTCGTCGACGACCACGTGAGGAAGCTGCATTCTCCCCACCCACGAAACGTACACATCGTATTTCGGACAGAAGACGCTGTGCTGACTTCACTGCATCACGAAAGTCTGATCGGTGACATAGGATGTGGGAGATGGCAGTAAGATCAACGTCGGATGGGGCAGCATCAGTTGGTCGGCCATCATTGGTGTTGTTATTACTCTCCTGTTCGGACTCGAGGATGGGTTGATAGAAGACGGCGAGGAATGCATCGAGACATTGCGTGTATGTTTCTAAAGTTTACAATTGTCAGTGACACAATGCTTCATTTTAGCCAATAATTGTCAATACGAATTGCCGTCATTGGTCAGCACTTACCGGCAGCACCGACAAGGTCATTCATCTTGCGTTTCACATCTCCCATGACATGTAATGTACGTGCCTCATTGATGGCATAATGTTTCCTACTACCCTCTAAGATATCTTCCCGAAGGAAGGAATTACGTCGATCATGTTCGTGGACGGTCCATGCCACCTTACGTTGTTGTTTCATCATGCCATCGTCGACATCGTCGGCATCGTCATCATTATCGCACTCGCTTCCCCAGCGATGTAACTCAAAGGACAGTTTTGGGACCGACATTGATGTAGAATAATTTGTCATAACAACGCCGCCGCTGTTCATATTATTGTCGTCATAGTAGTCTTGGATATGCATCGCCATCTTCGCGCGACGTCGCCGAGAGCAGCACGCCAAGGTAAGAAGGACATTGGCATTTCATTCAATGAGTTCGTTTTCACATGAACGTGAAAAAATCGAAGTAAAAACGAAAAATGACAAAGCAAGAGTAGAGCTAGTCAAATGTCAAGTCGGATTAAATCTCAAGATGATACATAGTGTAGTCTCGTACAAAACTCGGAAAACGAATTTTACTGTTCCACTTGTTCAAGAATTTATGTAGTCCTACTGCTCAACAAATTTGTCAGTCATGAACTGCAGACATCCTGTCCCTCAGAGAGACTTGATTAATTTAGAAACACTCTATTTCGACCTTTGCTTCAGCGCAGTAATAATTAAGACTCTAAAAGAAATGCAAATGTGTATGCATAGTTCTCAAAAGGCCGCCATGTAGAATATAAGATAATGGTCAGGCGTGAAGAATTAGTAGAATTAATCTTGCTTACATGTATCTTGAGATAATATTTTGGTTTCTCGACAGTTCTGAGTTATCCGTCCAAAGTCCATGAGGTAAAATAGAGACACGAATCTAAGCAGACCCATTAGTGCAACCTGACAAATGACGTCAACGACCGAGGTGACAGGACTCATCCCAGCAGAAAGGGTAGATAACATCCAACCATCAATACCAAAATATATATCAAAGGGTGGGTTAGTACACAATGTCTTCTCGACAATCCCTTTCCCAACCACATTGGCATCCCAAATTCCACCACTTTCACTGATTAATCGACATGCCTCTGGCTTACTTCGGTTCTCAATTTCATAGCCAGGAGTTTTTGTATCCGGCGGATATGCCAATGATATATTCACATAGTTGCTCATCGTCGTTAATCCCCTCCTTCTCGTTGCCAATTCCATAGACAAACATTCTGCAAATCCACGAAGTGCAAATTTGGTTGGTGAATATGCAGAGTAGCCGTACGTCCCGGCCTGTCCTGACATGGACGATGTAAGTACAATATTGCCACCCTTTGTCATGTACGGCAATATTGCCTTGACTATGTGAACAGATCCCATGTAGTTGACATCCATTTGTGCACGAAAGTCGGAGGGTGATAGATCATCAAAGGCAAGTGGTAATGAGTATCCGGCACAATGGAATAGTAGTGTCGGTGGACCCGGTCGTAGGCTGACATTGGTAGATGTTTCCGCCCCTATAGCATTTGCTACTGAATCATCATTCGTATCATTATTACCAATTATTAATTTAGAAATAGCCTTCTCCAATGCTTCAAAGTTTGTCACATCAACTGATACTATACGAACAATCGCCGGCGTTTCAGTCGTCGAGCAGCGAGACGCCGCTGCTTCGACCAATCGTTTTGCATCCAACAGCTGCCCCTCCTTTCGTGCAATTAGCGTTATGTTACGACATCCACGTCGTGCTAGATCGAGTGCAATTGCTAGTCCAATGCCACTACTCCCACCAGTGATTATTGCATGACCTAATAGAGGATACAGGTCGTCATACCATGCGAATGAAGTGACAAAATTACGTTTACGCCGTACTAGTATGGCAAGACTTGGTATTGATAGGATGGCAATGACGGGAGATACCACCACAAGGATGAGTAGGGCTGGTAGAGCTAGTATTCCTGCGGTGAGTAGTCGTATGCTGTGAGGAAGCGGCATAACATCATAAACAACTAACTACTGGTATGGTGCTTGCCGTGAGATGGGATGGAGGAAGTTGCGGGAAGTGAGGTTGGGTGGTCTGAACAACCTTTTATTTGATAGTAGATACAAGGAAATCATGGCGTTATCCAATGAGCCCGATGACCCGACTGACTTCAAAGATCACATCCGAGACGAAGCGGCCAAGCGTTTTATCCCTTTAAAAAGAACGCAGGTAAAGTATGACACCGAACAATTAATTCGTGAGATACGAGCTCTCCTGAAGATTAATGCCGAAATTTTTACACTTGTATGGATTATGCTGTTAATGACTATATTACTGTATATACTGCAACATTCACAAGGTCTACTTTTGACGAAGTGAGAGTACGTCAAAATCCGATAAAATCCAATGAGACTGAATTAATTACATATCAAGGACGCGATCTAAATGCGTTCTGCTTGAAATCTCTCTGTGAAATCCCCGCCGGTCTCAATGATTTATTTGTGGTGAAATATCAAGCAGCCCCATACCATGCCTTCATCGACTATGATGCTTTCTTCAGGACTGCTATCATGCTCCATGACGATATCCTCGAGCCATTCCTTGTCAAGTTGAAGCAACATTTGGAATCGATACAGGTATGTTTGGGGAAGATTGAATCTTGGTTACTAGAACCCAAGAGTAACATTCAATTTCTGGAGGAGACATTTGGGAAGAAATTGATAATTATTCGCGCCGTGCCCTTGTGCGACGACTATGCTCATCCATGTCAAAAAGCATTACTTCATGAGATGAATACTTGGATCTGTCAAAGATGCAATTCGTCGTTTAACGCACATAAGAAATATACCTATAGCAAAAGAGAAGGGTCGGTTTTCAAGTTTCAATGCCAAGACAAGCTCGGCTTCTTCAAAAGAAGTGATATTAGACCCGAATGCCAAGTTTTGAAATGTTACAAAGAATCGGGCAAATTTGAGAAAACGTTCACAATTGCAAAAGCTAGTGATCAACAAAAGCTGAAGAAATTCATTGATTTCCGATTATGAGTCCTGTGGTGGGTGTATGTAAAGTAGTTCGGTGGTGGGTGAACAGTAAATATTCAGTTTGTTTAGTTTTTTAGGTACTAGTCAATTTTATTGCCTGCTGATATTGTTCAGAAACGATGTAGCTATAAACCCTGTCTGCAATTTGAATCAAAAAGTTATATCGTTGCTTGTGACCCCAGATCGATTGCATATTCATATTATCATCATTAATGGAATGTATGTATTGTTAAAATAAATGCCAAGTTTGCAAAGATTCTTAATGGATCGGTAAAAGTATTTCTATGTGACAATAATGTTTACAATTCATTATCGCAAAATTTTTTGTTAGGCTTTTCGGGTCCTTCCGGATTACCAATCTGTCCTTGCAAATAATCATGCCACTTCTCCTCAAAGTTCTTAATACCCTCCCAATAAGCTATTGGGTATCTGTGTCAATGTTCATCTTAATAACACAGTATCCAATTGCCTCTTGGATGTCATTGAAATCAGATCCACTACCACCATGGAAGACGAATTTAACAGGCTTTTTGTCTCCGGGTGCCTTATCACCAAGCTTTTCGGTTATGTAGGCCTGTGCCCGGGTCAGAATTTTAGGCTCCAGCTTGACATTACCCGGGCTGTAAACTCCATGCACATTACCAAAGGCAGCAGCAACCGTAAACATGTCAGAAAGTTGGCAGGTAATTTGCAGCCGTTTTAATTTTTAAGTCGCGCAATCATGTCGCGCAATAGTTACGTCGCGCAATCACTCAGTGTTCTCATTTCCTCACCTTCGTCTCTGGCTCATCGTCTTCGGCTCTACACGATGTGTGGTTTGGAAGGGTGCAGTAAACCTGGCAAGCCATTGTGGAAAAGCATTGAAGACATAAATTTTTGTACGAAGAAGCATTTGAAAGAGGCTAAAGCGGTGCAGGTGCAGTGTGTGAAGGCGAAGGCGGCGAGGGTCAGTTCAAAGTTTGTTCCTTCTCTTACTCTTTGACTTGCTTTTACTATTACTCTAACTCGACTACACTCTTTCTCCTTCGTTCTTTTCTCTATCCAACAGAAGCTGCAAAACGCCAAGCACAATGCCATCAACAATCCCATCAACAATCCCATCAACAATCCCATCAACAATGCCAAGACGTCCGCGGCACTTCTGGCGACGAAGCGGGCGATTATCGATGCGCATAATGCAAGAGGCGGAAACATTGACGCCGAACTCACCCTTGATGAGGTCCAAAGGGTCGCTCAGGGTGTGGTTAATCAAGTCTTGGATATTGTCGGTGATAACCATTTTTACCTAGCCGCTGGTTGTGAGCATGGGATTGCTGATGAGGTTTATGCATTCTCATCCCTTCGAGGGAACGGCAAACGGCAAACCCCTTGTCCACGGCCCTAATAACGAGCGCATGACCGCAGGTATGCTGAAGAAGAAAAATTGGAGGAGTGAGATACTCGACTTTGCAACCAACAATAACGTCAACTGTGATATGGTCGAATGTGCTTCTCACGAGATCATGCATGCACTCCGCAAGTCAATCTGGCTCACGCCCGGAGCCGGAGCTGTCCATCATGGTAGGGATGGGACAATTTTCACCTTCAAGCTCGCGGTAGCTTTTGGACCCAGTGCGGGTATCCAGTTTCGGGCCAAGCATCCTCGCAGGAAGCAAAACTAATTGCATCGTTCCCAGTATTTCAACGTTTCTTAAGTGCAAAAGCATCTGAGGTTGTCAAAGATCTAACGCGAGAAGCAAGGAACAGAGTTGAAGAGTTTGTGGAACGAGAGAAAGTGCCGTATACTCAAAACCACTACCTCTTTGAGAACGTGTGTAAACTTCGATCCCAGCATTTGAAGGATGAGGTCATTTCGTCATTGCCTTCCGGGACAAGCAATGTATCTGTGAACCCTAAAAGTCTTGCTGCTATTGTGGAAAATGTATTTACACGTAACCAAGAAAGATCTAACGATGAACACATGGCTGAGGAAATGCAGCATTATTTGAATGGCTGTGGTAAAGTTGCACTGAAAAGATTCATAGACAGTGTTCCCATGATCTGCATTGAGATTATGCAGAAATTTCCAGACAGGATGAACAATATCCTCTCTAAAACTACTGACGAAGAGATCGAGCACATAGTGGTCAATCCTCCGAATGTTATCTCCAGGAGGAATACATTAAAGAGAAAAGTTGATACCCTGGAGAAGGGAATAGTTGCCCTGCATGATTTGTTCTAGATCAGGGAGAGACCACATGGAGGGACATGTGTGTTGTTAAGGAATAGCCGGAGCTGAGTAGCTTAGAATCAGCTCTGACACAAGATTATGTTAGGTAGCAAGATGACTGTCGACATGCAAACCTAAAACTAAAATGACCACATCTATTGCCCCCCTCTCATTTGTCTTCTTTATTTTTCTGTAGGCCTTCGTCAGTACCAAATTGCTGGGGGGCAATGGTCGTTATAATCCCTGCACCACCCCCCATCTAGACTGACCGTTCCTCTACTTTGAGCTATGGGTCTAAAGGGGTTCGCGCTTCCACTATTCAGTGTGGGCAAGATCGGCGTATGAAGAATTATTGATTTTCCCAAATAAAGAAATATTGATGATCTTCCAGCTGTATCTTGGTGATATTCCGACTGGAGATCCCTGGAACTAGGTTGCATATTCCTGCCGTAATCCTCCGGATTCCTGTATTTTCCGTTCCGATCGCCTGTTTCTCACAGGAATCTCAATTTTCGTTCCGCAGTAATCTTGTTTTTCGGAATAAAAAGGAGCAAAAA